>Ga0073934_10000211_pt1 | contig 175191 bp, 185 predicted proteins | sample LarsenN4metaG_FD_76834 | JGI IMG/M metagenome (GOLD analysis project Ga0073934, IMG submission 76834) | Hot spring sediment bacterial and archeal communities from British Columbia, Canada, to study Microbial Dark Matter (Phase II) - Larsen... ... | reverse complement strand
TCGACCGGCTGCCAGTTCACCTTCACCTGCGACGGTTCGCTGGCCCGTGCGCCGGAGCGCTCGTCCTGGAACGGGGCGCGCGAGGTCGCCAAGGCGGCGCTTGCCGGCTTCGTCCAGCCGGCAGTCGGCAACGCCACGCATTATCACGCAAATTATGTCGCGCCTTACTGGGCGCCGACCTTGGCCAAGACCGCCGCCATCGGCGCCCACATCTTCTACCGCTGGAGCGGTGGCTGGGGGATGCCCGCCGCCTTCGTCAAAACCTGGTCGGGCCGCGAGGCGGATCCGCAAGCCCTGCGCCTGGCGGCAATCAACGCGCCGCGCCAGATCGTCACGCCGGCCACCCCGGCCATCACCAAGGAAGCCGGCGTCCAGGTGCTTCAGAATGACGGCAAGCGCGTCCGTGTCCTGTTCTCGCCGGAGGCGCGCGAGGCGGCTGCCAAGGTCACCGTGACCCCCTATGTCGAGCGCGTGGCCGCATCGGACAATCTGCGCTGGACGCTGGGTGGCGGGACGCCCGCGGCCGACGACAAGCCGCTCGGCAAAGCGACTGGAATTCCGCCAGGGACCGCGGCCCCGGCTGGCGCCCAATAATCCGTAGTTTGCGCCGATTTGGCGCGATAAGTAACGGCGAAACAAGACATTTTTCCTAGGCGCTCTCCACCAGCCAGTGGAGATTTGACCCATGCAGCCTGCCGCCCAGCGCCGCTTTTACGTCCCCGAATCCGTCCATGTCGCGCGGACCTTGCTGAGCGAGCTACGCAACGCCCACAAGAAACTGATCGGCCAATTGATGGCGATGGACGCGCTGACCTCCGCCAAGGCGGTGGACCCAACCCTGTGCGCCACGGGGCGCTGGCGCCTGAGCCAGGCCAGCCTGGGCCGTCGCCTGCTTGCGGCGCGCATCTGCGACTATTTCCTGCCGCGGCTCGAACCTGACCGGCGCGCCAGGGTAAAGGCCGTAGCCGACGCCGACCGCGCTCTGCTGCGCGTCAGCTCAACCCATCTCGGCCATTGGCCGGCGACCGCCGTTCACGCCGACTGGACGGGCTTTTGCAGCGCCTCGCGCGAAATGCAGCGCAGGACCCATGCCCACATCGTGCTTGAGCAGCAGGTGCTCTATCCGATGCTGGAAGACGCTGCGCGCCGCATTTGAAAAGGCCATGAAATGGCGCGAGTGACGGGGCTCGAACCCGCGACCTCCGGCGTGACAGGCCGGCGCTCTAACCAACTGAGCTACACCCGCTAATCGGCGAAGCGGGCAACTAGGTGAGGGCTCAAGGGCTGTCAACCGGCCGGGGACCGCCGCTCGTCGTCTTTTTCGTCATCCTCGCCGACATGGGTCAAGGTGCCCTCTTCAAACAGGAATCCGGCGATGTCCGGCGTTCCCGCGGCGGCGAAGACGGTCTTCATGATGATCAGCAAGGGCACGGCCAGCAGGGCCCCGGTCGTGCCCCAGACCCAGGCCCAGAAACTCAGGGCGACCAGGATCAGCAGCGGGTTGACCTCGATCTTCCGCCCGACGATCATCGGCGTGATGGCATTGGCCTCGACCATGTGCAGGCCGATGAAGATCGCCGGCGGCAGCATTGCCGCCCAGACGTCCGGGAAGGTCATCAGGCCGCCGACAAACAGCAGCAGCGCGGAAACGATCGGCCCGAGGTAGGGGATGTAGTTGGCAACGGCGACGATGCCGCCCCACATCACCGGCGAATCCATTCCCAGCCCCCAGAGGATCAGCGCCGTCAGCGCGCCCAGACAGACGTTGATGACGGTGATCGTGCCGATGTATGTGGACGTCGCATCGACCACCTGCTGGATGACCCGGGCCGTGGTCATCGCGCCTTCGAAGCTGCCGCGGCTCTTGATCGTCTTGCGGCGCATGCCGGTCCAGCCGGCAAGGAAGAAATAGACGACGAGCAAGGCAAAGAAGAGCTGGATCATCGCGTGCGGCGCGGAGGCGGTGATGATCCCGAGCAGGGAGTTGGGCGTTTCCACCCGCACCTCGCGCACGTTCCCGCTGGACACGGCGATCTGCGAGAAGATGCGGTCGATATACTTGTCGAGGTTCTTGTAGAGGTCGAGCACCGGCGCCAGCGCTTCCTGCACCCGGCCAATCCGTTCGGGCACCCGCACCACCCAGTCCATCGCCGGGATGACGATCGAGCCGATGGCGAAAGCCATGATCATCAGGAAGATGATGACGCACAGGCCGGCCGACATCTTCGACGGCACGCCCCGGCGCTCGAACCATTCGAGCATCGGCACCAATGCGATGGCGACGACCAGGGCGGCGGTGACCGGCAGGAAGAATTCGGCCCCGGCGCGCAAGGCGAACGGCACGCCGACGACCACGCCGATGCCGGCGATCAGGGTCAGCGATGCGAGCAGCCGGTCGCGCTTGACGGCGACGTGCTCGACGGCTTGCTCGAGCTCGGCGGCGGCCGTTGCGGCGCTGTCGTCGGTGCGCTTGTCCATGGCAGCGCACCATATCGGCGGCGTCGGGTTCGGCAATGAAAAACGCGAGGGCGATCACCATGCTCGCCAGGCCCCCGGCATGGCTGCGCGTGGCGATGGTGCCCCTGGTCCGACTCGAACGGACACTCCGGTTAGGAACTCGATTTTGAGTCGAGCGCGTCTACCATTCCGCCACAGGGGCCCCGTGGGCCCGTCTAGCTAGTGGCAGGCAATTCGCAAGGCAAGCCGATGCCCGTTGGGTTTCAGGCGCGAAGCGCCGTAAACGTGCCCTGGCCGGCGCTGGCGGCGGGCGCCGTCGTCACCCGGTTGCGGCCGCCGCTCTTGGCCGCATACAGCGCTTCGTCGGCTTGGCGGATCCAGCGCTCGATGCTCATGCCCGCGCCGCGCTCGAGGGCGGCGACCCCCATGCTGACGGTAACGGTGCCGAATGGGCTTTCCGGATGGGTGACGCCCAGCTCGGCGATGGCCAGCCGCATCCTGTCGGCTCGCGCCGCGGCTGCGCCCACCGTGGCTGCCTTCATCACCACCAGAAACTCCTCGCCGCCCAGGCGGTAGGCCTTGTCGCCTTCCGCCAGCGAAGTGCGGATGGCCTCAGCCACGAGCTGCAAGGCCTGGTCGCCCGCCAAATGCCCGCGGCTGTCGTTGAACTGTTTGAAGAAATCCACGTCGCACATCACCGCACAATATTGGTGCGGCGCAATGTCGGATAGCAGCAGTGCCGGCGCATCCTCGTTGAAGCTTAGGCGCGTGGCAAGGCCGGTCAGCGGATCGACCCGCGCCTGCCGGAACAGGCGCTGGTTGAGGCCTTCCAGCTCCCGTTGCTTGGCTTCAAGCTCGCCCGCCGACCGCTCGGCAGAATCGCGAGCGATTTCGATCTCCTGTCCCCAGCGGCGCACGGGCCGGATGAAGGCGAACTAGCCAACCAGCACTAGCATCAACGAGGTGCCGGACAACAGGATGATCGCCCATAGATAGAAATCCAGCCGCGCCTTGGTGGCATTGACGAACTGTGCGGCGCTTTCCTCGATGCTTTGAACGCCTTCCTGGTAGATATTGACCAGATAGTCGTAGCGCTGGCTATGGACGAGCTCGCGGGCGGCGTCGATCTCGCCCTTGCTGGCAAGATCAAGCGCTTGGTGCTCGATGGTGATCAGCTTCAGGTCGGCTTCGTTGACGCTGTCGATGACGTCGCCATGCTGGCCCGAGTGCAGGCTTCGGCGCAGGTCGCTCAGGGTCTCCCGCAGCGCCGGCTGGACCGAACGGTAACGCGCCGCAGCCTCGGCATCGCCGTTGGCGACCACCGCCTTGATCGAGATTTCCAGGACGGTTCCGTAATGGTCTATTTTCTGGGCTGCGGTGATGACGTTCACCTGCGCCCGCATTTCATGACGAATGTTCTCGCCGACCCGCCAGGTTAGGGCGATCGATGCCGCCATCAGCAGGATCATGGCCAGGATGCCGAGCCTGAGGGCGCGGATTGGAAATGGCGTAACAGGCTCGCGTACTGCAACTGCGTTCATGGTGGTTGCGGCTTTCTGGTCTGCGTCGGTCGGTCGGCCCTAGCCCAAGGCCGCGCACCAAAGTCTTAGCTGCGCATCCAAATTGGATGATGTTTGCTCAATTGCGCGGCGCCTGGTGACGATAGCTGAGCGCTTCGGCGACATGGATCCGGCCGACCTGCTCGACACCCGCCAGGTCGGCGACCGTACGCGCCACGCGCAGTACGCGGTGGAAGCCGCGCGCCGACAGCCGCATCGCCGCCGCCGCGTCGGCAAGCAGCTTCTTGCCCGGCTCGTCGGGCGTGGCGACCTTGTCGAGCAGTTCGCCGTCCGCCTCGGCATTGGTGCGGACGCCATTGCCGTTGTAGCGCCGTGACTGGACGGAGCGCGCCCGTGCCACCCGCTCGGCCACCTCCCTGCTGCCCTCGGCCGGCGGCGGCAGGGTTAGGTCCGCGGCGCTGACGCCCTGGACGTCGACGTGCAGGTCGATGCGGTCGAGCAACGGTCCGGAAACCCGCGCCTGGTAATCGGCGGCGCAGCGCGGCGCCCGGCTGCAGGCCAGCGCCGGGTCGCTCAAATGGCCGCAGCGGCAGGGATTCATCGCCGCCACCAGCTGCACCCGCGCCGGGAAAGTGACGTGGGTGTTGGCCCGCGCCACGCTGACCTGGCCGGTCTCCAGAGGCTGACGCAGCGAATCGAGCACCGCCCGCTGGAACTCCGGCAGTTCGTCGAGGAACAGCACGCCGAGATGCGCCAGGCTGATCTCGCCCGGCCGGACCTTCAGCCCGCCGCCGACCAAAGCCGGCATGGATGCCGAATGGTGCGGGGAACGGAACGGACGGCGCCGCATCATGCGGCCACCGTTCAATTCGCCGGCGACGGAGGCGACCATCGACACCTCGAGCGCCTCCGAGGCCTCGAGCGGCGGCAATATGCCAGGCAGGCAGGCGGCAAGCAGCGACTTGCCCGCCCCAGGCGGCCCGCTCATCAGCAGGTTGTGGCCGCCCGCCGCGGCGATCTCCAGCGCCCGCTTGGCTGTCTCCTGGCCCTTGACCTGCTTCAAGTCCGGTCCGCCGGCCAGCGGCTCGGCTTCGCCGGGCTGCGGCGCCGGTAGCAGGGCCGTGCCCTTCAGGTGCGCCAGCAGCGCCAGCAGGTCGGGCGCCGCCAGCACCTCGACGTCGCCGGCCCAGGCGGCCTCGGCCCCCTGCACGGCCGGGCAGATCAGCCCCTTGCCTTCGGCGCTCGCATGCAGGGCCGCCAGCAGCACGCCCGGCGAGGCGGCGATCCGCCCGTCGAGGCCCAGCTCGCCGACGGCGACATAGTGCGCCAGGCCCTCGGCGTCGGTCGCGCCGATGGCGGCGAGCAGGCCGAGCGCGATCGGCAGGTCGAAATGGGAGCCTTCCTTGGGCAAATCGGCCGGCGACAGGTTGACGGTGATGCGCTTGGGCGGCAGCGCCAGGCCGATCGAGGCCAGCGCCGCCCGCACCCGCTCGCGGCTCTCCGCCACCGCCTTGTCGGGCAGGCCGACGATGACAAAGGCCGGCAGTCCGGAAGCCAGCTGCACCTGCACCTCGACGGCGCGGGCCTCGAGCCCCAGATAGGCGACGGTGGAAACGATCGCGACCATCTAAGGCCGTCTTCCGAAAACAACGCGTACTGGCGGCAATGACCCCCCTGGCTCGGCCTGGCGATGCTAGCGCACTGGTCACCCGAAGCAAGCACTTGCCCAAACGATCGTTGCGACCCACATGGTCGCGATGTTCACGCGCAAGCAATGGCGATGGTTCATCGACCATCCCGTCGTCGAATGGTCGATTTTCGCGGTCGGCCTGCTGCTGATGCTGCTGTCGCCGCTGTTCGGGGTGGTCCCCGGCCCGGGCGGCATTTTCGTCTTCGCCATTGGCCTTGCCATGGTCTTGAAGACCAGCATGTGGGCCAAGCGCCACTATGTGAAATTCAAACGCTGGCAGCCCAAGGCAGGGCGCTGGACCGACTGGGGCCTCAGGCGGCGGAGCGCCAGAAGACGCGAGGCGGCGCGCAAGGCCCGGCAGGAGCGCAGGATGGCCGCCCTCCCCTCGCGGCCCGAGGAACGCGCCGAAGGCCCGATCGCGGCGGCCATTCCGGCGCCTCCGGCCACGCCGCCGGAAATGCCCGGCGACCCCGAACGCTGATTGACTTTGCGAGCCACCCCGACTATCGGCGCCCCGAACAACGGCCGCCCTTGGCGGCTCTTTTTTCTTCTCTTCGAGGCATGAGCGATGAAGCGCACTTTCCAGCCGAGCAATCTGGTCCGCAAGCGGCGGCACGGGTTCCGCCATCGCATGGCGACGGTCGGCGGCCGCAAGGTGCTGAACGCGCGCCGCGCGCGCGGCCGCAAGCGGCTCAGCGCCTAGCCATAATCCGGAAGCGCTCGGACTTCCTCGCCGCCAATCGCGGCGCTCGCTTTCCTATGCCCGGCTTCGTCCTGCTTGTCCGCTCCCGCGGCGACGGCGATGACACGGTGCGGGTCGGCTTCACCGTGACAAAGAAAATCGGCGGCGCCGTCGTCCGCAACCGGATGAAGCGTCGTTTCCGCGCCCTCGCCCGCGAACTGCTGCCGGCCGGCGGCGTGCCGGGCGCCGACCATGTCCTCATTGGCCGAGCCGGCGGCGTCGAGCGCGACTTTTCGCTGCTCCGCCAGGAATTGGCCAAGGCGCTGGACAAGGCGCGCAGGTGATCGCCCGCCTGCTCATCCTCGTTGCCCGCGGCTGGCAATTGGGCCCGTCGCGGGTGCTGCCGCCCTCCTGCCGGTTCCAGCCAAGCTGTTCGGCCTATGCGATTACCGCCTTGTCGCGCTATGGGGCCGCTCGGGGCAGCTGGCTTGCCCTGAAACGCATCTTCCGCTGCCACCCCTGGGGCGGCCAGGGTTACGACCCGGTTCCCTGAACAGATATGAGGATCTGACCGCTTGAACGACAATCGCAACATGATCCTCGCGATCGTGCTGAGCGCCCTGGTGCTCATCGGCTGGAGCTACTTCGCCGAAAGCTGGTTCCCCGCTGCCCAGCCGCAGACTCAACGGGTCGAAGACGGCAAGGTCAAGCCGGCGCCGCTGCCTGGCGCCGACCAGGCCGCCGCCGGCCCGCAGGCGGTTCGCGCGCGCAACGTCGTCCTCGCCGAAAGCCCGCGGCTGCGCATCGAAACACCAAGCCTGCAGGGCTCGATCAACCTCAAGGGCGCACGCTTCGACGATTTGGTCCTGGTCCGCCAGCGCCAGACCATCGACCCCAAATCGCCGGCGGTCCGGCTGCTTTCGCCTGCCGGCACCAGGGACGCATATTTTGCCGGCTTCGGCTGGGTCGGGCAAGGCATCCAGGCGCCCGACGCCAACACCGTCTGGACCGCCAGCGCACCCGTGCTGGCCCCGGGCAAGCCGGTGACGCTCAGCTGGTCCAACCCTGCCGGCCAGCGCTTCGAGCTCAACCTTTCTGTCGACGACGGTTTCCTGTTCACGGTCCGCCAGCGGGTCGAGAACCGCGGCGCCGGCGCCGTTGCCGTGCGCTCTTACGGACTTGCCAGCCGCGCCCAGAAGGCCCCGGACGCCAGCATGTGGACCATGCACATCGGGCCGATGGGCTATTTCAACGGCGAGGCCAATTACGGCATCGACTGGGAAAGCCTGGACGAGGCCGGCGCCAATGGCGAGCAGTTCGACAGCCGCGGCGGCTGGCTCGGCTTCACCGACAAATATTGGCTGACGGCGCTGGTGCCGGCGAAGGGCTCAGCCATTTCCGCCAGCTTCAAGAAGAGCCCGAGCGGCGCCTACCAGGCCGATTACATCGGCCAGCCGGTGATCCTTGCCCCCGGCCAGGCGGTGACCAGCGAATCGCGCCTGTTCGCCGGTGCCAAGGAAAAAGTCTGGTTGGACAAATATGAGGCCGCCGGCATCGACAAGATTTCCAAGTCGATCGACTGGGGCTGGTTCGAGTGGTTCATGCGGCCGATCTTCGACCTGCTGAACTGGCTGTTCAAGGTCACCGGCAATTTCGGTGTCGCCATCATCTGCCTGACCTTCATCGTCCGGCTCTTGATGTTCCCGATCGCCGACAAGCAGTTCCGCTCCATGGCCGGCATGCGCCGCATCCAGCCCAAGCTGAAGGCCCTCCAGGAACGCTACAAGGACGACAAGGCCAAGCTGCAGCAGGAAATGCTCAAGCTCTACAGCCAGGAAAAGATCAACCCGGCCGCCGGCTGCCTGCCGATCCTGCTGCAGATCCCGATCTTTTACGCACTCTACAAGGTGCTGATGGTGGCGGTCGAAATGCGCCACCAGCCCTTTGCCTTGTGGATCAAGGACCTGTCGGCGCCCGACCCGCTGACCCCCGTCAATCTGTTCGGCCTTCTGCCCTTCCAGCCGCCGGCCTTCCTGGCCTTGGGCGTGCTGCCGATCCTGCTGGGCATCACCATGTGGCTGCAGTTCAAGCTGAACCCGCAGCAGCTCGACCCCGTCCAGCAGAAGGTATTCAGCTTCATGCCTTGGGTGCTGATGTTCGTCATGGCCCCGTTCGCCGCCGGCCTTCAGCTTTACTGGGTGGTGTCGAACGTCCTGACGATCGCCCAACAATGGTGGCTCTACAAGCGCTACGACCTCCACTACTCCGATACGCACCCGGTCAAGACCTGAGGCGTGGGCAAGGAACCGGACATCGCCGAGCAGGCGCGCAAGCTGTTCGCCGGGCCGATCGACTTCCTGAAGTCGGCGCCCGGCCTCCAGTTCCTGCCCGAAGCCAGCGTGCCGGAAGTCGCCTTCGCCGGCCGTTCCAACGTCGGCAAGTCGTCGCTGCTCAACGCGCTGACCAACCGCAAAACGCTGGCGCGCACCTCGAACACGCCCGGCCGGACGCAGGAGCTCAACTTCTTCGACGTCGGCAAGCCGCTCGCGATGCGCCTGGTCGACATGCCCGGCTATGGATTCGCCGAGGCGCCCAAGGACATGGTCCGCAAGTGGCGTTTCCTGATCAACGACTATCTGCGCGGCCGTGCCGTGCTCAAGCGCGCCCTGGTCCTGGTCGATAGCCGGCACGGCCTCAAGGACGTCGACCGCGAGGTGATGGCGATGCTCGACACCGCCGCCGTCGGCTATCATCTGGTCCTGACCAAGGCTGACAAGATCAAGCCGACGGCGCTTGCGGAAACGCTGGCAGCGACCCGGGCCGAGGCCGCCCGACACCCGGCGGCGCACCCGGCCCTGTTCGCAACCTCCAGCGAAACCGGGGAAGGCATCGCCGAGTTACGCACGGCAATCCTGGAGGCCGCTCGTTCCTAGCCTGTCATGCTGAACTTGTTTCAGCATCCATTTTCGGGAAGGGCGGTTTGGCTTTCGCGATGGACCCTGAAACAAGTTCAGGGTGACGAAGGAAGGAAACCCGCCGCCCCATGAAGCTGATCATCGGCAACCGCGCCTATTCCAGCTGGTCGATGCGCGGCTGGCTGGCGCTCAAGCATTCCGGCCTCGAGTTCGAGGAGTTGGTCGTGCCCCTGTTCGACGAGGCCTGGGAAAAGCGGCGCGAGGGCGACGAGTTCGCTCCTTCGCTTGGCAAGGTGCCGATCCTGTGGGACGGCGACTGCGTCGTCTGGGACAGCCTCGCCATTATCGAATTTCTCGCCGACCGGGTCGGGCGCGAGCGGTTCTGGCCGGCCGACGACGCGGCGCGCGGCATGGCGCGCTCGATGGCGGCGGAGATGCATTCCGGCTTCTCCAACCTGCGCCGCGACCTGCCGATGAACGTTCGCCGAATCATCGATTCGGGCCCTTTGTCCGACGAGGTGAAGACCGAGATCGACCGGATCATGGTGCTCTGGGCCCAGGCCCGCGCCCGTTACGGCGGCACCGGCGACTTCCTGTTCGGCGACTGGTGCGCGGCCGACATCATGTTCGCCCCGGTCGTCACCCGCTTCGTCACCTACCAGGTGCCGGTGCCCCCGTTCGCCGCCACTTACATGGAGGCGGTCCTTGCCCAGGAACATGTCGTCGAGTGGATCGAGCTAGCCCAGGACGAGCCCTGGGTGATCGAGGAATATGAGCCCGACAAGGAAACGGCGGAGGCCGACTAATAGGGCGTGCCGTCCTTGTGGGTCATGCGGTTCCCCGCCGCATCAAAATGCAGGTCGATGTCCGGATAGTGGCAGTCGCCCTCGTCGCGGCGGTTGTCGATCGCCAGGAAGGTGCATTCGCGTTCGCTGCGGTTGACCAGGTGGTGGCCATTGGCGACGTCCTTGGGGAATGAGGCGCAGTCGCCGGCCCGAAGCACCGTTTCGCCTTCGTCCTCGACCAGCACGGCCTCGCCGTCGAGCATGACGACGAACTCGTCGATGCCCTCGTGCCAGTGCCGCTGGGACGAAAAAGCGCCCGGCTGCAGCACGACGTGGCTGATCCCAAGCTCGGTAAGGCCCGTCGCCTTGCCGATGCGCCGATAAAGGCGCCCGGCGACGTCCTCGCTGAACGGCGGCGGATAGCCGGTGCGGTTGGTCTGCCGGATGCTGTCGAGGTCAACCTTGGGCATGGGCGACTCCTTTGGGCTGTCCTACACGGGCCGGGATCGCTACCACAACGCCATGCGGAACGACGATTGCGGCGCCTTTGACTCCATCTGCCCGCCAGCCCCTAAATTCACGAAAATGGTCGCTGACTCCACGCAAATAGTGAAGTTAAGGCCATGACCGTTGACCCGATAGACCTCGCCAAAAGGCTGATTGCGAGCCCCAGCGTCACGCCGGCGCGTGGGCCGGTGTTCGACATTCTCGAACAGGCCCTGCGGCCCTTGGGCTTCGAAGTCCACCGCTGGGTGATGGGCGAGGCACCCGACGGGCCGACCGAGAACATGGTCGCCCTGCGCGGGTCGGGCTCGCCCCACTTCGGCTTTGCCGGGCACCTGGACGTCGTTCCCCCCGGCGACGGCTGGTCCACCGACCCGTTCGACCCGGTGATCGAGGACGGCCGCCTTTTCGGACGCGGCGCCAACGACATGAAAAGCGCCATCGCCGCTTTCGTCGCCGCCATCCCCGCGCGGCAGGACAAGGGCACCTGCTCGCTGCTCATCACCGGCGACGAGGAAGGCTATGCCACTTTCGGCACGCCGCGGATCATCGACTGGCTGACCGAGCGCGGCATCCGGCCCGACATGATCCTGATCGGCGAGCCGACTTCGGTCGAACGGCTCGGCGACACGATCAAGATCGGCCGCCGCGGCTCGGTCAACATGTGGGTCGACGTGCCGGGCACGCAGGGCCATGTCGCCTACCCGCACCGGGCCGACAATCCGGTGCCCAAGCTGGCCCGCGTCGTCGAGGCGCTGGCTGCCCTCCGCCTCGACGACGGCACGGAAGCCTTCCCGCCATCGAACCTCGAGTTCACGGCCGTCTCGACGCCGACCAGTGCCAGCAACCTCATCCCCTCTTCGGCCACCGCCCAGTTCAACATCCGCTTCAACAATCTCCACAAGGGCGCCGACCTCGTGCGCCTGGTCGAGGAGACGGCGGCGGCCGCCGCCCCCGGCGCGACGGTCCGCACCCGGATTTCCGGCGAGGCCTTCCTGACCCCGCCGGGCGCGCTCTACGATTTGGTGGTTTCGGCGATCCGCGACGAGACCGGCATCGAGCCGGAGCTGTCGACCAGCGGCGGCACCTCCGACGGCCGCTTCCTCATCGCGCTTTGCCCGGTGGTCGATTTCGGCCTGCCCAACGCCACCATGCACAAGGTCGGCGAAAGCGCGGCAGTGGCGGATATCGAGGAGCTCAGCCGGATCTACCGGCGGGTGCTGGAGCGGGCGTTCGCCTAAGCGACGCTGCGGGCGCTGCGATCGCTGCCCGCGGTCCAGGCGTCATATTCGGCCTCGTACATCGGCTCGGCGAAGACATAGCCCTGGATGGTGTGGCAGCCCATGGCGCGCAGGATGTCGGCCTGGGCGACGGTCTCGACCGCCTCGGCGACGATCTCGCAGCCGACGCCCTTGATCAGCTCGATCACCGCCTGGACGACGACCCGCGCCTTTTCGTCGGTTTCGATGTCGGCGATCAGCGACGGGTCGAGCTTGACGCGGTCGAGCGGCATTGAGCGCAGGCGAGCGATGTTGGAATAGCCGGTGCCGAAATCGTCGATGGCGATTGACGCGCCTTCGGCCCGAAGCGCCGCGATCTCGGCCAGGTCGCCTTCGGCACACTGCATGGCGGCGCTTTCGGTAAACTCCAGCTCGACCATCGACAAAGGCACGTTCTGGTCGGCGAAGGCGGTCCGCAGCCGAGTGAAGAAATCGACCCGGTCGAGCTGGCGCGGACTGACGTTGAAGGCCAGCCGGCGCTCGATCCCGTCGCGCTTCCAGTTGGCGAGGGTCGCGGCCGCTTCGGCAATCACCCAGTCGCCGATCTCGGCGATAATGCCGGTTTGCTCGGCGATCGAGATGAAGCTGGAGGGCGGGCGGATGCCGTCGCGCGGATGGTCCCAGCGGACCAGCGCCTCGGCACCGGTGACTTCGCCGGTCGCCAGGCTGACCTGCGGTTGCAGCGCCAGGCGCAGCTGGCCGCGCGGCACAGCGTCGGTGAGCGCATTTTCGATCTCGACGCGGTTCTGATGCTCCTGCGCCAGGCTCTCGGAGAACAGGTAATGCTGACCGCCGCCGCGCGCCTTGGCGCGGTACATGGCGAGGTCGGCGGCGCGCATCAGCGATTCCACCGTCTGGCCATGGTCGGGCGAGATGGCAACGCCGATCGAGGCGCCGATGTCGATGCTGTGGCCCTGCAGCTCGAACGGCTCGGAGATGGCGAGCGCGATCCGCCGGGCCAGCATCTCCACCTCGCTGACAGTCTCGATCTTCGGGAAAAACATGGTGAACTCGTCACCGGCCAGCCGCGCCAGCAACGGGCGCGGTGCGCCGCTGTCGCCCAGTTCGGCGGTGACGACGACACGCAGCCGGTTGGCGACCATCACCAGCAATTGGTCGCCGCGCGCGTGGCCGAGGCAGTCGTTGACCGCCTTGAAACGGTCGAGGTCGATGAACAGCATGGCCGACCGCGACTTGCCGGCCTGGTTCATCAGCTTGTCCACTTCGGAACGGAAGTGCAGGCGGTTGGGAAGCGACGTGACCGGGTCGTACATGCCCAGGGCATGAGCGTTCTCGATCGAGGAGCGCACTTCGTCAAACAGGCTTTCGACGGCGGCGGCCAGCTTCGGCATGGTCCGCTTGAGAATCGCCGGCGCCGGGCTGGTCAGGTCCCCGCTTTCGACCGCCATCAACCGTTCGGCGAGGGCCGACAGGGCTCGGGCGCTTTCGGTATTCGGACGCTCCGACGCGATATAGCTGATCAGGAGGCAGAAGGTGCCGGCGATGATCGACGCCAGGATCTGTTCATCCAGTTCGGTGATGTAGAGGAAGGCCGTCAGCGAAAAGAGGAACGAGGCAAAGCCCGCCGTCCCCGAAAGGATGGCGTTGCTGATCTTCTGCGCCTTGCCGTCTTTCATGATCGTGCGATCGCTTTCGAGCAAACCGGCCTTGCTGCCATTCGCTCGCGATTAAACGGCCAGAGTTAAGAATCCGTGCGGCGGAAAGGTTAACGGCGCAGGATGACGTAGAGGCTGCCGCCCCCGCCGTGGCGGCGATGCGCACCCCGGACTGCGGCGATCCGCCCTCTGTGGCGGGACGCCGCCAGCCAGTCGTTAACGGCGGCGCGGATACGGCCGCGCTGGACCGGGGGCTCGCCGGCCCGGGCATGCCCGGTGACCAGCAACAGCACCCGTTCTCGGTTAACGATGGCCTGGTCGAGCGCGCGGTCGATGGCTTGCCAGGCCCTTTCCAGATCGTGACCGTGGAGGTCGACGACGCGGTCGGGCTGGACGGCGCCGGAGCGTAGTTGGCGGTCCCAGCTGGAATCGAGCGTGTTGGCGATTGCCGGGCCCGGGCGTCGCGGCGGCTCCGGCCGGGCCGGTGCCGGTCCTTTCGGTTTGCGGGCGATCGGCGGCGGGGTTGGCCCGGGTGGCGGCGATGGCGCTAGTGCGGGCTTCGGCAGCGGCTCGCGCGACAGCGGCCGGATCGTTTCAGCCACCTTCGCCCATAGGGCCTGTTCTTCAGGGGACAGGCCGCGCACGGGCCGCCTCGATCCGCGCCACGCTGCCCTTTGGCAGCAAGATCAGCGCCGCGCCACTGGCTGCCATGCCGCCGGCGATCCGTTCGGCTTCGTCGCCGGCGCCCCAGAAGGTATCGAAGCGATTGGCGCCCTTGATCGCCCCGCCCGTATCCTGCGCCACCCACAGGCCGTCCGCCTCATTGCGGTCCAGGTCGAGGAACACCGGCGCGCCCAAGGGCACGAACAGGGGGTCGGCGGCAACGGTGACCCGCGGCGTCACCGGCAGGCCGAGCGCGCCGAGCGGACCGGGTCCGTTGAGCTCCTTGAAGAAGATGTAGCTGGGGTTCTCGCGCATCAGCGCCCGGCCGCCGTCCGGCTGGGCGCGCATCCAGCCAGTGATCGCGGCCATGTTGGCGCCGCCCGGCGGCAGCAGGCCGCGCTCGCGCAGCAGGCGGCCGACGGCGACATAGTCGCGGCCATTCTGGTTGTCGTATCCGATGCGGATGATGCTGCCGTCCGGCACCCGCAACCGCCCCGATCCCTGGATCTGGAGGAAGAAGAGGTCGATCGGATCGGCGGCCCAGGCGATCTCCAGCCCCCTGCCGGCCAGCGCGCCGTCCTCGATCTCGGCGCGGGTGTAGTAGAGGACGCAAGTTCCCGCTTGGTCGATCCGCCCCCGCCCCGTGCCGCCGTCCGGCCGGGTGCAGCGGGTGAGGTCCGGCGGCGTCCGGTAAACCGGCACGTCGAAGCCCGCCTGGCGCGTCCGGACACCGGCGATCTCCGGTTCGTAATAGCCGGTGGCAAAGCCCTTGCCTTCGCCGACCCTGACCCATTCGAAGCGGTCCCGGAAGAAAGCGGCGGGGCTGGCGAGGTTCGCCACCGTCGCGTCCGCGCACAGTGCCTGCCAGTCCTGCGGCCGGGTCAGCCCCGACTTGTCTTCCCGCCTGACCAGCACCGGGCAACTGGTCGTGAACGCCACCAATGCGCGGCGCGCTTGGTCCTCGCTCAAGGCCCGGGGCGCGGCGAGCTCGACGCCGGCGGCGAGGGCGTTCGCCGGCGGTGGCGGGGTCGGCAGCGCCGGTGGAGGCGGGACTTCAGTGGGCGCTGGCGGTCTTGCCGGCGGGGGCTGGCGACCGGCGCAGGCGGCAAGCAGCAGGGCGAAGGACAGCGCCAGTGCGCTGCGCACGCGCCTCACTCTTCCTCGTCGGTTTCGATCAGGAGCCAGTTGGGATCGCGCGCGCCGATGTCGCGACGGAAGGTCCAGCGGTCGCGCGTCTGGACGGCGTCGCTCATCGATCCGGCGACGACCTCGCCCTCGGCGTTGCGAGTGATGGCGGCGATATCGGCCTCGAAACGGACGGTGACGATCGCCACTCCATTGTCGACGGCCGCCTCGGCAATGACCGGCGGCTCGATCGCCACCAACCGGTTGTCGAGCGTGTGGCCATCCTTCGTCCGCTGCTCGACAGCGCCCGCAAAAGTCTCGAAGACATGGCTAGCGACATGGGGCTTGATGGCGTCGAGATCGCCCTTCCAGAAGCTTTCGAGGATCAGCCGGTAAGCAGCGCTCGCGCCTTCGAGGAACCGGGCTACGTCGAAGGTCGGATCGGCGGCCAGAAGCGCGCGGACGCCGGGGCCTGCCATGGGCAAATAGGCCAGGTCGCTGGCGTCGCTCGCCTTCGCCGCTTCACGCGGAGCGGCGTGCACCGGTTGATCGAGCCGCGCCTCGGGATCGGCGGGCTTGAGGATCGGCTGCTCGTGGCCGGTGCGTTCGCCGAGCACGGCATAGAGCCTGAGGCCGATGAACAGGGCTACGAGCGCTAGGATGACAATGACGGTCAAGGCTTAGTCCTGATGTTTTGCGTCGACCAACATAATGCGCTCAACGCTTGGATTCAAAGGGCGCTCCACCGGGCCTGCGGCATTGCGCCGCTTTTGTGCGACTGCTAGGCGCGCCATTCCAGATTCCAAGGGGCTTACCGGCGCTGGCCGGAGGCCGCAAGCACAGCTCGAGGACATTGCGTTTCATGGCCGACCAGGACCCTATCAACCCGACCAACGGTTCCGAGCCCGAAAGCGGGCCGCAGATCGCGGTGCTGACCCAATATATCAAGGATCTGTCGGTCGAGAGCCCGAACAGTCCGGCGGTCTTCCAATGGCAGGTCCAGCCGCAGGTCGACGTGCAGTTCAACATCGCCGTCAACAATGTCACTGACGAAGTCCATGAGGTCATCCTCAAGGTCAACGTCGCCGCCCGCTCGGACAATGGCGCTCACTTCCTGATCGACCTCAGTTACGCCGGCCTGCTGGGCCTGCGGAATCTGCCTGAGGACGCCATGGGTCCGTTCCTGCTGATCGAGGCGCCGCGGCTGCTTTTCCCGTTCGTCCGCCAGGTGGTGGCCGACGCCGTCCAGCAGACCGGCTTCCCGCCGCTTCTGCTCGAGCCGATCGATTTCAATGCCGTCTACTTGCAGCAACTGCAGGCCATGCAGGCCGCCCAGGCCAATGGCGACGGCGCGCCGACCGATGAGCCGGCTACCGAGGCCCCAGCGGCGGATGGCGACGACAAGGCCTAGTCCTTGAACCTCTACAAGGCGATCGGGTCGATCGGAGGGCTGACGATGGTCAGCCGTGTGCTCGGTTTCGCGCGCGACATGATCGGTTCGCGCATGCTCGGCGCCAGCCACGCCAACGACGCCTTCAACCTCGCCTTCCTGCTGCCCAACATCTTCCGCCGGCTTTTCGCCGAGGGCGCCTTCTCAAGCGGCTTCGTACCCCTGTTCAGTCGTCGCCTTGCTACCGGCGGTCACGAGGAGGCGGAGAAATTCTCCAACGAGATCCTGGCGGTGTTCATGCCGGCACTGCTGCTGGTGACAATCGTCTTCGAGATCTTCATGCCCGGATTCATCCTGCTGGTCGCCGGCCAGTATCAGGATGTCCCGGGCAAGTTCGAACTGGCGGTCGAGCTCACGCGCTGGACCTTTCCGTACCTGCTGTTCATCAGCATGGTCGCGCTGCTTGCGGGCGTGCTCAACTCGTTGACGAAGTTTGCCATGGCCGCCTTCGCGCCGGCACTGCTCAACGTCGCGTTGATCATCGGCCTGCTGGTGTCGCCGCCGGACAATGTCGAAACGGTTCGCAACATGGCGATCGCCGTGCTGCTTGGCGGCATCGCCCAGTTCGCCCTGTGCTGGCTTTCCGTGCGCAAGGCCGGGGTCCATCTCCATTTCGGCCGGCCGCGCCTGACGCCCGCGGTGCGCGAGTTGATCGTGCTTATCCTGCCGGCGACGGCGGCGGCCGGCGTCTACCAGATCAGCCAGTTGTTCTATGCCTATTTCTCCGCCGGCCTCGGCGAAGGCGCGCTGACCAAATTGAGCTATGCCGACCGGCTGAACCAGCTGCCCTTGTCGATCATCGGCACCGCGCTCGGCGTCGCCATCTTACCGGCGATCAGCCAGGCCATCGCCCGCAGCGACGAGGACGAGGCCGCCGACGTCCAGGCGCGCGCCTTCGATCTGTCGATGCTGCTGACTTTGCCGGCGACCCTGGCCCTGGTGGTCGCCGCCGTGCCGATCATCGGCGCCCTGTTCCAGGGCGGCGAATATAGCGTCGAGGACGCGCTTGTGACCGGCAACATCCTCGCCATCCTCGTCACCGGCCTTCCGGCCTATGTGCTGGTCAAGGTCCTCACCCCGGCCTTCTACGCCCGCAAGGACGTCAAGACGCCGGTGATGATCGCCATGGCGGTCCTCTTCGGCGGCATCCTTGCCAACGTCGTCCTCATCCCGGTGATGGGAATTTACAGCCTGGCGACCGTCACTTCGGCCAGCGCCTGGCTGAACTTCTTCGCGCTGCTCGGATTCCTCTATGCCCGCGGCCATTTCCGCATGCCCGGCTGGCTGGCCGGTCGCCTGGCCCGCCAGCTCGTTGCGGCACTGGCCATGGCCGGCGCACTCTATGCCCTGCGCCTGGCCCTGGCCAACTGGTTCTTCGGCAGCATCGGCGAGCGCTTCCTCGGCCTTGCCGCGCTGGTCGGGATCGGCGGCGCGGTCTATTTCACGGTCGCCTGGATGATCGGCGGCATGGACAAGCAGGCGATCAAGGACTTGCGGACCCGAAGGAGGCCAGCAGAATGAGAGTGGTGTCGGGCATCCAGCCGACCGGCGACCTGCACCTGGGCAACCTGCTCGGCGCAATCCTGCGCTGGGTGCGGATGCAGGACGAGGCTGAATGCCTGTTCTTCCTCGCCGACTTGCACGCCCTGACCGTCGACGTCGATCCCGCCCAGCTCCATGCCAGCGTCCGCGAGATGGCGGCGGCGCTGATCGCCAGCGGCATCGATCCCGACCGCTCGATCCTGTTCCGCCAGAGCGCCCTTCCCGCCCATCCCGAGCTCGCCTGGATCCTCCAGGGCACCGCCCGCATGGGCTGGCTCAACCGCATGACCCAGTGGAAGGATAAGGCCGGGAAGAACCAGGAGGGCTCCTCGGTCGGCCTGTTTACCTATCCCGTCCTGCAGGCCGCTGACATCCTGCTTTACAAGGCGACCCACGTGCCGGTCGGCGAGGACCAGAAGCAGCATATCGAGCTGACCCGCGACATCGCCATCAAGTTCAATACCGATTTCGACGTCGACCTGTTCGTCCCGCCTGAGCCTTACATAGGCGGGGGCGCCGCGGCGCGGGTCATGAGCTTGCGTGACGGCCGTTCGAAGATGTCGAAAACCGACGCCTCCGACATGAGCCGGATCAACCTGATCGACGACGACGACCTCATCGCCCAGAAGATCCGCAAGGCCAGGACCGATCCCGAGCCGCTGCCTGCCGACCCTGCCGGGCTCGAGGCGCGGCCGGAGGCGAAGAACCTCGTCGGCATTTACGGCGCCGTTACCGGGGAGAGCGTTGAACAGGTCCTGGCCCGCTTCGCCGGCCAGGGTTTCGGCACATTCAAGCCGGCGCTGGCCGATGCGCTGGTGGCCCTCATCGCGCCCCTGCGCGAGAAGCTGTGCGACCTACGCGCCCACCCTGACCAGCTCGACCGGATCCTTGCCAAGGGCGCTGCCAAAGCGCACGACCTGGGCGCCCCGACACTTGCCCAGGCCTATGCCGCCGTCGGTTTAAGTCGTTGATTTCACGCTTCATCGCCCATTCAGCACGATCCGTGGTATAAGTCCGCGCGAAGCGAGGACCGTTCCTCGGAGTGAGGGTGGGTAATATGCGTATCACAAGGCTGGCAGCCGCCGCGCTGCTTGGAATTTCGGCGCTGGGCCTGGCCGGCTGCGCCACGGGCTTTCCCGCCCAGGTATCGCGCTACCAGGCGATGCCGGCGCCACAGGGGCAGAGCTTCTTCATCGTGCCTGCCAACCCGGCGCAGGCGGGCGGGCTGGAATTCTCGCGCTATGCCGGCCAGGTCGCCCAGGCGATGCAGGCCCAGGGCTACGCGCAGGCACCGAGCCTCGAGGCGGCCACCATGGTCGTCAAGCTCGACTATGGCGTCGACGAGGGCCAGCAGCAGGTCGAGCGCGACCCGTTCGCGCGCGGCTATGGCTACGATCCCTTCTGGAGCGGCTACGGGCCCTACCGCGGCTTTTACGGCCGGCCCTATTATTCGCGCTTTGGTTACTGGGGGCCGCGTTCGCCATTCTATTACGGCTGGGACGATCCCTTCTGGTTCGGCGGCTTCGATGGCCCCTACACCCAGGTTCGAGTCTATACGGTCTACAAGAGCTTCGTGGACCTCGACATCCGGCGCAAGGCGGACAATGCCGCCTTGTTCGAAGGCCATGCCAAGGCGCGCTCAGTCAGCGACGATATGGGCGTGCTTGTCCCGAACCTGATCGAGGCCATGTTCACCGGCTTTCCGGGCCGCAGCGGCGAAACGATCAAGATTACCGTGCCGCCGGCGAAGAAGGCGGGCTAACCAAATTCGAGCGAGGTAGGAAAGGCCCGCCGGGAGATGATTCTGGCGGGCCTTTTCTTTTTCCCATTGTCGCGTTGGGTCTCTGCGTACCCTAAGTAGCGGCTCGATCGGCAACCGGCGGACCTGATTCTCTTTGCGCGGCACCGCGGGTCAGCCAATTCCACACGATCGCGAAAACCAGCCCGAATGCGGCACCCAATGCGAACGTGAGGACAACCAAGGTGGCCGCTGTCACAACCTCGAACGGCGCAAGCTGATAGGAAATCTCCAGAAAGTGGAGGCGAAGCACGAAATCGAGGATCGCACCGGCAACGCCGGTCGCGACCAAGCCGACCCAAAGCAGATGATACAGTCCGATCACTGATCCGACTGAAAGCGCGGCCTTGATGGGATTGATGTGGCGCATCGACTGTCTCCTTGCTCGCCGAGCATCCCCCAGCGTGCCGCGAAATACAGTGCGTAATGCTACCTACGCAGTTGAACGGCGCCGACACCCATACCCGGCCGGGCTAGGGGAATCTGCGGATGGAGCGGCAAGCGAAAGGGGCCGATCAAGGGCGCAACCAGACGCGAGGAGTCAGTCATGGCCCACACCGTTCTCGAGCCCCCAGCCAGCTTCAAGCAAACAGAAACGTCGGGAAAGGCGCTAAATGCCGGCGTCAAAAGCGTCCTGTTGCACGTGCAGAATGACAAGACCTTGGTCCCCCGGATCGAAAATGCCTTGTCGATCGCGCGCGTGTGCGGGGCCCATCTCAGTTGTGTCCACGTAACTCCAATTGAGGCGTATGTCGCTTTCGATAGCTTCGGCGGTGTCTTTGTCATGAACAGCGTCATGAAGGCCCTCGATGAAGAGGAAGCTGCGCTCAAGCAGCGTGTCGAGAACGAATTGGCCAATGAGGACGTCAGCTGGGACTTTGTCCAAGCCACCGGGAACGTTGTCTGTCAAATCGTCGGCCGGGCGGCGCTGTCCGACCTGCTGATTACCGGTCGAATGACGGATCCGACCAACTTTGCAGGTTCAGGCCTGGCCTTCCTCGGCGACCTGCTACACCGCTCGCGAACTCCGCTGCTTATTGCTGGCGACAGCGGCGAGCCTTGCGATCCAACTGGGCCTGCCCTCATCGCCTGGGACGGCAGCTACGAAGCCGCCAACGCGGTGCGTTCCTCCATCGGCTTGCTCAGACTGTCTTCCAACGTTCGCGTGCTGCAGGTCCGCGAGGAAAAGGATGAGAGTTTCCCTGGCACGAGGCTGCTCGAATATCTTTCGCGTCACGGCATTCATGCCGAACTGCAAGTCGAGCCGGAGCAGTCAAGCGGCCCGGCGCTGGAGTATATCACCGGGCTGATCGTCGCTCAGGCCCGCGCGCTCGGCGCGGCCTACATTATGATGGGCGGCTACAACCACAGCCGCACCGGCGAATATCTGTTTGGCGGCGTAACCCGTAGCTTGCTGTCTGCCTGCTCGGTTCCGCTAATCGTTGCCCATTGATTGCGGACGTTACGTATTGGACCGAGGCGATTTGCCGCCCACCATTCAGCGACTGGCCTTCCGGGACACCCCGATCCCCCAGCCCGGATCCCGGAAGGCCGCACCTTCAAAGCATAACAAGGTCCAATTTGACCGAACATAGTCCTCCCCGGCCCGCGGGCATGGGCCGGGGAGGTCGCGGTCCGAGGACCGCAATCAGATTCATCACTAGACTTACAACACGGACATGGGACCGGACTGCCCCTCCCCGCAGCCCGGCCTAGCCTTCCAACTGTCTCGTCAGCAGGCGGATGTCGGCGTCGAGCTCGGCATCAGCGGCCCGCAGTTTTTCGATCTGCCGCACGGCGTGGATCACGGTTGTATGGTCGCGCCCGCCAAAGCGGCGGCCGATGTCGGGCAGCGACTTGGGCGTCAGCTGCTTCGACAAATACATCGCCACCTGGCGCGGCCGGGCGACCTCGCGGGCACGGCGCGCCGACGTCATCTCCGCCTTGCGGATACGGTAATGCTCGGCGACCTGCGTCTGGATCTCGTCGATCGAGATCCGCCGCTGGTTGGCACGCAGGACATTGGCCAGCACTTCCTCGACAAAGGCGAGGTCGATCGGCCGACCGGTCATCATCGCATAAGCGGCGATGCGGTTGAGCGCGCCTTCCAGCTCGCGGATCGAATTGGTCAGCCGGCGGGCCAGGAACTCGACCACGTTCTTGGGCATGACTATGCCGGGCAGCGCCGCCAGCTTGGCCTCGAGAATGTTGAGCCTGAGCTCATAATCGGCGGGGTTGATGTCGGCGACCAGGCCCCAGCTGAGGCGCGACAGGATTCGCGGCGCGATGCCGTCGAGGTCCTGCGGCGCGCGGTCGGACGTAATCACCAGCCGCCGCCCGGCAGTGATGATCTCGTTCATCGTGTGGAAGAATTCTTCCTGGGTCGAATCCTTGCCGGCGATGAACTGGACGTCGTCGATCAGCAGCAAATCTGCCGAACGCAACCGGCTCTTGAAGCCGATCGTGTCATTTTCCTTCAGCGCCCGGACGAATTCGACCATGAACTTCTCCGCCGACATCGACGCCACCCGGGCCGAGGGACGGCGCGCCAGGAAATCCTGGCCGATGGCATGCAGCAGGTGGGTCTTGCCGCGGCCGGTCCCGCCATGGATGAACAGCGGGTTGAAGCTGACCGTGTCGGCGGTGGCGAGCGTCTTGGCTGCCGTGCAGGCGACCTCATTGGCCTTGCCGACGACGAAGGTTTCGAAACGGTAACGCGGATCGAAGCTGGGCGCGTTGGGATCACGATCGCCCGCCATCACGACGGGCGCCGGAATCTCCTCGAGGATCAATAGCGGCGAGGGCCGCGGAGCATCAGCGACGGCGGAAATGCGAACCGCGCGCACCAGCGGCAACGCCGTCCGCCAGGCCAGGGTCAACCGCTCGCCGAAGTGCGAGCGGACCCAGTCAGCCATGAACTTGCTCGGCATGACCAGCTCGAGCTCCCCCGAGTCGGGGTCGAAGTCACCAAGCTCGGCGGGCTTCAGCCAGCCATCGAACGTGCGGGCGCCGCAGTCGCGGCGAAGGCCAGTGCGGATGTTTTCCCAAGCCGCGGCGAGCGGCGTGTCGAGGACCGCGGCCGAACCGGGTTCGCTCGACGCAACTTGCCCAACCCCCTGCACGTTCTGGCGCCTCCTCTGTTTCGTTCGGCAGGCGCAAGGAAGCTTGCGCGCCGGTCCCGAGTCGCGGCGCCTTTCGCTTCTTCTGCGCGGTGTCCCCCCAGTGGAATCACTGCCGGAGCGAATGGTTTTGAGAGCGATTGCGCGCTCGTTCAAGCGGGATTTTTCATAAAAGTGAAAATAAACCGCCTTGACACGGAAAACCCTCGGAAATCCGTTAATTTGGCGGTAATGCGCCATTTTTGCTGTTTATGCGGCAGCGCGGAAGCCGCGAATCGCCGGAAATGCTCGGCTTTTTGCAGATGCGAAACGAAAAGGCCGCCGAATCGACTCCGGCGGCCCGTTTCAATGCGGGACTGGGTTAATCCCGAAAGGTTCAGCCGAGCGCCGAGACCCGCTTGGTCAGGCGCGAAAACTTACGCGACGCCGTGTTCTTGTGGATGACGCCGCGGGCGACACCTCGATCCATTTCCGGCTGGGCGGCCTTCAGCGCTTCCGCGGCGGCCTTCTTGTCGCCGGCATCGAGCGCCGACTCGACAGCCTTGACGAAAGTGCGGATGCGGCTGACGCGAGCGCCATTGATTTCCGCCCTCTTGGCGTTGCGGCGGATGCGCTTCTTGGCTTGCGGCGTGTTCGCCATCTTCAGTTTCCCAAATCTTGTACGGTCAAAATGAAAGCGGCGCGCGCCACCAAGGGCCGCACCGGCGTCGGGCTCCCCTAGCGGGATGGGTGATTCAGGTCAACCGGCGGCGGCGCCTAGCGCTGGCACCGTGGACAGAAGAAAGTCGACCGCCCGCTTTGGACGATTCGGCGCACCTTGCCGCCACAGGCGCAAGCTTGGCCTTCGCGATCGTAAACCGCGAAATCCTTGGCGAAATAGCCGAGCTCGCCGTCAGGGCTGACAAAGTCGCGCAAGCTCGATCCGCCGGCCGCGATCGCCTCATCAAGGACGATGGGAATCGCCTCGGCAAGCGCATCGAGCCTGGCCCGCGACAGACTTCCCGCCGCCTTGCGCGGATCGATATGCGCCCGGTGCAGCGCTTCGCAGGCATAGATGTTGCCAAGGCCCGCGATGACCCTTTGGTCCATCAACATCGCCTTCACCGGCGCCTTGCGGCCGGCGAGCCTCTGTTTGAGCCACGCCCCGCTCACCTCCCCGGTCGGCTCCGGCCCGAGTGCCTTGAACGCCGGCCAATCGGCAAGCTCGGCGGTCACCACCAGATCGACCGAGCCGAAGCGGCGCGGGTCGTGCAGCGCCAGCCGCCGCCCCGCATCGGTTTCGATCAGCAAATGATCATGCTTTTCCAGGCGGTCATGGTCGATACGCCAGCTGCCCGACATGCCGAGGTGGAAGACCATCGTGTCAGCGCGGTCCGTATGGATAAGGCCGTACTTGGCGCGGCGGCCAAGGCCCGTGACCCGCGCTCCGGTCAGCCGCTGGCCGAGGTCTTTGGGGAAAGCCCGCCGCAGGTCCTCTCGCCGCGCTTCGACCCGGACGATCCGGCGCCCGTCCAGGACATTTGCCAGGCCGCGCACGGTGGTCTCGACTTCGGGAAGCTCGGGCATGCCCCCGCTATGGCAAGCCGCGCCCTTCCTCGCTAGAGGCGCGTGGGCATGAAGGACAAGGTCCAGTTCGGCGACCAGCTGGTCGAGCCTGAAGAAAAGACGCGGCGCGTCGGCGGCGTCTTCTCGTCCGTCGCCCGCCGGTACGATTTGATGAACGACCTGATGTCGGGCGGCTTGCACCGGCTGTGGAAGGACCGCTTTGTCGCCCGGGTGAAGCCCCGCGCCGGCGAGGCCATCCTCGACATGGCTGGCGGCACCGGCGACATCGCCTTCCGCATGGCCGGGCGGGGCGCCTTGGTGACCGTCGCCGACATCAACCGCGACATGCTTGAGGTCGGTATCGAGCGGGCGAAGAAGCGTGGCATCTGCGGCCTGCTGTGGGCCGAGGAAAATGCCGAAAAGCTGAGCTTCGCGGACTCGACCTTTGACGCCTACACCATCGCGTTCGGCATCAGGAACGTCACCGACATCCCGGCGGCGCTGAAGGAAGCCCATCGAGTGCTCAGGCGCGGTGGCCGCCTGTTCGTGCTCGAATTCTCGACCAGCGAGTGGCCGGGCTTCGGTGAGGCGTACAGGATTTGGGCCGACAAGGTCATCCCCAGGATCGGCAAGGCGGTTGCCGACGATGAGGCCAGCTATCGCTATCTCGTCGAATCGATCCGTCGCTTCCCGAAGCCCGACGAATTCAAGCGCATGATCGCCGCTGCCGGCTTCGCCAATGCCCGCGCCGAGCCGATGCTCGGCGGACTGGTCTGCATCCACTCGGGATGGCGCATATGAGCCATCCCGTGTGCCCCGGCAAAGGCCGGGGTTCAGTCAAAAAAGAAAAACTGGGCTCCTGCCTTCGCAGGAGCACAATCCGTTGACCGCTTCCGTCACCCATCTCTGGCGACTTCTCAAATGGGGACGGACGCTGGCGCGGCACGGCGCACTGCAAGGCATCGAGCGCGATCCCCTGACGCCCCCCAATGTCCGACGGTTGTGTCGCATCGCCCGTTTCGGCTCCCGCGTGCCGAACCAGGTCGATTATGCCGCGGCGCTGCAGGAAATCGGTCCGGCGGCGATCAAGCTCGGCCAGGCGCTGGCGACCCGCCCTGACCTGGTCGGCGAGGCGGCGGCCGCCAACCTGCTGCAGCTGCAGGACGATTTGCCGCCCGAGCCCTATCCCGCCATCAAGGCGGCGATCGAGGCCGGGCTCGAAGCCCCTGTCGAGACCCATTTCGCCTCGATCGACCCGGTGCCCGTGGGCGCCGCCTCCATCGCCCAGGTCCATCGCGCCGTCACGACCGAGGGCCGCGACGTCGCCATCAAGGTCCTGAGGCCCGGCATCGAGGAAGAGTTCGCCCAGGCGATCGAGACCTATGAATGGGCGGCGGCGCATGTCGAGATCATCGGCGGGGATGAGGCCGTCAGGCTGCGGCCGCGGCTCGTGGTCGCTTATTTCAAGCAATGGGTACGGCGCGAGCTGGACCTGACCCGCGAAGCGGCCTCGGCCTCCGAGCTCAAGGAGAACATGCTTGCCGAGCCTGGCTTCTACGTGCCGGAAATCGACTGGCGGCGCACTTCGCGCCGCGTCCTGACCCTGGAATGGCTCGACGGCATCAAGCTTTCCGATCGCGAGGCGCTGCTGGCCGCCGGCCACGACCCCAAGGCACTGGCTGCCAACCTCGTCCGTGCCTTCCTGCGCCAGGCGGTGGTCGACGGTTATTTCCACGCCGATCTGCACCAGGGCAATTTGTTCGCCCTGCCCGACGGCCGTGTCGCCGCCATCGACTTCGGCATCATGGGCCGGATCAACCGCCAGGCCCGGGTCTGGCTGGCGGAAATCCTCTACGGCCTGATCACCGGCAATTACGACCGCGTCGCCCAGATCCATTTCGAGGCGCAATATGTGCCCCCGCACCACGACGTCGCCGAGTTCGCCACGGCCCTGCGGGCGGTCGGCGAGCCGATCCGCGGCCTGCCGGTCAAGGAAATCAGCGTCGGCCGGATGCTGGAAGCGCTGTTCGCCATTACCCGCGACTTCGATATGCCAACCCAGCCGCACTTGCTGTTGCTGCAAAAAACGATGGTGATGGAGGAAGGAGTCGCAACTGCGCTCGATCCCGATATCAACATGTGGGAGACGGCCGAGCCATTCCTGCGCGAATGGATGCGCGGCGAGCTTGGGCCGGAAGCCTATTATGCCGATCGCATCATCGAAACGGTGCGGGCCCTGAAGAAGATCCCCGACCTCATCGACCGGCTCGACGCTTATTATCCGCCACCTGGCGCGGCCCCGCCGCCCCCGCCGCTGGCCGAGGTCGCGGTCCTCAAGCCGAGGCGGGGCTGGGGCTATGTCCTGGTGGCTTTGCTGGCGGCGGCCGGAGGCATCGCGGGCACCATCCTGCTGGCCTGACATTGCTGCATTGCAACACTCGTGACAGCTTGGTAACAATTTCCGCAGGCCCGCTTCACCTGTCGTGCCGCCAGCCGAAAGGACCAAGAATGTTCGGTAAGCTTTCCGTTGCGTTGTTGATTACCGCGTCGCCCGTCCTGGCCGAAGAAACCTCGACCACGGCGCCTGCCGCGCCGGCCGAGGCCGAAGCGCCCGAGCCGGTTGCCTACAAGACCAAGCGGGTGTGCCGATCGATCGAGGTCGTCGGCTCCAGCATCCCGCGCACCAGCTGCACCACCAAGCGCATCCCCATCAAGCCGGCCGAGCCGGCGCCGCCAGCCGAACCGGCCGAGGAGCCCGTCAGCGGACAGTAGCGCGCCTGGACGCTGCTCTCGACTCATTCCTCGCCGCTTGGCAGGAGGGCAGCCATGGCGCGCATCCTCCTGATCGTCGGCGGCGGCATCGCCGCCTACAAGGCCAGCGAGCTTATCCGGCTTGCCCGCAAGGCGGGGCACGAGGTGACCCCGGTACTGACCGCCGGCGGCGCCCATTTCGTCACTCCAATGACTTTGGCGGCCCTGGCCGAGAGCCCGGTCTACACCTCGCTGTGGGATTTGAAGGACGAGAGCGAGATGGGGCATATCCAATTGTCCCGCGCCGCCGATCTCATCCTCGTCTGCCCGGCGACCGCGGACCTCGTCGCGAAAATGGCGGCGGGCATTGCCGACGACCTCGCCACGACGCTGCTCCTTGCCACCGACAAGCCGGTCGTCGTCGCTCCGGCGATGAACGTGCGCATGTGGCTCAATGAGGCGACCCAGGCGAACATCGCCACGCTGAAAGCCCGCGGCATCCGGGTCATAGAGCCGGTCGAAGGCGACATGGCCTGCGGCGAATATGGCCCGGGACGGCTGCCGGAACCGGAAGGTATCCTCGCATTCCTCCCCGAGCTTGCTCGGGGAGGGGGACCAGCGAAGCTGGTGGAGGGGTCTTCCGCGCCACACGAGCCCCTCCGTCAGCCTTCGGCTGCCACCTCCCCGAGCAAGCTCGGGGAGGAGCTTAAAGGCACCCACATCCTCGTCACTGCAGGCCCGACGCACGAGCCGATCGACCCGGTACGAGTGATCGCCAACCGGTCTTCAGGCCGACAGGGCTTCGCCATTGCCGCAGCCGCCGCCCAGGCCGGCGCCCGCGTCACGCTGATCGCCGGTCCGGTCTCGCTGCCGACCCCAGGCGGAGCCGCCCGCATCGATGTCGAGACCGCCGAGCAGATGGCCGAGGCCGTCGACAACGCCCTGCCCTGCGATGCCGCGGTCCTCGTCGCCGCCGTCGCCGACTGGAAGGTCAAGCCGTCCGCCACCAAGCTTAAGAAAGCCGACGGCCCGCCGCGGCTCGAGTTCGAGCCCAACCCTGACATTCTTGCCACGCTTGCCACCCATCCGCTGCGGCCGCCTCTGCTGGTCGGCTTTGCCGCCGAAACCCATGACCTTGCGGCCAATGCGGAGGCCAAGCGCACCGCCAAGGGCGCCGACTGGATCGTCGCCAACGACGTATCGGGCGGCGTCATGGGCGGCAGCCACAACCAAGTGCGGTTGGTGACCGCCGACGGCTCGGAGGATTGGCAGGAAGCAACCAAGGAAGCGGTCGCGGCGCAGCTGGTCAGCCGGATCGCGCAGGCGCTCCGCACGTCGGGCACCCGGGATCGGCCGGCAACGCAATAGCCCGCCAGGCCAGCTTGTCGGCGTCGAGCAGATGGAGCGTGCCGGCATCGTCCCCCATGCCGGCGATGGCGCGGATCGCCAGCAGCGCCGCAAAACCGCCGACGGTCAAGGTCAGTGCCCCCAGCACGCCCAGCTCAGCGCAATTGTCGCATTCGTCGCTGTCAAAGGCATCACCAACGAAGCAGCGGAAGCAGGGCTTCCCGCGAAACAGCCCCACCTGCCCCTGGAACTGGATAGCGGCGGCGGACACCAGTGGAATGCCAAGGCCAACGCAGGCATCACTGACCGCCAGCCGGGTGGCAAAATTGTCCGAGCCGTCGAGCACCAGTTCATGATCGCCCAACAATTCGCGTGCGTTGCCGGCATCGATCCGCCGTTCGCGCGGCGCTGCCTCGACATGCGGGTTGATGGCCATGGCGAATTCGGCGGCCAGCTTCGATTTCCCGCCACCGACCTGGTCGTCGCGGAAGATCGGCTGGCGCTGCAGGTTGGAGCGGTCGACCACATCATTGTCGATGATTGTCAGCCTGCCGATGCCGGCCGCGGCCAAAGCGGGAATTGAGCCGCTGCCGATCCCTCCCGCCCCAATGATGGCGACGCGCGCGGCCTTCAACCGGTTCTGCCCGGCGCCGCCGAAGCGCGGCAGGACGATATGCCGCGCATAGCGCTCCAACTCGGCGTCGCTGAGGCTCATTGCCCGGTGCTGCCGAAACCCCCGGCGCCGCGATGGGTCTCGTCGAGGCTGTCAACTTCGTCGAACTCGGCCTTGGTCACCACTGCGGGCACCAGTTGCGCGATGCGTTCGCCGCGGCGCACCTCGAACGGCTCAAGTCCTAGATTTGCAAGGATAATTTTCACCTCGCCGCGATAATCCTCGTCGATCGTACCGGGCGTGTTCAAGCAGGTGATACCGTGCTTCAGGGCCAGGCCAGAGCGCGGGCGGACCTGTACCTCGTGGCCGGGCGGGATGGCGATTGCAAAGCCGGTGGCGACGGCGTGGCGCTGTCCCGGTTGCAGCACGACGTCCTCGGCGGCGACCACGTCCAGTCCCGCGGCGCCGGGGGTGGCATAGGACGGCAGCGGCAGGCCCTGGCCATGCGGCAGGCGGCTCAGCTGGATGCGGATCACGTCTTCTTCCTCCGCGCCGGCCGCTTGGAAGGCCCCTTGGCTGCCTTGGCGTCAATCAGGTTCACCGCCTCGTCGAGCGTCACCGCCTTGGGGTCGGCGGACTTGGGCAGGGTCGCGTGGGTCGCGCCGTCGCTTACATAGGGGCCATAGCGCCCGGCCATGACCTTGATCTCCTTGCCGCTTTCCGGGTGGGCGCCAAGCACCGCGAGCGGTTCACTTCCCTTTCGGCCCTTGCCGCTGTTCGCCGCCGCGTCGGCGAGCTTGGCGACCGCGGCGTTCATCCCGGTCTCGAACACCTCGGCCGTCGAGGACAGGCGCGCATATTTCCCATCGTGCAGCAAATAGGGCCCATAACGGCCGATCGAGGCGGTGATCGGCTTGGCCGTATCGGGATGCACGCCAATTTCGCGCGGCAGAGACAGAAGCATTTTCGCCATGTCCAGGGTCAGCCCCTCGGCCGGCACGTCCTTGGGCAAGGAAGCGCGCTTGCCGTCCTGCTCGACATAGAGGCCAAAGCGCCCGGTCTTGAGGTGGATGCCCTCGCCGAGCTCGGCCGGCTCGGCGCTCGCCGCCTGCGCCCCGCCCTGGCCGAACTTCTGGGTATATTTGCATTCCGGATAATTGGAGCAGGCGACGAAGGCGCCATAGCGGCCGCCGCGAAGGCTGAGCCGCCCTTCCCCGCATTGCGGGCAAAGCCGCGGATCGGAGCCGTCTTCCTTGTCGTGATAGAGCCAGGGAGCGAGAAACTCGTCAAGCGCGGCGGTCACTTCCGAGGGCTTCTGGTCCATGACCTCACCGGCCATCGGCTTGAAGTCGCGCCAGAAGTCCTCGAGCAGCTTCTGCCAGCCGAGCCGCCCACCGGACACATCGTCCAGCTCCTCCTCCAGCTCGGCGGTGTAATCGTAGCTGACATATTTCTCGAAGAAGCGCTCGAGGAAGGCCGTCACCAGCCGGCCGCTCTCCTCGGGCACGAAGCGCGCCTTTTCCAGACGGACATATTCGCGGTCCTTCAGCGTCTGCAGCGTCGCCGCGTAGGTCGACGGCCGGCCTATGCCGAGTTCCTCCAGCCTTTTGACCAGGCTCGCCTCGGAATAGCGCGGCGGCGGCTGGGTGAAGCTTTGCACGGCCTCGACCCCGGTCTTGGCGGGCGCGTCGCCATTGCGCAGAGGCGGCATCCGCCCCTCTTCGTCTTCCTTCTCGTCGCGCCCCTCCTCGTGGAGCGCGAGGTAACCCGGGAAGAGCGTCACCTGGCCGGTGGCCCGCAGAGTGGCCCTGCCCGCCCCGTCGGTCAGCTCGACGCTAGTCCGCTCGAGCCTCGCCGAAGCCATCTGGCTGGCCAGCGCGCGATTGTAGATCAGCTCGTAAAGCCGGCCATGGTCGCCGGAGCCGGCGCGGGCGCGGTGGAAATCGGTCGGGCGGATCGCCTCATGCGCTTCCTGCGCGTTCTTGGCCTTCGTCGCATAGAAACGCGGCTTGTCGGGCAAATAGCCCGCGTCATAGCGGTCGGCGACGGCGCGGCGGGCGTCGCTAATGGCCTCGTCGGCCATCTGTACGCCGTCGGTGCGCATGTAGGTGATGAGGCCCTCCTCGTAGAGCGCCTGGGCGACGCGCATCGTGTGGCTGGCGGCGAAGCCCAGCTTGCGCGCCGCTTCCTGCTGCAGGGTCGAGGTGGTGAAGGGCGGCGGCGGATTGCGGCCGAACGGCTTGGTTTCGACCGAGGCGACGGTGAACCGCCCTGCCTCGACCACCGCCTTGGCGGCGTCGGCATCACCCTGGTTGCCGATGGTCAGCCGCTCGACCTTCCTGCCGTCGAGCTGGACCAGCCGCGCCTGGAACGGCTGGCCGTCGGCCTCGAAGCTGGCCGAGACCGACCAATATTCCTGCGGCTTGAAAATCTCGATCTCGCGCTCGCGGTCGACGATCAGGCGCAGCGCGACCGACTGCACCCGCCCCGCCGACTTGGCGCCGGGCAACTTGCGCCAGAGGATCGGCGACAAGGTGAAGCCGACCAGATAGTCAAGCGCGCGGCGAGCCCGGTAGGCGTCGATCAGATCGTCGTCGAGCGCCCGCGGCCGCGCCATCGCCTCGGTCACCGCCGACTTGGTGATGGCGTTGAAGGTCACCCGCTCAACCTTGGCCGGCAGCGCCTTGCGCTTCCTGAGCAGCTCCTGGACGTGCCAGCTGATCGCCTCGCCCTCGCGATCGGGGTCGGTGGCCAGGATCAACGTGTCGGCCTTCCTCGCCTCGTCGGCGATCGCCTTCACCCGGCCCGCCTTGTCGGCATAGGTCTCCCATTCCATGGCGAACCCATCGTCCGGATCGACCGAACCGTCCTTGGGCGGTAGGTCACGGACATGGCCATAGCTGGCCAGCACCCGGTGGCCGGGGCCGAGGTATTTTTCGATAGTCTTGGCCTTGGCAGGCGATTCGACGACGACAAGCTTCACTGTTGTTCCTCACGCATACGCGTAACGTGGGGGCGGCGGATTCGCCCCGTCAAGCGGCCAGGCTGACCTTCCCACCCGCGTGGCGGTCGAGGCGGCCGGCAAGGTCGAGCTCGAGCAGGACCAATTGCACCGCCCCGCTCGGGCAGCCCGACAGGCGGACCAGCTCGTCGACCGGCACCGGCGAAGGGCCGAGCAGCTCTTCAACCAGCCGTCGGGCATCCCCGTCGGCCTCATCGGCCTCTGGCACCGCCATTTCGAACGACGCGCGGGCGGATTGCACGTGCGCCGCCAGCGGGCGGAGCGTCTCGACGACGTCCGCCGCGCCCTGGACCAATGTCGCGCCGTCGCGGATCAGCTGGTTACAGCCCTGGGCGCGCGGGTCGAGCGGCGAGCCAGGCACGGCCATCACCTCGCGCCCGGCCTCGGCCGCCAGCCGCGCGGTGATCAGCGAACCGGATTTCGGCGCCGCCTCGATCACCACAGTGCCGGCGCTCAAACCGGCGATGATCCGGTTGCGATAGGGAAAATGGCGCGCCCTGGGCTCGGTCCCGGGCGGCATTTCGGCGATGACCAGCCCGCGTTCGAACATCGCCTTCTGGCGCGCCTCATTTTCCGGGGGATAAAAGACGTCGATGCCGCCGGCGACGACCCCGATCGTCCCCGTCTCCATCGCCCCGTCATGCGCCGCCGCGTCAATGCCGCGGGCGAGGCCGGAGACGACCGCCAGCCCCTCCTGGCCCAAATCATGCGCCAGTCCACGGGCGAAGCGGCAGGCCGCCGCCGAAGCATTGCGGGCGCCGACAATGCCGACGGCCTGCTTGTCGAGCAGGGCGAAATCCCCCTTGGCGATCAGCAAGGGGGGGGCGTCCGGCAGCTGTGCGAGCAGGCGCGGATACAGGCCCTGGCCAAGTGCGAAGTATCGCGCGCCCAAGGCCTCGACCCGTTCGATCTCCTTGCGCGCAACGGCTTCCGGCGCGATCGTAGGCGCCTTGCCGCCGCCGCGGGCGGCCAGGTCGGGAATGGCCGACAGGGCGGCTTCGGCACCGCCGAAGCGGGCGAGCAGTTGCCGGTAGGTGACGGGCCCAATCGAGCTGGAACGGATCAGCCGGACGCGGGCAACGAGATCAGCGGTCAATCGCTCTTGGCTCCGATCCGTGGCTCGGTGCCAGCGAACAGGCGCTGGATATTGTCGCGATGCTTCCAGACAACCAGCAGAGCGAAGCCCAGCAGCATCGGGAAATAGGCGTCGGCGCCCAGCACGGCGGCGGAGAGCGGGGCGCTGGCGGCGGCGACCATGCCGGCCACTGAGGAGATGTGGACGGTGAGCAGCAGCCCGAGCCACACCAAAGCATAGACGGCAGCGGCGATCGGCAGCAGCGGCGCGAGGACGCCAAGCAGGGTCGCCACCCCCTTGCCGCCCTGGAACTTCAGCCAGACGGGATAGAGATGACCGACCATCGCCCCGGCGGCGGCGAACTGGACGGCGTCGGGCCAGCATCGCTGGGCAATCATCACCGCCGCCGCGCCCTTGAGCGCATCGAGGGCAAGGGTCGCCGCCGCCAGCCGCTTCGAACCTGTCCGCAGGACGTTGGTCGCCCCGATATTGCCCGAGCCGATGGCGCGGATGTCGCCCTTGCCGGCAAATCGGGTCAGCAGCAGCCCGAACGGGATCGAGCCGAGCCCATAACCAACCAGCAAAGCAAGGATCATGGCCGTCGTCATGGGCAGGGTTGGTAGGCAAAGTTGCGTGAGGCTGCAACGACCGCCAAGTAGGCGGGCCAATGGACGCCAATTCCCCCATCCTCTTCTTCGATTCCGGCGTCGGCGGGCTGTCGGTGCTGGGCCCCACCCGGGCCCTGTTGCCGAACGCGCCCATCGTCTACGCCGCCGATAGCGCCGCCTTCCCTTATGGCACGCGCAGCGAGGAGGAGATTGCCGAGCGCGTCCCCGCCCTCCTCGCCAACTTGGTCGAGCGCTTCCAGCCGCGGCTCGTCGTCGTCGCCTGCAATACCGCCTCGACCATCGCCCTCGATCATGCCCGTGCCGCGCTCCATATCCCGGTCGTCGGCACGGTTCCGGCGATCAAGCCGGCGGCGGAAATGTCGAAATCTCGGGTCATCGGCGTGCTCGGCACGGAGGCGACGGTGCGCCAGCCCTATGTCGACAATCTCGCCCGCGACTTCGCCGCCGACTGTCAAATCATCCGCCACGGATCGGCCGAACTGGTGGCGCTGGCGGAGGCGAAGCTGGCCGGGGATCCCGTTGACCCGGCCGCGGTTGCGGCGGCGGTTCGGCCGCTCCGCGCGGCGGCGAATCTGGACACCGTCGTGCTCGCCTGCACCCATTTCCCATTGCTCGGCGAGGAGTTGGCTGTCGCCTTGCCCGGAGTAACCTTGGTCGACGGCGGTCTCGGCATCGCGCGGCGTATCGCCTGGCTGACGCGGGGGCAGGACTGGCCGGCCGGGCCGCCGCCCGGCATCGCGGTCTTCACCGGCGGGCCGCCTTCGCCCGCACTGGCCAAGGCGCTGGCCGGCTTCGGCCTGACGGAGCTGCGTTCAATCTGACGCGGGCCGGCTAAGCCCCTTCGCCTTCTCGCTCGATGGCATGGCGGCGCTGCAATCGGGCGGCAACCAGCGAGCAGGCGATCGCCCAAGCGGCGCCGACCGCCCAGCCGGCGACGACATCGGTCGGCCAGTGAACACCGAGATAGACCCGGCTGAAGCCGACGATCAGGGTCAGGAAGATGGCCAGTCCCAGCAAATAGGCCTTTACCCGCCCGTCGTTTTGCGTGCGGCTGAGCAACACGCCCAGTGTCAGGAAGGTCACGGCGGAATTCATCGCATGGGCGCTCGGGAAGCTAGCCGAATCGACGCTGACGAGGTGCGGGACCAGGTCGGGCCGGGCCCGTACGAAGATCCATTTGAGGACATTGGCGGCCAGGCCCCCGCCGGCGATGGCAAGGACGACGAACAGCGCCATGCCCCGTTTGCGGGCGGCAACCAGAAAGCCGGCGGCCGCCACGGTCAGAAGCGTGAGGAACGGCCCGCCGCCAAGCGCCGTCAGGTCGATCATCACCTTCTTGAGCCAGGCCGGGCCAAGCGGCGAGCCGGGATCGGCGGGGTCGCGCAGGCCGGCGATCAGCCAGCGGTCAAACGCCAGCGTGTCGCCCTCGACGACCTCGGAGGCAAGATTGCCGACCCCGGCCAGCAGCAACGTGACGACGAGAAAGGCGACCAGCAGCTTGCGGTCGAGGTTGCGGATGAAGGTAAGCGGCATGGCGGTCTGATCCTAGTGACGCGGGTCAAGGCCCGCGGCCCGGGCGAGCTGGCCGAGCGGAACCTGGTGGATGATGCGGAAACGCGCCTCGACCAGGCTGAACAGGCCGAACAGCAGCAGGCCGGCGGCGGCGGCGAGGTCGACCGGGCTGTCGAGCCAGCGCAGGGCCTCTTCCATCCCTCCGGCCTCGCTGGCGCGCGAATCGAGGCCGGCGCTGACGATGAAGAAGCCGCTGACGATGAAAATGATGCCGCGCGCCGTATAACCGCCCCGGCCCATCCACCGCACCCACGGCTCGCCGGCGACCGCCGGATCGAGCCGGTCGCAGAAACTGCATTGGTAGACCTTGACCAACTGGTACAGGCCGGCGCCGACCAGGACCGCGCCGGCCAGCACCAGCAGCAGCGGCCCGCCCGGAAGCGCCAGGGCTGTCCGAGCGCCCTCTTCGGCCCCGTCGCCGGCCGCGGCGCCGAGCGAATCCATCAGCCGGAACGCCTGCCAGGCCAGAACCGAATAGACGATGCCACTGACCGCCGCGGCAAGGCGGCCGCCGATTCCCCTGGTGCCTGGCCCGTGCCCCTCGATATCGAGCGCCGCGTCGGCCAGCCGCCACAAGCCGTAGGCGGCGAAGCCGGCGGCCATGGCCAGCAGCAGGGGATCGCCGCCGCTTCGGCCGAGCTCGACGAGGGCGCCGCTCGGGCCCTCGCTTCGGCGGCTGCGAAAGATCAGCAGCCCAATGACAACGTACAGCAGGCCTCGCGCCGCAAAGCCGACGCGGGTCAAGGCAGTAAGACGGGCGCTGGCAGTCACGGTGCTCCTCTCCACCGGCCGCAACGGGCGGAGGGGTCGGGCCGTTCCGGCGCCGGTCGCGATCGAGTCGGCAGGGGTGAAAAGTTCACCGCCCCCATGACTCTTCGCCGCCTTGCTGGAATCCCTGATCCGGCGGCGGGTCCGGGGCCCGCCGATTCTCTTTTCGATGGAGCGGGCAGATGGCAAGCGAGGCGGGCAAGGTCCTCAAGACGATCGAAGACAATGAGATCGAGTGGGTGGACCTGCGCTTCACCGACCCCAAGGGCAAGTGGCAGCACCTCTCGATGGTCGCCACGGCGATCGACGAGGACATGCTGACCGACGGCTTCATGTTCGACGGCTCCTCGATCGCCGGCTGGAAGGCGATCAACGAGTCGGACATGATCCTCAAGCCCGACCTCAACGCCACCTACATCGATCCGTTCAGCGCCACGCCGATGCTGATCCTGGTGTGCAACATCGTCGAGCCGGCGACCGGTGAACTCTATGGCCGCGACCCGCGCTCCACCGCTACCCGCGCCGAAGCTTATCTCAAGGCGACCGGCATTGGCGACACCGTGTTCGTCGGCCCGGAAGCGGAATTCTTCATGTTCGACGATGTCCGCTTCGAGGATGGCTATTCGTCCAGCAGCTTCAAGCTCGATGACGTCGAGCTACCGGGCAATTCGGGCCGCGAATATGAAGGCGGCAACCTCGCCCACCGCCCACGCGCCAAGGGCGGCTATTTCCCGGTGGCGCCGGTCGACAGCGCCGGCGACATCCGCGCCGAGATGGTCTCGACCATGCTCGAAATGGGCCTGCCCTGCGACAAGCACCACCACGAGGTCGCCGCCGCCCAGCATGAGCTTGGCCTGACCTACGGCAAGCTGGTCGAGACGGCCGACCGCATGCAGGTCTACAAATATGTCGTCCACATGGTCGCCCAGGCCTATGGCAAGACCGCGACCTTCATGCCCAAACCGATCGCCAAGGATAATGGCAGCGGCATGCACACCCACATGTCGATCTGGGCCAAGGGCAAGCCCCTGTTCGCCGGCAACGGCTATGCCGGCCTGTCCGACACCGCCCTCTATTTCATCGGCGGCGTCATCAAGCACGCCCGCGCATTGAACGCCTTCACCAACCCGACCACCAACAGTTACAAGCGCCTGGTGCCAGGCTTCGAGGCACCGGTGCTGCTGGCTTATTCGAGCCGCAACCGCTCCGCTTCCTGTCGCATCCCTTATGGTGCTGGCGACAAGGCCAAGCGCGTCGAGTTCCGCTTCCCGGACGCGCTCGCCAACCCTTATCTTGCCTATTCGGCGCTGCTGATGGCCGGCCTCGACGGCATCCAGAACCGCCTCCATCCGGGCGAGGCGATGGACAAGAACCTCTACGACTTGCCGCCGGCCGAGCTCGTCGACGTACCGACGGTCTGCGGGTCCTTGCGCGAGGCCCTGATCGCGCTCGACAAGGACCGTGCCTTCCTGACGAAGGGCGACGTCTTTTCCGACGACCAGATCGATGCCTACATGGAGCTCAAGTGGGAAGAGGTCATGCGCTGGGAGACGACCCCTAGCCCGGTCGAGTTCGACATGTATTATTCCAGCTGACGGCACCGATGCCGCGGTGCGGCCAAATCAACAGGGTTAAGATCGGCTTCAGCCCAGGCCCTTACGGGTTTGTAACCTTATTCGGTCAATACTCTCGCGCGCCATGGCATGCGAGGTCCGATCGATGAACAGCTTCCGCGACGCCGTCACCAACGGCCGCCTCAACGCGGGCCCGGTGATGCCTGAAAAGCAATCCCGGCTTAACCGGGAAAAGGACAGCCTGTCCGGCCTCTCAGTGCCGCGGGCGGAGGCGCGGACCCACAACCAGCGCGCCGACGACCGGGAGTTCCGCTCCGCCGAGGAAGCGCGGCTGATCGTCAACCGCAAGAGCTACGTCGTCGACCTGCTCAACCTGTCCGGCGGCGGCGCGATGATCCGCACCAACCTGCCCTTGAAGCTGTGGAAGCAGGTCCACCTCGAGCTCGGCGAGGGCGGCAGCGTCGAATGCGCGGTGCGCTGGATCAAGGGCGACCGCATCGGCCTCGAGTTCGCTCACGAAACCCAGGTCGCCGGCGACGCCGGCAAGCGCGACGCCATGCTGCTCGACACCATCGAGCGCAATTTTCCCGAGGTTGCCGGAGAACCGGGCGAAGATCCCTCTGGAGCCCAGCGTCGCGCCGAGCTGCGCCACCCGCTCATCTGGACTGGCGAGATTTTCTACGACCACGACGCCACCAAGGTCCGGTTGCGCAATATTTCCGAGCAGGGGGCGATGGTCGATTGCACCAAGACCATTCCCGAGGGCGCCGAAATCCTCCTCGACATGCGCGGCGCCGGCCAGCATTTCGCCTTCGTCACCTGGAGCCGCGGCGACCAGCTTGGACTGCGCTTCCAGCGCCCGTTCGACATCGCCTGCCTCGCCCGCGCCGAGCCCGAGGTGGCGCCGCAAAGCTGGACGCGGCCCGATTACCTCAATCCCGGCCAGGACACGGAATCGCCCTGGGCCGAGCCGTGGCAGCGCCTGTCCTTGCCGGAGCTTAGGGATACGCTAGAGGGCTTCCTCAAGCGCTAGCCGCCAATCGGCGGCCCGACACCTCAATCTTCGAGGATCTGGCTCGTCGTCTTGGTTTCCCGCATGCGAATGTAGGCGATGAGCGAACAGCCGATCACCACGGTCACATAGATGTAGAACCAGCGCTCATGGCCGATGCGCTTGAACCAGAGCGCGACCATCTCGGCCGTGCCGCCGAAGATGGCGTTGGCGATGGCGAACGGCAGCGCCACCCCGAGCGCGCGAATATGGCTCGGGAACAGTTCCGCTTTGATGACCGCGTTGATCGACGTGTAACCGGTCACCATGACCAGTGCCGCTAGCACCAGCAGGAAGGCGACCAGCGGATCCTGCGTCCCCTCAAGCGTCGAAAAGATCGGGTAGGTAAACAGCAGCCCGCAGGTGCCGAAGAAAATCATCATCGGCCGTCGGCCAATTTTGTCGGACAACCGGCCGGCGAGCGGCTGCCAGAGCATGAAGAGGGCCAGCGCCACCGTCATGATCCGCGACGCGGTCGCCCGGTCGAAGCCGGAGGTATTGGCGAGGAATTTCTGCATGTAGGTCGTGTAGGCATAGAAGGCGAGCGTGCCTCCCGCCGTCAGCGCAATCACCAGGAAGGCCTCGCGCGGATGGTCGCGAAACAGGTTGCGGCCGCTCGATTTCGGACGGTCCACAATCTTGACGGCATTTTTGTAGCTCAATGTCTCGTCAAGCCGCCGGCGAATGAAAAAGACCACGACTGCAAGGGCCGCGCCGATGCCAAAGGCCAACCGCCAGCCCCAATTTTCCATGGCGGTCTCGCCAAAGGCGGTCTGCAGGCCGACGAGCAATCCAAGCGCGGTCAGCTGGCCGCCGATGATCGTCACATATTGAAAGCTCGACCAGAAACCTCGGCGATCGCGCCCGGCCATTTCGCTGAGATAGGTGGCGCTCGACCCATATTCGCCGCCAAGGCTCAGGCCCTGGATGACGCGGGCCACGATCAGGATTGCCGGCGACAGCCAGCCCGCCTGGGCATGGGTGGGCGCGACGGCGATGAGCAGCGACCCCAGGCACATCAGCGAGACCGATAGCGTCAGCCCGGCCTTGCGGCCCTTGTGATCGGCATAAATGCCCATCGCCCAAGCACCGATCGGGCGGACGACAAAGCCGATCGCGAACACAACGGCCGTAGGCAAAAGCGCCAGGGTCGGGTCGTCGGACGGGAAAAAGGCGCTAGCGAAGTAAAGACCGAATGCAGAATAGACGTACCAGTCGAACCATTCGACCAGATTGCCCAACGAGCCACCAAGGATGTTGGTGAGCCGCTTGGAGTCACGCATTGTCGCGCGCCCGCTCCGCCATCGCCGAACCGTAGACGCCGTAAAGAACGAGGCCGAGGATGTTCCAGATGATGAAATAGGTCTGGGTCTTCACCGGCAGGCTCATGAACAGATAGGCGCAGCCAAGGATGCCAACGATGCCGACCAGCCACGGCAGGGGCGTCGTGAACTTGCGGGGCATGTTAGGCTCGCGCCGGCGCATGACCAGCATCGCCGCGCAGACCGCGATGAACGCCGCTAGCGTGCCGGCATTGGCCAAGGCGGCAATGTCGGCGAGCGGGAAGATGCCGGCGATGATGGCGACGATGACGGCGGTGAACAGGGTGATCCGCACCGGCGTGCCGCGCTTCGAGACATTGGCGAGCTTGCCCGGCAGCAACCCGTCGCGGGCCATGACGAAGAAGATCCGGCTCTGGCCAAAGAAGAAGGCGAGGATGACCGTCGGCAGGGCAACGACAGCCGAAACGCCGAGGATCTTGGCCGCCCATCCCTGCTGGATTTCACGCAGGATCAAGGCCAGCGGCTCGGGGCTGTCGGCGAAGCGAGTGTAGGCCAGGGCGCCGATGGCGACGGCGGCGACCGCCATGTAGATGATGACGCACAGGATCATCGAGCCGACGATCCCGATCGCCAGGTCGCGGTCGGGGTTCTTGGTTTCCTCCGCCGCCGTGGCGATGGCATCGAAGCCGTAGAACGCAAAGAAGATGATCGCCGCGGCCGCCATCACCCCGACTTCGCTGCCCGACGGGCCGGAACGCGGAAAGCCGTAGGGCATGAAGGGCGAGAAATTGTCGGCGTTGAACACCGGCAAGGCAACGGCGATGAACAGGGCCAGCGCCAGCAGCTTGATGACGACCAGCACGGCGTTCAGCGTCGCGCTTTCGCGCGTGCCGTAGATCAGCAGGCCGGCGACGACGGCGATGATGAAGATGGCCGGGACGTTGACCAATCCGCCCAATTCCGGCCCCTGCGTCAGGTCGACCGGCAGGCCCATGCCGATGCTCGCCAGGAAGCCCGAAGCATAGCCCGACCAGCCGACGGCGACGGCGCTGACCACCAGGCTGTATTCGAGGATCAAGGACCAGCCGACCACCCAGGCGATCAGCTCCCCGAAGACAACGTAGGAATAGGTGTAGGCCGAGCCCGAGGCCGGATACATGGTCGCCATTTCCGCATAGGCCAGCGCCGCGCAGGCACAGATGACGCCGGCGATGGCGAAGCTGAGGATAACCGCCGGGCCCGCTTTGGCGGCGCCGACCCCGGTCAGGGTCAGGATGCCGGTGCCGACGATGGCGCCGACGCCGAGCGCGATGAGATGCGGCCACGACAGGGACTGGGCGAGCCGGTGATGCTCGGGCATGTCCTCGCGGGCAACCACCAGCTTGCGGACGTTCCAGTTCTTCATTTGGTGCCCCTTCCCGTCACCCCGGACTTGGTCCGGGGTCTGCCTGACTTGGGGCACAGTTGAAGGAGAAGGCGGATGCCGGGTCAAGCCCGGCATGACGGAATAGGTCAATAATCCTTCGATACGCGGACGTTGGCGCTGGTCCGGCCGATGGTCGAGATGCTCGACAGGATCGAAAGCCAGCGCGTCACCTGATACTCGACGCGCGTCGCCGAATAGCCCTGGCCGTCGGTGATGACCTCGACGAACAATTTGCGGCCGACATATTTGCCGGCGGAAATGGCGGTCTTCTGCCCGGTGGCGATGTCCGCCGGAACGATGCGTAGGCGGTCGAGCCCGACCGCACGGCGCAAGGCGTTGATCGGATCCAGGCTGCCGCTGCCTGACTGCAGTGCCGCGACCGCAGAAGCGAGTTGCACCGCTTCCGGCGCCGACAAATTGGTGATCGAGGTGCCGAACAGGATTCTCGACAGCAGTTCGTCCTGCGGCAGGGCGGGCACGCTGGCGAAGGTGATTTCCGGCTTCAGGCCGGTGCCGCGGACGTTGACGCTGGCGTTCAGTCCCTGGACCTGGGCCTCGGCACGAATGTCGAGCAGGGGATTGACCGGGCTTTCGCCGCGGAAGCGGATCACGCCCTGCTCCAGCCGGAAGCTGCGGCCGGCGAACTCATAGTCGCCGCGGTCGAGGTCGGCGCGGCCGGTGAGGCGCGGCGCAGCGACCGTCCCGCCAATCGTCAGGTCCGTTCGCCACAGGCTGTCGATGCCGAGCCCACGCACCGTCAGATTGTCGCCGGCAAGCTTCACGTCCAGCTCCCACGGCGCCAGCTGGGCGATCTCGATCACGTCTTCCTCGTCGCGCCCGACATGCCGCACCGCCAGCTGTGGCACGGCCGCCGCCGCGCTCGCGCGGCCAAGCGTGAATCGCCCCCTATCGAGCCGGAGGTTGCCGCTGATCCGCCCGCCGCGCCCGCCGGAGCGGATGGAGACGGGCCCGGTCACGGTGGCGGCGATATCGTCGCGATCGAGGATTTGGGCGCGCGCGACGTTGAAATCGAGGTCAAAGGCCGGCCGGCCGCCGGAGAAATTGACGGAGCCCGACCCCGCCACTGTCCCGCCCGACGGCGTCCGGCCGGCAATGGAATCGAGCACCAGCCTTGACCCGCCAAACCGGCCGCTGGCGTTGAGGCCGGTGACGACCATGCCGGTCACCGCGCTTTCAATGCGCGCGTTCTGCGCTTTCAGCGAGCCGCGAATGATGGGGTCGACCAGGCGGCCGCCGATGTCGGCGCCGATCGCCACCGGGCCGGACAGATCGAACACCTCGACCCCCGACAGCCGCCACAAGGTGTCGGCTGGCCCGGCATAGCGAAGCTGGAGGGTCATCGGCGCGTTGCTCAAGGCGGCGATGATCGGCTGCCCCCCCGGTAAAGGCGCAAAACGCGCCTGGGCGCGGCCGATGGTCTTGCCGTCGCTGACCGCCACTGCCCTCACCGCCGCCTTGCCCCCGCCGAGCACCGCCGCGAGGCCAAGGTCGATCGGCTTTGACGACAGCACCAGGCCGGTTCGGCTGAGGCCGCGGATGCGCAGGTCGGCGCGGCCGCTGGGGCTTGCCGACCAGGCATAGTCGAGCCGGCCGTTGGCGCTGCCACTCAGGTCGAGGTTCGGCCAGAAGATGTCGAGCACCTCCAGCGGCATGGCGGTGACATTGGCATGCAGTTCCGGACGGTCGCCGGTACGGCCCGAGACGCTGGCGCGGCCGCCGCCGAAGCGGACTCTGGTGGGCGCGATCTGCCAGCCGCCGTCGGCCCTGGTCAGCACCGCCGGGCTTTCCAGCACCAGGTCGCGACCCTCCACCTTGCCGCGGCCGGTGAGCCGGACCCGGTCGGGCGAGAAATCGGCCAGGGTCACCAGCTCGAACGCCTTGCCGCGGCGCCCCGCCAATGCAGCCCGGACCTGTCCCGAGCCGTTGACCAGCCGGCCATTGGCGGTCAGCCGCGCCAAGTCGATGGCGCCATAGGCCAGGCCGCGCGCCACCAGCGTGCCGTCGAGCGACGTGCGTCCCTCTTCGAGCAATATGGTGCCGTCGAGCTTGCCGGAGCGGATGGCGATGGCAGTGTCGCCGGCGATGCGGGCGTTGCTGGCGGCCAAGTGCGCTTCGATCCGCTGCGCGCCATTGACCGGCGAGAAGGCCAGGCTGCCGCTGATCGGCCCGGCGAGCGCGAGCGTACCGGTGAACCCGCCCGGATCGGAGCGCAGGTCGCCCCGCCCAGTGCTGCCGGCGACATTGAGCGCGGCAATCGCAATAACGGTCCGTCCTCCCTTGGGCAGGAGGATGCGGCCCTGCGACGTGAATGGTCCCAGCGTTGAGCCTCCCGCCGCGCGGTAGTCGTACCCGGCCGGAATCGGGTCGAGCTGCAGCCGCATGGCGGTTATGCCCATCGCCGCGTTGGGCCGGTCGAGTAGGATGTCGAGTTTCGGCCGTTCGATGCGCCCGTCGAGCACCAGCTTGAGCGGCCCGTATTTCGCCTGCCGCCCACGCGCCTCGATATGGAAGGTGCCGTCGCGGCGGCGAATGCCCGAGCCGGACAGGCGCAGGTCGCGCGAATAGATCTGCAGGTTGGAAAAGTGCAGCACGCCATCGGTGGTGCGCTCAAGGTCGGTGGTCAGGCGCGGCAAGCTGCCGGTAAGGCCGCGAAAGAAGCTGTTGTCGAGGCGGCGCACCCAGGCCTCGGCCTTGCCGAGCACGCGCGCCTTGCCCTTCTCACCGGGAACGACGTGCAGTTCGGTCTTGACGTCGACCACGCCAAGGCCGGGGATCAAGTAGCGGGTCATCCCGCCCGAGATGACGACGTCGAATCGACCGGTCTTGAGGTCGATGAGCAGCGAGACCTTGCCGCTCAATTTGTCGCTTTTCAGCGCCAGGTTGTCGCCGCGGATCAGGCGCGGGGTGACGCTCAGCATGCCTTCCAGCCGGACATTGGCGAGGATTGCGCCGGCGACGTCGCCGACGCCGGTAACGGCGCGGGCCTGCAGCCTGAGCGGCACCCGCATCGGCCAGGCCGTAGCCCGCCCGCGTCCCTCGGCCCGGACATCGACGAAACCGGTATTGTCGAACTTCACTCCTGGCGAAGTCAGCCGATAGGAATAGTCAGCGCGCCCGAACGGCCCGTCGAGCGTCCAAACCAACCGCACGTTGCGGCCGGTCATGTTCTTGAACAGGGCCGGCGGCCGCAGCAGATCGGCGCCGAGGCGCAAGTCCCGATAGGCGCCCGCCGCGAGGTCGATCCGCCCGCGCCCGACCGCCCGCAGCGCCGGCGAGGCCAGGCGGAGCTCGCCATCGAGTTGGCGATCCGCGAAGGTCCCTGTCCCGCGCACGTCAACGACCGGGCTGGTCAGCCGTTGCAGCTTGCCCTTGAGGAAAGGCGCCGGGGCGAGCTTGCCGTCCAGGCGATAGCGGCCATTGTCGGCAGCCAGCGCCAGCCGCGCCGCCGGCCGGCCGGACAGGTTCATCGCCGCCCGTCCTCGCCACCTCGACCAGGTGCCGTCACCTTCGATGAGCAGCTGCAGCGGCCGTTTGGAATCGAACAACGCCGGCAGGAAACCGCCGGCAGGCGAGCTGGCGCGTACGTCAATGTCGAAGCGGTTGCCATCGGGCTCGGCATCGAGATTGACCCGCAACCAATCACCGCCCTGCATGGCTCCGTCGAGCTTGATGCGGGCCCGGCCAGAGCGGATGTCGGCGCTGCCCGACAGGCGCCCGACCTGCGCCTTGCCGGCAACCGCAGGCGCCAGTTCCAGCCGGCGGACTTCCAGCTTGCCGATATGAATGTCGAAATCCGGCAGGATGGGGCCGCGGCGACCGGTCGGCCTCAGCTTGGGCAGCCGTTCGAGGCGCACCCGGTCGGCCTCGATCCGGTCGATTTTCAGGCTGTTCGTCAGCCACGCCATCGGCGACCAGTCCAATCTGATTTCCGGCGAAGTCAGGAAGACACCGCGCTGGTCGAGCACCTGGACCTGCCGCAGCCGGCTTTCGCCGAAGATCGACCCGTCGATGCGGCCGATGCGGATCCGCAGCCCCGACGCGGTCTCGACCTGGGCAATGCGATCGACCACCCAGCGGTGGCCCGGCGCCGTGTCGAGCAGGACCAGGCCCAGGCTGAGCAGGATCATCAGCGCCACAGCCAAAGTCGCCAGCTCGCCGGCGAGGCGCCGAGTCCAATGCGGCTTGACCCTCAGCGGCTTGGCAGTACCGGCCTCGCCGTCATGGATCGCCACTTCGGCCATCAGAATGCCTGGCCGAGCGAGACGACGACGGCGACCTTGCTGTCATCGGACTGCGGGTTGAGCGGCGTGCCGACATCGACGCGGATCGGGCCAAAACTGGAATAGTAACGCACGCCGATGCCGGCGCCGAACTGCCAGGCCTTGAGATCAGGCGTGGAGGCGGTCGACAAGGTGCCGCCGTCGAAGAAGGGGACGATGCCAAAATCGCCGCCGAATGCCTTCATCCTGATGCGGGCCTCGAGCGCGAATTCGGCGAGGCTGCGGCCGCCGATTGGGTCGCCGTCGGCATCGCGCGGCCCGAGCCGCTGGTAGCCATAGCCGCGCACGGATCCACCGCCGCCGGCATAGAATCGTCGCGACGGGGCAATATCGTCGCGGTCGGCGCCGAAGATGGTGCCGAGCCGGACGCGCCCGGCCAGGACGATGCGCTCGGATGCTGGACGGTAGGCGCTGGCGTCGAGCTGGGCGCGGGTATAGCCGAAGGTGCCGCCGTGGAAGCTCAACTCCGGGCTTACCCGGCCACCGAGGCGGAAGCCCCGGCTTGGGTCGAGCAGGTCGTCGGTTGCATCATAGGTCAGGCTGGCAGGAATCGCCCCGATAAAGAAGGTGCGCCGCCGCGACTCACCGGTGGACTCGATGGTGTCGCGCTCGTCGGTGGCGATCAGTTCGCCGCCAAGGCTCCAGGTCCATTTCTTGTGCCAGATGAAATTGCTCTGCCGCTCGATCCCCGCCGACAGCAGCAGGGTCTTGGCGGCGAAGGCGTCGCGATTGACGTTGCTGGCCGAAACCTGCCCGGTCAGCACCTGGTCGCGCCGCCGGAAATTGTTGCGCCGCAAGGACACCGCCGCCAGCTGTTCCTGGGTTCCTGCGACGCCGCGCACGGTCAGCGCCCCTTCCGGGTTGAAAAAATTACGATGCTGCCAGCTGGCTTCCAGCCGGACGCCTTCCCCCGTTCCATATCCCAGCTCGCCGGCGATGGTCCGCATCGGTGCCGGCTCCAGGTGCACGGCGACGTCGACCACCTGCCCGCCATCGACTGGCACCAGCTTAGTCTCGACCGACGCCACCAGGCCCGTGGCGATCAGGGCGCGACGAAGGTCGTCGACTTCGGAGCGCTCATATTGGTCCCCCTTCTCGAAGCGGGCGATTCGACCGACGTGACGTGACGAAAATGGCGGTTGCCCGGTGACCCGGATGTCGCCGAACTGCGCCACCGGACCGGTCGTGACTGGAAGGACAAGCCGGGCGCTGGCGCTCTGGTGGTCGAGGACGATGTCCTGCTCGCCGATGTCGGCCAGCGCAAAGCCCTCCTCGCCGAGCGCCACCTTGAGGGCGACCCCGGCGGCGATCACCTGGTCGGCGACAACCGGGTCGCCGGCCTTGACCGCAAAGGCATCGCGCAGCTTGGCCGCCCGCTCCCCGGCAGATTCGATGCCCGGCAACTCGACCGACTGGAAACTGTAGCGGGGCCCCGGCGCAGCCGTCAGCGCGACGGCGATGCGCTCGCCGGCGAGGCTGATGTCCGGCTCGACCTCGGCATCATAATACCCTTCCGATTGCAGCAGGCTGATCAGCAGCTCGGCGTCGGCGCGGGCGCGGCGGTCGATCTGCGCCGCATTGGCGGGATCGTCATCGTCCTTTTCCAGGGCCGATTGCGCTTTGAAACGCTCCAGCAGCTTGTCGGGCTCGGCAACCGCCTGCAGTCCTTCGACCCGATAGGAATAGCGGCGCGCGGCTGCAGCATCCTCGATCGCAACGTCGCTTTCCCGCTCCGCCGCCGGCGTTTCGGCAGTATCGCCAGGCACCGGCTCGGCTATGGGATCTGGCTTGTCCATGTCGGGCCAGTCGACGCCGAGATCGGGCATGGGATCGAGCGGCGCATTGGGATCGAGCTCGGCCGGTCCGGGCGAAGCTTGCTGGGCGCGCGCCGGCGCCGGCAGGACCAGCCCGCACGCCGCCGCGGCCAGCAGGAATGCCCTGCTCCGTCCCATAGCTCCCGATGCCATGTAACCAGCCTAGCCACCGCACCTGAACGAAGCCAGAGCGCGCGGCCGTGAATTATTGCTAGTGGACGGTGCCCCGCGGTTCTTCGCTGGCCAAGGCGTCGATCAGCCGCTCGACCTGCCGCCAGTGGCAGAACTTCAATATGTTCTCCGCCTCCCGGCTTTTCTCGGCCCGCACGGCTGCCTGCAGCTGCGCCTCCTGCCCGAACTCGCGGATCAGGTCCTGGGCATCAGAAAGGCTGTTCCGGCCGGCGATGAAGAGGTCGTCCATATCCACCCGATTACCGCACAAGCGTTGCGACCGCCCGCACGAAAGGGGTCAATATGGCGTTAGGCATGAGCAGTGGAGTTGGCTCGCAGCCTCTGGCATGAAGGACGCATGGCACGACGCAATCACGCTGCCGGGGGGTTTTTTCTTGTCCTTGCCATCATCGGCGGGTTCGCCTGGGGGGCGATGAGCGGCATGCCGGTGTTCGGCGCGATCGTTGGCACACTGGTCGGCGTCCTGCTGGCCGTCGGCGTCTGGCTGATTGACCGCCGTCGCGGCGCCTAGGCAACCTTCCGTCCCGCCCAAATCACCCGGCCGATGCAATGCACGTCCTCCAGCCCGCAATCGGGCCAGTCCGGATAGGCGGGATTGTCCGACTGAACCGTGACCCGCTTACCCAGCGGGTGAATGGCCAGCCGCTTGACCAAGAGGCTATCTTCGAGACGGAGGACGTAGATGCCGTCGCGCAGCGCCTCGCTGCAGCCGGCACGGTCGACCAATATATCGTCGCCGTCGTTGAGCGTCGGCGCCATCGAATCGCCCTCGACGCGGATTATCGACAGGTCCTCGGCTTTCGAGCTTGTCAGCGCGTTCAGCCAGCGGGCGTCAAAGGCAAAATAGGGATGCGCCAGTTCCGCCCCAGGCAGGGCTCCGGGCCCGGCGGATGCACGAACGAGAACTCTCTTCACCGGCACCAATGCTCCAACGCTGGGTTCCTGCTCTGCCGAACCGCCGAGCAGGCTCTCCGACACCCCGAAATAACGGGCGAGCTTGCGCCGTTCATCCTCCTTCAGCCGCTTCGGCGTCCCCCGCCGGATATACTGCTGGATGTACGCAGGGTTCTTCCCCAGGAATCGCGAGAGGCCGGCAAAATCCTCTCCACGCTCCGCACACAGGCGCTCAAGCGCCTTTCGAGGGTCATTCGGCATTGGCGGTTCATAATGCTAGGATAATGCCTAGACAAGTAGGAAACGCATTGGAACAAGCTAGGAAGCCGAGTCGCTCCCAAGACCTGAGGTTTCCTGTGCATTTACTTCGAGAAGTCGAGAAATTCCTACGTGTCAGCAACGTCCCGCCGGCCCGGTTTGGCCGCGAAGTCATGGGAGATCCGCGTTTCGTCTTCGACCTTCGCAAAGGGCGCGAGCCACGTGCCCGAACCATCGCTCGCATCCGCCGGTTCCTGGAGGCCGGCCAATGATGAAACTGGCGATGTCGCCCGCCGCAGCGGGCCTGCTCCGCGCCCTACTGTCCAGGGCCGGAGTCGAGCGCAATAGGATTCTGCTTACGGAATTCCGTTCCACTGACTGGCAATCGTTGACATTCGCCGGCGAACGTCACCGCATCGACCTGCGCATCCCCGGCCCGGGAGCGGCGGCCGTGGCGGAACAGCTGACCCAGGACCTCGGCGAGGCGGATTTCTCGGTCCCCGGCCAGATCGTTGCTGACATCGCCGTCGAGGGGGCGATTATCGAGCATCTGGACGGAGCGATCAGCCTGACCGTCGAGGCGCTGACAATCGAGGAATGATCAGCGCAGTGAGCGGCGCAGCTCGTTGAGCGCCGCGAACAGCGCGTCCGTTGCGTCAGGCGGCGGCGGGATATCGGCAGCGGCGCGCCGGGGGTCGCGCGCCAGATGCCGATCGATCCGGTCCCTCAGCTGGCCGGGCGTCGGCGGCGAAGGGGAAGCAAACAATTGCACGACCCGCGAATCCGGCTTGGGCGCCGCAAGCCGGTCGTCAAGCAGCATCGCCTCATCCTCGTCGACGGTATCGAGCAGCAACTCATCCTCCCAGACGGCTTCGAGCAACAGCTCATCCGGATCGTCTTGGTCCAGCAACAATTCTGCCGCCACGATAGGCTCTACCTGGATGTCGGGAAGCGAATGGCCCTGCGGGTCGGGCTTGACGGCCCGCATCGCTAGCAGGCCGAAGGCGAAGAAGGCGAAACCGCTGGCGGTCATCGTCGCCGGCGCCGGAACGGCCAGGGCCGGTGCGGCCTTCAGCGCCGCATAGCCTGCCGCGACCGCCAGCGCCGAGGCGCCGGCGAGCTCCACCAGCCAGTCGAACCTGGCCTTGGGTTGCATCACGTCCATGGCGCAGCGACTTACGCCGAAATGGTTGCGATGCGGTTTAGGTGGCCTCGATGGCCGCGATCAGCGTCCCAGTGAACGCCTCGACATCCTCGGGCGCCTGGGCGGTGATGATCTGGCCGTCGCGCTCTACCCTCTGGTCGGAGACCTGGGCGCCGGCGTTGTGGAGGTCGGTACGGATCGAATGCCAGCCGGTCGCCTTGCGGCCGCGCAGCACGTCGGCTTCGACCAGCAGCCAGGGCCCGTGGCAGATCGCCGCCACCGGCTTGCCGGCGGCAACGAAGGCGCCGACCAGCGCCACCGCCGCCGCGTTGGTGCGCAAGGCGTCGGGGCTGATCACCCCGCCGGGCAGGATCAGCGCATCGAAATCCTCCGCCTTCGCCTCGGCAATGGCCAGGTCCGGGCGGATGGTCCGGCCGGGATCGTCGCGCACCGTCGCCTGGATCTGCGTCCGGCTCGGACTGGCAAGCGCAACCTCGGCTCCCCGTTCCTGCAAGATGGCGCGCGGGCCGAACAGCTCGCTCTCCTCGAAGCCGTCGGTGGCCATGATCAGGATGCGGGCATCGGCGATCTTGGGCATGGGGGTTCATTGCCCTCGCGGAACAAGCAAGGGCAAGGACTATTGTGGCAGTCCATGTTGCGTTTCACCAACCTCGACAAGCCGGGCATCACCCGCAAGCGGATCGGCACCGCCTGGGCCTATTTCGACCCGGACGGCAAGCGGATCACCGACAGAGACGAAATCGATCGCCTCAACGCCGTCGGGCTTCCGCCCGCCTATTCGGAGGCCTGGTTCAGCCCCGATCCGCAAGGCCATATCCAGGCAGTCGGAGTCGATGCTCGCGGCCGCAAGCAATATCGCTACCACCCCGACTATCGCGCCAAACGCGAGACCAGCAAATATGAAGGCTGCCTGGAGTTCGGCAAGGCGCTGTCGAAAATCCGGCGCCAGGTCGACCGGGACCTCAAGCGCAAGCAGCTAGACAAAAGGCGCGTCGTTGCCGCGGTGGTCCGACTGCTCGACGAGGAAAAGGTCCGCGTCGGCAACGCCCAATATGCCCGCGACAACAAGAGCTATGGCGCGACCACTTTGCTGAGCCGTCACCTGAAGCGAGAGCACGGACGGCTGAAGATGCGCTTCGCCGGCAAGCACGGCATCGTCCACGAAGTGGCGCTGACCGACCGCCGGCTGGCGCGGGTGGTCAAGCGGGCGCAGGAATTGCCCGGCCAGATGCTGTTCCAATACGTCAATGGCGACGGCGAGCCGCAGCCGGTGACCAGCGCCGACGTCAACGATTATATCCGCGAGGCGTCGGGCGGCGATTTCACCGCCAAGCATTTCCGCACCTGGGGCGCCAGTGTCATCGCCTTCGAGCAATTGCTGGAAAAGGAAGAGGACAAGCGCATCAGCGTCGCCACGGTCGTCGAGCCGGTCGCCGAGGCGCTTGGCAACACCCCGGCCATGGCCCGCAAGTCCTACGTCCATCCGGCGCTGATCGAGGCGACCAAGGACAATCCCCGCGATCCCCTTGGCGGCATGGCGCGGCCGCGCTCGCGCAAATGGCTGGCGAGCGCCGAGGTCGGCTTCCTCAAGTTCCTGAAGAAGCGCCGGCGGCGCAGGCGCAAGCCGGCGGCGACTTGATTGCCGGCCGCCTTGGCGCCATGCCGGGCGGCATGAAGGACATGCCTTTCCTCCCCTGGCTCGAGGCCAACCGGCAGAGCCTGCCGCTGGGGCTCGCCACCGCCGCCGCCATCGTTGCGATCATGCTGGTCCTGCGCTGGATCGGCACCCGCATGGTTGCCGCCGACCCCGCCTGCGCCCGCTGGAAAGGGGTCATTGGCCGGGTCCTGGCGAAGACCGGCATCCTGTTCATGGTCGTCACTGCCGTTGAAATCGTCCTGACTTATGCCGGCGTCCCGCAGCGGGTTCAGCGGATCAGCGACATCGCCTTCCTGGTCATGGCCTGCCTGCAGGGCGCGGTCTGGGGCCGCGAGCTGATCCTTGGGGTGGTGTCGCATCGGGTCGGCGAGCAAAGCGACTCGACGCTTGCCAACGCCACCACCCTCATTCGGGTGCTGGTCAGCGTCGCCCTGTTCGCGCTCGCCTTCATCGTCATCCTCGACAACCTCGGCGTCAACGTCACCGCCTTGGTCGCCGGCCTCGGCATCGGCGGCATCGCCATCGGCCTTGCCGCCCAGGGCATTTTCTCCGACCTGTTTGCGGCCCTCGCCATCCTGTTCGACAAGCCGTTCCGCCGCGGCGACACGGTCCGCTACGGGACAACGACCGGCACAGTGGAGCGCATCGGCCTCAAGACCACCCGCCTGCGCGCCCTGACCGGCGAGCAGGTGATCATGGCCAACACCAAGCTGCTGGAAAACGAGATCCACAATCTCGCCGACGGCTCGATGCGCCGCCAGACGATCACCTTCTCGCTACTTTACCGGACGCCGACCGACGCGCTCGCCGGGCTGGCCGAGCTGGCGCGGCCGGCGGTGGAGGCGCAGCGCGGCTGCAAGCTGGTGCGCTGCCTGCCGGTCAACCTGGCCGCCAGCGGCATCGATTGCGAATGCGTCTACGATGACAAGTCGAAGGATCCCGACACGCTGGCGCGGCACAAGGCGGCGATCATCACCGCCTTGCTCGACGCTTTGGCGGGGCGCGGCTTGGCACTCGCCTACCCCACCCAGACCACCTACACCGCCGCTCCCGACGGCACGCTGGTCATGCCCTGGGCGCCGCCGGCTAAACCGGCCTGATCTTGCGGGGCTGGCGGGTGGGCCCTAGACCACCCCGCCATGCCTGTCGCCAGCCTCGAGGAAATCCACGCCCGGATCGGCACCGAGATCGGTACGTCCGACTGGATCACCATCGACCAGGCGCGCATCGACGCCTTCGCCGAGGTCACGGAAGACCGCCAGTTCATCCATGTCGACCCTAAGGCGGCGACCAGGACCATGTTCGGCGGCACCGTCGCCCACGGCTTCCTGACCCTGTCGCTGCTTTCGCGCATGGCGTTCGACGTCATGCTGGTGCCGCCGGACGTGAAGATGGCGGTCAATTACGGGTTCGACAAAGTCCGCTTCCTGGCGCCGGTGCCGGTCGGTGCGCGCGTGCGCGGCATCTTCACCCTCGCCAATGTCGAGGAAAAAGGCCCGGGCAGATATCTCACCCACCACAATGTCATGGTCGACATCGACGTCACCGAGAAGCCGGCCCTGACGGCCGACTGGCTCGGCATGATCATTCTCTAAGCAAAGGAACTCCCATGGCCACGCGCGACGCCGTCATCGTCTCCACCGCCCGCACGCCGATCGGCCGCGCCTACAAGGGGGCCTTCAACGCCACCGCCGGCGCCACGCTGGGCGCCTTGTCGCTGAAGCCCGCGATCGAGCGCGCCGGGATCGAGGCCGGCGAGATCGACGATGTCGTCTGGGGCTGCGTGCTGACCCAGGGCACGCAGGCCGGCAATATCGGCCGCCAGGTCGCGCTGCGCGCCGGCTGCCCGGTCACCGTTTCCGCCCAGACCATCGACCGCCAGTGCGCATCGGGCCTGATGGCGATCGCCACTGCCGCCAAGCAGGTCATCGTCGACCAGATGGACGTCGTCGCCGCCGGCGGCCAGGATTCGATCAGCCTCGTCCAGACGCCTGAGATGCGCATCGCCGGCGATCCCTCGTTGATCGCCATGCACAAGGACGTCTACATGCCGATGCTCGGCACGGCCGAGACGGTCGCCCGCCGCTACGGCATCAGCCGCGACCGCCAGGACGCCTATGCGCTGCGCTCGCAGCAGCGCACCGCCGCCGCCCAGGCCGAAGGCCGCCTCGCCGCCGAGATCGTCCCCGTCACCACCCAGATGGGCGTCAAGGACAAGGAAACCGGCGAGGTCTCCTTCAAGGAAGTCACCATCGACAGGGACGAGGGCAACCGTCCCGACACGACGCTCGAGGGCCTCGCCTCGCTGCAGCCGGTCCTCGGGCCCGACACCCACATCACCGCCGGCAACGCCAGCCAGCTGTCCGACGGCTCTTCGGCCTGTGTCATCATGGAAGCGTCGGTCGCCGAGAAGCGCGGCATCCAGCCGCTCGGCCGCTACATCGGCATGGCGGTCGCCGGCACCGAGCCCGACGAAATGGGCATCGGCCCGGTGTTCGCCGTCCCCAAGCTTCTGCAGCGCTTCGGCCTCAAGATCGACGACATCGGCCTGTGGGAGCTGAACGAGGCCTTCGCCGTCCAGGTGCTCTATTGCCAGGACAAGCTCGGCATCCCCGACGAACTGCTCAACGTCGACGGCGGCGCCATCTCGATCGGCCACCCCTACGGCATGAGCGGCGCCCGCCTCACCGGCCACGCCCTCATCGAAGGCAAGCGCCGCGGCGCCAAATACGTCGTCACCACCATGTGCATCGGCGGCGGCATGGGCGCGGCGGGACTGTTCGAAGTCTTGTAAGCGCCGAGCATAAGGCCGCCGGCGCGTAGCGCCGCCGGACTTATGTCGAGAGACGCGTCAAGCGGACGGCCTGCGCCCTGAGCCTGGCGAAGGGCGACAGGACCGACGGCACGAATTTACTCCGCGCCGGCAATAGCTATCCTGTCCAACTAATTGATTTCGCACTAGAGACGATCGTATGGGCCTGCACCCTTCGATATTCGCTGCCGCCATAATCGCCTTGCCGGCGACCGCTCTCGCTTGTGAATACGACTATGACGAGGAATACGTTTTCGCGAACGCACGCATCATCTACGTAGCAGAGATCGTGTCCGGTGCGGAGTCCCCGTCAAAAGTTGATGGATTTCACGCTTCGGTCGTCAAACCATTGAAGGCGATTCGCGGAGAACTTCCTGACGAACTAAGGACTCTTTCCGCCATAGACCCCCTTATAGGTTGTAGTCCGATAGGTGACGGGGACGGTGCCTATAAACCCGCTGGCGCGCTTGTGTTTGTTTTCGAAGGTCTTCCGAAATCTCATTACCCGGGTGGCGTTCAATCGTTCGGAATCGAATCAGCAGAAAAGTCGGAACTGATTGAAAGTGCGATCAATTATTTGGCTAACGTCGCAAAGTGACGTTTATGCCCACGCCAACCACATCAACACGGCCGCCAGCGGTGTCATAATGACGCCCGCCAGCCGATAGCGGCGCTCGGCCTCCTCACCCTCCCCCGCCAGTGCGAGCGACCGCATCGCCACCTGCGGGGACAGGAGGTGCAGGCTACCTTTCGCGAAAAGCGCCCAGCCGACCAGCGTGAAAACCACGGCCGGCCCGCTCCAGATGTTATGGAAGGCGACGATCAGCAGGCCGAGCGGCAGATGGATCGCCGCGGTGCCCAGCCCCGGCGCCTCGCTCCTCGCGATCCACTCGAACAGCGACCGCCACGCGGCCGGCGCGGTAACATGCGACAGGCAGGTCAGCAGCAGCACCATGGCCGCCAGCCGCTCGATGCCCGTCTCGACAATCATTTCAGATAGGGTTCGGCGCGGATCCAGCGGCTCGCCATCCACTTGGCGCCCTGCGTCACCGGCAGGCCGGCGTGGATCATACGCTCGTCGAACTCGCCATTGTCCTTGACGTTCTTGAACACCAGCATGTCGCCGACGCCGCCGCGCACGCGGACCTTGATCTTGGGAAAATCGGTCTCGCCGCCTTCGAACTGGTCGTTGAGCCAGATAAGCGCCGTCAGGGTGCGGACCGAAACATTGTCGGCGCCGGTGCCGTCATGGTGCGGCTTGTATTGCTGGCCCGGCCGGTAGCGCAGGAGGTTCAATGGCTCGCCCCATTCGGGCTTCGTGCCGGTGGCGGCGGCGATGCAGCGGTTGACCGCCTGGACGATCATGTCCTCGGTCAAATGCGGGATGCTGCTGGCGTCGGCGTCGCGGACGTCGTCGATCCGCGCCTCTCCGGACAGGCTGAGCACCGAGGCCTTCTCCAGCCAGGGCGTGCCGAGCACGGCGAGATATTTGCACTCCGCGGCGCTGAACAGCCCGGGATAGAGGGCAATGTATGGGTCAGCCGAAATGATCTTCGGCTCGACCTCGGCTAGTCTTTTCTCGCAGGTCAGGTGGTCGAGAAACGCCAGCTGCAAAGCGGCGAACCGGTCCTCCTTGGCCAATTCGCGTAACATGGCCACCGCCGTGGCGGGATCGGCCCTGGTGCCGATGCCGGCATTGGTCAAATAGACCCAGGCGCGGCGGCCGTCGGGGTGGCCGAGGCGCGCCGCCAGCTTGACCGCCTCCAAAGCGGCGCGCTGGTCGGGCTTGCAGTCGATGCCGAGCAAGCGCCGCTCGGCCAGCGCCATCGCCAAGTGGCCGTCATTCCGGGCGCGGCGCTCGAGCTCCTGGATGTCGATCATGACCGCCTGTCTAACCCTCGATCCTCGAGAAGTCCGCGACCTCATGCACCGCATCGCGGAAGCGGGCGAGCAGGTTCAGCCGCCGCGCGCGTGCGTGCCTGTCTGGGTCGTTGACCGTTACCTTGTCGAAGAAGGCATCGATCGGCGCGCGCAAAGAGGCGAGCGCGGCCATCGCGGCGGTGAAGTCTTCCTTCCCGACGGCGGCCCTGGCCTTGGGCTCAGCCTTGTCGAGCGCCGCGACCAAGGCCTTCTCCTCGGCCGGCGCATCATCGGGGGTCGTCGATCCGACCGCCATCTCCGCCACCGCTGCGGCGATCGCCGGCTCCTCGACCTCGCTCAGCGGGTCTTCCTCGCCGGTCTGCGGAATGCCCTGCTCGCCCTTAGTCGCCATCACCCGCGGCAGGTCCCATTTTTCGCGCTTGAGGATATTGGCCGCCCGCTTGTAGCCAGTGAGCAGGTCGCGCCCGTCGTCGGTTTCGACGAAGGCCTGCAGCGCGGTGACGCGGGCAAGCAGCCGGACAAGGTCATTCTCCCCACCGAGTGCGAAGACCGCGTCGATCAAATCATGCCGGACCCCGGCGTTACGCTGCTGGACCTTCAGCCGGTCGGCGAAGAATTCCAGCAGTTCGCCCTCGGCAACCGGCAAGCGCAGCCCATTGTCGACGACAATCTGAATCGCGCCGAGCGCGGCCCGGCGAAGCGCGAACGGATCGCGCGAGCCCGTTGGCTTTTCGTCGATTCCGAAGAAGGAACGCAGGGTGTCCAGCTTGTCGGCCAGCGCCACGGCGACGCTTACCGACGCTGTCGGCACGTCGTCTCCATGCCCGGCCGGCTTGTAATGATCGCGGATCGCCTCGGCGACGGCCTTCGGCTCGCCCTGCCGCTCGGCGATATAGCCGCCGACGATGCCCTGCAGCTCGGGGAACTCACCAACCATGCCGGTGACGAGGTCGGCCTTCGCCAGCCGAGCTGCGCGTTCGACCTGGCCGGCATCCGCCTTGACGACGCCTTCCTCCACCAACCACCGCGCCAGCTTCGCCACCCGCTCCACCTTGTCGGCGACCGTCCCGAGCTTGTCGTGGAAGACGATGCCGGAGAGCTTCGCCGCCTGTTCGTCCAGCGGCACCTTCAGGTCCTGCTCCCAGAAGAAACGGGCGTCGGAGAGGCGGGCCGCAAGCACGCGGCGGTTGCCTTCGACTACGCCCAAGCCGCCGTCCTTCGCGTCGATGTTGGCGACGCAGACGAAGGCCGGGGCCAAGGCGCCGCTATCGTCGGTGCAGGCGAAATATTTCTGGTTGGTGCGCATGGTCAGCACGATGACCTCGCGCGGCACGTCGAGGAAATCGGCGTCAAAGCGGCCGAGCAAAGGCACCGGATTTTCGGTCAGGCCGGCGTTTTCCACCACCAGCCCCTCGTCCTCGACCAGGCTGAGGCCCGACTCCCCGGCGGCCTTGGCGGCACCGTCGCGGATGATCGCCTCGCGCTCCTCATGGTCGACGATGACGTGGCAGGCGCGCAATTTCTCGGCATAGTCCTTGGCCGAGCCGATGGTGATGACGCCCGGATGGTGGAAGCGGTGCCCGACCGTCGCCGCGCCGGCCTTGATGCCGTCCACATCGACCGGGACGATGTCCTCGCCGAGCAGCGCGACGATGCCGTGCAGCGGGCGAACCCAGCGCAAATTGCCCGCTCCCCAGCGCATTGACTTGGGCCAGGGGAAGTCGCGGACGATGGCCGCAACCGCCTCGGCCAGCACCACGCCCGCCGGCCGGCCGGGGCGATCGATGCGGGCGAACAGCACGCCGTCGCGCTCTTCCAGCTGGTCGCGCTTGAGGCCGGTCTTCTTGAGGAAGCCGGCGAGCGCCTGTTCCGGCGCATTGGCGCGGGGTCCTTTCAGCTCTTCGCTGGCCGCCTCGGTCGCTTGCGAGATCCCCCGGGCGACCAGCACCAGCCGCCGCGGCGTCGAGAAGGTCGCGATGCCCTCCGTCGCCAGGCCCGCGCCCTGCAACGCTTCCGCGAACAACCGCGCCAGGTCGGCGCGCGCCCGCGCCTGCATCCGCGCCGGGATTTCTTCCGACAGGAGCTCGAGCAGGAAGTCCTTGCTCACGCGGCGTAGCCTTTCGCGTCCATCCATGCCCCGCAGGCGCCCTTGGCCAGGTCGCGGACGCGGCCGATATAGGCCTGGCGCTCGGCGACCGAGATCACCCCGCGCGCCTGCAGTGTGTTGAAGATGTGGCTGGCCTTGATCGCCTGCTCATAGGCCGGGATCGGCAGCTTGGCGGTCAGGCAATTCTCCGCCTCCGCCGCCGCCTTGCGGAACAGGTCGAACAGGGCCTCGGTGTCGGCAACTTCGAAATTCCAGGCCGACATCTGCTGCTCATTATCGAGGAAGACATCGCCGTAGGTGACGCCGTCATTGTTGAACGCCAGGTCGAAGACATTGTCCTTGCCCTGGATGTACATCGCCAGCCGCTCCAGCCCGTAAGTGAGCTCGCCCGCGACCGGCTTGCAGTCGAAGCCGCCGACCTGCTGGAAATAAGTGAACTGGGTCACCTCCATGCCGTCGCACCAGACTTCCCAGCCCAGCCCCCAGGCGCCCAATGTCGGGCTTTCCCAATCGTCCTCGACGAAGCGGATGTCGTGCTTCAGCGGGTCGATGCCGATGGCGTCGAGGCTGCCGAGGTAGAGCGCCTGCAGGGCATCGGGGCTCGGCTTCAGCATCACCTGGTACTGGTAATAATGGCCGAGGCGGTTGGGGTTCTCGCCATAGCGGCCGTCCGTTGGCCGCCGGCACGGCTGGACGTAGGCGCATTTCCACGGATCGGGACCTAGCGCACGCAGGACCGTTGCCGGGTGGAACGTTCCCGCTCCCATTTCCATGTCGTATGGCTGGAGGATCAGGCATCCGCGTTCGCTCCAGTAGTGATGGAGGGTCAGGATCAGGTCCTGGAAGCTCAGCGACAATGAATTTCCCCGTGTCGAACGCGTAGCGGCGGCTTTGGCGTATGGCGCAAACGCTGACAAGCGCGTTCACCCTTCCTACATGCTTGCAGAACCAAGACGGCGGCGAAGGACAGGATGTCGATGCGTATCTGGGAAAGACTGAAGAACGGCCTGGCCGCGCTGGGCCTGGCCGCCCTTGCCGCCGGTTCTGCCGCGCCGGCTTATGCCAAGGCGGCGAAGCCGGCGATGTGGCAGGTGTCCGACAAGGACACGAGCATCTATTTGTTCGGTACCGTCCATCTGCTTCCCCCCGGGACGCAGTGGCGCACGCCCAAGCTCGACAAGGCGGCGAACGAAGCCGGCACGCTGGTGGTCGAAACCATCATCGACGAGAAAAACCCGCGTCTGTTCGCCGCCGAGCTGGCGCGGCTCAGCATCCGCCCCGGCCTGCCGCCCATCGTCAGCCGCGTAGCGCCCGAAAAGCAGGCGGCGCTCCGAGCGGTCATCGCCAAGGCTGGAATACCGGAAGCGGCGCTCAACAACATGGAAACCTGGGCGGCGGCCTTCGCCTTGCTGCAGCTGCAATTCAAGGAGCTGGGCGTTTCCGGGACCGACGGTGTCGAGCTGGTGCTGCGCAACGCCTTCACCGCCGCCGGCAAGCGCGTCGAGCAGCTGGAGACCAACTCCCAGCAATTGGGCTTCTTCGACGCCCTTCCTGAGGCCGCCCAGCGCCAGCTTCTCGAAGGCGCCATCGAATCGCCGGCCGCCGCCAAGAAGCAGTTCGACGCCATGCTCGCTGCCTGGATGAGCGGCGACGTCAATGCGATCGGCCGCACCTTCAATGCCGAGTTCAAGAGCTCCCCGGAGCTGAAGGACATCCTGCTCAAGCGGCGCAATGCCAATTGGGCCTATTGGCTTCACTCGCGCATGGGACAGCCGGGCACGGTCTTCGTCGCCGTCGGCGCCGGCCACCTGGCCGGCGAGGATTCGGTGGTCGAAATGCTGAAGAAGCGCGGGCTTCGGGTCAAACGCGTCCAGTAATCCCTTCGTCGACAAATTTGCGACGAAATCCCGATAGTTAGTGAATTGTTTACCTTGACGGGCTGACACTCATCCAACACATTGCTCGTGCACAACCCGGGGGGGTCAACGTGCCGCAACGAACCGTTAGTCCGCGGGCTCGCGCCCGCTTCGGCCAGTTCAGCCAGTCCACCTTCAGTGGACCCTTTCGACACATGAAGCATGCGGCCGCGATCACTCTCGCGGCCTTTTTCATGGCTTCGGCGCAGCCGGCAGCGGGCATCCTGCCTTCGGGCCCGGCGTCGGTCGCGCCGGCCGAGCGCGGCCCGGCCCTGTGGGTCGTGCAGGACGGCGACACCACCATCTTCCTGTTCGGCACCTTCCACGCGCTCGACAGCCAGGCCAATTGGTTCAACCGCAGCGTCCGCGCCGCTTTCGACGCGTCGGACGAGCTGGTGCTGGAAACCCTCGTCCCCGAAGACCCGGCGGAGCTGCACGCCGTCCTCGTGCGCAATTCCTTGGCCCGCGAGCCCCGGGTCGGCGAGCCGGTCGTGTCCGTTGGCACCGCCCCGTCCTTCGTCGCTTCCGCCGGCCAGGCGATGTCGGCGGGCCGCGCCATGGGCATGTCGATCGACCATGGCGCCGACGCCGTATTGCGCCGTGCCGCCAACGCTATCGGCAAGCCGGTCGGCGGCCTGGAGAGCTTCGATTCCCAGTTGAAGATGTTCGGCAGCCTGCCCCCCGCGCCGTCCGAAGCGTCGGCACGCCGCGGCGGCAATATAGGCAATTTCCTCGGCACCATGCAGTCGGCTTGGAAACGCGGGGACAATGACGGCTTCGCCGCCATCCTCGGCAACGTCCGCGCCCAGTCGCCGCAGGCCTACAAGACGCTGTTCGCCGACCGCAACGCGAACTGGGCGGGGTGGATCGCCAGCCGCATGGACAAGCCCGGGACCGTCTTCGTCGCCGTCGGCACCGGTCACCTGGTCAGCCCCGACAGCGTCCAGCAATATCTCGCCCAGCGCGGCATCGGGTCGGCCCGAATCTCCTGACTTGTTGCCAATCCACGCGCCTCACCCTATAGGCGCGCCAGCCCAAGCCATGGTCATCCCTGGAGGCGTGGCGGGCACTGACGAACCTTAAAGGAACAAGCGAAATGAGCGAACAGCTGACGCTGCCCGCCGAAGCGCGCGATCGGGCTGGCAAGGGAGCCTCCCGAGCACTGCGCCGCGATGGCCGGGTGCCCGCCGTGGTTTACGGCGAAAAGAAAGAGCCGCTTTCGATCCACGTCGAAGAGAAGCTCCTCACCAAGATGCTCCACACGGGGCACTTCATGAATAGCGTCGTCATGATCGATGTCGGCGGCAAGCTGGCCCGGACGTTGCCCAAGGCGGTCGACTTCCACCCGGTGTCGAGCCGGCCGATCCATGTCGACTTCCTGCGCATCGGCGAGCACAGCAAGGTCACCGTCGCGGTGCCGGTGCGCTTCGACAATGAGGAAGCTTCGCCCGGCCTCAAGCGCGGCGGCGTGCTCAATGTCGTCCAGCATGAGCTGCAGCTGGTCTGCGACGCGGCCCACATCCCGAACGAGATCCATATCGCGCTCGACGGGCTGGAGATCGGCGATTCGATCCACATCAGCCAGGTCAACCTGCCGGAAGGCGTCACCGCCGCCAACCAGGACGATGACTTCACCGTCGCCACCATCGTCGCCCCGTCGGCGATGAAGGCCGAGGAAGAAGAAGTCGCGGCCGAAGGCGAGGTCCCGACCGTCGGCGAGGAAGAAGCCGAAGGCGAGGCCGACGGGGATTCCGAAGGCAAGTCCGAAGAGTCCTGACGCGCTTCGAAATCCGGTTATAGAAGGCCGCTCGCCCCATTGGGGCGGGCGGTTTTCTTTTGTGGGGAGCAAGGGTGCAGATCTGGGCCTGCCTCGGCAATCCGGGCACGCAATATGCGCTGCACCGCCACAACGTCGGTTTCATGGCCGCCGACAGCATTGCCGCGGTCCACGGCTTCGGCCCCTGGCAGAAGAAATTCCGCAGCCTGATTAGCGAAGGCCACATCGGCCGCCACCGCGTCCTGCTGCTCAAGCCGCAGACCTACATGAATGACAGCGGCGATGCGGTTCAGCAGGCGCTGAAATTCTACAAGCTCGACCTGGATGCGCTCACCGTCTTCCACGACGAGCTCGACCTGGCGCCGTTCAAGGTCAAGGTGCGTACCGGCGGCGGGCTGGCCGGCCACAATGGCCTGCGCGCTATCGACGCCGTCTTCGGCCCGGAATTCCGCCGCGTGCGCATCGGCATCGGCCACCCCGGCCACAAGGACCGGGTGACGCGCTATGTGCTCGGCAATTATGCCAAGAGCGAGATAGAGCCCCTGTCCGACCTGCTCGGCGCCATCGCCGCGGAGGCCGAATGGCTGGCCGGCGGCGACGAGGTCCGCTTCATGAGCGAGATCGCCCGGCGGATGCAGTCCGAGGCATGAAACGGGCGTTGAAGGCGATCGTCACCCGGTCCTCGGCCGCCGTGTTGGGATGCACCCAGTGCAGCAGATTGGCGGGAAACATCAGCAGCATGCCCGGCTTGGGCCGGATGCCGCACTTGCTGGCCGTGAACGGCGCGTTGACGAGGTTGTCGGCCAGCCCGCTGCGCGAATCGATGAACTCGATCCGACCCGATGAGCCCGCGGCCTCGCCGGCGTCGGGCGTCACCACGTAGTAGGTGCCGGACCACAGATTGCCCGGATGGTCGTGCGGCGTGTTGTAGGCTCCGGTCGGGTTGACGTTGATCCAGCCGTCGCATTCCATCCTGAGCTTCGACAGGTCAGCGTTGGGGGCGAGCTTGCGCGTCGCCTGCTCGACCGCCTCGCGGATGATGGCGGCTAGCCGCGCCTGCGCCTTTTCCTTGCGCTTGAACAGGTCGTAGGCCGAGTGCCAGCCCTGCCGGTTGCTCTTCGCCTCCCCCTGCTCGCTGCGCCGGCGCTGGTCGATTTCCGCCATCAGGTCGCGGTTGAGCGTCTCTGCCTCCTCGACCAAAAAGGTGAGCAGCGGAGTCGGGAACAGCGTCTGGATGTGCGCCAGCTTGATCAAGGACCAATTCTCCCCGGTTGACCAACGCATTCCAAGCCCATGTCGCTGCCGCGCGCAATGGCTTTGCCGCGCCCCGCGCGCACGGCTATGCCGCCGCCATGGCCGTCCGCTCGCTGTTCCCGACGCTGCTCTACGAAGCCGAGTTTGGCGATGCAGCCTTGTTGGGCGAGCTGTCGCATTCGATCCGGGTCCTCGCCCGCGACGACGGGGCCGGCAAGGGCTGGAGCCGGGAGAAGAATTACGCCGGCTACACCAGCTACGCCTCGCTCAACGACCTGCCGCGGCGCGACCCGATATTCGCCGACCTAGCCAAGTTGCTTGCCCGCCATGCCGTGCAATTCGCCAAGGCCGCGAACTTCAACCTGGACCGCAGGCCGCGCCTCGACAGCCTGTGGGTCAATCTGTTGAAAGCCGGTGGACTTCATGGTGGGCACATTCATCCCCATGCAATCATTTCCGGCACCTTCTATGTCGAGGCGTCGGCGGGCTGCGGCGCCATCCGTTTCGAGGACCCGCGCCTGCCGATGATGATGGCCGCTCCGCCGCGAGAGGACACCTTTGTCGCTGTCCAGCCTCGCCCCGGCATGCTGCTCTTGTGGGAAAGCTGGCTGAGGCACGAAGTGCTGGCCGGCTCCGGCAAGGGCGAACGCCTGAGCGTCAGCTTCAACTTCGCCTAGTTCGCCGGCCCATATTCCCAGCGCCACGGCAGGCCGGTGGGCCCGAGGATCGCATCGACCAGCCTCGGGAATGCCTTTTCGGCGCGCACGTCGTTCGACAGCAGGACCACGCAGCGACGCCGGCGCTCGACGCAGACCCAGATGTTGGCCGTGCTGTCATTATGCCCGCCCTTGAAGAATCCCCGGCCTTGCGGCCCCTTGAAGGTGATGACTCCAAGCCCGGCGGCAAGGCCCTTCCAGCGCCCGGCCGGCGGCACTTCGGTCATCAGCACCGGAAATTGCGAGCGGGAGGTGATCGGCAGTTGCGCCTTCAGCATTTCCGACCGCGAGGCCTTGCGCAGGCCCTCGCCGCGCATGAAGCCGGCGGCGAACCTTGCGAAGTCGGCGATGCTGGTGTCCATCGACCCGGCCGCCCGAACCCGGCTGCGCTCGTCATGCGGCTCGCCACTGCCGTCCGCCTTCCAGCCGTCGGCCAGGTTGCGGGCGAAATCGGCCCGCCACATCATGCTGGTGTTGGCCATGCCGAAGCGGCCGAAGACCCGGCGCTGCATTTCCTCGCCGAGGTTCAGGCCAAGCCCCTGCTCCAACACGAACTGCAGCAGGATGATGCCCTCGCCCGAATAGGAATAACGGCTGCCCGGCGCGAAATTGATGCGCAGTTTCCGGTCGGGCTCGTCCCAGGAGAAGTTCCGGAAGCCCGAGCTGTGGGTCAGGAGGATGCGCGGGGTGATCTTGCGCCAGCGCTCGTCGCCGGCCAAATCGGCCCAATTCCCATAGGCGTCGAGATTGCCATAGTCGGGCAGCGGCCGCGGCAAATAGTCGGCGATGGAGCGGTCGAGGTCGACCTTCCCTTCCTCGGCCAGTTGCATCACCGTGTAGGCGAACACTGCCTTGGTCAGTGAGGCGCCGTACATGACCGTGTCCGGTGTCAACGGTTCGCCCTTGGCGTTGCGGTGCCCAAACGCCTGGACCGAAGCGATCTTGCCGCCATCGATGACCGCCACCGCCAGCCCGCGCGCGCCGGTCTCCGCCATCGCCTGCCTGGCCAGCGCCGCGACCCGCTCGGTATCGGCGGGCCTGGCGGAGGCGGCAGCGCCCGTGGCCAAAAACACCGTTGCAAGCACCATATGACGCATGACCGGCCCACTCCTCCGCTGGTGTGTTACTGCACTTATACACCTTTGGCCAGTTGGCGTTTGGCGGGCCAGCGGCTAAGGCGCCCGCACTTCCATCCATAAGGACGCATTTCATGGGATTCCGCTGCGGGATCGTCGGCCTGCCGAATGTCGGCAAATCAACGCTTTTCAATGCCTTGACCGAAACGCAGGCGGCCCAGGCAGCCAATTACCCGTTCTGCACGATCGAACCCAATGTCGGCCAGGTCGCAGTCCCCGACCCGCGGCTCGACAAGCTGGCCGCCATCGCCGGATCGGCCAAGATCATCCCGACCCAGCTCGCCTTCGTCGACATCGCCGGGCTGGTGAAGGGCGCTTCGAAGGGCGAGGGCCTCGGCAACCAGTTCCTCGCCAACATCCGCGAGGTCGACGCCATCGTCCACGTGCTGCGCTGTTTCGAGAATGACGACATCCAGCATGTCGAGAACCGCGTCGACCCGGTTGCCGATGCCGAAACGGTCGAGACGGAATTGCTGCTCGCCGACCTCGAAAGCCTCGAAAAGCGGGTGCCCAGTCTGGCCAAGCGCGGCCAGACCGGCGACAAGGAATCGAAGATCGCCGCCTCCGTCCTCGGCCAGGCGCTCGAACTCTTACGCGAAGGCAAGCCGGCGCGGCTCACCAAGCCCAAGGACGAGGAAGAAGCGCGGCTGTTCAGCCAGGCCCAGCTGCTGACCGCCAAGCCGGTGCTCTACGTCTGCAACGTCAACGAGGAGGACGCGGGCCAGGGCAATGACCATTCCGCCCGGGTGTTCGAGAAAGCCAAAGCCGAGGGCGCCAATGCCGTCGTCGTCTCCGCCGCCATCGAGGCCGACCTCGTCACCATGGACATGGAGGAGCGGCTCGCCTTCCTCGAGGAATTGGGGTTGCACGAGACTGGCCTCGCCCGCGTCATCCGCTCGGGCTACGACCTGTTGCACCTCATCACCTTCTTCACCGTCGGGCCGAAGGAAACCCGCGCCTGGACGGTCGAGAAGGGCTCGAAGGCGCCGCGCGCCGCGGGCGAGATCCACACGGATTTCGAGCGCGGCTTTATCCGCGCCGAGACGATCGCCTACGACGATTATATCGCCTGCAATGGCGAAGCCGGCGCCCGCGACGCCGGCAAGCTGCGCCAGGAAGGCAAGGACTATGTCGTCAAGGACGGCGACGTCCTGAATTTCAGGTTCAACGTCTAGCTTCGCGCCTCACGGAACAGCATGGCCGACAGCGACGCGGTGACGACCAGTGCGATCCAGCTGATCCACATCGGCACCGCGGACGTAGCGACGCTGATGTCGAAGCCGACCGCAAGGCGATAGAGATGGGCCGCAGCCATTAGCGCAAAGAGAATAGCGGCGATGAATGTGAATGGACGAGTCCGGGCCATGTGCGCCTCCCCTCGCCTTGGCTTTAACACATTTGCCGTTCGCTTGCCGCCTTTCCCCGCCTCGCCTAGCCTTTCGCGGCAATGACAGCGGATGCACAGGTGAGCGGGGTCAACCTCGCGCGGCAATTGGCCGCGGCGGTTCGCAATCCCGGCCTGCTGCGCGCCGGCCAGGCCTTGGCCGACAATGAACTGCCAACCGCCGAATCCATCCTTCGCCCTCACCTGAAGCGGCACCCGACCGACGTCCCCGCAATCCGCATGATGGCGGAACTGGCGGCGCGCATCGGCCGGCTGGGCGATTCCGAGAACCTCCTACGCCGGGCGCTTGAGCTCGCCCCGGGCTTTACCGCGGCGCGGGCCAATCTGGCGACCGTACTCTACCGGCAGAACCGCGCCGTCGAGGCCATTGCCGAGCTTGAACGGATCGAGCGGGAAGGCGCCGCCAATATCGGCCACGCCAGCCTAAAGGCGGCCGCCTTCGGCCGCATCGGGGGCCATGAAGAGGCGCTCGGCCTCTACCGGCAATTGCTCGGCATCAAGCCGGATGAGCCCAAATTGTGGATGAGCTACGGCCATATCCTCAAGACCGTCGGCCAGCAGCCGGACAGCATCGACGCCTACCGGCGCGCGCTCGCCATCCAGCCGACACTGGGCGAAGCCTGGTGGAGCCTCGCCAACCTCAAGACCGTCCGCTTTGGCGACGAGGACATCGACGCCATGACGGCGGCGCTCGAATCCCCGGACCTGACCAGGGAAGAGCGTTTCCATCTTCATTTCGCGCTCGGCAAGGCGCTGGAGGACCGCAATGACGCCGAAGTCAGCTTTCGCCATTATGCCGAGGGCAACCGCCTGCGGCGGCGCCTGCTCGACTATGATCCGGCTGTGATGAAGGATCACGTCGATCGCTCGATCGCCATGTTCACCAGCGAATTCTTTGCCGGGCGCGACGGCCTTGGCAGTCCATCTCCGGAGCCGATTTTCATCCTCGGCATGCCGCGCGCCGGCTCGACACTGGTCGAACAGATATTGTCGAGCCATCCCCAGATCGAGGGCACGGCCGAGCTTCCCGACATCCCCGACATCGCCCGCCGCCTCGACGGCCGCAAAAAGAAGGGGGACGAGAGCTTCTATCCGGAATGCCTTGCCGCCATGGACGCCGGCAAGCTGCGCGCGCTTGGCGAGGAATATCTCGAGCGCGCGCAGGTCCAGCGCTTTACCGACCGCCCGTTCTTCATCGACAAGCTACCCAACAATTGGGCGCATGTCGGCCTCATCCGGTTGATCCTGCCGAAGGCCAGGGTCATCGACGCCCGCCGGCACCCGCTCGCCTGCGGCTTCTCCAACTTCAAGCAGCATTACGCCCGCGGCCAGAAGTTCTCCTACGACCTGGCGGAACTGGCCGCCTATTATGGCGATTACGTCCGCCTGATTCGGCATTTCGACGCGGTCCTGCCCGGCTACGTCCATCGGGTGATCCACGAAGAGCTGGTCGAGAACCCTGAGGCGGAGATTCGCCGCCTTCTCGATTTCCTGGAATTGCCCTTCGACCCCGCCTGCCTGGCCTTTTACGAGAACCCGCGCGCAGTCCGCACCGCCAGCTCCGAACAGGTCCGCCGGCCGATCAGCCGCGAGGGCCTCGAGCAGTGGAAAATGTTCGAGCCCTGGCTGGAACCGCTGAAAACCGCGCTTGGGCCAGTGTTGCAGGATTGGCACCGTTAGCGGCGAATCGCACTCGTTCCGCCCGCAACACGATTGACGATTCCGGGGCAAAAGGAACACTTTGACGCCGGGGCCGACAAGGGGACACGCACATGCGTTCACAACACGCCATCATACCGCACTGGAAACGCGCCGCGACGGCGCTTCTCGCTTCGACGCTCATCGCTGTGCCGGCGCTGGCGCAGGATTCGCCGCCGGCCGATCTGGCCGAGGCGCCGTCCACTGCCCCGACGGAGCAGTCGGGCGAAGAAATCATCGTCACCGCGACCAAGCGCGCCGAGGCGCTGCAGGACGTGCCGATGGCCATCCAGGCGTTCAACACCAAGACCCTCGACGACCTCGGTGTCGACGCCTTTGACGATTATGCCAAGCTCGTCCCGTCCTTGTCCTACAAATCGGGCGGCCCTGGCTCGAGCAACGTCTATTTCCGCGGCGTCGCCAGCGGCGAGAACGCCAACCATTCGACCTCTCTGCCCAGCGTTGGCACCTATCTCGACGAACAGCCGATCACGACCATCCAGGGCGCGCTCGACGTCCATGTGTTCGACATCGCCCGCGTCGAGGCGCTCGCCGGACCGCAGGGCACGCTCTACGGCGCCTCCAGCCAGGCCGGCACCGTGCGCATCATCACCAACAAGCCGGACCTCAACGGCACCTATGGCCAGGTCAATTTGGAGCTGAACAAGGTCTCGCACGGCAACTGGGGCTATACCGGCGAAGGCTTCGTCAACATGCCGGTGACCAGCAATATCGCCGCCCGGGTCGTCGGCTGGTACCGCCGCGACGGCGGCTACATCGACAATATCCACGGCACGGTCACCTATCCCTCGTCGGGCATTACCCGCGACAACGCCCCGTGGGCTGAGGACAATTATAACGACGTCACCACCTATGGCGCCCGCGCCGCGCTGAAGATCGACCTTGACGACAATTGGACGATCACGCCCCAGTTCATGGCGCAGAACCAAACGACCCACGGTTCCTTCTCCGAGGAACGCGGGCTCGGCGACCTGGAGACGATGCAGTTCCAGAAAGAGAAGTTCACCGACAATTGGTGGCAGGCGGCGCTGACGGTCGAAGGCAAGATCGGCAATTTCGACGTCACCTATGCCGGCGCCCACATGTGGCGCGATGTCGACGGCATCACCGACTATAGCGACTACAGCTACTTCTACGACGCGATCGCCGGGTACGGCGTCTATTGGTACGACAATGATTCCAACCTGATCGATCCGACGCAGTATTTCATCTCGGACGACACGTTCAAGAAGGACGCGCACGAGCTGCGCATCACTTCCCCTGCCGATAAGCGCCTGCGCCTCGTCGCCGGCCTGTTCTACCAGCGGCAGGAACATAATATCGAGCAGCATTATATCATCGACAATATCGCCGACTTCCTTGAGGTCGACGGCCAGGTCGACAATATCTGGCTGACCAAGCAGGTCCGCGTCGACCGCGACTATGCGGCGTTCGGCGAGCTGTCGTTCGACCTTACGCCCCAGCTGACGCTGACCGGCGGGGGACGCTTCTACAAGTTCGACAATGCGCTGAAGGGCTGGTTCGGCTTCAACAATTTCACCGACGACGGCAACGGCTACAGCAGCAATCCGGACTATTTGTGCGATGCGCCCGCCTCCATCAACGGCAGCCCCTGCACGAACCTCGACAAGCGCATCAAGGACAGCGGCTTCGTCCACCGCCTCAACGCGACGTGGAAGCCCAACGAGGACATGCTGTTCTACGCCACCTGGTCGCGCGGGTTCCGGCCTGGCGGCATCAACCGCCGTGGCAGCCTGCCCCCGTACGACCCTGATTTCCTGACCAATTATGAAGTCGGCGCGAAAATCAGCTTCGGTACCGGCAGCCACTTCAACTTCGCCGTCTACCAGGAGGACTGGAAGGACATCCAATTGTCCTTCCTCGGGGCCAATGGCCTGACTGAGGTCCGCAATGCCGGCGACGCCCGCATCCGCGGCTTCGAGGCCGACTTGCTGCTGCGCCCGATGCAAGGCCTCAGCTGGAGCACGGGCGTCTCGTTCAACGACGCCGAAATGCGCACGGACTTCTGTTACGTGGCCAATCCGGAATGCCTGTTCGACCAGTTCGGCGACCTTTTCGACGTCAGCGCTCCGAAGGGCACGCGGCTTCCGCTGACCGCCAAATGGAAAGGCAACAGCCGCGTCCGCTACGAATGGAACGCCTGGAGCGATGCCCGCGCCAACGTCCAGGCCAGCGTCAGCTTCGAAGGCGACCGGACCCGCGACATCCGCAAGGCAGTGCAGGATATTTACGGCAAAATGGACGCCTACACCCTGGTCGACATCGGCGCCGGCATCGACAAGGGGCCGTGGAGCGTCGACCTGTTCGTCAAGAACTTGTTCGACGTGCGAGGCCAGATTTCGAAGGGCATCCAGTGCAACGAGTTCGTTTGCGGTGACCCGATGGGCTACACGAGTATCGGCGGCAAGGTGTACACGACCGTTACGCGGCCGCGCACCATCGGCCTGCGCGTCGGCCGCAAATTTTAGGGGACGCCGTTCAACCGGCCATGCTACCGCGCGCCGCGAATGGCATGGCCGGACGAAATTTAAGTGAGCGTGAAGCCGTCGATTATCGCTGACCCCGGTGCCGCGCTGAAACAGGCGCGCCAGCTGCTTGCCTCCGATCCTGTCGCCGCCACCCGCCAGGCGCGGCAATTGCTCAAGGCCCATCCCGGCGACCCGGCAGCGCTCCGCCTGCTCGGCACCGGCCTTCGCAAGCTGGGTAAGGTGAAGGAGGCCGAAAAGGCCGAAAAGGAGGCGGTCGACGCGTCCACCCGCAGTCCCGCCCACCGCGAAGCCGCCCGTGCAATCGCCGCCGGCGACAAGCAGCGGGCCGCGGCCATCCTCGGCTCGCTGCTGGCGCGCGACGAACATGACGTCGTCGCTTTGGTCATGCTCGGCCTGCAGCTGTCCCTCGATGGCGAATTCGAAGCGGCCGAGCCGCTGCTGCGCAAGGCGGTCGAAGCGGCGCCGGCGGACGTCTCGGCGAGGATGGCGCTGGTTGAGCACCTGCACCGCTCCCGCCGCGCCACCGAGGCGCTCGACCTGCTCGGCGGACTTGGCGAGCCTGGCCAGTCGCCGGCCGCCCAATCGCTTCGTGCCAGCATCCTGCGCGACCTTGGCCGCCAGGAAGAGGAAGTCGAGATCCTCGAACGCCTCGCGGCGAGCCAGCCGCGGCCGGAAGGATACCGGATCCGGCTTGGCCATGCCTATCGCACGCTCGGCCGGACCGACGAGGCGATCGCCGCCTACCGGTCGGTGATCGCCGCTGCTCCGCATGAGGGCACGTCCTGGTGGAGCCTGGCCAATCTGAAGGCGATGAAGTTCAGCGACGCCGACATCGCCGAGATGGAACGCGGCCTGACCATGCCCAATGCGCCGCTGGTCAACCGCGTCCGCCTGAATTTCGCGCTCGGCCGGGCGTTCGAGGACCGGCGCAACGCCGAGCGCGCCTTTCGCCATTATGACGAGGGCAACCGGCTGCGGCAGTCGATCGCCACCTACAAGCCGGAGAAAGTGCAGAGCTGGGTCGACCAGGCCGAGGCCAATTACAGCCCCGAATTCTTTGCCGAGCGAGCCGGCGACGGCTTTCCGGCGCCAGATCCGATCTTCGTCGTCGGAATGCAGCGATCCGGCTCGACGCTGGTCGAGCAGATCCTCGACAGCCATCCGCAAATCGAGGGAACGGCCGAGCTGAGCGAATTTCCGACGCTCATCCGCGAGCAGGGTGATATCGCCCACCGGCGAGGTATCAGCTTCAGCGAGCATTTGCGGCGCATGTCCGCCGACGACATGCGGGCCCTGGGCGAAGACTATATCAAGCGCGCAAGCGTCTACCGGCAGACCGCCAAGCCGTTCTTCACCGACAAGATGCCCCCCAACTGGCTTTATGTCGGAGCGATCCGGCTTTTCCTGCCCAACGCCAGGATCGTCGACGTCCGCCGCCATCCGCTCGCCTGCTGCTTCGCCAATTGGAAGCAGCTCTACGGCTCAGGCCTCGAGCATACTTATTCGATGGAGAACATGGGCCGCTATTACGCCGATTACGTGCGGCTGATGCGGCTCATGGACAAGGTCCAGCCAGGTAAGATCCACCGTGTCATTTACGAACGGTTGGTCGACGACGTCGAAGGCGAAGTGCAGCGGCTGCTCGACTATCTCGGCCTGCCGTTCGACGAGGCCTGCCTCGCCTTCCATTCCAACGAACGGTCGGTGCGGACGATCAGCGCCGAGCAGGTCCGCCGCCCGATCAATCGCGACGGCCTCGACCAGTGGCGGCCCTATGAGCAGTGGCTCGGCCCGCTCAAGCAGGCCCTCGGACCGGCATTGGAAGATTGGGACCAGTGAGCGCCGGCCCTGCAGTGGAGCCTGGCGACGCACAACTTGCGGATTTGAACGCCGCCCTTTCCGAAGGGGACGACGGCAAGGCGCTGGCGATCATCCGCGCCCTGCCTGACGCGCTCCGGCAGCGATTCGACATCCTGGCGCACGAGGCCGACATCCTCGGCAAGCTCGGCCGACACGAAGAAGAGCTCGTCCTTCTCGACCGGCTGGTGGACGCCGAGCCGGGGATGCACGCCCTGCAGGCCAGCCGGGCCAATGCGCTCAAGACGCTGGGCCGTCGCGACGAGGCGATCGCCGCCGCGCGCGCCGCGCTCGACCTTCGCGGCGATTACGGCAAGGCCTGGTGGACGCTTGCCGACCTCAAGACCTACCGCTTCGCCGAGGATGAAGTGGACGCGATGCGCGCTACGCTCGACACCCCGCTTGCCGAAGCCGACCGCATGCATTTGCACTTCGCGCTCGGCCGGGCCTGCGAGCAGCGCGGCGAAGCCGAAACCGCTTTTTCCCATTATGCGGCCGGCAACGCGCTCGCCGCCACGGCCGTGCCGCCCGGCGCCACGGCCGTGACCGACCGGGTCGACCGCGCGATCCGCGTCTTCACGCCCGAATTTTTCGCCGCGCGCGCAGGGTACGGCCATGACAGCGACGCCCCGATCTTCGTCCTTGGCCTGCATCGCTCGGGCTCGACGCTGGTCGAACAAATCCTCGCCAGCCACTCGGAAGTCGAAGCCACTTCCGAGCTGCCGATTATCGCGCAGATGTTGCGAGCGATCGGGCTCGACCGCAGCCTTCCCGGCGACGCCCCGATGGCCAAGCTCGAACATCTCGGCAAGAACCGGGTCCACGCGCTCGGTGCCGAATATCTCGATCGGGCTCAGGACTATCGCTCGACATCCCGGCCGCGCTTTGTCGACAAGGCCCCGGCCAACTGGCTCTACCTTGGGTTCATCCAGCTGATCCTGCCCAATGCGACGATCATCGACGCGCGGCGGCACCCGATGGCCGCCGGCTTTTCCAACTTCCGCCAGCTTTACGCCCGCGGTGTCGGCTGGTCCTACTCTCTCGGCAGCATCGGCCGTTACTATCGCGACTATCTGCGCCTGATGCGCCACTTCGACCGGGTCCTGCCCGGCCAAGTCCACCGCGTCCTCAACGAGCGGCTGATCGAGGATTTCGAGCCGGAGGTCCGCAGGCTGCTTGATTTTGCAGGGCTTGGGTTCGAACCGGGCTGCCTGGAGTTTCACCGGTCCGGGCGGCCGGTGCGCTCGGCCAGCGCCGAGCAAGTGCGCCGGTCGGTCAACCGCGAGGGCATCGACCAGTGGCGCGCGTTCGAACCCTGGCTCGGGCCGTTGAAGGACGCGCTCGGCGACGCGCTGGAGGAATGGCAGGAATGATCTACTTCGAAGACATGGAAGTCGGCGCCACACGGGAATTCGGCTCCTACGACGTGACCCGCGAGGAAGTCCTCGATTTTGCCCGCAAATATGATCCCCAGCCCTTCCATCTGTCGGACGAAGCGGCGGCGAAGACCCATTTCGGCCGCATCGCCGCCAGCGGCTGGCACACCTGCGCGATGACCATGGCGGTGATCGTCAGGGCAATTACCGAGGAGAAGCAGGCGGGCCTCGGCTCGCCCGGCGTCGACGAATTACGCTGGCTGAAACCCGTCTATCCCGGCGACCGCATCACCGTCCGCGGCAAAGTGATCGACAAGACGCCGTCGCGCTCGAAACCTGAGATTGGCAGCGTCCGCACCCAGACGACGGTGACCAACCAGCACGGCGAACCGGTGATGCGTTACACCTCGATCGTGCTGATGCGCCGCCGCCCGGCCTAGTCGCCCCCGAACTCCATCAGGCTGGCGACTTGGACTCCTTCAGCGCGCAGTAACTCGGCCCCGCCCAGGTCGGGCAATTCGATCAGAAAGCGCGCCGCGACTACCTCGCCGCCCGCACGCCGCACCAGCCGCACCGCCGCCAATGCCGTACCACCGGTGGCGATCAAGTCGTCGGCCATCAGCACCCGGGCGCCGGCCGCGCAGGCATCGACATGCATGGTCAGGCGGTCGTTGCCATATTCTAGCGCATAATCCTCGGCGATGGTGGCGCCGGGCAGCTTGCCATCCTTGCGGATCAGAAGCAGCCCGCAGCCGAGTTCGCGCGCCAGTGCCGAACCGAGAACGAAGCCGCGCGCCTCGATCGCGGCGACAAGGTCCGGCTTGCGCTCGACGCTCGCCGCCAGCCGCTCGACAGCCATGCCGAAGCCGCGGGCGTCAAGCAGCAGCGTCGTGACGTCGCGAAACTGGATGCCGGGCCGCGGAAAGTCCGGGATGGTACGGACCAGCGCCTTCAAATCGTCATTGGCGCCGGCCACGCTTGCGGCCCCTTATTTCTTCATTCCGGCCTTCTTGCTGGCGCGTTGACGCTTGGCCTTGTTCGCCGGATCGAGCGGGCCCTTGGCCGCCACCTTGCGCTTCGCGCTGGCCCAGATGTTTTGATAGCTCAGATAGCCAAGAACGGTCGCGACCAACAGGAAGATGATCGTCGCGATGCCATAGCGGTGGCGGTTCTCCAGCTTCGGCTCGGCGGTCCAGACCAGGAAGGCCGACACGTCCTTCGACATCTGCTCGACCGTCGGCTTCGGATTGCCTTCCGCATAGGTGACCTGGCCCTCGCTGGTGATCGGCTGCGGCATGGCGAGGTTGAGGTTGGCGAAATAGGGGTTGTGGTACAGCCCCTCGCCTGGCTTGGCGTCAGGGAACTCCTTGAGCAGCTCAGGGGACGGCTCCTGGTAACCGGTCAGCAGTGAATAGACATAGGCCGCGCCGCCGTGCCGCGCCTTGGTGATCAGCGACAGGTCGGGCGGCAGCGCATTATTGTTGGCTGCCCGCGCCGCGGTGTCGTTGGGATAGGGGTTGGGGAAGCGATCCGCGGGGACCGCCTTGCGCGTCGCCACTTCGCCGGTGTCCGGGTTCACCGTGGGCACCTCGACCGCCCACTGGTTGGCGATCGCCTTCACTTCGGCCTCGCTGTAGCCGAGCGCGTGCAGGTCGCGGAACGCGACCAGGTTGAGCCCGTGGCAGGCGGCGCAGACTTCCTTGTAGACCTGGAAGCCACGCTGCAGCTGCTGGCGGTCGAACTTGCCGAACGGGCCGTCACTCGCCAGCCGCAGCTCCTTGGGCTCCTTGTGGAACCGGTGCTCCGCCGTCTCTTCGCTCGGCGAGGAGAAATAGGTCGCCAGGTCAGTGCCCAGCGACGCCAGCAGGGCAGCGGCAAAGGCGGCACCGATCAGTCCAAGCAGGATTCGCAGCATGTGGTCTTTGCCCCTTTATTCCGCAGCCGTCGCCGCGCCCGGCGGCGTCACGCCGATCGGCGCAGCTTCCTTCTTCTCGCCGTGCAGCACCGACTCGCTGATCGAGTTGGGTAGCGGCAGGGGCCGCTCGAAAATCGACACGAGCGGCAGGATGATGAGGAAGTGGATGAAGTAATAGGCGGACGCGAACTGGCCAAGCGCGATGTTGAACGCGTTGATCTCCGCGCCGCCGACATACCCGAGGATGAGAACGTCAAGCAGCAGCAGCCAGAAGAAGCGCTTGAACATCGGCCGGTAGTGGCCGGAGCGGACCGGCGACTTGTCGAGCCACGGCAGGAAGAATAGCAGCAGGATCGAGGCGAACATCGCCAGGACGCCCCACAGCTTGGCCGGGAAGATCCACAGGAAGTCGACGGTGAAGGCGCGCAGGATCGCGTAGAACGGCCAGAAATACCATTCGGGAACGATGTGCGCCGGCGTCGCCAGCGGGTTGGCCGGTATGTAATTGTCCGGGTGGCCGAGGAAGTTCGGGGCGAAGAACAGCAGGACGCAATAGGCGATCAGCACGGCGCCCGCGAACCAGCCGTCCTTGGCCGTGTAGAACGGATGGAAGGGCAGCGTGTCCTTCTCGTTCTTGACGTCGACACCGGTCGGATTGCCCGAGCCCGGGATGTGCAGCGCCCAGATATGCAGAATGGTGACTCCGGCGATAACGAACGGCAGCAGGTAATGCAGCGAGAAGAAGCGGGTCAGCGCTGCCTGGTCGGGGGCATAACCGCCGAGCAGCCAAACGCGGATTGGCTCGCCGACCAGCGGGAAGGCCGAGAAGAAGCCGGTGATGACCTGCGCGCCCCAATAGCTCATCTGGCCCCAGGGCAGGACATAGCCCATGAAGGCGGTCGCCATCATCAGCAGGTAGATGACGAGGCCCAGCATCCACACCATCTCGCGCGGCGCCTTGTAGCTGCCGTAAAACAGACCGCGGAAGATGTGGATGTAGACGACGATGAAGAAGAAGCTGGCGCCGTTGGCGTGGGCGTAGCGAAGCATCCACCCGGCGTTGACGTTGCGCATGATGTGCTCGACCGAATTGAAGGCGCCGTCGGCCGTGGCGTAATAATGCATCGCCAGCACGATCCCGGTGACGATCTGGATCACCAGGAAGAGGCCGGAGAGAACTCCGAAGTTCCACAGATAATTGAGGTTGCGCGGCACCGGGTAGCCGCCGCCGATGGCGCCGTAGACCAGCCGCGGCAGCGGCAGGCGATCGTCGATCCAGCGGCCGAGTTCGGTCTTGGGTTCGTAGGGCTTGGCCCAGGCAAAGCTCATCTTGTCCCCCTTAGCCGATCGTCACGACGGTGTCGGACGTGAAGGCATATTCCGGCACCGCGAGGTTGGTTGGCGCCGGGCCTTTGCGGATGCGCGCGGCAGTGTCGTAGTGCGAGCCGTGGCAGGGGCAGAAATAGCCGCCGTAGTCACCGCGGTTCTCGCCCTCGCCGGTGCCCAAAGGCACGCAGCCCAGGTGGGTGCACACGCCCAGCGTGATCAGCCAGTTTTCCTTGCCGGGCTTCGTGCGCTCAGCCAGCGTCTGCGGGTCGCGCAGGTCGGCGGTCTTGACCGCATTGGCCTCGGCGATTTCCTTGGGCGTCAGGTTTCGGACGAACACCGGCTGCTTGCGCCAGCTGGTCTTGATCGCCTGGCCCGGCGCGATCTTGGAAATGTCGACCTCGATCGAGGCGAGCGCGAGCACGTCGGCGGACGGGTTCATCTGGCTGATGAGCGGCAATGTCACCGCCGCCGCCCCGACTCCCGCGAAGCTCACCGCGGCAATGTTGATGAAATCGCGCCGGCGAAGGCTGTGATCAGCCTCCACTTGCGTGACCATGGTTCCTTCAGAAGTGGCCATGACAACCTTTACGACCGACTGTTTGCGAATGCCCGGACAGGCACGAAAGCGAACTCCGCCCCGGGAGGCTCCCGGTACGGTTGGCGGGCCTGATAGCGGCGGGTTTCGGCGATGTGAAGGGCGGAATTGCTCAGCTTGCGGCGTCTTCGGGTGTCAGCGGCAAATGCTCGCCCTTTCGCCCCAGCCAGGCAGCGCGCGCCATGACCGCGGCGGCGTAGAGGACCACCACCATGACCAGCCAGCGCAGGATGTCGAGCGGCATGTCGCGAACGATGAAGGCAGCGACGAAAACGGCGGGGATGCCGCCAAGCGTGAGGCCGATGGCGATCCTAAGATCGAGCTGGCCCAGGTTGATGTGCCGGATGCTGGCGCCCGCCCCGCACAGGCCCGCGCCGGCAGCCATGATCGGAAAGCACAGCCGCGGGTCCATTCCCATCAGGCTCAGCAGGACGAGCGTCGGGGCATAATTGCCGACCCCGAAATTGAGCAGCAGCCCGAAGAGGAAATTGGCGATGATGGCAATCACCATCAAATGGGTCGGCAGGGCGGTGGACGTGCCGCCGCCAGGCATCATGTCGAGATTGCTGATGGCATAAAGCACGGCGGCCAGAAGCAGGGCGGCGGCGACGATCGTCTGGACGACCCACAAGCGGACCTTGCCGACCAGCGGCGCTCCCATCAGCCCGCCCATCAGCAGCGCGATAATGGAGCCGACGAGCAGGACCGGCTCGACCATCACGCCGAGCAGGACGAGGAAGATGAATCCCTGCGCCATGGATGGGGGCGTATGGCCGACCAGCATGGTCGGGGGGATCAGCCGGTCCGGAACGAGCCGGCGGAACTTGAACCAGGCCATGGTCGGAGCGAATGAGCCGATGCCCAGCGTATCGAAGAAGTTGGTGATGCCGCCGAGCACGACTGCCTCAAGCGTCGGCAGGGTCCGCTTCGCAAGCGCGGCGCGGATCAGCACCACGGCATAGACTGCGATCGCCAACGACAGCGGAATCAACAATGCAAGCAGCATGGCCGCCCCCTTCGAGCCATGGACAATCACCCCTCCTAGATGAACGCCGCGGGCGCGGCTATGGGGCGTTCATGCTTGCCCTCGATGACCAGCAACAGGCGACGCGCGACTGGTTCGAATCGCTACGGACACGCATCTGCGCCGCCTTCGAAGCAATCGAGCGGGAAGCCGGCAGCGACGCCGCCTTCACCTTCACGCCCTGGGACCGCGAGGACCCGGGCGGCGAACCCGGCGGCGGCGGGGTGCGCGGCCAGATGGCCGGCAAGGTGTTCGAAAAAGTCGGGGTCAATGTCTCGACCGTCCACGGCCGCTTCTCGGACGAATTCGCCGGCTCGATTCCCGGGGCCGAGGACGACCCCAGCTTCTTCGCCACCGGCATCAGCCTGGTGGCCCACATGGCCAACCCGCACGTGCCGGCCGTGCACATGAACACCCGCTTTCTGACGACGACGAAGCGCTGGTTCGGCGGCGGCGCCGACCTCAATCCGGCAATTCCCTACGACGAGGACACCGAGGCGTTCCATGCCCGCCTGCGGGCCGCCTGCGCCGCCCACGACCCGACCTTCTACCCGCGCTTCTCGAAATGGGCGGAGGACTATTTCTGGCTGCCGCACCGCCATGTCGCACGCGGCGTCGGCGGCATTTTCTATGACCGGCTGGAATGCGCGGCGCCGGGGCACGGCGCCACGTTCGACGAGCATTTCGCCTTTACCCGCGAAGTCGGCGAGGCCTTCCTCGACATTTTCCCGCAAATCGTGCGGCGGCGGATGGACACGCCCTTCACCGAGGCCGACCGCGAGCGCCTGCTGGAATTTCGCGGGCGCTACGTCGAGTTCAACCTGCTGTACGACCGCGGCACGCTGTTCGGCCTCAAGACGGGCGGCAATATCGACGCCATATTGATGAGCCTGCCGCCGCTGGCGAAATGGGCATGAGCCTGGAAAACCTCCCCGACGGCCAGCTCGCGGCGGTCGTCACCTACCTCGAAATGACCGCGCCGCCGGCCGAGACGGTGCCCGCCGGATCATTGCGCCTGTCGCGCGTCGCCCGGCCGACCGCCGAGGGCTATCGCGCCTTGTTCCGCAAGGTCGGCGCGCCGTGGCTCTGGTTCTCGCGCCTCGCCATGAACGATCCCGAACTGGAAGCGATCATCACCGACCCCGACGTCCACCTGTTCGAGGTCGCCGCTGTCGAAGCCGTGGTCGGGATGCTCGAGCTCGATTTCCGGCAACCGGGGGAATGCGAACTCGCTTTCGTCGGCCTCGTCCCGGAATTGGCGGGCCAGGGCCACGGCCGCTGGCTGCTGGCCGAAGCCGTGCGCCGCGCCTGGCGCGAAGGCGTGGAGCGGGTCCATGTCCACACCTGCACGCTCGACCATCCGGCGGCGCTGGCCGCCTACAAGCGCGCCGGCTTCACGCCCTGTAGGCGCGCGATCGAGCGCTTCACCGACCCGCGCCTGACCGGCGTCCTGCCGGCCGACAGCGCGCCTCAGGTGCCGCTGCTGGGGACGCTGACGTCGCCGTGAGGCGGGTTGGCGCTTTGCACGTAGATGTGGGCCAGCATGAGGGTGACGAGGATTGACAGGGCGGTCTGCGCCGCCGCCGCGATCAGCGCCACCAGCAGCGCGCCGGCGCTGAACGGGTCAAGATTGCCGAACAGGAGCCGGCCGACGACCCCGCCGACGATCTGGCTGGCAAGCTGGATGATGAGCGCGGTCGCCAGCACCAGCAGCAGGAAGCCGAGCAGCCGCCAGTAATGTCCGCGGGTCAGGTCCCAACTGCGCCGCAGCATCCGGATCGGGCCGGCCGCCTCCATCGCTGCCACCGGCACGGTGAGCTGGAAGCGGACGGCGATGGCGATGATCGCCAGCAGGATCGGCAGGATGGCCCGCACGACTGCCGGGTCGCGCGAGCCCTCGCTCAGCGCCTTCAGCCGCTCGGGCCCAATGAGGACCAGGGCCAGCGGAATCATCAGCACGATCAGCGCCAGCCCGAACATCAGCACGGCGGCAAAGACGACCGGCGCCCGCCGGACGCCATGGCCGATCGCCTCGCCGACACTGGCCGCGGGGCCGATTGCCAGCCGGGCAATGGCGATCTGGCCGGCTAGGCCGACCAGCGCGACGATCAACATCACCAGCGGCGCCCAGCCGGGCGTTTCGACGCCCGACAATTCCGGCGGCGGTGCAATCGTCGCGAAAACTGCTTGCGGGAACAGGATCAGTGCCAGCGCGACGCTGCCGATCAATCGCCCGTCGCGCCGCATGGCGGCCTTGCTGTCGTCCCAGGCTCTCGAGATCGAAAGCTTCGCCATGTTTGTCCTCCACCTGCGTGCGGCGCGACCTTAGGCGGGCCGGGCCGCGGCTGGCAATCGCGCTTGCGCCCCAGCCCGGCGAGCGCCATCTCGGGGGCCATGGACGAAGTCGGCGGCGTGGAATGGCAGGTCAGCCCGGGCCTGACGCCCTATGAAGAGGCGCTCGGGCGCATGGATGCGCGCGCCGCTGCAATCCGTGCGGGCACGGCCGGCGAGCTGGTCTGGCTGCTCGAGCACCCGCCCCTGTTCACCGCCGGCACTAGCGCGGCCCCGGCGGAACTCCTCAACCCGATGCATTTCCCGGTCCACGTTGCCGGGCGCGGCGGGCGCTACACCTACCATGGGCCCGGCCAAAGGGTCGGCTATTTGATGCTCGACCTCGACAAGCGCGGGCGCGACATCCGCCGGTTCGTCTATTCGCTGGAAGCCTGGCTGATCGCCGCGCTCGGCCGGCTGGGCGTCGATGCACGGCGTGAACCGGGCCGGATCGGCCTGTGGGTCGGACGCGGCGCTGGGGAAGCCAAGATCGCCGCCATCGGGGTTCGAGTGAAGCGCTGGGTGACGCTGCACGGCTTTTCGGTGAACATTTCACCCGACCTCACCCACTTCGCCGGCATCGTTCCATGCGGCATTCGCGAATATGGCGTCACCAGCCTCGCCGCCCTCGGCATGCGTGCGGGAATGGCCGACCTCGACGCCGCTCTGGCCGCCACTTTTCCCGGATTCCTGGCGGAAATTCAGGCCTGCGACAAAGTGCCTTGAGGCGACCAGACCTTGCGACTATTGTGCGCGCGATTTGCGACGGGGGACCCCTGATCCAGATCGAAGACAATCTAGGGAGTTTTGAATGCGTGCTCTTATCCTGGTCGCTGGTGCGGCCCTGGCCGTTTCGGCTTGCAGCAAGACCGAAACCGCTGACAACACGATGAACGTTGACGAGACCATGACCACCAACGAGGTCCTGGCCAATGACACCGCCATGAACGCCGACATGAACGTCGACGCCAACATGACGATGGACGCCAACGCGACGGCCGACGCCAACGCGACGGACGCCAACACCACCAACGCCCAGTAAGCGCTTGGACGCCTCCGCACCGGAGGCGTTGGCAATTTAAGAGGCTGCCGGTACATGCCGGCAGCCTCTTTTCATTTCGCCCGCCGGAGCTTTCGAATGCGCACTTTGGTCCTCGCCCTCGCCGCCTCGTCGCTGGCGCTCGCCGCCTGCGGGAAGAAGGATGCGACCGGGAACACCAGTGCGCTGGACGAGGCCGTGTCGGCCGAAGACTTCGTGACCAACGACGCCACGGCGATTGACGCCGCCACTGGCGCCGACGCCAACATGGCCGCCGACGTCAACATCGACGTCATCGACAATGCCGGCGGCAACGCCTCGGCACCGGTGCACGCCGGCTCGTCGCGGCCGGCACCGCGCGGATCCGCCACGGCCAACAGCAGCGCTCCGCCGGCCGAACCCGCCACGCCTCCGCCTGCAGAGCCCGCCGCCCCCGCCGAGGGCAATTCCAACTAGGCTAGGCCAACGACCTTGTGCGCCTGCAGCGACAGGCGCCATTGCGGCCGCTCCATGGCCAGCGCCACCGCTGCATCCATCGCCGCCTGGCGGTCGGCGCAGTCCATCGGCTGCACCAGGAAATGCCGGAAATCCCAGCCTTCGAGCTCGGCCGGGTCGATCCCCGTCTGCGGCCAGACCAGCTTCAGCTCGTCGCCGCGGCGCTGCACGACCTCGGTGCCGGCCTTGGGGCTGATGCACAGCCAGTCGATGCCCGGCGTGGCCGCCAGCGTGCCATTGCTTTCCACCGCGATCCGGAAGCCCCGCTGGTGCAGCGCCTCGACCAGCGCCTCGTCCAGCTGCAGCATCGGTTCGCCGCCGGTGATCACCACCAGCCGCTTGTCCGTCTTCGGGCCCCACAGTGCCTCGACGTGGTCGGCCAGGATATCCGGCTCGGCGAACTTGCCCCCGCCCGGTCCATGGGTGCCGACGAAATCGGTGTCGCAGAAATTGCATTGGGCGGTGGCGCGGTCGGCTTCCCGGCCAGTCCACAAATTGCAGCCGGCAAAGCGCAGGAAAACGGCCCGGCTGCCGGACTGCACGCCCTCTCCCTGAAGCGTCAGGAAGGTCTCCTTGACGGCGTAGGTCATGCCGAAACGTAGCGCGTCGGGTCGGCCAGGCCGGCGTCCGCAAAGCCCTTGGCCCGCAGGCGGCAAGCGTCGCATTGCCCGCAGGCCGCGCCATCGGGGCCCGGGTCGTAGCAGCTGTGGCTGAGGCCCGCGTCCAGGCCGAGCCGCGCCGCTTCGCGGGCGATGTCGGCCTTGGTCATGTGCATGAGCGGCGCATGGACGGTGAAGCGGTCGCCCTCGACCCCGGCCTTGGTGGCGACATTGGCGAGCTCCTGGAAGGCGGCGATGAACTCCGGCCGGCAGTCGGGATAGCCTGAATAATCGAGGGCGTTGACGCCGACGAACAGGTCGCGGGCGCCCGCCGCCTCGGCGCAGGCCAGCGCCAGGCTGAGGAAGACGGTGTTGCGCGCCGGCACGTAGGTGATGGGGATGCCATTTGCGACCCCGTCCTTGGGGACTGCGATGTCGGCCGTCAGAGCCGAGCCGCCGAACGCGGCCAGGTCGATCGGCAGGACGATGTGGCTTGCCGCCAGGTCCGCGGCAATGCGCCGGGCCGCGTCAAGCTCGACATGGTGGCGCTGGCCGTAGTCCACGGTCAACGCCAGCACGCCAAAGCCCGCCTCGCGCGCCAGCGCGGCGCAGACCATGGAATCCAGGCCGCCCGACAGCAGCACGACCGCCAGTTGGGGTTTCGGTGTCACGGCGGCCATCTAGTCGCATGGGCCGCCAAAAAGAAGGCCCGCCGGAGCGGGCCTAGGTTCGGGCGACTGGCACCCGATAGGGAGGAAAGCGTGCCAAACAACCGGCACGACCCATTCCCTAACCCATTGCAGTTAAACGAGACCTTAATGGGGCCCAGCGCGCTAGCGAAGGCCTGGGCAATCGCCGATGCGCCGCGCGTGCAGCACGTAATTGAACGGAAAGCCCTGGCTGATCCCCTGGGTTTCGATGCGCAGAGTCCTTGGCGTGATCACCCGGACCTGCGACCGGCCGAAGTCACCGCTCGGGCAGGTATAATTGATCACCGCGTGGGTTTCGCTCGAGGAGATGACGTCGCGAGCGCAGCGGATACGGCGGTGCTCCCACTGGGCGAACTCGGCCGCCCGCGGGACGCAGACCTTGACCGCCCTCGACCCGCTTGCCGAGCGGCTGACTTCCCACAGGCCGCCGGACTGGGCAATGACGGGCGGAAGCGTCGCCGCTCCCACCAGCAGCGCCGCCAGCCCCATGCCGGCCGGCATCAAGAATCGCGAAAAGCGCACAAGCATGTGCGCATATTAAACTCAGGTTGATGAACAAAATCTAGACGTCAGGCGACGTCGTCCAGAGCGATCGGGAAGTCCGTGGCGCAAAAGGCGCAGTCGACGCGGATGAGGCCGTCGTCGCCGGCCATCGCCGCCCGCTCCTCCGGCGGGAAGCGGGCAATCACCGACTTCACATAATCCGGGTCGCAGCGGCAGCCGCGGCTGAGCGCCACCGGCTCCAGCGTCCGCACTTCCTCTTCCTCGTGGAACAGCCGCCAGGCAAGATCGTCGAGCGGCAGGGCCGCGTCAGTCATCTCCTCGTCCCGCACCGATCCGGCAAGGATGGCGACATGCGGCCATTCCGGGTGGTCGAGGCGGGTGTGCAACCGGTCGCGTCCCTCCTCGCCCTCGGGCAAGTGCTGGAACAGCAGGCCGCCGGCGATCCAGCCGGCCTCGCCCTTGCGGGCAGCCAGGCGGACGATGCTCGGGATCTGCTCCGACTGGGTGAAATAGGATTGGGCGGCGTGGGCTAGGCTCTCGCCTTCGAGCGGGACGATTCCCTGGTAGCGCTCGTTGCTCGCCGGCTGGTCGAAGGTGATGGCAAGGTAGCCGCGGCCGAACAGCGAGAACAGGGTCGGGTTGGGCCCGGCCTCGGCCAGCCGATCGGGGTCGTGGCGGACATAGCCGCGCAATTGCCCGCCAAGGTAATCGCAAACCATCAGGTCGATGATTCCACTCTCGGTCTGCGCCTGCAGGGTCAGCTGCCCACCCGGGTCCTTGAGAAGCGAGCCGAGCAGGGCGGTCAACGCCAGCGCCTCGGCCAACAAGCGCTCGATGACCAGGGGATACGCATGGTTGGCCAGGATCGCGTCCAGCGCTGGCCCCACCCGCACCAGCCGTCCGCGCGCGTGGCGCGACGGCAGGGTGACGCCAAGCGCCGTGTCCAGGGTCAGTGGCTCAGCCATGGGAAATGGTCAGGTAGGAAGCCCGCATCCGTCTCACAACTTGCCGATGCACCATAGCAACAGGGATTTCTGCGCGTGCAGCCGGTTCTCGGCCTCGTCCCACACCGCCGAAGCCGGCCCGTCCATGACCGCGTCTGCCACCTCCTCGCCGCGGTGGGCGGGCAGGCAATGAAGGAAGATGGCTTGCTGGCCGGCCGCGGCCATCAGGGCTTCGTCGACCCGGTAAGGCTCCATGTCCGCCAGCTTCTGGGCGCTTTCCGCCTGGCCCATCGACATCCAGGTGTCGGTGACGACGACATCGGCGCCCGCCACCACCTCGCGCGCGTCGCGGACAATCGGGACCGTGCAGCCCCTCGTCGCCGCCGCCTGGAGCGTCCCCATGTCGGGCTCATGGCCCGCCGGACAGGCGACCCTGACATCGAAATGCATCAGCGAGGCCGCCTCGACCAGCGAATTGCAGACATTGTTGCCGTCACCCAGCCAGGCCCAGCGGCTGCCCCCCAGTTTCGCCTTGCGCTCGATCACCGTCAGCATGTCGGCCAGCAGCTGGCACGGGTGCGACAGATCGGTTAGGCCGTTGATCACCGGCACCGCGGCATGGGCGGCCAGTTCCTCGGCCTTGGCATGGTCGTCGGTGCGGATCATGATCGCGTCGACGTAGCGCGACAGCACGCGGGCGGTGTCGGCGATCGTCTCACCGCGGCCGAGCTGGCTCGACGCGCCGTCGAGCACCAGGGCGCTGCCGCCCAATTGCCGCATCGCCAGGTCGAAGCTGACCCGGGTGCGCGTACTCGACTTCTCGAAGATCATCGCCAGCACATGGCCGGCCAGCGGCGCGTCGGCGTCCGCCTGGCCCTTGGGCCAGCCGGCCCGCGCGCTTTTCCGCGCCTGCGCGTCATTGAGGATGGCGGCGATCGCCTCGCCGCCGGCATCGGCGAGATTAAGAAAATGCCTCACGCCGCCTCGGGCACCTCGTAATCCGCAGCGGCGGCTGACAGGCCGTCGATGAACTCGCGGATGTGGCTCTCCTCGATGTTGAGCGGCGGCAGCACCCGCATGACATTGTCGCCGGCCGCCACAGTCAAAATGCCGCGGGTACGCAGATAGGACACGAAGGCGCGGCTGTCGGACTTCAATCGCACGCCGAGCATCAGGCCGAGGCCGCGAACGCTGTCGAAAAGATGGTCGTGGTTGGGGATCATCTGCTCGAGTGCCGAGCGCAGCCGCTCGCTGGTGGCGCGGACCTGGCCGAGGAATTCCTCATTGGCGACCACGTCGAACACCGCCTGGGCGGCCGCCATGGCCAGCGGGTTGCCGCCATAGGTCGACCCGTGGGTGCCGATGACCATCCCCGCCGCCGCCTTCTCGGTCGCCAGGCAGGCGCCCAACGGGAAGCCGCCACCAATGCCCTTGGCCGAGGCCATGATGTCCGGCTCGATGCCATATTGCTCATAGGCGTAGAGCGTCCCCGACCGGGCGACGCCGCACTGCACCTCGTCCAGCACCAGCATCAAATCATGCTCGTCGCACAAGGCGCGCAGGCCCTGGAGGAATTCCTTGCTGGCCGGACGGATGCCGCCCTCGCCCTGCACCGGCTCGACCAGGAAGCCGGCGGTGGTCTCGTCCATGGCCGCCTTGGCGGCCTCAAGGTTGTCGAACTCGACGACCTTGAAGCCGGGCAGCAGCGGCGAGAAGCCGTCGACCATCTTCGGCTGGTCGGTGGCGCTGATCGCCGCCATCGTCCGGCCGTGGAAGGCCTGCTTGAAGGTGATCAATGTATGCTTGTGGCGGTTGTCGTGGACGTGGTGGTAGCGGCGCGCGGTCTTGATCGCGCACTCGATCGCCTCGACGCCTGAATTGGTGAAGAACACCGTGTCGGCAAACGTCAGGTCGCACAGCCGCTTGGCGAAGGCCTCACCTTGCGGCGAACCGTAGAGGTTGGAGACGTGCATGAGCGTCGCCGCCTGCTCCTGGATCGCCTTGGTCAGGTGGGGGTGGCCGTGGCCCAAAATGTTGACGGCGATGCCGGCGGCGAAATCGAGATATTTTTCGCCATTCTCGCCGTAAAGGTAGGCGCCTTCGCCCCTCACAGGCCTTACGTCCGAACGCGGATACACAGGCATGAGCGGCGTGATGGCCATAACGGCGGATTCCCCTTCCCGGCTGGAATGCAAAAGGCGGCCACTTGGCCGCCTGCGCCCCTATAGCGACGGCCCCGCCAAAGAAAAAGGGATGCCGGAAAATTGGACCGTCATCAAACGGTTCAATTTTCCGACATCCCGTTGCCAGGGCGCCCCTTCCTTACGCTTCACAAAGGGCAACAGCCCCAAAGCTTAGTCGTCGTGGTCGCGGCCGCGGTCGTCTTCCCAGCGGTCGCGCCGACCGTCGTTGTCACGGTCCCAGTCGCGCTCGCCATAGCGGCGGTCGCCCCAGCGGTTGCCGTCACGGGCGTCGCGCCACAGGCGCTGCTCGAGGCGGGCCAGGCGGATCTCTACCGCCTGGCGCTCGCCATAGCTGAAGCCGTAACGGGCCGAGCGGAACAGGCGCCGTTCGAGGTCGCGGCTGTCGTTCATCAGCCGGGCGGCTTCGCGGTCGCTAAGGACGCCCCGCTGGTCGAGGCGGCGGATCTGCCGCTGCAGATTGTCGATCCGGGCCTGCAGGGCGCGGACCTGGCCGTAATTGTTGTGCCCATAAGCATTGCCGTAGGGCGCGCCATAGGGGCTGCCGTACGCCGGCGGCGGCGGCGGCGCCCACTGCGCGGCGGCGGGAGCGGCGGTCAGCGCGGTGGCGGCGACGGCGGCGGAAATCAGGAACTTACGCATCATGCTCTCCTTTCGAGCGGTTGATGCCCCTGTTCTGGACCGTTTCACTTGTTCCGATGCTGAATGCGGTCGTTATCTGTCGTTCACCCAAGTAAAACGCCAAAGTGCTGTATTTGTTCGTTATCTGCTGTTCAGTTAGCCATTGTTCATGAATATTTGGCGGCGGGTGGCGGTTCAATCGCAAGCGAATCGACGGAAAACGCCCGCGATTCGACTCAGTTCTTGATCTTCCAGCCGCTCCTCAGCAGCGCGTAGCACAGCGCCCACAGGGCGATGTTGAGCGCCAGCAGCCCCGCCGCGCCGACCAGCAATGGCGAATCCGCCACGCCGAGGAAGCCGTAGCGGAAGCCGGAGATGACGTAGAAGACCGGGTTGGCATGGCTGACCGCCCGGAATGCCGGCGACAGCTGGTCGACGGCGTAGAAGGTGCCCGACAGCAGCGCCAGCGGCGCGACGACGAAATTGGTGATCATCGCCGCATGGTCGAACTTCTCGCCCCAGATCGAAGTCATCAGGCCGAGGAAGGCGAGCAGCAGTGACCCCATCAGCCCGAACCACAAGGCGGCGAGCGGGTGGCGGACTTCGACCGATACACCCGGCCACAGCGCCATCACCAGCCATACCGCGCCGCCGACCAGCAAGGCGCGGGTCACCGCCGCCGATACGAGCCCGGCGATCAGCTCGCCGGTCGACAAGGGCGGCATGAGGTAATCGACGATCGTCCCCTGGATCTTGCCGACCAGCAGCGAGAAGGAGGAGTTGGCGAAGCTGTTCTGCATCATCGCCATGACGATCAGCCCCGGCGCCAGGAAATCGGCGAACGGCGCCCCCAGAACCGTGCGTCCCTCGCGGCCCATGGCGACGGTGAAAATGACCAGGTAGAGCATGGTGGTGACCGTCGGCGCCCAGACGGTTTGCATCTGCACCTTGAAGAACCGGCGCACCTCCTTGATATAGAGGGTCTTGAGCCCTCCCCAGTTGACGCCCTGCAAGGTCGCCTCGCCCGGCTTGGTCCGGACCCAGGCGGTTGGCGGCGGGTTTGGGGACTGGTGGTTCACTGTAGGCTCGCCTATCGGCTGCGGCGGCGCCCTGCAACAAGACTTGGAGTTTGCGAGACGATGTCCTGGACTGATGAACGGATCGAGCGCTTGAAGGCGATGTGGACCAAGGGCGCCACCGCCAGCCAGATCGCCGACGAGCTTGGCGGCGTCAGCCGCAACGCGGTAATCGGCAAGGCCCATCGCCTCGGCCTCGAGGCGCGCCCGTCGCCGGTCAAGCCGGGCGAAGAGAAGGAAACGCCGAAGAAGGCCGCCAAGGCGCCCGCCGCCAAGGCTCCGCCGCGCGCCAGGGCCGAGTCTTCGGCCGCCGCGCCGCACGCCGACGACGTTGCCCCCGGCGATGCCCCGGCCGGCGCCGGTCCGGATTTGCCGCCCGAGCCGCAGCGGCCGCAGGCGCCCGCCGCCCCCGATTCCAACATCCAATATCGTTCGGTCGGCCCCGGCGGTTTCATTCGCCAGGGCCCGGGCGACACCCAGGCGCCGATCCCGCCGGCCCCGCCGCGCCGCCTAGTTCCGGCCAAGCCGAGTGCCGAGGTCGCCGACAAGACCTCGCTGCTCGATCTGAACGACCGCATCTGCCGCTGGCCGATGGGCCATCCCGGCGAGCCGGACTTCCATTTCTGCGGGGCGCCGGCCAATCCCGGCTTCCCCTATTGCGTCCAGCATTGCGGCGTCGCCTACCAGGCCCAGCTGCCCCGCCGGGACCGCCGCCCGCCGCCGCCGCTGCCCTTTGGAGGCCCCCGCGTCCGCTAGAGCTGCTTTTCCACTCCCCGCCGGGGAGAGGGTTCTTCCTTACGCCTGTTCGGCCTCTTTTCTTCCGCCTCGACCCGCTTCCGCCATGTTGCCGGCGGCTCGCCATATTCGCGCTTGAAAGCGCGGTTGAACGCGGCCTCGCTGTTGAAGCCTACCGCATAGGCGATGTTGGCGGTGCTTTGCCGATCATCGCGCAGTAAGTTCGCCGCGGTCCGCATCCGCCATTGTCCGCAATAACGCATCGGCGGCTCGCCCAACAACTCCACAAACCGCTCGCCGAGGACGGTACGCGACACGCCCGCCTCCTTCGCAAGCTCTTCGATCGTCAGGTTCTCGGCATAGCGGGCGTGTATAGCCGCCAAGGCGCGTGACACTGCCGGATCCGCCAGCGCCCGCAACCACCCGTGAGAATGTGCCGGCAACTGGTCAACATAATCGCGAATGGCCTGGGCGAGGAAAAGCTCTGCAAGCCTGGAAACCACGCCTGGCGATGGCTGCCCTTCGGCCAGGAAACGCAGCGAGCCGTCGAGCCAGTCGCTGTTTCGCTTGCGCGTCTTCAGGGTCAACAATGGCGGCAGGGCGTCGAGAATCGGATGCGCATTCGCCTTGGCCGTGCCAAGGAATCCGCACCACATCTGCGTGGCAGGTCCCCTGGTACCGGTGGAGATCCTGTGCACGCCCTCCTCGGTAATCCAGACGACGTCGCTAGCATCGGCCGGCGGCAGCCCAGGTCGGCGAGTAATGAGATGGTGGTCGTTGCGCGGAAGGATCGCGATGTCGCCTTCGGCTAAGGGCGCGGGTTGCTGACCTTGGACTTGGATGATGGCGTCGCCCGAACGGATGAAGTGATAGCCTATGAGCCTGTCGGGGACCGGGAAGAATGGTGCGCATTCCTCCGGCGTGAATTGCGCGCTTAGGCAGAATTCACCGGTCAATTGGCCATCGATGATTACGCCGCCCGTCAAGCGCAGCGAGCCGAGAATATCCGTCAAGACGTCCATTGGGGTCCTGCCCTCCCCGCGTCATCCGGTGTTTCGGTCAAATTATCCGGCAACCCGGTCATTTTCGCAATCCGACACATCCTTTAAATAGGATCCGTCATATTCGCAGGACGAACGACCTCTTTGGCAAGCGCTGCTTCCGAAGAAAAAGGCACTCGTCCAAGAAATGAAAGAAGATTAAATGGAACGGATTGCAGAAATGAAGTCAACGCGAGGCGCGATGACGCTTATGTTTGCGTTCTTGTCTGGTTTGTCGGCGGCAGCGACAACGATCATGCCGCTGATCATTCACACTTGATCGGAAGAGAACCAATTCATGTACCACGACTTCAACTATGAAGCGACTTTGGCCTCATCGCTGCGCGCGGCCTGGAGGCTGGACGACGTCCTGCGCGAGGACCAGGAGCTCGACTTCTCCCGCAATTTCATGCCGGAAAGCCTGGCGCGAACTGCTGAGCTAGACATGCTCACCGATGAACAGAAGCGGGCGCTCAACCAGATCGCCGCGCACGAGTATCTGTGTGTCTTTGGGTTGGTCGAAGAGTTCATCCTGCCGTTCGTGCTCGACCACGCGCGCACGCAGCTGCACGACGACGACTATCGCGTCCGGGCGCTGCTTAATTTCGCCAGCGAGGAAGCCAAGCACATCCACCTGTTCAAGCGCTATCACGCGGCATTCATTCGCGGCTTCCCCGTCGCGTGCAAGATGATCGGGCCGCCCGAAGCGATCCGTGACGAGGTTCTCCGGCACGAGCCGCTGTCTGTCGCGCTCGTCATCCTGATGATCGAGTGGATGACCCAGCAGCACTACCTCGGCATGATCCGCGACGACACGGATCTCGACCCGCTGTTCAAGAGCCTGCTCCAGCATCACTGGATGGAGGAAGCCCAGCACGCCAAGATCGACACGCTGATCGTCGAGGCGCTCGCCGAGGGCCGCAGCGAGGCGGAAATCGACCGGGCGGTCGACGGCTTCCTCGCCATTGGCGGCTTTCTCGACAGCGGCTTCGAGGCGCAGGCCAGCTTCAACCTCGACGCGCTTGAGGCGATCTTTGGCAGGATTGAAGGCCGTAAGGCGATCGAGAAGCAGCAACACCAGGCCGCGCGCTGGACCTATCTCGGCTCCGGGATGATCCACGAGCGGTTCAAGGCGACACTGGAAGCCCTGTCGCCGCGGGCAGCAGCCCGCATCGCCGAGGCCGCCCCGCTTTTCTCCTGAAACCAACCAGATCAATTGGAAGGAACAATGCAATGTTGAACTTTGTCGAAACGCCCCACATCAACGGGCTCGATATCGCCGCGCTGGGAGAAACCATCGAGGCGATCAAGAAGGACGCCAGCCTTGCCAAGGCAGGGTTCGAAGTGACGACCCGCTGGGCCGGACAGACGCGCAGTGAGTCCATCGTCAAGGGGTTCTCCCTCGGCGGCGAGCGCATCGCTCGCGAGCACAAGATTGTCGCCGACGAGCCCTGCGAATTGCTTGGCACCGACAGCGCACCCAATCCGCAGGAGCTGCTGATGGCGGCGCTCAATGCCTGCATGATGGTCGGCTATGTGGCCGGCGCCTCGTTGAAGGGCATTCGTCTGGACTCGGTTGAGATCCGTACGCAAGGCACACTCGACCTGCGAGGCTTCCTAGGCCTCGACGACCAGGTCCCCGCCGGCTACGAGAGCGTCGACTACGACGTGATCGTCAAGGGGGATGGCGCACCCGCGGACTTCAGGGAAATCCACCAGACGGTGATGAAGACCTCGCCCAATTACTTCAACTTCAGCCGGCCGATCCGCATGAACGGCAAGCTGCACATTGCCTGATTCAGGCGGCGCCACCCCCCAGAGTCTGGCGCCGCGCAATTCTTCAAAGGATCACCCCATGGCAGACATCGCCCTCCCAACCGTCAATCCCAACCAGGCACTATGGGAAAAGGGCGACTTCACCCGCATTGCCGAAACCATGCGCCAGAGCGGCACGGAACTGGTCGAAAGCCTCGGTATCGGACCTGCAATGACCGTGCTCGACCTCGGCTGCGGAGACGGCACGACGGCCCTTCCTGCCGCCCGGCAAGGCGCGCGCGTCCTCGGCGTCGACATCGCCGAAAACCTGGTTGCCGCAGGCAACGCCCGGGCCGCGGCCGCAGGGCTCGACAACCTCTCATTCCAGCGGGGCGATGCGTCCAACCTCGTCGGTATTGCCGATGCTGCCTTCGACCTTGTCGTCAGCATCTTCGGCGCCATGTTCGCTCCGCGTCCCGAAGATGTCGCAAGGGAGATGGTACGCGTGACTCGCCCAGGCGGCCGAATCGTCCTGGGCAATTGGATTCCTGGCGACCCGTCACTCGTCGCCCAGATCCTAAGGATCAGCAGCTCCTATATGCCGCCACCGCCGGAAGGCTTCGTCAGCCCGATGACCTGGGGCGACGAAACCATTGTCCTGCAACGCTTTGCGGCGGCCGGCATCGCTCCCGAAGACATCCGCTTCGAGCGCGCCACCTGGCACTTCCGCTCGATGGAACCGCCGACCAGCTTGTTCGAGATATTCCGGCGCTTCTACGGCCCGACCATGAACGCTTTCGAGGCGGCGGCGAAAGACGGCCGGGACGAGCAACTGGCCCAGGAACTGTCGGCCCTGTTCGTCGCTCAAAACCAGCGCGCCTCGGGCACCGACATTCCTGCCACCTTCCTCAAGGTGACTGTTTCCAAGACCTGAGCACTGCGAAGGCAAAAAGGGCTCCGGCGGTCAAGCCGCCGGAGCCCGTGCCGATGGCCCAGGCGATTGCTAGGCCGTCTCGGTTTCCTTCTTCTCCCTGGCCGTCGCCTCGATCTGGTCGTGTTGCGGCTGGGTGCCGCCGATCTCGATCTTGCGCGGTTTCATCGCCTCGGGGATCTCGCGGACCAACTCGATCGACAGCATGCCGTCCTTCAAATCGGCGCCGCGGACCTGGATATGGTCAGCGAGCGCGAAGCGCCGCTCAAACGAGCGATTGGCGATGCCACGATGGACATAGTTGGACTCGCTTTCATCGCTCTTCTGGCCGCGGATCAACAGCTGGTTTTGCTGGGACGTGATCTCGATCTCGTCCTGGCGGAATCCGGCGACCGCGACCTCGATCCGGTAGCGGTTGTCGTCCATCTTGATGAGGTCGAACGGCGGATAATTCTCGCCGCCGAAGCTGCTGTTCTCGAGCATGTCGAACAGCCGGTCGAAGCCGACGCTTGATCGGCGGAAATTGCCGAAGTCAAATGCACTGCGCATGTCTTGTCCTCCAAATTGAGCAACAAGGCGGGACGTGCGGGTCGAAGCCCTCAGGCCCCGTCACCGGGCCCGGAATGGCGCCCGGCGAGCGTGAAATGGTTTTAGCGCGTCCGATTTCAAGACCTTTTTGTCGCCCCGAAAGCACAATGTGGCGAAAGCGTCGGCGGCAACCTCGCGCCGCTTGGCACGGCGCCTTGGCCGGCCCTATAGCCAAATGAAATGTCCGACCTTTTCTCGACTTCCTCATCAACCGCGCCCGACAGCTACGACGCTTCCTCGATCGAGGTGCTCGAAGGCCTTGAGCCGGTGCGCCGCCGGCCCGGCATGTACATTGGCGGCACCGACGCGCGCGCCCTCCACCACCTCGCCGCCGAAGTCATCGACAATGCCATGGACGAGGCGGTTGCCGGCCACGCCAGCCGCATCGAGGTCACGCTCGAGGCGGGCAATCGCCTGACCGTCAGCGACAACGGCCGCGGCATCCCGGTCGAGGAGCATCCCAAATATCCGCAGCGGTCGGCGCTCGAGGTGATCATGACCACCCTGCACTCGGGCGGCAAGTTCGAGGGCAAGGCCTATTCGACCTCCGGCGGCCTGCACGGCGTCGGCGTTTCAGTAGTCAACGCCTTGTCGACCGAAACCATCGTCGAGGTCGCCCGCGATAAGAAGCTGTACCGCCAGTCCTTCGCCCGCGGCCTCGCAACGTCAAAGCTCGAGGAAATTGGCGCCGCCCCCAACCGCCGCGGCACCACCGTCAGCTTTGTCCCCGACGCCGAGATCTTCGGGGCCGAGGCGCGCTTCGACCCCGCCCGCCTCTACAAGCTCGCCCGGTCCAAGGCCTATCTGTTCGCCGGCGTAGAGATCCGCTGGCGCTGCGACGCCGCCTTAGCCAGCGAAGAGGTCCCGGAATCCGCCGTCTTCCAGTTCCCCGGCGGCCTTGCCGACCATCTCGCGGAGCAGCTCGGCACCCGCGAGTGCGTGACGGCCCAGCCCTTCACCGGCAGCCAGGACTTCCCCGACGGCCAGGGCCGGTGCGAATGGGCGGTCGCCTGGCCAATCTGGTCCGACGGCTCGGAAAGCTATTATTGCAACACCATACCCACCCCTGACGGCGGCACCCATGAGGCCGGCTTGCGCGCCGCCCTGACCAAGGGGGTCCGCGCCTTCGGCGAGCTGGTCGGCAACAAGCGCGCCAAGGACATCACCGCCGACGATGTCTTCAACGGCGTCGAGCTGATGCTCAGCGTCTTCATCCGCAATCCCCATTTCCAGAGCCAGACCAAGGACCGGCTGACCAGCCTCGAGGCGGCGCGCTTCGTCGAGGCTGCCGTGCGCGACCATTTCGACCATTTCCTAGCCGACAACATGGACCGCGGCCGCGCGCTTCTCGGCGCCATCGTCGAGCGGATGGAGGAGCGGCTGAAACGCCGCGCCGAGCGCGAGGTGAAGCGCAAGACCGCGACCTCCGCCCGCAAGCTGCGCCTGCCCGGCAAGCTCACCGACTGCGCCAACGACGACGCCAAGGGCACGGAGCTGTTCATCGTCGAGGGCGACAGCGCCGGCGGCTCGGCCAAGCAGGCACGCAACCGCAAGACCCAGGCGATCCTGCCTATCCGCGGCAAGATTCTGAACGTCGCGTCGGCGACCGCCGACAAGATCCGCGCCAACCAGGAGATCGCCGACCTGTCGCTGGCGCTGGGCTGCGGCACGCGCGACAAGTGGGACGAGGACGCACTGCGCTACGAGCGGATCATCATCATGACCGACGCCGACGTCGACGGCGCCCATATCGCCACCTTGCTGATGACTTTTTTCTTCCAGGAAATGCCGGAGCTGGTGCGCCGCGGGCACCTCTACCTCGCCCAGCCGCCGCTTTACCGCCTGACCTCCGGCTCCAAGTCACTTTACGCCCGCGACGATGCCCACAAGGACGAGCTGGTCGAGCGCGAGTTCAAGGGCAAGAAGGTCGAGGTCAGCCGCTTCAAGGGCCTGGGCGAGATGAACCCCAACCAGCTCAAGGAAACCACCATGGACCCGGGCTCGCGGTCGCTGCTGCGGGTGACCCTGCCCGCCCAGTATGAGGACCGCCAGCCGGTCAAGGACCTCGTCGAGCGCCTCATGGGCCGTGACCCCGCCCAGCGCTTCGCCTTTATCCAGAGCCGGGCGTCGGCCGTCGACGAAGACGCGATCGACGCCTAGGCGGGGTTTAAGTCCCAGCTCCTAGGTTCAAGCCGGCGATTGCATCGGTTCCGGGTTCCTCGCCCGTTCGATGCGGGCGGCAAAGCCGTCTGCTAGGTCCTGGTGCGTTTGCCTGGCGTCGGGGCAGGAAGCATTCTCGGCGTGAAATAGTGAAACCTGCTGCTGATAATATAGATGGTTGATATCCACACAAGTGCTCCTTGTTTCTGAGATCAATTTGGCATTCTGTCCATAAATTCCGAAAGAAATTCTGATCAAAATATAATGTAAGCTTCTTATACTATCATGAGTGTGAATTATTAGCGACCTGGACCTTATTTTCCGGCGCGGCTTACAATTTTCAGCAAGCTGGGCTATAAGCAGCCGGCTACCAGTCGCAAATTGACGGTTCTTGGCGCTTTGCGGCCCTTTTTCCTTCTATCGCTGCTCTTAGCCTGACGGGACCCGGCGTTCGGGGCCCAACCACGAAGGAAATCGATATGCCGAATGGCACCGTAAAGTTTTTCAACGACCAAAAGGGTTTTGGCTTCATCGCTCCGGACGACGGCGGCGGTGACACCTTTGTCCATGCCACCGCCGTCGAGCGGGCCGGCCTGCGCAACCTGCAGCAGAACCAGCGCGTCGCTTATGACGTCGTCCAGGGCCAGCGCGGCAAGAGCGAAGCCGCCAACCTGCGCCTGATCGAGGACGGCGAAGCCCCCGCCCCGTCGGATGCGGCCGACTCGGCCGAATAAGGCAACGCACGAACCGGGTCCGCGCGCTGCCTTCGGGTGGCGCGCGGACGCCGGCAACCCGCTGGATCGAAGGAGGCCCCCATGGCCAAAGGCCAGAAGCGCAGCACGCGCGAGCTGAGGAAGCCGAAGGCGACCCAGCCGAAGAAGACCAACGCCGCGGCGACCACTTTCAAGTTCACGGGGCTCGGCCCCAAGGAATAGTGGCTCGTCAAGTGGCCAACGGCCGCCTGGCGACCAGCGATCGGAATTGCTCTTGCCCAGTTATCGACTTTTCCGGCTCGATCCCGACAACGGGCAACGCCGGCCGGGCGAATGGCTCGAGGCCCCCGATGACGATGCGGCGCTGAAGGGCGCCCGCGACATGACGACCGGCTCACGGTGCGAAGTCTGGCTTCAGACCCGGCTTGTTGGGATCCTCGTCCCGGCGGCCCAGACAGAATAAGCGGAGAATCACTGAAATGTCCGACCGGGAAACCTATCTCGCCCGAGCCGCCGAGGCCCGCGCGGACGCCGACAAGGCCAACCTCGACAATGTCCGCGATCGCTGCCTACGGGCGGAATCGGCCTGGATGCAAATGGCCCAGCGCGCCGAGCGCGCCGAGAACATGCGTGCCGCCTTGCTCGCCGAAAAGGCGGCCCTACGCGCCAGCGAGACGGCCACAAGCGAGGCCGCCAGCTGACGCTTGGCGCTCCCACGCCGGCCAACAGTCAACGAACATGGTAACCAGCGCCCCGGCGGCTCACCCCGCCCGGACAACCGTCGTCTGCGTGATTCCTACAGAAGGCAGGATGCGCTTGCACAGATTGGGGTCGTAGACCGGCGGATCGGGAACGTCCTTGGGATGCAAGTCGCTCCTAGTCGCTGCCCGCCTGATAAACCGCTGCGCATTGTCGTCGAGCCGTGCGTCGCGCAGGCGCGCACGGGTGATCAATCCCTGCAGCTGCATCTGGTCCTGATGGGTAAGCATGGTCGCGCGATCGAAATTGGCAAGGTCGATCCACGCGCTGCGTTCATCAAGGCGATGCAATTCGTTGTTGGCAAATTCGTCATACAGGAACGCATATTCCTCTTTTTCCGCGCGCGGCATGTGCGCGAAGGTGCCGGGATCACGGCTCGCCCAGACGCTGGTCCTGATCACGCGGGAGGCCGGGATGCCGATTGGACCGGCGAGCGACTGCGGCTTGCCTGACCGCCAGCCGTCGAGCCAGCGTTGAAGCTCGTCGAGCCGAACCTCGATGCATTGCTTCTGCTTGGCGCGGTACGGGTAGGTGCCGAGGTTGATGGCAATTTCTTCGCGGACCGAGGCGCGAAAGCCGGCCACTTCCCGGTTCCACCTGATGGCATCGACGACCTGCTGAGCGCCAAGCGCGATCAGCACGCCGAGCACGATGATCCCGACCTCGCCCCAGAATTCGCGCCACCCATGCTTCGGTGTCGGGATCGGTGAACGCATGCGCGGGCTCCCTAGAATGGCAGCGGGGTTTGCTGACCGGTCATTTCATTGGCTCGGGCCGGCGGGGTGTCGATCGGTGCGCAGATTGCCGGCGTGTAACGGCCGCTCTTCCAGATCCTCTTCGCAAATTCCGCGAACCGTTTGCGATCGGGCCGAAAACCGAATTCGGCGGCGCGCGGCAAGATCTGCCGGATAAGCAGGCGCGCGTAATAATCCAGCGCCGAGGCGCGCTGCAGCGCGAGGCGGATCTCCGTCCGGTCATTCGCCGAGAGTGACGCTGCACCATCCTGAAGCATCCGCAGTGTCGGCCACACCAAGTTCTCGTCTTCCTGAATCCTTTGAAAGGTCCGCAGGCCTTCAACGACGGTGCCCAACCGATATTGCTCCTCGCGCGTCATAAGCGCGATGTTGCCGGCGTCGATCGCCGCCTCATAACGCGGCAGGCCGATGGTCAGTCTTGGCGCCTGCGCCACCCACGATGGAGTTTCGAAGGTCCCGGTCAGAGCCCAAGCGTTGACCAGCTCATGAAGTTCGCCAAGGCGGCGTTGAATGCAAGGCTCGGCGGTCGCGCGCAGGCTGATGTTGAGCAAGTTCTGATTGATTTCCTCAGCGATTGCGGTGCGCGTCTGGTCCGCCAGCTGCCGGTCGCGCCAGCGTTCGACAACCTGCTGCGCGCCAAGGGCGATGAGAACGCCGAGGACGATGATGCCGACCTCGCCCCAGAAGGGACGCCAGCCGTGCATTGGTGTCGGCACCTTCATCTTGCTCCCGCCCCCTTACCGCATCCTATCGACGGCGGAAGCGAAGTCCAATGTCTAGCGTGCTCCCCAGCCGGTCAACACCGTCTTGATCGTCCGGAACAGGATCAGCAGGTCCAGCCATGGCGAGAAATATTTGATGTAGAAGAAGTCGTACTGCAGCTTCAGATGGACTTCGTCGACCTCGGCGACATGGCCCTGGTTGACCTGCGCCCAGCCGGAAATCCCCGGCCGCACGACGTGGCGGTACCGGTAGAAGGGGATTTCGCTCGTGTACCAGCTCGACAGCACGTGCGCCTCCGGCCGCGGGCCGATGAAGCTCATCTCCCCCTTCAGTATGTTCCAAAGCTGCGGCAGTTCGTCGAGCCGGTTGCGGCGCAGGAAGGCGCCCAGCCTGGTGATGCGGACATCGCCATCGCCAGTCATCGCCGCCTCGCGATTATCGGGGTCGAGGCGGCCGGCCAGCCGCATGGTGCGGAATTTGGTGACCGTGAATTCCCGCCCTGCCCGGCCGATGCGCTTCTGGCGGAACAGGACCGGGGCGCCGTCGCCAACACGGATAGCCAAGGCGCAGCCGGCCATCACCGGCAAGGCCAGGGGCAGCAAGGCGAGCGCCAGCAGGAAATCGGCGAAATGCTTGACCGCCATATAGGCGCGCGCCGGCGCCAGGCTGCCAAAACTGTTTTCAGACAAATGGTGAATCTCCACCCGCCCGGTAAGCGATTCATACAATTGCTGCACCTGGTAAACGACCCGGCCGTCGATCGCCGCGTCGGCCAGGAAGGCTTCCCATTCGTCCGGCAGGTCAGCCGAGAAATCGGCGACGATGGCGCCGCAGGCATCGGCATCGGCAAGGACTGGCCGGTGCAGTCGGTGCCATTCGACATTGTCGATCGTCGTTAGCTTGTCGGTCGTCCCGAAGGGAACGATGGCGATGCAGGGCCGCACCCGCCGCTGGACGAAGAAATAAATTCCGTAAGCCCAGAGCAGGTGGAGAGCGAACCCGGCCGCCAGGGAGGGCCGGTGATAGGGCAGCCGCGACAATAGCAGCAGCATGATCATCGTGGCATGGGCGGCGACCACCGCCGGCAGGATGAGCTGGCCGCCGCGGATGCCGGGATAGGTGCTGACCGAAATCCGGATCCACAGCGCCATGAGGATCGCCAACGCGTTGGCGATCAGCGAGTTGTGAAAAGCGGCAATGTCGAACGTCGTGTCGGTGATCAGCCACCGAAGGCCGGCCCAGGGGACCAGCGCCGCCACCACCAGCGCCCCGAGGAGCTCGAAGCGGCGGCGAAGCACGAACGCCTGCTTGTTGCCTGGCTTGATTGGCGTGACCTGCAGCATGGCTAGAGAGTCCAGTAATCGACGCCGGCCGGCAAGGGCTGCTCGCGCCACATCGCCTTGATGTCGGCCAGCGTCCCCCCTGGCGCGACCAGCGCCGACAGACGCTCGGCCCCGAGCAAGCGATATTCGTCATGCTTCACGGCACCGACCACCAGGTCGAAGCTGCGGCCGTCGACCTCTTCCGCGTCGCGGCCGAATTCGGCGCGCACCGCCTGCGGGTCGGCGTGGGGATCGGCAACGGAAACACGGTGACCCAGTTCCTCCAGGCGTTCGACCAGGTCGGCGGAGCGGCTGTTGCGCAGGTCGGGGACATTCTCCTTGAAGGTCAGGCCGAGGATCAGCGCCGTTCCTGCCCGGCCGCCGCGGTGCGCGTGCAGGCGGTCCGCCACCCAGCGGCCCATGCCGTCATTGGTATCGCGCCCGGCAAGGATGACCTGCGGGTGATGGCCCAGGCTCTGGGCGAGATGGCTGAGGTAATAAGGATCGACGCCGATGCAGTGGCCGCCGACCAGGCCCGGCTCGAAGTTCAGGAAATTCCACTTGGTCCTCGCCGCCGCCAGCACGTCCCACATGCTGATGCCGATCGGCCCGAGGATCTGGGCGACCTCGTTCATGAAGGCGACGTTGATGTCGCGCTGGGCGTTCTCGATCACCTTGGCGGCCTCGGCTGCTTTGATCGAGGCGGCGCGGAAGGTGCCGGCACTGGTCACCGCGCCATAGACTCGCTCCAGCTGCGCGACGACCTCTTCGTCTTCGCCGGCGATGACCTTGACGATCCTGTCGATGCGGTGGACTTTGTCGCCCGGGTTGATGCGCTCCGGGCTGTAGCCAAGCCGGAAATCGCGGCCCCGGCTCAGCCCCGCCGCTTCCAGCGCCGTCCCGCAAAGGTCCTCGGTGACGCCCGGATAAACCGTGCTTTCGTAGACGATGGTCGGCCGCCGCTCCCGATCGACCAGCCGGGCGATCATGCCGGTCGCCGCCAGCACCGCGCTGAGGTCGGGCCGGTTGCGATCGTCGACCGGCGTCGGCACGGTGACGATGTAGATGTCGGCGCCCCGGCAATCCTCCGGCGCGGCAGTCAGCTCCAGGCCCGAGGCGGCGAGCTCGGCGGCCTCGACCTCGCCGGTGCGGTCATGGCCGGCGCGCAGCTCGGCGATGCGCGCCTCGTCGACGTCGAAACCGGTGACCGGAAAATGACGGGCGAGCGCGGCGGCCAGCGGCAGGCCGACATAGCCGAGGCCGACCACCACGATGCTTGGAGATTCGCCCGGATCGCTCATTGCCGCCTCAAAACGCACACTTGGTCCAGACCGGACCGGCTACAGTCCCTATTAGACCGTATTTTGACCGCTTTGGCCTCTACCAACTCCGAAATGGACCAAACCGGCGCGGTCGGCTTCTAGCGGGTCATAGACGTTGCGCAAATCGACGAGCGCCCGCCCGCGCATGCTGGCCGCGAGGCGGTCGAGGTCGAGGGCGCGGAATTCGTCCCACTCGGTGACGATGACCAAAGCGTCAGCGCCGTCCGCCGCGCCATAGGCATCGCCGGCAAAGGCAAGTCCGGGCAGCAACGGCTCCGCCTGCTCGCGGCCGACGGGATCGAACGCCGTCACTTCAGCCCCGCCCTCAAGCAGCCGCTTAACCAGCGGGATCGACGGCGCGTCGCGCATGTCGTCGGTATTGGGCTTGAAGGTCAGGCCGAGCACGCCGATGCGCTTGCCCTTGAGGTCGCCGCCCACGGCTTTGGCGACGCGGTCCGCCATCGCCGCCTTGCGGTCGTCGTTGACCTTGACCACGGTCGAGATGATGCGCTGCTCGACACCGGCTTCCGCGGCCGTCTGCAGCAATGCAAGCGTGTCCTTGGGGAAGCAGCTACCGCCATAGCCCGGCCCGGCATGCAGGAACTTGGGCCCGATGCGGTTGTCCAGGCCAATCCCGCGCGCCACTTCCTGAACGTCGGCACCGACCGCCTCGCACAGGTCCGCCATCTCGTTGATGAAGCTGATCTTCATCGCCAGGAACGCATTGGCTGCATATTTGGTCAGCTCCGCCGTCCGCCGGCCGGTGAACAGGATCGGCGCCTGGTTGAGGAACAAAGGCCGGTAGATTTCCTTCAGCATTTCGCGCGCCCGTTCGTCCTCGGCGCCGACGACGATGCGGTCGGGGATCTTGAAGTCGCGGATCGCCGCGCCCTCGCGCAGGAATTCGGGGTTGGAGGCGACGCTGGTCCCGGCCGGCGCGCCTTCCTCGGCGAGGATCTCGGCGATGCGATCGCCGGTGCCGACCGGCACGGTCGACTTGGTAATCACCACCAGCGGCCTCGTCATCGCCTTGGCGAGCTCGCGCACCGCGTCATAGACATAGGTCAAGTCGGCATGGCCGTCGCCGCGCCGGGCTGGCGTGCCCACCGCGATGAACACCGCCTCGGCGTCGGCGATGCCTTCGGCGAGGCTCTGCGTGAAGGCCAGCCGGCCGCGCTCGATATTGGCCTTGACCAGCCCTTCCAGCCCCGGCTCCCAGATCGGCATGACACCGGCCTTGATCTTGGCGATCTTGGACGCGTCCTTGTCGATGCAGGTGACGTGATGGCCGAAGTCGGCGAAGCAGGCCCCGGAAACAAGGCCGACATAGCCGGTGCCGATCATCGCGATATGCATGGGTTACTCCAGGGCCTGCAGACGCGGGCGCTTTAGCCACCGGCGCTGCCCGGCGCCAGTCGCCCCTTGCGCACGCCCGGTGCGGAGGGCATCACCCGCCGATGCAGCGGCCCAAGCGGATCAAGGTACGCCCCCTGGCTTCCCGGCCGGCGGACGAGTTCACGCACATGACGCTGCGCCGCAAGTCGAAGCTCAACGAATGGCAGCAGATCGGGGTTCGCGCTTTGCTGATGTTCGTCCTGCTCGCCTTCATCGTCGCCGTTCACTGGTTCGAGCGCGAGAGCCTGAGGGATAATTACGACGGCCATGTGAATTTTTACGACGTCATTTATTTCACCATGATCAGCGCCACGACCACGGGCTATGGTGACATCGTGCCTATAACCGACCGGGCGCGAATGTTCGACGCGGTGATCGTTACTCCGATCCGCATCTTTTTCATCCTCATTCTCGCCGGCACCGCCTATACGTTTGTCATCAAGCGAACATGGCACCGGTTCCTCATGCGGCGAATCCAGGAAAACCTTTGCGATCACATCGTCGTCTGCGGCTACGGCACCAGCGGCACGCAGACCGTCGATGAGCTAATCGCGCGTGGCACCGACCCGGCGAAGATCGTCGTCGTCGACCCCAACAGCGCCGCCCTGGTCCGCGCCGAGGACCTCGGCTGCGCGGCGATGCAGGGCAATGCCACAAAGGACGAGACGCTGATCGCGGTGCGCGTTGACCGCGCCCGGGCGATCATGATCTCGGCCGGTCGTGACGACACCTCGATCCTCATCTGCCTGACCGCCCGCCACCTCGCGCCCGGCGTGCCCATCTCCATCGCCATCCGCGAGCTCGACAATGAGCTTCCGGCCCGCGCCGCCGGCGGCACGTCGGTCATCAACCCGGTCAGCTTCGCCGGCCTGCTGCTGGCCGGTTCGGTCGAGGGCCAGGGGGTCACCGAATATCTGCGTGACCTCGCCTCGTGCGGCGGCAAGGTCCGCCTCCACGAACGCCAGATCGAGCAGTTCGAGGTCGGCAAGTCCCTGAGCGAGGCAGCGATCGGCATCGGCATGCGCATCCTGCGCGACGGCGAGGCCATCGGCTTCTGGGAGGACGGCGCGCGCGAGCTCCAGGCAGGCGACCGCATCATCGAGATCATCCCGGAATATCTCTTCCCGAAGGTCGCAGGCGCCGCAACCGCCTAGTTTTCGCCCGAAAAGTCGCTATATCGCGGCCACTTCCGCCATGGCTACTATCCTTCCCACCCCGCCGCGCGTCGGCATGGTCTCGCTCGGCTGCCCCAAGGCGCTGGTCGACTCGGAGCGCATCCTCACCCGGCTGCGCGCCGAAGGCTACCAGATGTCTCCCGACTACGCCGGCGCCGACGTCGTCCTGGTCAACACCTGCGGTTTCCTCGACAGCGCCAAGGAGGAAAGCCTGGAAGCGATCGGTGAGGCCATTACCGAGAACGGCCGGGTCGTCGTCACAGGCTGCATGGGGCGCGAAGCCGACGTTATCCGTGCCCGCTTCCCGGACGTGCTCGCCATAACCGGCCCGCAGCAATATGAGGAGGTCGTCGCCGCCATCCACGAGGCCGCGCCTCCTGTCCCCAGCCCGTACATCGACCTGGTCCCCGAGGCCGGACTAAAGCTGACCCCGCGCCACTACAGCTATGTGAAGATCTCGGAGGGCTGTAATCACCGCTGCGCCTTCTGCATCATCCCCTCGATCCGCGGCGATCTGGCCAGCCGCCGCCCCGACGCCATCCTGCGCGAGGCGGAGAAACTGGTCGCGGCGGGCACGAAGGAGTTGCTGGTCATCAGCCAAGACACCAGCGCCTACGGCCTCGACCTCAAGCACGCCGCTTTCCAGCTCAAGGACGGCACCGAGGTCCGCGCCCACATGACCGACCTCGTCGCCCGCCTCGGGGAGTTGCGCACTCCCGAAGGCGTCACCCCCTGGGTCCGCCTCCACTACGTTTACCCTTACCCCCATGTCGACCGCGTCATCCCGCTGATGGCCGAAGGCAAGGTCCTCCCGTACCTCGACATTCCCTTCCAGCACGCCAGCCCAAAGATCCTGAAGGCGATGAAGCGGCCGGCCAATGAAGCGAAGGTGCTCGAGCGGCTGGCCGCCTGGCGGGCGCAGGTCCCCGACATCGCCGTCCGCTCCAGTTTCGTCGTCGGCTTCCCGGGCGAGACCGAGGCGGATTTCCAATATTTGCTCGATTGGCTGGAAGAGGCCCGCCTCGACCGCGTCGGCGCCTTCAAGTTCGAGCCCGTCGAGGGCGCCGCCGCCAACGCTTTGCCCGACCCCGTTGCGGAGGAGGTCAAGGCCGAACGCTACGAGCGCATCATGGCGCTTTCCGCCCGGATCAGCGCCGAAAAGCTCGCTGCCAAGGTCGGCTCGGTGATCGATGTGCTGATCGATCGCGTCGACGTGCGAGTCCCCGCCGATGAAGCGCAAGGCCCGGACAGGGGGCATTTCGACGCCCCCCACCCCGAACATCACCATGGCGTCGGCGCCACCGGCCGCTCCAAGGCCGACGCGCCCGAAATCGACGGCGAAGTCCATCTTCGCGATGCCCACGGACTCAAGCCGGGCGACTTCGTGCGCGTCATGGTCGAGGACGCAGACGAGCACGACCTTTACGGCGTGATGTTTTAGGCTGCCTCGGGCAGGTCAGCGCCGCGGAGGCATTTTTGCCCCCGCGGTTTGAGGCAAATCCGTTGCCAGCGAGAACCCCGGTTCCGGCCTATATGGTCGCGGCGGCGCCAGCTTCACCGTCACCGACTGTTTCGAGCCGGCTTGGGGCGCCTTCCCGCATCCGGCCGTCACGGCCGCGAACACGGCCACCAGGCCCAGCTTCCCGACCACGCCCCATTTGTTCCTGCTCTCGTCGTGCATGCGGCAGGATTGGCGCGGGAGTGATTGTCAATTTATTACTCTTCGCCGTCGGATTGCCGCTTCGTGCCAAATTGAAGCATCGCCCCCAAAGCTTCAGGCTAGCAAGGCTCAATTGTTTGACGTCGCGGGGATTCACTCCCCGTCGCGCCGCTCTCCCTCGCGGCGCTCGCCGCGGCGGCGCTCAACGCCGGCCGGGCTGCTGCCGCCGGACTCGCCGGACCGACGCTCCCTTTGCCGCCGCTCCCGCTCCCGCCTGTCCTGGTCGTCGGCCATGACCCATTCCCTCCTGCTAAAGCGTGATCCGTTCCAGAAATTGCCCCCCCGCTTCGTTGCCCTCGGCCCACTGGATTTGCGCCGCGAAGTCGCCGTAGCGCGACACGCGCAGTCGGACCTGCTCGCCGCTCACCAGCGCCTCTTCCGCGCGCAGGCGGAACCCGCCGCTCGACAGGTCGGTCACTTCGACCGGGATTTCGCCGCCGTCGGAATCGACGAGGATTGCGGCGATCGACGTCCGCACCCTGGGGGAACGCTGCTGTTCGGACTCACTCATACGCACCTGCACCCGCACGCTACCTGTTACTGGCCACAGGAATAACCGAAATCAATAAATCCTGCTACAATTTCGGATGATCGGCGGAAAGACCGGAACAGCGCCCAGGGGCTGTGGGTTTTGACCCTGCCACCTGCCCGAGGAGAGAGCAGCATGAAACCCGTCAAGACGCTACTGACGTCGCTCGCCGCCTCCGCGGCGCTGATCGCCACCGCCGGCGTCGCCGGACCAGCCACGGGCGGCGCCAAGTTCACGACCGTTCTGACCGGCGCCGCCGAGGTGCCCGGTCCGGGCGATCCGGATGGCCGCGGAGAAGCGAAAATCACCGTCAATCCCGGCAAGTCCCAGATCTGCTGGGAAATCAACGTCCGTAACATCGACACGGCGACCGCTGCCCATATCCACAGCGCACCCGCGGGCGTCGCCGGCCCGGTCGTGGTCGCGCTTTCGGCGCCGGTCACCAACAACAACAGCACCGGCTGCGAGACCGTCGACCGCAGCCTCGCCGACGCCATCCGCAAGGCGCCGCAGGGCTATTACGTCAACGTCCACAACGCCGCCTATCCTGCCGGGGCTGTACGCGGACAATTGGGCTGACGCTTGGCTGCTTTGCCCCCTCTCCCGATAGCGAGAAAGGGGTTGGGGTGACGGGAAATTGAGTTGGGAAGGGCGGAAGCCGGCGCTACAGGACCACCCATGACCGACTTTGCCTCCCTGCTCCAGCCCGACCGTGGGGGCCCTGCCCATCTTGTTCACCTTGTCGACAAGGGCAGCTTCGATGCCTGGCTGAAGGCCCAGCCTGCGCCGCGCCGGGCCCTGCTCGCTGCCCAGCGCTTCGACGGCAAGACCGGCTACCAGTTCGCCATCCTGCCCGGCGACGCCGCCGACCGGTTCGACGTCGTCAGCACCGTCAAGAATGTCGCCGAGCTATCCCCCTGGTGCCTGGCACGGCTTGGCGAAGCGCTGCCCGAAGGCACTTACCGGTTGGCGGAGGGCGATCCGGGCATCGCCGCCTTTGGCTGGATGGTCGGCCAGCACCGCTTTACCCGCTACAGGAAGCCCAAGGACAGCCGCGGGCCGCGAGTCCTGCTGACCAAGGACCCCGCGGACATCGAAGAGATCGTTCGCCTGGCCGAGGCCACCGCCCTGGTCCGCGACCTGGTCGACACCCCGGCCGCCGACATGGGGCCGGCCGAGCTGGAGGCGGCGGCCCGCGCCCTGGCCAAGGAGTTTGGCGCCCGCGTCGAGGTCACCGCCGGCGGTGCGCTGACCAAGGGCTTTCCGATGGTTGCCGCGGTCGGCGCTGCCGCCACGGCAGAACGGGCGCCGCGCCTCATCGAGCTGGACTGGGGCCAGGCCAGCCACCCGCGCCTCGCCATCATTGGCAAGGGGGTCTGCTTCGATAGCGGCGGCCTCGACATCAAGCCGGCCGCCGGCATGCGGTGGATGAAGAAGGACATGGGCGGGGCCGCCCATGCCCTGGCGCTTGCCAGGCTGATCATGGGCGCCAAGCTTCCGGTTCGGCTCCATCTCCTCATTCCCGCCGTGGAGAATGCCGTGTCGGGGGGAGCGTACCGGCCGGGCGATGTCCTGGTTTCCCGCAACGGCCTGACGGTGGAGATCGACAATACGGATGCCGAAGGCCGCCTGGTTCTTGCCGACGCCATCACGCGGGCCGCCGAGGAGAAGCCGGAGCTGATCCTCGATTTCGCGACGCTGACCGGCGCCGCCCGCATTGCGCTTGGCCCCGACCTGCCGGCGATGTTCAGCAATGACGAAGCGCTGGCCGGCGACCTCGAGGCCGCCGCTAAATCCGTCGCCGACCCGCTCTGGCGCATGCCCCTGTGGGATGCCTACGATGAAATGCTCAAGAGCGAAGTCGCCGACCTGTCCAATTCTGCCGACTCGCCGCTGGCGGGGGCGGTGACCGCGGCCCTGTTCCTCCGCCGTTTCGTCCCCGAGGGCACGCCATGGGCGCACCTCGACACATTCGCCTGGCAGCCGGCGGCCAAGCCGGGCCGGCCCAAGGGCGGCGAGGCGATGGGCCTGCGGGCCGCTTTTGCCCTGCTGCGGTCACGCTTTGGCAACAAAACGAGCCAGTGACGGGGGCTAATTGCGCTGAATCCGGCCATTTTTTCGGCTCGCTCACGCAACAAACGCGCCGCTCCACCGTTATCCTTTTCCGCACGCGACGTGGAGGAAGGCGAATGGAAGACGGCTTGCTTTCCATGTGGATGCGCGCGCTGATCGGTTATGTGCGGTCGGGGGAACCCGACCTAACCAACCGTCAGATGGCGCTTCTCATGCTAGTCTATCTGACACCCGGGCCGCATACGGTCCGCGGTCTGGCCAAGGTTCTGGGCGTTTCCAAGCCGGTGGTAACGCGCGCCTTGAATACGCTTGGCGCCCTCGGCTATCTCCGCCGCGAGCGAGACCAGGACGACCGCCGCAATATCTTCGTCGTCCGCACCAAGGATGGGGCCGAATTTCTTGAAGGGTTCAAGCGCAACCTCCGCGCCGGCGACGACAGTCCAGCCGGGCAGCGCCCCGCCTTCGGCCAGCGGGAGCGCCAACGCGAGCCTGCCTTCGCCCAACGCTAGGGGCGGCTATCCGCTGGGCGGGGTTTCCGCCCTGCCCGATCCCGACTACCACGCCTATCGCCAGGATCTGGCCGACGTCGCCCTCGCCGGCCGGGTGATCGCCTCGCATTATGCCGAGCCGCTGTTGCGGCACCTGGTCACTGCAACGGCCCTGCGCCGTACCGCAGGCAATGATGCGGAGGTAATCGCCGAGCTCCGGCCCGGCGACGAACTGTGGTTGCTCGATGACACCCGCGGCTGGGCCTGGGGCTATGCCGGCAAGGACCGGCGGGTCGGCTACGTCCCTTCGGAAGCGTTGGGGATCTAAGCGCTCACATCTCGCCGCGCTGGCGGCGAATGGCATACCATTTGGCGACGTTCGCCTGGTGCTCGGCGAAGGTCTCGGCGAACACATGACCGCCGGTGCCGTCGGCAACGAAATAGATGGCCTTGGTCGGCGCCGGGTCGAGCACCGCGGCGATGCTATCCTTGCCCGGATTGGCGATCGGCCCGGCCGGCAAGCCAGGTGACCGGTAGGTGTTGTAGCCGGTGTCGGCCGCGAGCTCTGACCGCTTGATCCGCCGGCCAATCGGCTTGCCCTTGGTGATCGGGTAGATGACCGTCGGGTCGGCATCCAGCTTCATGCCGATCCTCAGGCGGTTGCAGTAGACTCCGGCGACCATCCGCCGCTCGGACGCCTTGCCGGTCTCCTTCTCGACGATCGAAGCCAGGGTAACGGCTTCCTGTTTGGTCGATATCGGGCAGGTCGGCTTGCGGGTCGCCCACAGCTGGTCGAGCGTCGCCGTCATCGCCGCCTGCATGCGTTTGACCACGGCTGCGCGGCTCTCGCCGCGCTGCCAGTCATAGCTGTTGGGCAGCACCGAGCCTTCGGCCGGCAGCGGCGCCGGCCCGGTCAGTCCAGGTATCGCGTCGAGCTTTTCCTGCACCAGGATCGAGGGCATCCCCTCCGGTATGGTGATCAGCCGGGTGACCGGCCGGCCGTGCTGGATGATGTCGAGCACCTTGGCGGCGCTGGCGCGGGCCGGGATCTCGAATTCCCCAGCCTGGACCGGGTCACCTTCGCCCAGGAGGCGGGCGAGATAATAGAACTTGTTGCGCGGGCCGCTGATTGCGCCGGCATAATAGAGATAGTCGGTGGCGCTGGACAGCGCCGCCCCTTCAGGGATGGTGACCCGGGCGGGTTGCCGCAACGGCCCGGGGCCCCACCACACCCAGGCGGTCAGCGCGATCAGCGCAAACGCCAGCCCCCCGGCGATTCGTTGAAGCTTCTTCTTCACACGGCCTTCATGATCAGTGAGGCGTTGGTGCCGCCGAAGCCGAAGCTATTGTTGAGCACAGCGCGCACATCGCGCTTCTTGGCCATGTGGGGCACAAGGTCAACGCCCACGCACCCTTCCGACGGATTGTCGAGGTTGAGCGTCGGCGGGACGATCTGGTCGCGGATGGCGAGGATGCAGAAGATGCTTTCCACCGCCCCGGCACCGCCCAGCAGATGGCCGATCGCCGATTTGGTCGAGCTCATCGACATCGTCTCGATGGCGTTGCCGAACAACCGGCGCACGGCGCCCAGCTCAAGCTCGTCGCCGAGCGGCGTCGAAGTGCCGTGCGCGTTGATGTAATCGATGTCCGACGGCTGCAGTCCGGACTTCTTCAGCGCCATTTCCATCGACCGGTAGGCGCCCGAACCCTCGGGATGCGGCGCGGTGACGTGATACGCATCGCCCGACAGGCCATAGCCGACGACCTCCGCATAGATGCGGGCGCCGCGCGCCTTGGCGTGCTCATATTCCTCGAGCACCACGACCCCCGCGCCTTCGCCCATGACGAAACCGTCGCGGTCCCTGTCGTAAGGCCGCGACGCCTTCTCCGGCTGATCGTTGAAATTGGTGCTGAGCGCGCGGGCCTGGGCAAAGCCGGCGATGCCGATCGGGCAGATGGTCGCCTCGGCGCCGCCGGCCAGCATGATGTCGGCATCGCCGTCCTTGATCATCCGTGCCGCGTCGCCGATCGAATGGGCGCCGGTCGAACAGGCTGTGACGACGGCGTGATTGGGGCCCATCAGGCCGTACTTGATGCTGACCTGACCGGAGATGAGGTTGATCAGGCGGCCGTGGACGAAATGCGGGGAGACCCGGCCCGGCCCCTTTTCGGCCAGCACCAGGCTCTCGCTCTCGATCCCCGGCAGGCCGCCAATGCCCGAACCGATCGAACAGCCGGCGCGCAGCTTGGTCGCCTCGTCCATGTCGGTCAGGCCGGCGTCCTCGATCGCCTGGCCGGCGGCATCAATGCCATAAATGATGAAGGGATCGACCTGGCGCTGGGTCTTGTGGTCGACGCGCTTGTTGGGGTCGAAACCATAGTCGTGATCCGCCGGCTTCACCTCGCAGGCGATGCGGCATTTCTGGTCGGAGGCATCGAAGCGCGTGATTGCCCCGGCGCCGCTTTTCGACGCCAGGATGTTGGCCCAGGTCGTCTCGACGTCGCCGCCAAGCGGCGTGACGAGGCCCAGTCCGGTGACGACTACACGGCGCATCGCTTACTCCATCCGTTCAAAAGCAAACGGCCTCCCGCGGGACGGGAAGCCGTTCGTGCCGCCTGTCGATTGGCGTAAAAGCAAGGCGGCCAATCGGCTTCGCTCAGCCCTTGTTCTGGTCGATATAATCGATCGCGTCCTTGACGGTCGTGATCTTCTCGGCCGCGTCATCGGGGATTTCGACGCCGAATTCTTCCTCGAACGCCATCACCAGCTCGACGATGTCGAGGCTGTCGGCGCCCAGATCGTCGATGAAGCTCGCTTCTTCGGTGACCTTGTCGGCGTCGACACCGAGATGTTCGACGACGATCTTCTTCACACGATCGGCGGTCTCGCTCATGGGGGCTTTCCTTCCTGTTGATCTTTGAATGCCGCCCTAGCGATGGCCGGTTCACCCCGCAAGTGTTGGCGGACCATGCTAAGGTCAGTGACGATGAAACACTCCAGGCCCATGACGGAGGGAGAAATCGCCCTCGCCCGAACGATCTTCGGCGACGCCATCGATTATGGCCGCGTTCGCCTCATCCGCGGCAAATGGTGGCCGTTCCAGCATCGCGGCATCGTCATGGCGCCGACCGGCAAAATTCATTTCCACCCAGGCGACCCGCGCTGGTCAGAGGATTTTTCCAAAAGCCCGCTGGAGTTGCAGGGCCTGCTTGTCCACGAACTTACCCATGTCTGGCAGGCGCAGACCCGCGGCCGCTTCTATTTGCCACTGATGCGCCACCCGTTCTGCCGCTACGCCTACGACCTCGTGCCCGGCCGCGCCTTTGATCGATACGGGCTGGAACAACAGGCCGAAATCGTCCGCCATGCCTTCCTGGCAAGACATGGTGTGCACCTGTCGGCGGCAACCGGCCCTGACCTGCTTCCTTTCGCCTGAGCAACAATTGTTACAAAAGTGCCACAGGCGTTGCACGAAGTGACGCCCGCCGCCTCATCCCCCTTCCGGCTTTGCTCCGATTCGATCAGTCTGCCTGCAGTCATTGGCAAACCAACAAGGGGAAGAACCATGCGCGTTTCGTCCAAAGTCCTGCGTAGCCTGCTGCTCGGTACCACCGCCGCCGCAATGGCAGCGCCGGTTTGGGCGCAGACGCAGGAGGAGCAGGAAGCCCAGGCTCAGTCCGAAGCCAATCCGTCCGCCGCCACTCCGGAAAGCGAGGAGGAAATCCTCGTTACCGCGACGAAGAGATCATCGCGCGTGCAGGACGTGCCCTTTTCGATCAATGCCCAGACGCAAGAGGACATCCAGCGCGCCAACGCCGGCACGATTGAAGACGTCAGCCGCAATGTTGCCGGCCTTGCCGTGCAGAATCTCGGGCCGGGACAAAGCCAGGTGTCGATCCGTGGCGTTTCCGCCGGCCAGATCATCCGCGACCAACCCGGCGTGAAAGAACAGGTCGGCGTCTATCTCGACGAGTCGATCATTTCCCTGTCGCTGTTCAACCCGGACTTCGACCTGTTCGACTTGAACCGCATCGAAACACTGCGTGGCCCTCAGGGCACCCTTTTCGGATCGGGCTCGGTCGGCGGCACGCTGCGCTACATCACCAACCAGCCGAAGCTGGGAGTCACCGAAGGTTTGGTCGAAGCCAACCTCAATACGGTCGACGAAGGCGACATCGGCTACCACCTCAAGGGCGCGATCAACGTACCGCTTGGCAACACCATGGCGGTGCGCGCGGTTCTTTATGGAACCCATTACGCTGGCTTCATCGACTCGGTCGGACCGGTCGAGGCCAATAACGTCAATGACGGCAACCGCATCGGCGGCCGTCTGTCCCTCCTGTGGGAACCGAACCCGGACATCCGCATCACGCCGCGGTTCGTCTACCAGGAGGTCCGGGCGCATGGCTTCAACCGCGAGGAATTCTACAACACGTTCGACAATCAGTTCACGGTCACTGGCGGTGAATTGATCGGCCCGCGCAATCAGTATTTGCTGATGCGCGAGGAATTCCGAGACAATACGCTGCTGGCGGATTTGACGGCGAGCTTCGCCTTCGGCGGCGTCGAGCTGACTTCGATCAGCAGCTACATCAATCGCGACATCCTTGTCAGCCGCGACGCGTCCGCGCTCACCCACTCGGTGTCGGTGCAACTTGGACTCGATGACGCGGCGTTCGCCGTCCCGTCGAACCTCCGCGACACCACCGACCTTTCGCAATTCTCGCAAGAGATTCGGCTGGCATCGACCGGTGACGGGCCGCTGCAATGGGTCATTGGCGGCTTCTACACGGACATCACCCGCAATTACGCCCAGCGGCTCCCGACGCCGGGCTATGGGGGCTTCGTTGACTCGGCGCTGGGTGCAGGAACCTCCGCTGCCGTCGCGAACGGGTTCCCCGACCTGGATTCACCGTACAACGCCGACCTCCCCTATGACATCAACCAGAAAGCGGTGTTTGGCGAGGCGAGCTATGACTTCGGCCAGTTCAAGCTGACGGCCGGCGGACGCTATTACGACTTCGAGGAAACGCGCGACTTCATTTCGGGCGGCCTGTTCTCGAACGGTGACACCATCATCGGTGACAAGACCAAGTCGGACGGCTTCAGCCCGCGCGTCATCGCCACCTGGGAGCCGAACCGCAACCTCAGCGTCAACCTGCAAGCCGCCAAGGGCTTCCGCCTCGGCGGCATCAACGACCCGCTGAACCTTGGTCTATGCAGCCCCCAGGACATTCTCATTTACGGGCCGTTCCAAGCCGAGGAATATAGCGACGAAACGCTGTGGAACTATGAAGCCGGCGTCAAATATTCCCGTGGGCCGATCACGCTCAACGCCGCACTGTTCCACACCCAGATCAGGGACTTGCAGATTACCGTCGACGCCGGCAGCTGCTCGTCGCGCATCGTCCTCAACGTCGACAAGGCGCATACAACGGGCATCGAGGCGGAGTTTGCGGCACGGCCGATGCCGGGGCTCGAACTGTCGCTGGCCGGCAGCTATGTCGAAGCCGAGTTCGACTCCACCGTAAACAACGCGACACTGGCAAGCCTGACCGGCATTCGCGACGGCAACCGCTTGCCGTCGGTGCCGAAGTTCCAGATGGCGGCGACGGCCACCTATGGATCGCGGTTCAACGACAATGCCGATTGGTACGTATCGGGCAGCTTCCAGCACGTGGGTAGCCGCATCACCCAGCCGGGCGACCAGGAGCCGTTGGTCGGGCTGCGCAACAACATGATCTTCTACGATCCGATTACTGGCGCCAACGGCGCCAACGGCGTGTTCGACTGGACGCCGTACCTGAAGCTGGAGTCCTACAATCTCGTCAACCTGTCCTTCGGCCTCGAGTTCGATAGCGGACTCGATGTCGTCCTTTATGCGAACAATCTGTTCGACGAGAATGCGAAACTGGCATTTGACCGCGAGCGCGGCGGGCGCGCGCGGCTTGGCTACCATGTCAGCACGCCGCGGACGATCGGGCTGACGCTGCGCAAGGCGTTCCGGGCGGAAGCGGCACCGCCGCCACCGCCCCCGCCGCCACCGCCGCCGCCGCCTCCCCCGCCTCCACCTCCGGCGACGCAGACATGCCCGGACGGATCGGTGATCCTGGCGACGGACGCCTGCCCGCCGCCACCGCCGCCGGCGCCACCGCCGCCGGAACCGGAACGGGGTTGATCGGCCCGTCAGGATGAAAGGGAGCGGCGAACCGATTGGGCCAGCCGCTTCCTCATCTCCGACGTTCACCGATTCGACGAATGGCCGGTGGCCGCGAGGGCCAGGTTTATGCTAACGATGCAGGTAACGAATCGCCGGGGCTGTTCTTGGGCGGCGAGCGCGGGGGCCAATGGTTTCCCGAACTTGCAAGCGAAGTGGCCTCGCAGAGTCGGCCTCACCCTCCGTAAGGCGTTCGGACGGTGAGATCGACGGGGGGCGGCGCGCAGTCCAAGCTGCTCCCCGATAGTTTGACGCGCCGCTCGCTCCTTCTCGGGGCGGGCGGCGCGGCTACTTTACCCGCCATGCTCAAGTCCGCTCCTCCAGGCTCGAAGGCCCATGTCGCCGTCATCGGCGCCGGCGTCTTCGGCAGCTGGACCGCCGAGCACCTGCGCCGCGGCGGCCACCAGGTCACGCTGGTCGATCCCTTCGGCCCGGCTCATGCCCGCGCCTCGTCGGGGGGTGAGTCACGGCTGACCCGCGCCACCTATGGCAAGGACGCCATCTATTCACGCATGGCGATGGACAGCCTGAAGGAATGGAAGGCGCTTAGCGCCCATTCCGGCCTGCCGATCTTCGCCCAGCACGGCGTGCTGTTCTTCACCGCTTCGCCCGACGATTATTTCCGGCAGTCGCTAGCGGTGAACCGCGCGCTGAAGCTGCCGATCGAAGAGCTCGGCCGGACCCAGCTCCAGCGGCGCTTCCCGATGATCGACTTTGCCGGCGTCGAGCTCGGCATGTTCGAACCGGCGTTCGGCGCGCTGATGGCCCGCCGCGCCGTCCAGACTTTGGTCATGCGGTTCGTCGGCGGCGGCGGTCTCTACCGCCACGAGCAGGCCCATGTCCCGCAGCAGAAAGGCCCGCTCAAGGCCCTCCCCCTGTCGGGCGGCTCAAGCCTGGAGGCCGACGCCTTCGTCATTGCCGCCGGCCCTTGGCTGGGCAAGATATTCCCCGGCCTCCTGAGCCAGCGCATCACCCCGACCCGCCAGGAAGTCTTTTACTTCGCGCCGCCCGCCGGCGATGCGCGTTTCCAGCCCGCGGCCATGCCCGGCTGGGCCGATTTCAACGGCGGCGACATCTTCTACGGCTTCCCGGACCTTGAGGCGCGGGGGGTCAAGTTCGCCCATGACGCGCATGGGCCCGTCGTCGACCCCGACACACAGAGCCGGCGTCCTAGCGAGGCGGCGCTGGCCGAGATCATCGCCTTTCGCGACCGCCGCTTCCCGCTGCTGCGCGGCGCGGCGCTGATCGGTGCCGAAGTCTGCCAGTATGAGAACAGCTCCAACGGCGACTTCCTGATCGATTTCCACCCCGACATGCCCAATGTGCTGCTGGTTGGCGGCGGGTCCGGCCACGGCTTCAAGCATGGCCCCGAGGTCGGCCGTCATGCCGCCGGCCGGCTGCTCGGCACTGTCCCGCCCGAACCGCGCTTCAGCCTCGCCAGCAAGGGCATGAGCAGGCACCGCGAAGTCCACTGACCGGCACCGGCGCCCAGGGCGCAAAGCCGGCGCCGTTTAAGCGAATGTTTACCGGTTTTGGCCCATGAAGAAGCCGTCAGGCGTGAATGCAAATTGCCGGGCAAAAGGACATGGCTCGAGATGGACGAAAGCAGCAAGACGCAGAACCGGCGGTCGCGGCGTTCGAACGTCCTCATGGCCGCCACCATCGAAACCACGGCCGGACTGGTTGGGGTCACCTTGCGCAACCTGTCGGCTGAGGGTGCGCTGGTCGAAGGTGACGGAATTGCCGAACCGGGCGCGCAAGTCGTCTTTCGCAAGAACGACCTTTGCGTTTCCGGCCGCATCGCCTGGGTCAATGAGCGGCGGGCGGGGATTGCCTTCGACGCCAAGCTCCAGCCGGAAACCGTTCTGCGCCACGTACCTGCGCCAAAAAGCCGCATCGAGACCAGTTTCAAGCGACCGGGCTTTACCTCGCATACGCTGACGCCTGAAGAGCAGCGCTGGTGCGAGACCCTCATCTGGACCGCTCCCGCGCCGTCGATCGTGCGCTAGGGCTTTTTCGCCACCCCCACCAGCGCCGGCCGCAGGAGGCGGTCCTTCATCACATAGCCGGGCTGCATTTCCTCGACGATGGTGCCTGGCTCGGCCTCGTCGTGGGGGATTTCCACCATCGCCTGGTGCTTGTGCGGGTCGAGCGGCTGGCCCTTGGACTCGACACGGGCAATGCCGTGGCGGGCGAACACCTGTTCGAGTTCGCGCGACGTCGCCTCGATCCCGGCAAGGAAATTGGCGGCCGTCTGGTCGGCGCGCAACTCATCGGAAACGGCGGCCAGGGCGCGGTCGAGATGGTCCTTGATCGCCAACATGTCCCGGGCAAAGCCGGCGGCGGCGTAGGAACGCGCGTCGGCCAGCTCCTTTTCCATCCGCCGCCGCGTATTCTGCAACTCGGCCGCGGCGTAGAGCGCCTTCGAATTCGCCTCCTCCAGCTGTTTCTGCACCTGGGCCAGCTGGTCGTGCTCCTGGAGTTCCGGGGCATCCGCGGCGGTTTCCGCCCGAATCTCCTCCGCTTCCTCGTGCAAATTGTCTTTCTTGTCGTTCATGCCATCCATCTCGTCAGCGCTTGCGCAGTGAAATCCACCATGGGGACCACCCGGGCATAGTTCAACCTTGTCGGGCCGATCACTCCGACAACGCCGACCACCGCCCCGTCGCTCCCGCGATAGGGGGCGGCGATGACGCTGGAGCCGGACAGAGCAAACATACGGTTCTCGCTGCCGATGAAGATCCGGCAGCCCTCGGCCTCGCGCGCCTGCTCCAGCACCTGGGCGATCTCCTGCCGGTCCTCCAGCTCTTCGAGTAGCCTGCGGACCCGCTCGAGGTCGGCGGCGGCGGCATCGTCGATCAAATTGGCCTGGCCGCGGACGATCAGCACCGGCCGCTGCGCCGCGTCGTGGCTCCAGGCGGCGAGACCGGACGCAACCAGCTCGCCGGCGGCGGCGTCGATCGCCTCGCGCCTTTCGGTGATCTCGGCACGAAGCCGCGCCTCCGCCTGCGCCAGGGTCATGCCGGCAAGGCGACTGCTGACGTAATTGCCGACCTCGGCAAGGGCGAGCGCGCTGGTCCCGGGGGGAAGCTCGACGACCCGGTTCTCGACCGACCCGTCGGCCCCGACCAGCACCGCCAGCGCCCGGCCCGGCGACAAGGGCACGAAGCTCAATTGCCGCAGGCGCAATTCCTGCCTCGGCGTCAGCACGACGCCGGCGCAGGCCGACAGCCCCGACAGAGTGGCGGTCGCCGCTTCCAGCGCTTCCTCCACCGGCCGGTCGCGAATCTGCGCCTCGATCGCCGCCCGCTCCGCGGCGCCAGGCAGCGACGCCTGCATGATGCCGTCGACGAACAGGCGAAGGCCGGTCTCGGTCGGCATCCGGCCGGCGGACGTGTGCGGATGGGTGAGCAGCCCCCGCTCCTCCAGCTCCTGCATGACGCCGCGGATCGAGGCCGGCGACAGGCTGACGCTGCCGGCCAGCATCTTCGACCCGACCGGCATCCCGCGTTCGAGATAGGCCTCCACCACCAGCCCGAAAATCTGGCGCATGCGGTCGGTCAGCTCGGGGATCGGCGCGTTCATCGCGCTTGCATCTAGGATTGCGCCGCCGCGCGGTCTAGGGAGCGCCCTCACCAGTATCAGGAGAACGCCCGCATGCGCCCGTCCGGACGCGCCCCCGACCAGATGCGCGAACTCAGCTTCGAGCCCGGTTTCACCAAGCATGCCGAAGGATCCTGCCTGGTCAGCTTCGGCGACACCCGCGTGCTGGTCACCGCCAGCGTCGAGGACCGGGTTCCACCCTTTCTTCGCGGCAAGGGCCAAGGCTGGGTCACCGCCGAATATGGCATGCTGCCCCGCGCCACCCATACCCGCGGCAACCGTGAGGCGGCCAAGGGCAAGCAATCGGGCCGCACCCAGGAAATCCAGCGCTTGATCGGCCGCTCCCTGCGCGCCGTCGTCGACCTGCCGAAACTCGGCGAACGCCAGATCACCGTCGATTGCGACGTTATCCAGGCCGACGGCGGCACCCGCACCGCCGCCATTTCCGGCGCCTGGGTGGCGCTGCGCCTCGCCGTCGACGCGCTGAAGCTGGACAAGGACCCGATCGCCAAGCAGGTCGCCGCCGTCAGCTGCGGCATCCACGGCGGCCAGGCCGTGCTCGACCTCGACTATATCGAGGATTCGGCCGCCGGTTGTGACGGCAATTTCGTCCTCACCTCCGACGGCGCCATCGTCGAGGCGCAGGTGACGGCCGAGGGCGAATGCTATGACGAGGAGAGCCTGCTGCGGCTGCTCCGGCTGGCGCGGATTGGCTGCAACAAGATCTTCTTGGGCCAATTGAAGGCGGTGGGCCGGTGAAACAGATCGAAAAGCTCGTCATCGCCACCCACAATCCCGGCAAGCTCAAGGAAATCCAGGACCTGCTGGCGCCGCTCGGCATCGCCTGCGTCGGCGCCGCTGAGCTCGGCCTCCCCGAGCCCGAGGAAATCGGCAACACCTTCGTCGACAATGCCGATTTGAAGGCGCGGGAGGCGGCGGACCTCAGCGGCCTCCCGGCCCTCGCCGACGACAGCGGCCTGGCGGTCGATGCCTTGCATGGCCTGCCCGGCATCTTCTCGGCGCGTTGGGCCGAAAATGAAAACGGCAACCGCGACTTCGGCCGCGCCATGGAGCGCGTTTGGCGCGAGGTCGAGGCCGCGGGGCCGGACGCCGGCCATGACGCCCATTTCGCCTGCGCGCTTTCGCTCGCCTGGCCCGACGACGGCCAGGTGCAGAGCTTCGAAGGCCGCGTCGACGGCACGCTCGTCTGGCCGCCGAGAGGCGACAAGGGTTTCGGCTACGACCCGATGTTCGTGCCCGCCGGCCACGACCGGACGTTCGGCGAGTTCGACCCGCAGGAAAAGCACCGCATCAGCCACCGGGCCGATGCCTTCAGGAAGCTAGTTGCCGCTCTCGGCCATCAGGGTTGAGGCCGGCATTGGCGCCAGCGGGTCGCCGCCCTTGGCCAGATAATAGCCGTCCTTGTTGCCGGTCGGGGCGTAGCGGCAGACGAAATAATCCATGGTCGCCGACGAGGCGAGCGCGCAGCCGACCTCGGTCGTCGTCGGCCAGACGATTTGCGTATAGTGCGCCACCGCGTGCCAGTCGCCGTTGACGCTGTTGTTGGGGAAATGGCCCGGCCGGAACAGGCGCGCCTCGTCGATCATCACCCCGACCATGATGTCATAGGAAAAAACGCCGCGCGTTCCGCGCCACAGATTCTCGCCCGCCCTCTTGCGGCGGCCCGGGGTCTGGTCATGCCCATAGATGCCGGTCGCTGCCATATACTGGGCGTGGGCCGTCGCCCCGGCCGCCAGTTCCTCGCTCCAGGCCACGGGGGCGACCCCGAACTGGCGGCGGGCGCTATTATGGGCGGCAAGGACCGTGTCGCGCAGCAGCGCTTGCCCGCGATCGGCCGGGGCCGGCCAGTTCGGGCTCGGCAAATTGGCCGCCGCCGAAGGCGACGCCGCAAGCACGGCAAGGACCAGCAGGCGCTTCATGGCCCGCGATTGTGCCGAGCACTGGTTAACAAGCCTCTGAGGTGACTTGGTAAACAAGGGCGAAGCCCCTATGGCCCGCAGCCGCCATGGCCAGCCTTGCGATCGCCCCCGAACATCCCGCCGCAGTGGCTGCGGACGAAGGCATGGCGCTCTACGTCCACTGGCCCTTCTGCGTCAGCAAATGCCCCTATTGCGACTTCAACAGCCATGTCCGCGAGAGCATCGACCAAGCGGAATGGCGCGACGCCTTGCTCGCCGACCTGGCGCATGAGGCGGCGCTGCTTCCCGGCCGCCGGCTGACCTCCATCTTCTTCGGCGGCGGGACGCCCTCGCTGATGGAGCCGGCCACGGCGGCCGCGATCATCCAGGCGGCCGTCACCCACTGGCGGGCCGATGACCGCATCGAGATTACCCTTGAAGCCAATCCGTCCTCGGTGGAAGCGGCGCGGTTCGCCGATCTCGCCGCCGCCGGCGTCAACCGGGTCAGCCTCGGCCTGCAGAGCCTCGACGATGCCGCCCTCGCCTTCCTTGGCCGCACCCACGGCGTTGCCGAGGGACTGGCGGCGCTGGACACGGCGCAGCGATCCTTCGGCCGGGTCAGCTTCGACCTGATCTACGCCCTTCCGGGTCAGCTCGCCGACGAATGGGAGGGGATGCTCGGCCGCGCATTAGCCCTCGGCACGGGCCATCTGTCGCTCTACCAGCTGACCATCGAGCCCGGCACGCGTTTCGCGACGATGGCCGCCCGCCAGGATTTCGATCCTCTCGACGCCGAGTCCTCCGCCAATCTGTTCGAGCTGACTCAGGATCTCACCGCCGCGGCCGGGCTACCGCTCTATGAAATCTCCAACCATGCCCGTCCGGGCGAGGAGAGCCGGCACAACCTGAGCTACTGGCGGTACAAGGATTATGCCGGCGTCGGGCCGGGCGCGCACGGCCGCCGCCTTGGACAGCGCACCGTCCGCCACCGGAAGCCGGAAAATTTCCTCGCCGCCGTCGCCCGCAACGGCCACGGCCTGGTCGAGGAAGAAGTGCTGAGCCCGCGCGAGGCCGCGCGCGAGGCGCTGGTCATGGGCCTGCGCCTTGCCGAGGGCATCGACACGCAAGCGCTGGCCCGCCGCTTCGGTGTGGAGAGCATCGTCGACGAAGCCGCCGTCTCGCGGCTGGCAGCACTGGAGCTCCTCAACCGGCGCGGCCCGCAGCTAATTGTTACGCCGGCCGGCCGCCTGCTGCTCGACTCAATCCTTGCCGAAATCGCTAGCTGACTAGTTCTGCGGCTGGACCGGCGCGGCGGCTTGCACCGGTTGGGGCGGTGCCGGCGGCTTGGCCTTGGGCGCCTTGGCTTCATATTTCTCCGCTGACATGGCGAGATAGTCGTCGAGCTGCAGCTGCGCGTCAGCCGCCGCCTGGGCGCGCTTGACGCCGTTCTTGACGTCGAAGGCGACCAAGGCCGACTTGAAGCTTGCGGCCTGCGCCGCGCACTGCTGGCTTGCAAAGGCGCTATATTGGTCCGGGGCGACCTGCTGCGCCGCTGCCTGGAGGCCGGCCCTTTTCAGGCAATCGGTATAGTCCTGCCGCGGCGTCGCGATCGACGCCTGCAGCATAGCCAGACCAGCCACCACCCCAATTGCGAACGGACTCATATCACGATCCCCGCAATGGCTTCCGGGGCAATCATGAACCGTTTTGGGCCCGGTGTGAAGGATTTAGTCGGCGAAGGCGGTGGCCGCAGGCGACACGACCCGGCTCCCCGCCGCGGTCACCTCCCGCACCTCCAGCGACCGCTCGGCGACGCCATCGCGGCGGAAGCGGAAAATGCCGTCGACCCCGGCGAAGCCTTCCTTCTCGGTCAGCATGCGCTGCGGGAACGGCCGCCCGGCCGGCCAGCCGCGCGCCGCCTTCACCGTCAGCAGCATGGCGTCATAGCCAAGGCTGCCGAGCCGGTAGGGGATCTTGCCGTAGCGGGCCCGGTAGCGGGTGACGAGCTGGTCGAAGCGAGCGTCGGGCGCGGCGGCATACCAGGCGCCGCGCAGCCGCGGGGTCGTGCCCATCGCCCGGTCGTTGGCCCATAGCTCGGTGCCCAGCAGGCGCGCTCCGGGCTTGACAGCGGCGCCGGCTTGGGCGGCGATACGGCCGCTGTCGGCGATCAGCACCGCGTCCAGTTTTCCTTTTGTGTTCAAGGCGTTGGCAGCGGTGCGGACGCTTGCTGCGGTGCGGCTGAAGCTCTCGACCCCGGCCAGCGTCCCGGACGATGCCTGCAGCGATGCCGTCAGCGCCTCGCTCGCCCGCTGGCCGTAGACTCCGGTCGGCACCAGCGCCCCGAACCGCTGGGCACCCCGCGCCCTTGCGTATTGCACGACCCGGCCGATCGACTGCCGCGGCGTGAAGCCGAGGATGTAGACGCCGTCGCCGGCGACACTCTCGTCGTTGGAAAAAGCGATGACCGGGACCCGGGCCTGGCGCGCCACCGGCGCCGCCGCCCGGACTTCGTCGGCCAGCAGCGGCCCGAGGATCAGCCGGTTGCCCTCGGCGATCGCCCTGGTCGCGGCCGCAGCCGCGCCAGCCGGCTTGCTGTCATAGACCTTGAGGTCGATCGCCTGGTTGCCGGTATCGAGCAGCGCCAGCCGCGCGGCATTGGTGATCGACGTGCCGATCGGACCGTCCTCGCCGCTCAGCGGCACGATCAGCGCGACCTGTTGCCGGGCGCCGGCCTGCGGCGGTTCCAGCTCGCCCGGCAAGGGCCGGAGGGGCGCGCGCGTCTGGCAGGCGGACAAGGCAAGGAGGCTGCACGCCAGTCCGCCGAGGATTGCGCGCCGCGCTTGCCGCCGATCGAGGGAAAATGTCATGAGCTGCTTTGACCTATGGACCAATCGCTTCCCCCCGGCCTCTACATCGTCGCCACGCCAATCGGCAATCTGTCCGATCTGAGCCCGCGTGCTGCTGAAACGCTGCGCCGGGCCGAGCTGATCCTCGCCGAGGACAAAAGGGTCACGGCCAAGCTGCTCGCCCACGTCGGCGCCAAGGCGCCCATGGAGACGTACAACGACCATAGCAGCGACGCCGACCGCGAGCGCTCGCTGGCGGCTATCGCCAGAGGCGCAGTCGCCCTGGTCAGCGATGCCGGAACGCCGCTGATTTCGGACCCCGGCTACAAGCTGGTGCGGGCGACCAGGGCCGCGGGCCACGCCATCGTCACGATCCCCGGGCCCTGCGCCGCGGTCGCGGCGCTGACGCTTGCCGGCCTGCCCACCGACCGCTTCCTGTTCGCCGGCTTCCTGCCCGCCAAATCCAAGGCGCGCAAAAAGGCCATCGCCGAGCTGGCCGCAATTCAGGCCAGCCTCGTCTTCTACGAAAGCGGCCCGCGGCTGGCGGAATGCCTGGCGGACCTCGCCGCCGGCCTCGGCGAGCGCGAGGCGGCGGTGGCCCGCGAAATTTCCAAGCTGCACGAGCAGTGTGTGACGGGGACCTTGGCCGAACTCGCCGAGCGCTACGGCCAGGCGCCACCGAAAGGCGAGATCGTCATCGTCGTCGGACCCCCGCCGGACCGACAAGCCAGCGCCGAGGACCTCGATGAGGCATTGCGCGAGTCGCTCGCCGCCTTGTCGCCGTCGCGCGCCGCGGCCGAGGTCGCGACCCGCCTCGGCATCCCCCGCAAGCGCGCCTACGCCCGCGCCCTGGAGCTTAGCCGCTGAACCGGCGCGTCCTGGCCGAGAAGCGCGGCCGCGGCGCCGAGCGGCTCGCCGCCTGGTGGCTGCGGCTGCATGGCTGGCGGATCCTCGCCACCCGGGCGCGCGTGCCCGGCGGCGAGGTCGACCTCGTCGCCCGCCGCGGCCGCACCCTCGCCTTTGTCGAGGTCAAGGCCCGTGCCAGCGAGGCCGGCGCCGCCATGGCCCTCGACCATTACCGCCTGCGCCGGGTCGCGGTTGCCGCCGAGCGGCTGGCGCCGCGATACGCCCGGGCAGGCGACGACATCCGCATCGACGCCATTTTCCTGCTGCCCGGGAGCCTGCCTCGCCACCTGGCCAATGTCTGGCACGGGTGACAGCATGGCCAAGCGCCTCTAGGACGCCGCCCATGACGCTGACAATCGCCGTGCAGATGGACCCGCTGGACGAGATCAATATCTCCGGCGATTCCACCTTTGCGCTGATGCTCGCGGCGCAGGCGCGCGGCCACCGGCTGTTCCATTACCTTGCCGGCGACCTCACCTGGCAGGAGAACCGCCTCTATGCCGGCGCGCATGAGGTCAGCGTACAGGCGCTACCCGGCGACCATTTCCGCCTCGGCGATTTCCGCATCCTCGACCTGGGGAGCGACGCCGACGTCGTCCTCATGCGGCAGGACCCGCCGTTCGACCTCGGCTACATCACCGCCACCCACCTGCTCGAGCGCATCCGCGGCGAGACTTTGGTGGTCAACGACCCCGAGGCGGTCCGCAACGCCCCGGAAAAGGTCTGGGTGCTCGACTTTGCGCGGTTCATGCCGCCGACCGTGCTGACTCGCTCGCTCGGCGTCGCCCGCGAGTTCATGGCCAAGCACGGCGAGGTCGTGCTCAAGCCGCTCCACGGCAATGCCGGCAAGGCGGTGTTCAAGGTCGGCCGCGACGACGGCGCCAACCTCGCCCCGCTGATGGAATTGTTCAACACCACCTACCGCGAGCCACATGTCCTTCAGGCATTCCTTCCCGAAGTGACGCAAGGCGACAAGCGCATCGTCCTCGTCGACGGCGAAGTCGCGGGCGCAATCAACCGCCGGCCTGGCTCCGGGGAAATCCGCTCGAACCTGGCCGCGGGCGGCACCGCCGAGGCCAGCGAGCTGACCGATACCGAGCGCGAGATCTGCGCGGCGCTCAGTCCCCAACTGAAGCGGCGCGGGCTGCTGTTCGTCGGCATCGACGTCATCGGCGGAAAATGGCTAACCGAGATCAACGTCACCTCGCCGACGGGGATCGTCGCCATCGATCGCTTCAACGGCACCGACACCGCGGCGCGGATCTGGGACGCGATCGAGGCCCGCGTGGCGCAAGGCAGGCCGGCATGAGCGACTGGGTTGTCCGCCTGATCGACCAGACGGGCTATCTCGGGATCGGGTTCCTGATGTTCCTGGAGACCATTTTCCCGCCGATTCCATCGGAAGTAATCATGCCGGTCGCCGGGGTGGCCGCCGGCCAGGGCCGACTCCACTATGGGCTGGTGGTGGCCTGCGGCACGGCCGGGGCGATGCTCGGCAACATCGTCTGGTACCTCGCCGCCCGCGCCCTAGGGCTGGAACGGCTGCATCCTTTCATCGACCGCTGGGGCCGCTGGCTGACCATCACCTGGCCGGAAGTGCAGCGAGCCGACGCCTGGTTCCGCCGCAACGGCATCTTCTTCGTCTTCCTCGGCCGGATGCTGCCGACCGTGCGGTCGCTGGTGTCGGTGCCGGCGGGGCTGCTGCACATGCGCTTCCGCAACTTCGTGCTCGCCTCGGCGATCGGCACGGCCGGGTGGACCGCGATGCTGGCGGGCGCCGGCTACAAGCTGGGCGAGAATTATTCCGACATCAACGCCTTCCTCGGCCCCGCCTCCAATGCCATCCTCTTCATCCTCGCCGCCGGCTATGTCTGGCGCGTCTGGACCCATCGGCGCTACCACCCGCCCGTGGAAGAACGAGCCAAAAAGGATAATCCTTCTTAGGAGACTCTGCCTCCATCATGAAGGCAGCCTATCCAATCCGGTTATTAGTTCATGCGCGTGGATGGGCGTGGCGGTAGACGTCGAGGAGCCTGGCAGCATCGACCTCGGTATAAATTTGTGTCGATGACAGGCTGGCATGGCCGAGCAGTTCCTGGAGGGAGCGCAAGTCCGCGCCGCCGGCCAGCAAATGGGTGGCGAAGCTGTGCCGCAGGGCATGCGGCGTCAAACTGTCCGGCAGGCCCAGCCGCTTGCGCGCCGAGCGCACCGCCCGGCGCACCAGGTCGGCGTTGAGCGGGCCGCCGCGCGCGCCCAGGAACAAAGGCGACGACCCCGACAGCGGATAGGGACAGGCGGCGACATAAGCGGCGATCGCCTGTTGCACCGCCTCGACCACGGGCACGACCCTGGTCTTGCCGCGCTTGCCGGTAACCCGCAGGGTCCGCCCGACCGGCAGGATGTTCGCGGTCAGCGACATCGCCTCGGCAACGCGCAGACCCGAACCGTAAAGCAGGAGCAGGATCGCCATGTCACGCGCGCCGAGCCACTCCTCGCCCGCTTCGCCGGCTTCTTCGGCGAGCGCCATGGCGTCGGCAGGGCTCGCCGGCCGCGGCAGCGTTCGCGGGCGTTTCGGGGCGCGGGTTCGGGGCAGTTGCGGCATATTGCCGGCATCTTCGGCGGCGAAGGTCAGAAAGGCCCGCACCGCCGACATTTCCCGGGCCGCCGAGGCGGCGCCGAGCCCGCCGGCGCGGCGGTCGGCGAGGAAAGCGCGAAGGTCGACCGACGGGACGGTCAAAAGCCCGAAGCGGCCGACCTCTTCACCGCGATGGCGGCCGAGAAAGTCGAGAAAGCGGTGGGCGGTGGCGACATAGGCGCGCACTGTGTGCGGCGAGCGCCGCCGGTCATGCGCCAGGAAGCTGGCCCAGCGCGCCGCCGTCGCGCGGGCTGGATGGTCTAGGACAGGTTCGTCGTCTGCGGGTCGATCAGCCACCGGCGAATCATAGCCGCTAGGCCGCGGCCAAGGAACAGCAGTAGTTCGGAGCCGTGGCGGCCGTCGAGCGGCTGGGCGGTGCGCTGGCCGAGCGCCAGCAGGCCGTAGGGCAGCGGCCGTTCGGAATCGATGCTGACCAGCGCCTCGGAGCGGATCAGGCTGCAGGCCGGGCCGAACAAGGGATGGCCGCGCCCGACGTTGCGCATGACGACGCCATCGACGCCGTCCATCGCCCGGTCGACCATCTGCGACGCGACGAACTGGACGCCGTCGGCATCGGCGCGGAAGCCCTTGCCGCCCACGACCAGCGCGATGGCCACGGAATCGAGGCCAAGGATCAACGGCCATTCCTGGGTGACGACATGGAACAAGGCCTCCAGCCCGTCGGCCTCGAGCGCCGCCAGCATCGCGTCATGGATCGAGGCGACGGCGCCCGAATGGCCGCGGGCGAAAGCGAGCAGGTCCTGGTTGGCCTCTTCGACCATGCCCAGCCGCTCGCGCAGCCGCGCCACCGCGCGCTCTTCGAAGGGGATAACCTGTCCCATTCGGACGATCTTACGCCGCGGAGGGTTAAAATCCTATCTGCAGGCATGACAAGCCTAGGAAATCTTCTGCCCCGTCTTTTCCCAGTCGGCGAGGAAGCTCTTGATGCCGGCGTCGGTCAGCGGGTGATTGAACAATTGCCGGATGATCTTGGGCGGCGCCGTCATGACGTCGGCGCCGAGCTTGGCCGCTTCGACGACATGCATCGGGTGGCGGACGGAAGCGACCAGGATCTGGGTCGCGAAATCGTAATTGTCGTAGATCAGGCGGATGTCGGCGATCAGCGCCATGCCGTCGAAACCGACGTCGTCATGTCGGCCGACAAAGGGCGAGATGAAGGTGGCCCCGGCCTTGGCGGCTAGCAGCGCCTGGGCGGCGGAGAAACACAAGGTGACGTTGACCATGGTGCCATCGCCGGTCAGCTTGCGGCAGGTCTTGAGGCCGTCGGGAGTCAGCGGCACCTTGATGGCAATATTGTCGCCGATCTTCCGCAACACCTCGGCCTCGCGCATCATGCCCTCGTGGTCGAGCGCGACGACCTCGGCCGAAACCGGGCCTTTGACGATCCCGGCAATTTCGCGGACCACTTCCTGAAAGTCGCGGCCGGACTTGTGAACAAGGCTCGGGTTGGTGGTAACCCCGTCGAGCAGGCCTTCCTCGGCAAGCTCGCGGATTTCAGCGATTTCGGCGGTGTCAGCGAAGAATTTCATTGCGGTCCTCGGGCAGGCGTCGGTTTGGCGCCAGCGATAGCGGCTGCTATCCCCGCCGTCATCCCATTCGAAGGGCTTGAGGCGATGAGTGAGCATATCCAGGTAGAGCGTGCCGGCGGGCGCCTGGCGATCCGCATGAACCGGCCGGAGCGCCGCAACGCCATCACCGTCGCCATGTACGCGGCGCTGGCCGATGCCATCGAGAGCGCGACGGCCGACGCGGAGGTTCGCCTCATCACCCTGGAAGGCGCCGGCGAGGACTTCACCGCCGGCAACGACCTCGCCGATTTCATGGCCGAAATGCCGCCGCCGGGAACGACCGATATCCCCGTGTGGCGGTTGCTGCGTGCACTGGCCAGGAACGAAGTTCCGATCATCGCCGCGGTTCACGGCAATGCGGTCGGAATCGGCACCACCATGCTGTTGCATTGCGACCTGGTGATCGCCGAGGAGAGCAGCCGCTTCGTCATGCCGTTCGTCGACCTCGGCCTGGTGCCGGAGGCCGCCAGCTCGCTAATCCTGCCGCGCATCGCCGGCCGCCGCCGTGCCGCCCGCTACCTTCTGCTCGGCGAAAGCTTCGGCGCAGAGGAAGCCCGCGAGTTCGGGCTGGTCAGCCACGTCGTTCCCAAAGGCGGGCTGGAAGCAACGCTGGAGGCCATGGCAGCCGCCCTGCTGGCCAAGCCGGCACAGGCGCTCAAGCTGACCCAACGGCTGCTGCGCCGGGGCCCGGTAGAGGAAATCCTCGAACGCATGGAGCTGGAAAACGGCCATTTCGGCGAGCGCCTGACCTCGGACGAGGTGCGCCAGGCGATTACCGCCTTTTTCGCCGCCCGCGCCAAGCCGGCTCCGGCGGCCTGAGCACCTACTCAGCAAGCCCCTAGCTTGCCTGCGGGCGGTGCTTATTCGGCGACCCAGACGCGCTTTTCGCGCGAAACGGTGATGGTCGGCCCGGGCAGCAGCAACAGATTGGTCGGCTGCGTATAGGTGACCTTGAGGTCGAGATAGGGCTCCGCGGCAGCGCTGAGGCCAGGCTCGGGCGGGTGGATGGTGAAAGTCCCCGGCTCGATGCCGTAGACCACTTCCTCCATCCGCGCTTCGATCGCGTCGTCGGTCGGCTGCGGCCAGATGGTCGCCAGCCGGGCGCCTTCGCCGAGCGAATGCTGGATGCCCGCCATGGCGCGGAAGGCCAGGCCGAGCTGGACGATCATCCAGATCATGATGACGAGCGCCGGGAGCGCGAACGCCATCTCGATGGCGGCGGCGCCGCGATCGTCGCGGGTAAGCAGGCGCCGCATCACGATGTCCTCATCCCGGCGGTCGCCGTCATATGGTAGACCTTGTCGCTATCGTTGCCGAAATAATGGGCAGGGAACATCGGCTCGTAGGAACCGGCCACCGTCACCATCAGCCAGCGCGCCTCGGATTCGCCCGGCGCGCATTCGGTATCGAAATCCTCTTGGACGACGCCATTGCACTCCATGCGGTAGGTGACCGTGACGTCGTCCTTGCTGACGTCGCCCTGGGCGGCGGCTTCTTCCTTGATCGTCTCCTCCGGCGTGGTGTCGCCGGTGGTCTGCATGACCTTCTCGATCGCCCGCTGCGCCGCCTGTTCGAGTGTCAGCTTGCGGCCGAACGCCTGGCTGACGTCGATGATGCCAATGGTCATCAGCGCCAGGAGGGGCGCGATCAGCGCCAGCTCAATGACGGCGGCGCCGCGATCGTCGCGGAGGGGGTTGCGCATGAGCCCGCTCATCCGACCAGCCTCACGAGACGGCCGCCCTCGACCTCCGGCAGGCCGGCGGCCTTGCACTCGCTGCCCTTCTTGAACTTGTTCAAGGTGACGCTGTTGCCGGAAAAGTCGATCCGGCGCGAGACGAACAAGGTGCAGGTCGCGGTCGTCCCCCCGGTACCGTTGTACTGCAGCTCCTGGTTCGGGAAATAGAGCGCGCCGGTGATGACCGAGTCGGAATTGCCGTTGATCTTGTTGACGCTCGACGCGCTGTCCTTGGCCCGGCGGTCCTGGTAGATCGCGATGCCCTTGTAATAGTCGCCGTCGCCGGTCGGCGCCGAAATGTTGATCTGCGAGCTGGCGTTGACCTTGAACTGGCCGATCGTGGCGGTCGGCGAGGTGCTCTTGTTGGTCAGCACGAACGTGCAGCCGGTGCAGTTCAGATTGCCCTGGATGAAGGCGTCGCCGCCGTTGATGTAATAGGTCCCGCTCGGCAGGCTCAGCGTCGTGTTGGAACCGACCGACATGGACGACCAGCAATTGGCCTTGTTGCCATTGGCATCCTTGGCGTTGCTGACGTCGGTGTTCTCGTCGAGGACGTCGTTCTCCCAGGTGGTCTTGGCGCCCGCGGTCTTCCACTTGCCGGCGCACTTCATGTCGCCCGGAGATGGCGTAACGTTGGCGAACGGGTCGGCGACCGCCGGCGAATAGGGGTCGTAAGATTCGACGTGCCAGTTGGTCGATTCCTGAATGCCCCCGACGGCGGCGACCGACTTGGCATAAACCTCGGCGCTGCCCTTCGCGTAGGCCGAGTTCGCCGACGGCGAATTGCTCATGAAGCTGCAGTCCATTTGGATGCCGGCATTGCCGCTGATGAGGATGCCGGTGTTCTTGGCGTTGGTCTCCAGGCTGACGACGCAGAACTCATCTGAGCCGGGAACGCTCGCCGCGGTCGCATTGGCGCGGATCAGTGGCGCTTCATCCATGAAAAGGGAGCTGAACGGGAGCACCTTGCGCACCGCCAGCTCGACACGGACCTGCTTGGCCTTGTCGCCGTCGTCGGCCGGGAATGTGACCTTGGGATAGGTGTCTTCCAGCGCGATGGCGACGCCGCCGATCTCGCCGGTGTGATGGTTGAGCTCAAGATCATGGTCGACGACCTCGTCGACGCTTTCAGTGCTGTTGGTCTCCAGGCGTTCGTAAACGCCGGCGATCGCCGCCGAATCGGCGGCGCGCTGCAGTTCGCGCTTCCACAGCGTCCAGTGGATCGTGTCGGTCGCAAGGCCCGCCGACCCGACGAGCATTGGAAGCGCGGCGCCGGCAATGATCAACGCATTGCCGCGATCGTCATTCCAGAGTTTGCGGAAAAGCTTACGCATGCCGTCCTCACCCAGCCGGTCGGAATTCAGGCGCCCCATGTACCAGCGGTAAGGTGAGCAAAGGGTTCAGGCCCATGGTTAATGTTGAGCTTGTGCAACGATGGCACAGCGCTTGATGCCGTTCCGTATTATACCTATAATACAGTCCAACCTTGCGAAGCGCTTGCCAGTGGTTCATCGCTGGCGGACGACTTTTGCGGGCAGGAGACGAATGCGATGGCCACCGACCCGGCGACTGGAACCGACAGCGCGACCAAGACCGCGACCAAACTGAAGCTCGATCCGCCTGAGGCGCTGCAGCCGATCACCGTCCAGGAAGCGGCCGGACTGGTGCCGCTGAAGAGCGACGAAACCAGCGAGCTCGACCAGAAGGTCAACAAGTTCGTCGAGGAGCTGGCCTCGCTCGACAGCAACAGCCCCGACTTCGGCAAGAAGGTCGATCAATTGACCGCCATGGGCCGCAAGGAAATCGCCGAGGCGGCCAACGCGTCGAACCGCTTTCTCGACCGGCCGGTCAAGGCGATCGACGCCGACACCGGCATCGGAGCCGACCTGACCGAGCTCAGGCGCACGGTCGAGGAGCTCGACCCGCGCGAGAACAGCAAGTCGCTGACGACGCGCAAGTTCCTGGGCATCATCCCCTTCGGCCGTCGCATCAATCATTATTTCGACAAGTATCGCAGCAGCCAGACGCATATTTCCGCCATCCTGGCGCGCCTTGCCAACGGCAAGGACGAGCTGCTGATGGACAATGCCGCCATCGACACCGAGCGCGCCGGCCTGTGGAAGACGATGCACCGCCTGGAGCAGATGATCCACATCTCCAAGGCGCTGGACGCCAAGCTCGAGGACAAGGCCAACGAGCTGGACGCGACCGAGCCGGCCAAGGCCAAGGCAATCCGCGAGACGGCTTTGTTCTACACCCGCCAGCGGACCACCGACCTGCTGACGCAGATGGCGGTGACGGTTCAGGGCTATCTTGCGCTCGACCTCGTCAAGAAGAACAATGTCGAGCTGGTAAAGGGCGTCGACCGCGCCTCGACGACGACCGTGTCGGCGCTGCGCACCGCGGTGACCGTCGCCCAGGCGATGACCAACCAGAAGCTGGTGCTGGAGCAGATCGGCGCGCTCAACACGACGACCGCCAACATGATCGACGCCACTGGCGAGATGCTGAAAACGCAGACCGGCGCCATTCATGAGCAGGCGGCAAGCTCAACCATCCCGCTGGAGACGCTGCAGCGGGCCTTCCAGAACATCTACGACACGATGGACCAGATCGACCAGTTCAAGCTGGCGGCGCTCGCCAACATGAAGCAGACGGTCGATACGTTGGGGACCGAGGTCGAGAAATCCAAGGGCTATATCGCCCGCGCCGAAGGCGTCGCCCAGGGCCGGCTGGAAAGCGCCGCCTCGCCGTTCACGCCCATTGAAAGCAAATGACGGACGTTTCCGACAAGGTTGACCGCGCGCTGGCCCGGTTCGACCGGGTCACGCGCCAACTCGACAGCCGCAGCGGCCTGGTCCGCGACGCCCGCAAGCGCGAGCTGAAGCGGCTGAACAAGGGACTTGTCAGCACGCTGATCAAGGTCGGCATAGTGGTCGGCCTGATCAGCGTGGTGACAATCCTTGTCGGCCTGGTTCAGCCGATCGGCATGTTCGGCTTTTTGGCCGCGGTCGGCCTGGCGATCGGCATCGTTGCCGTCATCCTTTTCTCCGGCGGCCGCGAGATCGCCCGGCCGGAGGTGACTCCAGACCTGCCCAATGGCGAAATGGTGCAGCGCTTCGATTCCTATATCTATCGCACGCGCGCGGCCCTCCCCGCCCCGGCCCAAACCGAGATCGACCTGCTGTCGGCGCAGCTGCCGCCGCTGAAGAAGACGCTGGAGCGGATCGACACGCTCGATCCCAGCGCCCAGGACGCGCGGCGGCTGATGTCGATCCATTTGCCCGGCCTGATCGATCGGTACCTGCACGTCCCTTCCGCCTATCGGGGAAAGGAGGATGGCGAGGGCATCACCGTCGACCAGAGGCTGGTGGAGGCGCTCGGCGCCAGCCGCGCCGCTTTGGCCGAGATCAATGAAAAGCTGGCCAAGGCCGACATGATGGCCTTCGAAACCCAGGGCCGCTTCATCAAGGCCCGCTATGGCGCGGACGGCGAATTGCTGCCCGCTCCTGGCACCGACGCCAAGGAGCAATGATCAGGCGATGATCCCCGCCGCGCGCAGGCGGTGAAGCTCCTCGCCGGAAACGCCGGTGCTCGCCAAAATTTCGGCCGTATGCTCGCCCAGCGCCGGCGGCGGCAATTCCGCATCGGCGCGCTGCCCGTCGAAGCGCAGCGGCGAGCCGACGGTCGGCACCGCACCGAGGCGACCGCTGCCGATCGCCCGCACGACACCGCGGAATTCGGCCTGCGGGTCGGCGAGCGCCTGGCTGATCCGGTTGATCGGGCCGGCGGGGATGCCCGCGGCCTCCAGCTTTTCCAGCCATTCGGCGGCAGGCTTGGTGGCGATGCGCCCGGCGACCAGGGGCACCAGCTCATTACGGTGCGCGACGCGCGCGCCGTTGGAGGCGAAGCGCGGATCGGAAATCCATTCGGGCGCGCCGCAAATCTCGGCCAGGCGGGCGAACTGGCGGTCGTTGCCGACGGCGATGACGATCGGCTGGTCGGCGGCGTCGAACGGCTGATAGGGGACGATATTGGGGTGGGTATTGCCTTGGCGCGGAGGGTCAGCGCCACTGACCAGGGCGTTGCTGGCCTGGTTGGCAAGCACCGCCAGCTGGGTTTCGAACAGTGACAGGTCGATCGTTGCTCCCTCGCCCGTCGAGGCGCGGCGAAGCAAAGCGGCGAGGATGGCGTTGCTGGCGTAGAGGCCGGTGAACAGGTCGACGATGGCGACCCCGGCGCGCATCGGCCCGCCGCCGGGCTCGCCGTCGGGAAGGCCGGTGATGCTCATCATCCCGCCCATCGCCTGGATGATGTAATCGTAGCCGGCGCGGTCGGCATAAGGGCCGTCCTGGCCGAAGCCGGTGATCGAGGCATAGACGAGCCGGGGGTTGGCGGCGCGCAGGGTGGCGGCGTCGAGGCCGAACCTAGCAAGGCCGCCGACCTTGAAATTCTCGACCAGCACGTCGCTGGCTTCGGCCATCTGCCGTACCAGCGCGCCGCCTTCCGGCCGGGAAAAGTCAATGGCGGCCGACTTCTTGCCGCGATTGGCGGCGAGAAAATAGGCGGCGACCCTCTCATCGCCATGCTCGTGCCACGGCGGGCCCCAGTGGCGGGTGTCGTCGCCGGCCCCCGGCCGTTCGACCTTGATCACTTCGGCGCCCATGTCGGCGAGCAATTGCGTGCACCACGGCCCGGCGAGCACGCGGCTGAGGTCCAGGACGCGGATGCCGGCGAGCGGCTTCACTTGCGCCGCCGCCACGGCTTGCGGTCGGCGAGGATGGCGCGGGCGGCGTTGTGGCCCGGGGCGCCGGTCACCCCGCCGCCGGGGTGCGCGCCCGATCCGCACAGATATAGGCCGGGCAAGGGCATGCGGTAATCGGCATGGCCGATCATCGGCCGGGCGCTGAAGAGTTGATCGAGGCCCATCTTGCCGTGGAAGATGTCGCCGCCGATGAGGCCGAAGCGGCGTTCGAGGTCGAGCGGCGAATGGATCTGGCGGCCGAGCACGGACGCGGCGAATCCGGGCGCGTGCGCATCGACGGTGGCGATGATCTGGTCGGCGGCCTTGTCGCGCTCCTTGTCCCAACTGCGGCCGGGTCCGAGGTCGTAACGGAAATGCTGGCAAAACAGCGAGGCAACGTGCTTGCCCTTGGGTGCCAGCGTCTTGTCGAGAGTCGACGGGATCAGCATCTCGATAATCGGTTGCGCCGCCCAGCCGTCCTTCTTGGCGTCGACATAGGCCCGGTCCATATAATCGAGGCTCGGCGCCATGATGATCCCGGCGGTCAAATGGTCGCCCTTCTTCGGCAGCACCGTGAACTTGGGCAATTCCGACAAGGCTACGTTCATCCGGAAGGTCGCGCTTTCGCAGGCCCAGTGCGCCATGTGGCTCTCAACCGTTTGGGAAACCGCGCCTTTCGGCACCAGCCGGTCGAACAGCAGGCGGGGATTGACGCCAGCTGCAACAATTGCCGCCCGCCAAGCTTTGCCGCTTGCAACAACCCCGGCCGCGCGCCCTTTGTCGAGGATGATTTCCTCGACCGGGTGGCCAAGCAGGATGTCCACCCCCTTTTCGCGGGCGGCGCGGGCCATGGCCTGGGTGATCGAGCCCATGCCGCCCACCGCATGGCCCCAGGCGCCCGGCACCCCGGCGGCTTCGCCGAACAAATGGTGCAGCAGGACGTAGGCGGTCCCGGGCGTATAGGGCGAGGCGAAATTGCCGACGACCCCGTCGAACCCGAACAGGGCCTTGGCGAGGTCGCCCCTGAAATGCCGGTCGAGGATATCGCCGGCGCTTTTGGTGGCGAATTCGTGGACGATGCGAATCTCGTCGGTCTTGAGGCCGGCGAGATCGCGCCCCATCGCCGCCAGGGAGGAGAGTCCGCGGATCCCGGCGCCGGCATTGGGCGGCGTCTTCAAGATCCATTTCTTGATCAGCGGAACGACCGTTTCCAACTCGGCCATGTAGCGGTCGTAGCCGTCGCCGTCCGCGGCATGGTGGCGGACGATCTCCTTGCGGGTCAGGCCATTGCGCCCGGCAAGCAGATACTGGCCGTCACCGGGAAGGATATTGTCGGTCTTCCTGAGCACGACCTTCAACCCGTGCCGTTCCAGATCCATGTCGCGGATCACCTTGGGATTGAGCAGGCTGACGGTGTAGCTGGCAACGCTGTTGCGGTATCCGGGCAGGAACTCGTCGGTGACGGCGGCGCCGCCGACATTCCCGGCCGCTTCGAGAACCGCGACCTTGAGGCCCTTCTTCGCCAGATAATAAGCGCAGGTCAGGCCGTTGTGGCCGGCACCAATGATGATCGCGTCGTGTGAAATCGTGCGTCCCCCGCCTGCTCGCTAACGCATCAGCACAAGCTCTTCCGACATGGTCGGGTGGAGCGCAATGGTAGCGTCGAAATCACTTTTCTTGAGCCGAGCCTTCACCGCCACCGCCGCCGCCTGCAGGATTTCCGGTGCGTCGGGTCCGATCATGTGGATGCCGACAATACGGTCGTCGGAGCCATCGACAACCAACTTGTAGAGCGAGCGCTCGTTGCGGCCGGCGAGCACGTTCTTCATCGGCCGGAAGTCGGCGGTGTAGACCTTGACCGAGCCGAGGCGGTTGCGGGCTTCGCCCTCGGTCATGCCTACCCCGGCGAGCGGCGGGTGGCTGAAGACGGCGCTGGGGATGCAGCCGTAATCGACCCGCCACGGCTTGCCGCCGAACACGCTGTCGGCGAAGGCATGCCCCTCGCGGATGGCGACGGGAGTCAGTTGGACCCGGTCGGTGACGTCGCCGACGGCATAAATGCTCGGCACGTTGCTGCGGTTGTCGGCGTCGACCTTGATCTCGCCCCTCTCGCCGACCTCAAGGCCGGCGGCCGAGCAGCCGATGCCGTCGGTATTCGGGCGGCGGCCAATGGCGAACAGCACCGCATCGGCCTCGATGTCGTCGCACCCTTCCATGTCGACCAGCAGCGAGCCGTCATCGCGCTTCTCGATGCGATTGAAGGTGGCGTTGAACTTGAAGTCGATGCCCTTGGTCAGCGAGATCTGCAGCAGGCGGTCGCGCAACTGCTCGTCATAGCCGCGCAGGATGACATCCGAGCGGTTGACGATGGTGACGTGGCTTCCGAACTGGTGGAAGATGCCGGCGAACTCGTTGGCGATATAGCCGCCGCCGGCGATCACCACCCGCTTCGGCAGCTCTTCGAGGTGGAAGACCTCGTTGGAACTGATCGCGTGCTCGATGCCGTCGATCTCCGGCATGACCGGCCGGGCGCCGGTGGCAATCAAGATGTATTTGGCGGTGATTTCCTTGCCTGAACCAAGGCGCACGGAGTTCGGGCCGCTGAGAACCGCGCGTTCGTGGAGGATCGTAACCTCATGGTTGGTCAGCGTTTCGGTGTAGGCCTTTTCCAGCCTGCCGACCTCGGCCAGCACGTTGTCGCGCAACACCGGCCAGTTGAATTCGCAGTGGCGGATGTCCCAGCCGAACATCGCCGCATCGTTCAGATCCTCGGCGAAATGGGCGCCGTAGACGAGCAGTTTCTTCGGCACGCAGCCGCGGATGACGCAGGTGCCGCCGACCTTGTGCTCCTCGGCGATCGCCACCCGGGCGCCATGCGCGGCGGCAATGCGCGCGGCCCGCACGCCGCCCGAACCGGCGCCGATCACGAAAAGGTCGAAATCCGCCATCATTGCACTCCGAAAAGCTGTTCAGTCGCGCAACAGGGCGGCGCTTTCCAATCGCTTTTGCGCATGGAGTCCATCATTCGTCGACAGGATCGAGCCACACGGCCCGCTGCTTGAAATCGGACGTGATCAGGAAATGGCGGAGAATCGAGGTTCCAATGTTCATGGCATTGGCATTCGGCTGATCGTCAACCGTCGCCGTGACATTACGGAAGCTCTTGCCCGCCAGGTCCAGCCGGTCGATCATCACGACGTCGCGCTGGATCTCGCCGCCAATTCCGCCGCCCGCCTTCCTGCCGCCGGCCTTGAGACCGAGTCGCCGGGCAAACCCGCGCGAGATCATCGGCTCGCTGCCATTGCCGAGGTCGAATTCGGCCTGGGCGTCCACTCCGTTGACCGTCACTGGCACGGATTCGATCCCGGCATGGGCGGTCAACGCCAGCTTCCGGCCCGGCGGCGCCTGGGCCGGGTCCGGCGCCTCGATCGTGCCGCCACTCAGGTCGATGCGCAGCCGGGCGGCATCGAACAGCTCCCGGCCGACGATTGCCCTTGTGGGGCGCTTGATCAGGCGCCGCGACAGATTTGCCAAGTCCATGACGACGACGCCCTCGCCCTGGACCCGCAGCCCCAGGGCCTCGATCGGCACGCCTTCGACGAACTGGGCTGCGGCCGAGCCGGCGGAGCCCTTGATGGTGATCGCCTGACCTTCGGGCAGGCCGGCCTCCGCGGCTAGGCCGGGATCGATGAGGCTCGCTTCCGCGCCGCTGTCGAGCAAAGCTTCGGTTGCGACACCGTTGACCTTGGCCTGGATGAACAGCCGGCCTTCGTGGACGAGCAGCGGCTCGGCAGCGGCCGGCCCCGCACAGGCCAGGAGGAGCAGGATGGCTGCCGCTTTCACAGTCGCGCCCTTTCAACCAGGCTGCGCGTCGACGGGTCAAAGGTCTCGATCATCTGGGGCTCGCCGAGCTCTCGCGCCAGCCGCTTGCCGAGCTCGACTCCGAACTGGTCGAACGGGTTGGTGCCGAGCAGGACAGCGTTGGCGAACGTGCGGTGCTCGTAAAAGGCGATCAGCGCGCCCAGCGTGCGCGGGTCGAGGCGGTCGAGAAGGATGGTCGCCGAGGGCCGGTTCCCAGGGCAGGCGCGATAGGGGTCGTCACTGGCGTCCCCGGCCATCAGCGCCGCCCCCTGGGCAAAGGCGTTGAGCAGCAGGGCGCGGTGATGGGCCGGGTCCTGGCCGTCCTCCTGTTCGACGACGGCGACGAATTCGACCGGGATGGTGTCGGTGCCCTGGTGGAGCAACTGGAAGACGGCGTGCTGGGCGTCCGTGCCGACCCCGCCCCAGGTGACCGGCGCTGAAGGACGGTTGAGCGGCTTGCCGTCGGCCGCGACCGACTTGCCGTTCGATTCCATTTCCAGCTGCTGCAGATAGGGCATCAGCAGGCGCAATCGCTCGTCATAAGCGAATACCGCCCGCGACTGGGCCCCAAAGCCCTGGCGATAAAGGATGTCGGCAAAAGCCGCGATCATCGGCGCGTTCGCCGCCGGCTCCGCGAGCCGGAAGTGCCGGTCCATCGCCGCCGCGCCTTCGAGCAATTCCTCGAACGCCTGCCAGCCCAGGGCCACGGCCGCCGAGAAGCCGGCCGCCGACCACAAGGAGTACCGCCCCCCGACACCCTCGTCGAACGGCAGGATCCGCGTCTCGTCGACGCCGAACGCCAGCGCTGCGCCGGGGTCGGCGGTGATCGCGATGACCCGGCCGAAGGGATCGGCGATGCCGGACTCCGACATCCAGCGGAGGGCCGAATTGAGGTTGAGCAGGGTCTCGGAGGTCGTGAAGGTCTTGGAGACCGCGACGATCAGCGCCGTTTCAGGGTCGAGCGGGTCGACCGCGTCGTCCAGCGCCTGGCCGTCGATGTTGGAAAGGACGCTGACGCCATAGCCGCCGAGGTTGCGGCCGAGCGCGTCGAGCAGCAGCTCCGGCCCCAGCGCCGAGCCGCCGATGCCGATGTGCAGCAGGCTATGGACCTCGCCGAAGGCGCCACCCTCGATGGCATCGACCAGCGATCGCATGCGCTGGTGCTGGGCCGCGGCGCGCGCCACGTCCTTCGGCGCGCCCTGGCCGCGCTCCGCGACATGGGTTGCCGCCCGGCCTTCGCTGGCGTTGACCATAGCGCCGGAAAACAGGGCCTCGCGCGCCCCGGCAAAGTCGCGCGCCTCGGCAAGCGCCGCGAAATGGCCGACCAGCTCGCCGTCGAGGTGGGTCTTCGACCAGTCGAAATGCACGCCGGCAACGTCGAGCGACAGCGCCGACAGGCGGTCCGGCTCGGCCACGAACAAGGCGGCGAGGGACTTCACCTCATGCGTCTCGATCGCCGCCCAGGGGTCGCCGCGTTTGGCCCGTTCGCTCATCGGCGCCCTCTTAGTGAAGCCATAAGCAAAAGCCAGCCCGCTTGACCTGCGGCGAGCGGCCCGAAACAAGGCCGGGAATGCCCGAGCCGCCGAACCCGACATCCGCCGCCAAGCGCCCGATCGGCCCTCGCATCCGCTTCTATTTACTGCTGGCGCTTGGCGCCTGGCTGCTGCGAAGCCTGGTGGCGGCGCCATTCAGCATCCCGTCGGGGTCGATGCTGCCGACGATGGCGATCGGCGATTATCTGTTCGTCGCCAAATGGCCTTACGGCTATTCGCGCTACAGCTTCCCCTTCCAGATCCCGCCGTTCGACGGCCGGGTGCTCGCCAGCCTGCCGAAGCGTGGCGATGTCATCGTCTTCAAGAGGCCAGGCGAGGAAGTCGACTGGGTCAAGCGGGTGATCGGCCTGCCCGGGGACATTGTGGCGGTCGACGACGGCCGGCTGGTGATCAACGGCCGGCCGGTTCACCGGTCGGGCGAAGGCACGATCGGCGTGCCTGTCACCCCCAACAGCCCGTGCCTCGTCGCGCCGGCGGCCTCCCCGGACCTGGTCGAGGTAGGCGGCGAAAGGCTTTGCCGCTATCCGGCCTTCCGCGAACATTTGCCCGACGGGCGCAGCTGGCTGGTGCTCGACCAGGTCGACGATCCGCGCGGCGACCATTTCGAACCGGTCAGGGTTCCGGCGGGCCACGTTTTCCTGATGGGCGACAACCGCGACGACAGCCTCGACAGCCGCTATTCGCCGGCCGAAGGCGGCCTCGGCTTCGTGCCGGTTGACCACCTGGTCGGCAAGGCCACCTTCGCCTTCTGGTCAACCGACGGCAGCGCCGTCTATTGGCAGCCCTGGACCTGGTTCAGCGCGCTGAGGCCCGAGCGCATCGGTAAGGATTACCGCCCATGAGCGATTTCGCGGCGTTTCTGGAGAGGGCATTCGGCCGCCAGGTGTCGGACCTCAAGCTGTTCGAGCGCGCTGTCACCCATGCCAGCGTCGGCAAGGACAGCTACGACCGGCTTGAATTCCTCGGCGACCGCGTGCTCGGCCTCACCGTCGCCCGCTGGCTCTACGAACGCTTCCCCGACGAGCCCGAAGGCCAGATGTCGAAGCGCTTCAACGCCTTGGTGTCGCGCGAAACCTGCGCCGAAGTCGGCCGTGCGCTGGGCGTTCCCGGCCAGATCCGGCTCGGCAAGCAGGCACGCGAGGACCGGGCGGCGAACAGCGAGAATGTCGTCGGCGACGTGGTCGAGGCGCTGATCGGCGCCTTGTTCCTCGAATCGGGCCTGGACGCCGCCCAGGCCTTCATCCGCACCGCCTGGGCGCCCTATGTCGACAACCAGAAGCGGGTGCCCCAGCACCCCAAGTCGGCCCTGCAGGAGCTGGCCGCCGACCGCAGCCTTGCCCCGCCGCATTATGAGCTGATTGGCCGCAGCGGCGCCCACCACGCCCCGACGTTCCGCATCCGCGTCTCGATCAAGGGCGGCGGCGAGGCGGAAGCCGAGGGCCCGAGCAAGCAGGACGCCGAAACCGCGGCGGCGACCGCCTTGCTCGGGCAGATGCGATGACCCAGCGCTGCGGCCTGGTCGCCGTCCTCGGCGCGCCCAACGCGGGCAAGTCGACCCTGGTCAATGCCCTGGTCGGCCAGAAAGTCGCCATCGTCAGCCCCAAGGCGCAGACCACCCGCGCCCGGCTGATGGGCATCGCCATCGAAGGCGAGGCGCAGATGCTGCTGGTCGACACGCCGGGCATCTTCGACCCCAACCGCCGGCTCGACCGGGCGATGGTCGCCGCTGCCTGGGAAGGCGCGGTCGGCGCCGACCTCGTCCTGCTGACCATCGACGCGGCGGCGAAGATCGGCGCCCGGGTCGAGGCGATGCTGGCCGACTTCGAGAAGCGGCCGGAACCGAGGATCCTGGTCCTCAACAAGGTCGACATCGCCAAGAAGGACGACCTCCTCGTCCTCGCCGCCACTTTGTCGCAGCGGCTGCAACCGCAGGCCGTGTTCATGGTCTCGGCGACCAACGGCGACGGCGTCGGCGATTTGAAGCGTCACCTCGCCGGGGCCATGCCGGAGGGCCCTTGGCACTACCCCGAGGACCAGCTTTCCGACGCCACCGACCGCATGGTCGCCGCCGAGCTGACCCGCGAGCAGCTCTACCTGCAGCTGCATGCCGAGCTGCCCTATGCCTCGGCGGTCGAGACCGAAAAATGGGAAGACCGCAAGGACGGATCGACCGTCATCCACCAGCAGATCCTGATCGAGCGCGACAGCCAGAAGGCGATCATCCTCGGCAAGGGCGGGTCACGGCTGAAGGCCATCGGCCAGGCGGCGCGCGAGGCGATTGCCGAGCACCTCGGGCGCAAGGTCCACCTGTTCCTGCACGTCAAGGTCAACCCCAAGTGGGACGAGGACCGCGGGCTGTACCGGGAGATCGGGCTGGAGTGGGTCGGTTAGCTCAAGAGGGTCTCCACCCACGCCGGCACCAGCTCCGCCGCCCGCCCCATCCGGCTTTCGTGGAAGAAAATGCTGCCCTGGCTCGGCTCCAGGTTCATCTCGATGCAGTGCGCGCCGCAATAGCGGGCGGTCTGGACGAAGCCGGCGGCGGGATAGACGGCGCCCGAAGTGCCAATCGACACGAACAGGTCCGCGCGCTGCAGTGCCGCCTCGATCCGCTCCATCTCATAAGGCATCTCGCCGAACCAGACGATGTCGGGGCGGACCTGGCCGGTGACTTGGCAGGCGGGGCAGCTTGCCCCCTCGCCCATCGGTCCGGCCCAAGGGAAACGATCATCACAGGCCAGGCACCAGCCGCTGGTCAGTTCGCCATGCATGTGCAGCAGCCGCTTCGCCCCTGCCCGCTCGTGCAGGTCGTCGACATTCTGGGTGACGATCAGCAGCTCGCCCGGCCATTCCTGGTCGAGCCGCGCCAGCGCATGATGCGCATCATTGGGCTCGACCTCGCCGAGGCGGGCGCGGCGGGCGTCGTAAAATTGCTGCACCAGCGCCGGGTCGCGGCGAAAAGCCTCAGGCGTCGCCACATCCTCGACCCGGTGGCCCTCCCACAGGCCGTCGGGCCCGCGGAAGGTGGCCAGGCCGCTGTCGGCGCTGATGCCGGCGCCGGTCAGGACGACGATGTTGCGCAACTCCATGGCTTCACCAATATTGAAGCTACGAGGAGACGCCAATGGCCGGCGGATGGACGCGCGACGGCGCGGTGCAGGACCAGATCGACGACACGGTAAAGGACGCCATCGCCGCGGCGCGGGCGCGCATGCCCGCCGGCGAGACCGCCGAGGAATGCGACGATTGCGGCGAGCCGATCCCGGCGAAGCGGCGCGCGGCTCTGCCAGGGGTGCGCACCTGCGTCGCCTGCCAGTCCGAACGCGACAAGGCGGTGGTCCATAGCGCGATCAACCGCCGCGCCAGCAAGGACAGCCAGCTGCGGTAAGAAGCTGCGGCCCGCTGGCGCTGCGCTGGCGCCTTCGCTAAGCACCCGCCGATGCGCAGCGACAGCCAACCTATCCGCCTCACCCTGATCGCGCCCAACGGGCGGATGGGGCGTGCCATCGCCGAGGCCGCCGAAGCCGACGGCGGCTTCGCCATCGACGCCGACCACGGGGACGTCATCATCGATTTCTCGGCTCCGGCCGCGCTTGCCGCCAGCCTCGACCGCGCCGTCGCTGCCGGCGTCCCAATCCTCATTGGCACGACGGGCCTCGACGACTTCGCGGAGCGGCGGATTGGCGAAGCGGCGCGGCACGTCGCCGTGCTGCGTGCGCCCAACACCTCGCTCGGCGTCGCCGTCCTCGCCGACCTGGTCGAGCGGGCGGCGGCCGTGCTCGGCGACGACTGGGACATAGAGGTGCTGGACATGCACCACCGGATGAAGGCCGATGCGCCGTCCGGCACGGCACTGGCGCTCGGGCAGGCGGCGGCAAGGGGCCGGGGCACCGAACTCAAGGCCGAGCGCGGCCGCGAGGGGACGAGGACCAACGGCGCGCCCGGAGCCATCGGCTTCGCCAGCTTGCGCGGCGGTACCGTCGCCGGCGATCATGACGTGATCTTCGCCGGGTCCGACGAGCGGCTGATCCTCTCGCACCGTGCCGAGAGCCGGGCGATCTTCGCCCGCGGCGCGCTCGCCGCCGCCCGCTTCCTACGCGGCAAGCCGGCGGGACTCTATGCGATGCGGGACGTCGTCGACTCGCTGTGAAGCAGGCGCAGGTCTTCGAATTCTTCCGCCGGCTGGCCGAGCTCAATCCCGAGCCGGAGACCGAGCTGGAATATAAGGACCCCTACACCCTGCTGGTCGCGGTCGCCTTGTCGGCGCAGGCCACCGATGTATCGGTCAACCTTGCCACTGCCAAGCTGTTCAAGGTCGCCGACACGCCCGAAAAAATGGTCGCGCTGGGCGAAGACGGCCTCAAGCAGCACATCAAGACCATCGGCCTGTTCAACACCAAGGCGAAGAACGTCATCGCCTTGTCGGAGAAACTGCTGGCCGAGCATGGGGGCGAGGTGCCGCGCGACCGCGCCGCGCTGGAAAGCCTGCCCGGCGTCGGCCGCAAGACCGCCAATGTCGTCCTCAACACCGCTTTCGGCGAGGAGACGTTCGCGGTCGACACGCACATCTTCCGCGTCTGCAACCGCACCGGCCTGGCGAAAGGCAAGACGCCGCTGGCGGTCGAGCTCGAGCTCGAGAAAGTGGTGCCGCAGCCCTTTCGGCGCGGCGCCCATCACTGGCTGATCCTGCACGGCCGGTATGTCTGCAAGGCGCGCACGCCCGAATGCTGGCGCTGCCCGGTGATCGATTTGTGCGCGTTCGAGCCGAAGACCCCGGCGCCTATCTCCAAACCCGCTCGAAGCGCCCCCCGAGCCCGGTAAGCAGCTCATATTGCGACATGCCGCTCAAGGTCGCGGCGCGCGGCAAGTCATAGTCGATCTCGACCCAGTCGCCCTCGCCCAACTCGGCGCCGTCGCAACCGAAGATCAGCAAGTCCATCGACACCCGGCCGAGCAGCGGCAGTACCGCTTGCCCCGCCCTCGCGCTCCCGAGGTTGGAAAAGCCGCGGAAATAGCCGTCGGCGTAGCCGATGTTGACGATCGCCGCGTCCATGTCGCGCTCCGCGGTGAAGGTCGCGCCGTAACCGCAGCTTTCGCCCGCCAGCACCCGGCGCTTCTGCACGACTTGCGCCTCCAGACGCGCCACCTGGCGGATTTGCCCTGCGGCTTCCTTGCGCGGCACGCCGCCATAGAGCGCCAGCCCCGGGCGGACGAGGTCGAAGCTATAATCGTTGCCAAGACAAATGCCGGCCGAGTTGGCGAGGCTGTAGCGCTTCGCCGGGATCGCCGCGGCGGCCTCGCGGAAGCGCTGCAGCTGCAGCGTGTTGAGCGCATGGTCCTCGTCGGCGCAGGCGAGATGGCTGTGCAGCGTGTCGATCGCCAGCCCGTCGAGGCAGCCGGCCTCGCTGGGGCGCATGCCGAGCCGGTTCATGCCGGTGTCGATCATGACGTCGCAGGGACGCCCCTCCCCGGCCTGCTTCCAGCGGGCCACCTGCTCGACGCTGTTGAGCACCGGCCGCGCGGCCGTGGCGGTATCCTCCGGGCCCGGCCCGTGCAGCACGACCAACGAAACGCCCTGCGGCACTGGCCCAAGCTGCTCGGCTTCCCACCAGGTCGAAACGAAGAAATCGCGGCAGCCGGCGCCGAGCAAGGCCTCGAACGTCCCGCGCGCGCCGATGCCATAGCCGTCGGCCTTGATCGCCGCGCCGGCGGCGACGCCCGCGCGCCCGGCAAGCCAGCGCCAGTTGGACTGGAGCGCGGCACGGTCGATGGTCAGGCGGAGCGGCTGATGCATGGGTCGCCGCCTAGCCAGCAGGACCGCTGGCGTCGAGCGCGGCCTTTGCGGAATCCCAATTCCTGCCGTCGAACCGTTCAATCTCCAGATCGACCGGTTCGTCGAAGCAATGGGCGTTGAGGCTCCAGCAATCGGGATGGCTGCGCGGCTGGTAGAAGCTTTTGACGCCGCAGGTCGCGCAGAACAGATGTTCGGCAGCGCCAGTGCCAAAGCGGTAGGCGGTCAGCGCATCGCGCCCGGTCAGTAGTTCGAATTCGCCGTGCGGCACCATGACATGGCGAAAGCCGGTCATCGCGCAGATCGAGCAATTGCAGTCGAGCGCCGGCACCGGCGGCTCCGACAGGTTCGCCTCGAACCGTACCGCCCCGCAATGACAGCCGCCATGAACGATCATGACTCCCATCTAGCTGCGCGGCCGGCAAAGGAAAGGGCGCGGCCGCTCTTGAAGCCGCGCCCCGGCGCCGAGGGTGTGGCGCCTGTCGAAAGCTGAATTACCGCGCCGAGGCGACGAGGATCGGCGTGCCGGACTTCGCGGCGGCCAGCATCAGCTCGCGCTGCGCCGCGGCCTGGGCGATCGTGTCGTCGCGGCACTGGCGCACTGCATTCTTGCCTTCCAGGTCAACGTCGGACGCCGACCCGCACACTTCGCGGGCGGCCTGGACGATGCGGCGGTCCAGCTCCCGCTGGCCGTCGGCGCTCGCCAGGTCGAGGTCGGCGGTCTTGACGATGCTGCTGACAGTCACCGGCTCGAAAGCGTCGGCGACAGTCGGGGTGATAGTGGCGGCGGAGGCGATCAGCGCCAGCGCGAAAAGAGCGGTATTCCTCATGGTCGTTCCCCTTTTCCAATCCCGGAAAATCCGGAAGCGACCCTCCAATTAGTCTCGAAAACCTGCCCGCGTAAGCAACGATGTTGCGCAATGGTTCTGCATTATTGCAGAATGCGCGGGTGTTTGTCCGGGCGCAGGATGGGCCATGTTCGACTGGAATGACCTTCGCTATTTCCTAAGCGTCGCCGAACATGGCAGCACGCTGAAGGCCGCAAGCGAGCTGCGAGTCAGCCAGACGACCGTCGCCCGGCGGATCGCGGGGCTGGAGCAGGCGGTCAAGCTGCCGCTCTTCGACCGCCGCCAGGCGGGTTATGCGCTGACGCCGAGCGGCGAGGCGCTGCTCGAGCACGCCCGGCAGGTCGCCGCCGCCACCCGCCAGTTCGCCGAGGCCGCCGCGGCGCATTCGCGCGACACCAGTGGCATGGTCCGCATCACCTCGGAAGACATTTACATGAATACATTGGTCGCGCCCTTGCTGCGCGAGCTTCACGAGCTGCACCCCGAGATCATCATTGAGGTGGATGCCGCGCAGGAGATGCGCGACCTCGGCGCCGGCGAGGCCGACATCGCCTTGCGCAGCAGCTCGAAGCAGCAGCCGGCGGGGCTGGTCGGGCGGCAGTTCGGCAAGGACGACTGGACGTTGTACTGCAGCCGCGACTACGCCGCCCGCAACGGCCTGCCCAAATCCGTCGAGGACTTGAAGCACCACGCCATTGTCGGCGGCGGCGGCGGCAATCTGTGGCGCCACTACCAGGCATGGCTCCAGCAACTCGGCCTGGAGGAGCAGGTCGCCATGCACCACGCCAATTCGACCGGCCTGCTGACCGCCGTCCCGTCTGGCTTCGGCATCGCCGTCCTGCCCTGCATCGTCGCCGACGGCGACCCCGACCTCATCCGTTGCATCCCGCCGCGTGGGGATCATGGGCGGATCATGTGGCTCCTCACCCACGAGCGCGTCCGCAAAGAGCCAAGGGTGCGAATCGTCATGGATTTCCTTGCCGAGCGGCTGGCTAGCCACGTTCGCCGCCTGGAAGCCCGGCGCGCTGCCGCCGCGGCCTGACTATTCGACGGTCACCGACTTCGCGAGGTTGCGCGGCTGGTCGACGTCGGTGCCTTTGAGGACCGCGACATGGTAGGCGAGCAGCTGCACCGGCACGGCATAGACCAAAGGCGCGATCAGCGGGTGAACCTCGGGCATTTCGATGGTCGCCATGCAGCCTTCGCCGGCCTGCGCGATGCCCTTGGCGTCGCTGATCAGCACGATCTTGCCGCCGCGCGCCCGCACTTCCTGCATGTTGCTGACGGTTTTCTCGAACAAGGGCCCTGACGGCGCCAGCACGATGACGGGGACCAGCTCGTCGATCAGCGCGATCGGGCCGTGCTTCATCTCGCCGGCGGCATAGCCTTCGGCGTGGATGTAGCTGATTTCCTTGAGCTTGAGCGCGCCTTCCAGCGCCATCGGATAGTCTGGCCCGCGGCCGAGGTAGAGCACGTCGCGGGCCGGTACGATGAGGTGCGCCATGGCGGCGATGTCCTCGTCGTGGGCAAGCGCGTCGTTGATCGCCTGCGGCGCTTCCTGGAGGTGGGCGACAATCTCCCTTTCTTCCTCTGCGCTCATTCGGCCCTTGGCGCGGGCGAGGTTGGTGGCGAGCGCGGCGAGCACCGCCAGCTGGCAGGTGAAGGCCTTGGTCGAGGCAACGCCGATTTCCGGCCCCGCGTGGGTCGGCAGCAGCAAGTCGGCCAGCCGCGCCATGGAGCTGGTCGGCACATTGACGACAACGGCGATGGTCTGCCCCTCGGAGCGGGCGTGCTTCAGCGCGGCCAGCGTGTCAGCGGTCTCGCCCGACTGTGAAATGAACAGCGACAGGCCGCCCTTCTCGAGGACCGGGTCGCGATAGCGGAACTCGGAGGCGACATCGATGTCGACCGGCACGCGGGCGAAACGCTCGAACCAATATTTGGCGATCAGCCCGGCGTAATAGCTCGTGCCGCAGGCGACGATGGTGACTCGGTTGATGGACGCGAGGTCGAAATCGAACGCCGGCAGCGCCACCTGCCCCTCGAACGGCCGCACGTAGCTCTGCAGGGTCTGGGCGACGACGATCGGCTGCTCGAAAATCTCCTTGCGCATGAAATGGGCGTGGTTGCCCTTGTCGATGCGCTCGGCCGAGGCGCCGGAATGGACGATCTCGCGCTCGACCGGCCGATTGGCGCGGTCGAATATCTGGACGGAATCGCGGCGCAGCACCGCCCAGTCGCCTTCTTCCAGATAGGCGATCTTCTGCGTGAACGGCGCCAGCGCCAGCGCGTCGGAGCCGAGGTAATTCTCGCCATCGCCGTAGCCGACGGTCAGCGGCGAGCCCATGCGGGCGCCGATAATGAGGTCGGGGTCGTCCTGGAACAGGAAGGCGATGCCGAAGGCGCCGTGCAGGCGCGGCAGGACGGCCGCCACCGCGTCTTGGGACGAAGCACCGCGCTCGATCTCGCGGGCGACAAGGTGGGCGACGACCTCGCTGTCGGTTTCGCTGAGAAACGTGCGGCCCTCGGCGAGCAGTTCGTCGCGCAGCGGCTTGAAATTCTCGATGATGCCGTTGTGGACCAGGGCCACTCGCCCGGCGATATGCGGGTGGGCGTTGCCGACCGTTGGCGGCCCATGCGTCGCCCAGCGGGTATGGGCGATGCCGGTCTCGCCGCCGAGCGGCGCGGCATCGAGCTCGCGCTTCAGATTGTCGAGCTTGCCCTCGGCTCGCCGGCGGTCGAACTCGCCGTCGCGGACGGTGCAGATACCGGCGCTGTCATAGCCGCGATATTCGAGGCGCTTGAGCCCGTCGAACAAACGCTGCGCAACCGCTTCGCGACCGACAATGCCGACAATTCCGCACATGAGGCTTGCTTCCAGCTAGAGTGTGTATGGCACGCGGATCCCCGGCATGTTCGCCGGGAAGTCCTTGGTGTTGCGGGTGATCAGGATCGCGCCGTTGACCTGCGCGGTTGCCAGGATCAGGGCGTCGAGCAACTTCATCCGGGAGCGGTGACGAATATCGGCGGCGGCAAGAGCGATGCGTTGATCGATTTCTACTATTTCGAAATGTGACAGAGCCTCTTGCACTGGGCTGCGGTCTTCGAGGATTTCGCCGGCGAGGACCTCGGTCCAGACGATTCGGCTGATACGATGTCTTGCGTACCGCGCGATCTCGGCCCGCGCCTGAGGGCGGCGCCTCAGCCAGTCGATAATGATGTTGGTGTCGAAAAATGGGGCCGACACGAATCAAAGATCTTCGTACGGCGTGCGATCTTCACGGATTGACCGCTGGTATTCGACACTGTCGGGAATGTCGTCGCGATGAGCCCACAGGCCGTAGCCGCGATCGATCCAGCTTCGGTCATCGCCCATGCGAGCCAAATACAGCTTGACCGCCTCGCGAATCTCCGCCGCGCGAGATCTCTTCCCCCGCGCCGCCAGCACATCGAGCTTTTCGATGTCCTCGTCAGGCAAATCTGCAAGAATCCTAGTCATCGATATACCGATATCATATCATGATATCGAGTCAATGATCATCGATGACACATGCACGGTACTGAGAGTGCGGCAAGACAACGATCCCATTCCTTTCCGTACATTGATTGACGTCCCGCACCATCCAAACCACGCCAATAATGACAACGACCACAAATAGCCCAATGGCCAGCCAAGTTCGCATTATGCGTCACGGCCTGACTTCGCTTGCTGCCGCTTGCGGAATCGCGCGGCCCAGCCGGCGAGGCCCTTCTGCTGGCCGCGGGCGACGGCAAGCTCGTCGGCGGCGACGTCCCTGGTGATGACTGAGCCGGCGCCGACGATCGCGCCCTCGCCGACGCTGACCGGCGCCACCAGCGCGGTGTTGGAGCCGATGAACGCGCCGGCGCCGATCTCGGTGCGATGCTTGCCAAAGCCGTCGTAATTGCAGGTGATGGTGCCGGCGCCGATGTTCGCCTTGGCGCCAACGTCGGCATCGCCGATGTAGCTCAGGTGATTGGCCTTGGCGCCTTCGCCCAGCCGCGCCTTCTTGACCTCGACGAAATTGCCGACCTTGGCGCCCTGCTCGAGCACGGTACCGGGCCGCAGCCGGGCGAACGGGCCGACCTCGCACCCGCTGGCGATCGTCGCGCCCTCGATATGGCAGAAGGCGCGGATGGTCGCGAAATCCTCGATGACCACGCCGGGGCCGAAGACGACATGCGGCTCGATGGTCGAATCGCGGCCCAATTGCGTGTCGTGGCTGAACCAGACGCTTTCCGGGTCAACCAGGGTCGCGCCCTGCTCCAGCGCTTCCTCGCGGCGGCGGCGCTGCCAGTCCAGTTCGAGATGGGCGAGCTCGGCGCGGCTGTTGACGCCGGCGGTCTGCCAGGGGTCGGTCTCTACCGCGACCGAGGCGCGGCCCTCGGCGGCGGCGACCATGACAATGTCCGGCAGATAATATTCGCCGGCGGCATTGTCGTTGCCGACCTTCGCGATCCATTTCCACAAGTCGGCGGAGCGCACCGCCATCATGCCGCTGTTGCACAGCTTGACGGCGCGCTCGGCGTCGGTGGCGTCCTTGTACTCGACCATCTTGGCGATGGTGTCGCCCTCGCCCAGGATCACCCGGCCATAAGCTTTCGGGTCACCCGGCGACGAGGTGAGGACGACGATCGCCGGCCCGTCCGGCCCGTCCAGCCGCTGCAGCATTTCTCTCAGCGTCTCTGCGGCGACGAACGGCGTGTCGCCGTAGAGGATGAGGATATTGCCGTCGAATTCCGGCAGCACGCCTTGCGCCTGCTGGACCGCGTGCGCCGTGCCCTTCTGCTCGGCCTGGTGGGCAATTTTCACGCCGCGGCCGTTCAGCGCCATTTCCACCTGGTCGCGGCCCTTGCCGACGACGACGACGCGCTCCTTCGCGCCCAGCGAATCCACCGTGTCGAGCAAATGCATCAGCATCGGCTTGCCGGCGATCGGGTGCAGCACCTTGTGCGTGTCGGAGCGCATGCGCGTGCCCATGCCGGCGGCGAGCACGATGACGGAAAAAGGGGACGGCGCGTTCATCGCCGCCCCCAATGGCATGAGCGATTGGCTTATGCCAGCGGTCGCTTAGGCCGGCTTCTTCGCCGCCTTGGTCGTGCGTTTGCGCGTCGTCTTGCGCTTCGGCTTGGCCTTGGCCGCGCCAGACTTGGCAGCCGGCTTTGCCGCCGCCTTCGCCGCGGGCTTGCGCTTGGCGGGCTTGCGCTTGGCGGGCTTGCGGGCCGGGGCCTTGGCACTCTTCGCCGGGGCGGCATCGTCATTATCGTTGTTCGCCCAATTGCCGGACAGCACGCGCTGCGCCGCTTCGGCCACCGCCTCGGCGATCAGGCTGCCCAGCTTGGACGCGCTGGTCATCATCTGATTCGCCGCCGTGCTGGCGCTGTCGGCCGCGTCGAGGCCGGCATCGCGGATCTTGCGCCGCGCCGCCGGGCTGGCGGCAATTGCCGCCGCCGCCGCCGTCAGGCCGGCCGCGAGCATTTCACGGCTCATCGCCGCCTTGGCGATCTTGTCCATTGTCGAGCTGGAACGCGAACCGCCCGAGCTTTTCTTCCCGCCGCCTTTTTTTGAGCTGGCCTTGGCCATGACAAACCTCCCTTGTTACGCACCTCATGCGCAAAGACGGCCCATAGCCGAAACGGTTCCGTAATCTAAGGGGGCAGGTGCGCCGGGCGCGTTAAAGGGGCCGCCGCGGGAACCGCAGCGACCCCTTCGACATGGTCAGCGGCCGGAGCGCTCCAGCCCGGGACCTGCAGCGCTTGTTGCCTAGAAGCGCAGCCCCCGAACGAACTTCACCGATCCCCCAGCTGAACCATGAGACATCGGATCACCTCCTTTCGCTGCGTTGAAGCTGACCACAACATGTTGTGGACCACGCGAAAGAACAAGGCTTGTAATGGTGGTAAAACGGCGTAATCTCTCGGGCTTCGCGCGGAAACCGGGCGAGCCCTACTTCCCCAGTTTGTCGACCTTCGCCTGCAGCGCGGCGAGCTCGGCGCGGAGCTTGTCGACTTCGCTGTCCATGTCCTTGTCGGCCGCCTTCTTCTGCGCCGCGCCGGCCAGCGCGCGGCCGGCTTCCTCGAACATCGCCATGTTGCGCTTGGCGATATCGGCAAAGACGTTGGCGCCGCCGAAATTGCCCTTGAACGCCTCGCGCATGGCTTCCTGGTTCTTGGCAAAGGCGTCCATCGCCGCGTCGAGATATTGCGGCACGGTCGACTGCATCGAGCCGCCATACAGGCCGATCAGCTGGCGCAGGAAATTCACGGGCAGCATGGTCGAGCCGCGCGCTTCCTCCTCGACGATGATTTGGGTCAGCACCTGGTGGGTGATGTCGTCGCCGGTCTTGGCATCGACGACTTCGAAGTCGCGGCCCTCGCGGATCATGCCGGCAAGCTTGTCGAGGGTGATGTAGGCCGAGCTTTCGGTGTCGTAGAGCCGACGGTTGGCATATTTCTTGATCGTCACCTTGGCGCCGGTCCTGGCCATGCTCTACGCTCCTGGAATAGTGAACGAGCCTCTACCACCGCCGGATAGTGCGCCGCAACAAAGGCGCGCGCCACGGCCATTGCCGCTATTTCTCGAAATGGTACGGCAGGCCTCGGCAAGCGACCCGGCACTGGCCCGCCGCGCGCTGGCGGGACTCGAAGCCTATGAAAATACGCCGCGGCCCGAGCCGCGCCCCGAACGGCCGGCGATCGCGCGGGTCGGCGGCGCGGCCCTGCGCGATCATGGCGGGGACGGCGCGCCGTTGGTCCTCGTCCCCTCGCTGATCAACCCGCCGGCGATCCTCGACCTCGACGACGACACGTCGCTGGCCGCGGCGCTGGCGGCGGGCGGGCGTCAGGTTCTACTGGTCGACTGGGGCCCGGCGGCGGCGCGCTCCGGCCTCGACGTCGGCGGCCATGTCGAAACCCTGCTCCTGCCCTTGCTCGACGCGATCGGCGATCCGGCGGGCCTGATCGGCTATTGCCTGGGCGGGACCATGGCCCTTGCCGCCGCGCAGCTGGCGCCGGTGCGCCAGGTGGCGACCCTCGCCGCTCCCTGGCACTTCGCGCGCTACCCCGGCGAGTCGCGGGCGTCGCTCGGCCGCCTGTGGCAGCAGAGCCAGGGCCCGTCGGGACAACTCGGCGCCCTGCCGATGGAAGTGTTGCAGGCCGGCTTCTGGGCGCTCGACCCCGAGCGGACGGTGCGCAAGTTCGCCGACTTCGCCGGCCTCGACCCGTCCAGCGACCAGGCGCGACGCTTCATCACGCTGGAGGACTGGGCGAACGAGGGCGAGCCCCTGCCCCTGCCCGCAGCGCGCGAGCTATTTGAAGCCTTCTATCGCGACGACCTGCCGGGACGCGGCGACTGGGCAATCGGCGGCAAGGCCATGGTCGAGCGGCCGTCCGTGCCGGCCCTGCACCTGGTGGCCGGCGACGACCGCATCGTGCCGCCGGCCAGCGCCCCCGCAGGCGAACAGATCGTCATCGCCTCCGGCCATGTCGGCATGATCGTCGGCCGGGCACGGACCCGCCTGCATGCGGCCCTGGCAGAATTTCTCAGCTGTTGAGCGCCTTGCCGCAGAGCGCCCCCGCCGCTACATCGCGCCGGAACGCACCCATAGCTCAGCTGGATAGAGCGCTGCCCTCCGAAGGCAGAGGTCAGAGGTTCGAATCCTCTTGGGTGCGCCATTTTCCCGCTTTCCCCGTTATAAGCCGCGCATGATTGCGCCGTTGATCCCGCGTGACGACCTTTTGCTGGCGCCCGGGCTGGTCCACCTGCAGACCGGCGGCGTCGGCGCCATGCCGCGCCCGGTGCTGGAGGCGATGCAGGCCGCGGAGATCGAGGTCGAGGCCGATCCGGCGCGCGAAACCTACGGCCCGGGCATGAGCCACCTTGAAAAGGTGCGCGCCAAGGCCGCGGCGCTGGTCAACGCCGCGAGCGCCGACGACATCATCCTGACGACCAGCGCCACCCAGGGCATGTTCCTCATCGCCCAGGGCCTGAAGCTGACCTATGGCGACCATGTCCTGATTACCGACCACGAGCATCCCGGCGGGCGGCTGGGCTGGGAATGGGCGGCGCGGCGCTATCACATCGAGGTCGATTCCATCCCGATCGCGCCCGGCGAGACCGACGCGCAGGCGATCGTCGAGCGCTTCGCCGACCGCATCCTGCCGCGCACCCGGGTCCTGTCCATTTCCCATGTCCTGTTCACGACCGGTGTGCAGATGCCAGTCGCCGAACTGTGCGCGCTGGCGCGCGAGCATGGCTGTAAGGCGGTGATCGACGGCGCCCAGGGGCCCGGCGCCATGCCGGTCGACGTCCAGGCGCTTGGCTGCCACGCTTATTCGAGCAGCGGGCACAAATGGCTGCTCGGCCCCAAGGGCACGGGCTTCCTCTACATCAGCCCGGACATGTCGGGCGCGCTCGACGCCTTGCCGCTGGCGGCGGGACGGCATCCGGGTTCGGATTCGACCGGCATCGTCAATATCGCCGGGCTGCGCGGAATGGGCGCGGCCATCGACTATGTGCAGGCGCTCGGGTCGGCGCGCATCGCCGCGCACAACGCGAAGCTCAGGCAGGAACTCCACAGGCAACTATCGGCCCTCAACCAGGTGCATATCCCCGCGCCGGCTACGGGGCCGCTGACCTCCGCCAACCTCGCCTTTTGCCTGCCGGACGAGGTCGATATCCATGCCCTGCGACGTAGCCTCGTGTTGAAGCACAAGGTCTACATCCGGACCGTCGAACTGGCCGGGTTCAAGGGCCTGCGCGCCTCGCTCCATGCCTACAACGGCTCCGAGGACATCGCCCGGCTGGTCGAGGCCCTGGGCGAGGAATTGGCGGCCTAGGCCGCTGGCCAGGTCTCGATGATCTCGACGAAGCGGGTCAGCCAGGCGTTGGTCTGGTGGCCGTCGACGACCCGGTGGTCGATGGTCAGGGTCACATAGGCCATGGGCAGGATGACGATGGCGTCCTCGCCGTCGACTTCGCGGACGACGACGCGCTTCTGCAATTTGCCGATGCCGAGGATCGCCGCCTGGCGTGCATGGATAATGATCGGCGCGGCGAGCAGGCTGCCCGACACGCCATGGTTGGAGATGGTGAAGCTGCCGCCCGACACGTCGGCGGCGGTCAGCCGGCCTTCGCGGGCGCGGCGGGTCATGTCGTCGAGCCGGACGCCGATTTGCTCGAGGCTCAGCGCGCCGGCGTCCCTGACCACCGGCACCACCAGCCCCTTGTCGCCGAGCGCCGTGCCGACGCCGATATCGACGGTCGGCGAGATGGCGATGCGGTCTTCCTCCCAGCGGCCGTTGATCGCCGGCGCCACCGCCATCGCCTCGGCCGCCGCCTTGACGATGTAGGCGGTGTAGCTGAGCTTCACGCCGCGCTCCGCCATGGCTTTCTTGTGGGCGGCGATGGCCGAGAAATCGGCTTCGAACAGGGCCGTGACGTGTGGCGCGTCGGTCACCGCCTTGATCATGTTCTCGGCGATCTTGAGGCGCATCCGGTCATGCGGGATGTCGTGCGGAGAGAAGCGCTTCGGCTCGGCGCTGACGATGGTCGCGCCGCCAACCACGCGGTCGACGTCCTCGCGCGTGATCCGCCCGCCGCGCCCGGTGCCGGTGATGCGCGCGGGGTCGATGTTGTGCTGGATAAGAGCGCGCTTCACAGAGGGCGAAAGGCGAGACTCGGTGTGCCCCTGCGCAGGCAGGGGCCCAGTCGCGCGTAGCGCCTCCTTGCCAACGTCTTTGGCTCGCGCTTCGCGCTCGGACTGGGCCCCGGCCAGCGGCGGGGCACTGGTGGAAATCCGCCCGAGCACCGCGCCCGGCACCGCCTCGGCATCGGTATCCAGCACAATCTCCGTCAGCACGCCGGCTGCGGGCGCCGGCACTTCCTGGGTCACCTTGTCGGTTTCCAGTTCGACCAGGGGATCGTTCTCGGCGACGGCATCGCCCACCTGCTTCAGCCAGGCACGGACGACCGCCTTGGTGCCCTCCTGCTCGTCGGGAACGCGGACGTCGATCACGTCAGAACCCTACCAACCGGTCGATCTCGGCGCGGATGCCGGCGACCGACGGCACCACAGCCTCGAGCAGGCTCGGATGATGCGGGCTGGGAATGTCGGGCATGGTGACCCGGGCGACCGGCGCGTCCAAGTCGAGGAACGTCTCGTCGGCGACCACGGCGGCGATCTCGGCGCCGAAGCCGCCGGTGCGCAGGTCCTCGTGGACGATCAGGCAGCGGCGCGTGCGGCGAACGCTGTCGAGCACCATGTCCCGGTCCCAGGGCATCAAAGTGCGCAAGTCGATGACGTCGGCGCTCACGCCCTCCGCCGCCGCCTCGCAGCGCGGCACCATCGCGCCCCAGGTGACGATGGTGATCTGATCGCCTTCGCGGGTCTTCTTCGCCTTGCCGAACGGCAAAGCATAATCGTCGCCCGGCCAGGGCCGCCGCGCCCAGGCATCGTCGAGCATCGCCCGATGCTCGAAGAACAGCACCGGGTCGTGGCCGCGAAGCGCACCGCGCAGCAGGCCGACCGCGTCCTCGGCATTGGACGGCACCGCCACCCTCCAGCCGGGGTTGTGGACGAACTGCACCTCGTTGGTCTGGCTGTGCCAGGGGTCGCCGCACTTGAAGAAGCCGCCGGGCACCCGCAGCACCAGCGGCGCCGAGAAACGGTTGGCGGTGCGCCAGCGCATGGTGCCGATGTCGTTGATCTGCTCGGTCGCCGGCTCGGCATATTTGCGGAACTGGATCTCGGGGACTGGCATCAGTCCGGCCAGCGCCATGCCGGCGGCGCGGCCGACGATGCCCTCCTCATTGAGCGAGGTGTCGAAGACGCGGGCAACGCCGAACTTGTCCTGCAGGCCGAGCGTCACCGCATGGACGCCGCCCTTGGGCCCGACGTCTTCGCCGAAGACGAGAATCTTCGGGTTGGCCTCCAGCTCCTGGTAGAGCACCCGGCGGATGGCGGTGACCATGTTGATCCGCTGGCCTTCCGGTTTCGGCTCGTCAGTCGTTGCAGTCTCGATGGCGGCGGCGCCGCCGATTTGGCTGGGCGTGCCGGAGAAGACCATGTTGTCGCCGACCCTGGCTGCGTCGAGCACGGGTCGTGCTTCAGCTTCGGCGACGGCGGCCTCGACCTCATGCTCGACGCTGGTCTCGATCAGGTCCCAATCGATATCCGGCGCGAAAGCCTTGAGCTTGGGCAGCGGGTCGCGCGCCCATTCGGCCTTGATCGTCGCTTCGCTCTTGTAGGTCTGCGTGTCCTGCGCGCTGTGGCCTTCCAGCCGCGGCACAGTCAGCCGCAGCAGCACCGGCCCCTTGCGGCCCCGCACATGTGCGATCGCCCGCGCGATCAGTTGCGCGGCTTCTTCCGGCTCGGTGCCGTCGCCGTTGAGAACGGTGAGACCATTGAAGCTGGCGAGGTTGGCGGCAATGTCCTTGCCGGGAGTCTGGTATTCCGACGGCACCGAAATGCCGAAGCCATTGTCCTCGATGAAGAACAGCATCGGCAGCTGTTGAGTCGTGGCGATGGTCAGCGCCGACCAGAAGCCGCCGGTGGCGCAGCTGGCGTCGCCGCCCAGCACGACGGCGATGGCATCGCCCGAGCCCTCGCCCAGCTGCTCTTCCTTGTACTTGATCGCCTGCGCCCAGCCGGCGGCCGGCGTATATTGGGCGCCGACCCCGCCGCACATCGGCAGGGCATGGCAACCGCCGGGATTGGGGTAGTTGAAGACGACGCCGATGTCGCGGCCGTCGGAATAGCCGCCGACGCGGCCCATGCCGGAGCCGAGCGCGTCGGCCAGCGGCACGCCGAGGGCGAGGAGCAGCGGCCGCGAACGATAATAGCCGCAGGCCGCATCGCCATCGCGCAAGTGCAGGCCGAGCAGCACCTGCGCCATGTCGTGGCCGCGGGCGCTGAACTGGTAGAGGACCTTCTTTTCCGGCACGAGCCGCTCTTCCTCGACCCGGTCCATTGCCCGGCTGGTGAGGACCAGGCGGGCGACCGTCTGCCAGTCGACCTCCGCGCTGACCCGGCGCGGATCGGAATCAGCCATGGATCACTCCGGCGATCGCGGCGACGAACCGGTCGACGGCATCGTCGGCCATGCCGAGCACGTTGAAGCGCCCGCTGTCCGCCATATAGATGGCATGGCGCTCGCGCAGTTCGAGCACCTGCTCGATGCTGAGCGGCAGCATCGAGAACATGCCCGACTGGCCGCCGATAAAGGCGAGGCTGGGGTCGGCGGCGGCCAGCCGCCCACGGATGCTGAGGATGCGCGCGCGCATCTCGTCGAGCTCGGCGCGCCAGTCGGCGGTGAGCGCCTCGTCCTCGAGGATCGTGCGGACCACGGCGCCGCCATGGTCGGGCGGCATCGACCACATTTCGCGGGCGATCTGCAGCACATGGCCCATCGCCTTGGCGCTGTCGTCGCGGCTGGCGGTCTTGACGAACAGGCAGCCGACCCGGTCGCGATAGACGCTGAAATTCTTGTCGCAGCTCTGCGCCACCAGAACCTCGTCGCAGGCGGCAAGGATTCCGCGCAGCCCGGCGGCGTCCTCGTCCAGGCCGCGGCCCAGCCCCTGGTAGGCAATGTCGACGAACGGAATGAGGCCGCGCTCCGCGACCGCGCGGGTCACTTCGCCCCACTGGTCGGCGTCGAGGTCGGCGCCGGTCGGGTTGTGGCAGCAACCGTGCAGCAGGACGACGTCGCCCGGCGCGGCGGCTTCGATCGCTTCCATCATCGCCTCGAAGCGGATGCGGCGTTCGGCGCGGTCGTAATAGGGATATTCGACAATCTCGAGCCCGCAGCCCGAAACGATCGGAATGTGGTTGGGCCAGGTCGGCGTGCCGACCAGCACCCGCGCCGCCGGATTGGCCTGGGCGATGAGCTGGAAGCCAAGCCGCAGCGCGCCGCAACCGCCCGGGGTCTGCAGCCCGAGGATGCGCTCGTCGCCCGCCTGGTCGCCGAACAGGATCGGCTTCAGCAATTCCGGGAAGGCGGTGTCGCCGGCGCCGCCGAGATAGGACTTGCTGTCCTGGGTTTCCCACAGCTTCATTTCCGCGGCCTTGACCGCGCGCATCACCGGCGTCCGGCCCTGGCCGTCGCGATAGACCCCGACGCCGACGTCGATCTTGTCGCTGCGTGGATCGGCGTTGGCGAGCGTGATCAGCTTGAGCAGCGAATCGCTGCGCACCGCGTCCAGATCGGCGAGCCGGGCCTTGCCCTTGGTGGTCAGCATGGCGCGGCTCTAGCGCGGTTCAAGCGTCATAGTCCACCGCCACGCCTTCGCCGGCCGGGACCGACTGGCAGGTCAGCACATAGCCGGCCGCCACCTCCTCGTCGGTGAGGCCGTAGCGGGCCGCCATCTCGACCTTGCCCTTGGTCACCTTGGCGCGGCAGGTCGCGCAGACGCCCGCCTTGCAAGCAAAGGGCGCCGGCAATCCGGCGGCGCGGGCGGAATCGAGGATATTCGCCTCGCTAAACTCGACCTTTCGGGTACGGCCGTCGAGCGTGACATTGAGCGTCAGGCCGGCAGCCTGCTCCTGCAACGCCTGCATCTGCGCCTCGATCGCCGCCGACGGCCGGCCGGCGGTGAAGCGCTCGATGTGGATGCGATCATGTGCGATGCCGCGTTCGGTGAGCGCCGCTTCGGCCGCGTCCATCATCGGCCCGGGGCCGCAGATGAACCAGGCCGCGACCTCCTTGGGATCATCCACCAGGTGCTCGATCGCTTGCGTGCAGCGTTCCCTGTCGAGCAGGCCGTTGAACAGATCGATGTCGCCTTCTTCCGCGTCGAGAAAGTGAAAGATTTCGAGCCGCCCCATGTGGCGGTCCTTCAGGGCGGCGAGCGCTTCGAGGAAGATGATCGAGCTGGAATCGCGGTTGCCGTAGAACAAAGTGAAGCGGCTGCGCGGCTCCTCGGCAAGCGCGGTGCGTATGAGCGACATGACCGGCGTGATCCCCGAGCCTCCAGCGAAAGCGACATAGTGACGCGCGGCGCCGGGATCGAAGCTGGTCGTAAAGGACCCGTGCGGCGGCATGACTTCCAGATCGTCTCCAGCCTTCAAATGGTCGCCAACCCAGTTGGAAAAGACGCCGCCGGCGATCCGCTTCACCGTCACCATCACGTCATTTTCGAATGGCGCCGTGCACAGCGAATAATTGCGCCGAACCTCGTCGCCGCCGATTTCCGCCCGCAGGGTCAGATGCTGGCCGGCCTTGAAGCGGAAGGCCTCTTCCAGCTCCTTCGGCACGTCGAAGCGGATCGAATTGGCTTCGTCAGTCTCCGGCAGGACCTCGGCGACGCGCAGGCGATGGAAATGTTCGGCCATCAGGCGCTCACCAAACGGCGTCGGGATAGGTGCGCGGCAGGAATTGCATCACCGCCAGCAAATGGCCGAGATGCTCGCTGTGATGCCCGCGCCGGCCGCCAAGGATCGGCCGCTGGTCAGGCGGCACATCCAGCTTCGCCTCGCCCAACACACCGGCGATCGCGGCGCGATAGTCGCTCTCGAAGCTGCGCGGGTCGGGCACGGTCTGGCGGGCGATCATTTCCTCCAGCGTCTCGTCGACCTCGAACAGCTCCGGCACGAAGCGCCAGCACCAGTCGAGCCCGTCGCGCATCCGCCTCGTGCTTTCCTCGGTGCCGTCGCCCAGCCGCACCGTCCATTCGCTGGCCAGCTCGCGGTGGTAGGCGACTTCCTTCACCGCCTTGGCGGCGATGGCGGACAGGAAGGCGTCGGGGCTCTCGCTGAGCTGTTGGTACAGCATGTGCTGCCAGGTCGAGAATAGCAGCTGGCGGGCGATGGTCTGGGCGAAATCGCCATTCGGTTGCTCGACCAACAGGCAATTTTTGAAGTCGAGCACGTCGCGCTTGAACGCCAGTTCGTCGCCGTCGCCATTATTGGCCTTGTCGAGGAACAGGGTCGCCTGCCCGATCAAATCGAGCGCCATGTTGGCGAGGCTCAGATCGACCTCGACCGACGGCGCATGGCCGCACCATTCGCCAAGACGCTGGCCGAGGACCAGCGAGTCGTCACCAAGCCGCAGGAGGTATTCGTAATAGGCGTCCTCCAGCGGGTCGGTCGCCTGCTCATCCGCCTGCGGCTCATCGAACGCGCCCTTGGGCCGCGCCTTCTCGGCGCGCTTCTGCACGTCCTTGTCGATCGGCGGCAGGGCGGGCATCAGATGTGCTTCACTTCGTCCGGTATGTCGTAGAAGGTCGGGTGCCGGTAGATCTTGTCCTCGGCCGGTTCGAACATCGGGCCGGCCTCGTCCGGGTCGGAGGCGACGATGTCGGCCGACCTCACTACCCACAGGCTGACGCCCTCTAGCCGCCGGGTATAGGTGTCGCGGGCGTGGCGGAGCGCGAGCTCCTGGTCAGGAGCATGAACGCTGCCAACGTGGCGATGCGCCAGGCCGCCCTTGGCACGGACGAATACTTCCCAGAGTGGCCAGTCACTGCTCACGCTGCCTCCCTGGCGCGGCGCCTGGCCTCATGCGCCGCCGCCGCATCGCGCACCCAGGCATTGGTTTCCCAGGCCTCGCGGCGCGCCTTCATCCGCTCCTTGGCGACCGGCCCCTCGCCGCGCACGACGGCATAGAATTCGTCCCAGTCGACCTCGTCGAAGTCAAAGCCGCCCTTCTTCTCGTTCCACTTGAGGTCGGGGTCGGGGACGGTGAGGCCGAGGAACTCGGCCTGGGGCACGGTGATGTCGACGAATTTCTGCCTGAGTTCGTCATTGGTCTCGCGCTTGATCCGCCAGCGCATCGAGCGCTCGGTGTTGGGCGAATTGTCGTCTGGCGGGCCGAACATCATCAGGCTCGGCCACCACCAGCGGTTGAGCGCGTCCTGCGCCATCCGCTTCTGCTCGGCCGTGCCGTTCGCCAGCGCGATCATGATCTCGTAACCCTGGCGCTGGTGGAAGCTTTCCTCCTTGCAGACGCGGACCATGGCGCGCGCATAGGGGCCATAGCTCGTGCGCTGCAGCGGCACCTGGTTCATGATCGCCGCCCCGTCGACCAGCCAGCCGATGGCGCCGATGTCTGCCCAGGTGAGGGTCGGGTAGTTGAAGATGGTCGAATATTTGGCCTTGCTGCTGTGCAGCGCCTCGATCATCTCCTCTCGGCTGGTGCCGAGCGTCTCGGCCGCGCAATAGAGGTAGAGTCCGTGGCCGGCCTCGTCCTGCACCTTGGCGAGCAGGATCGCCTTGCGGCGAAGCGACGGGGCGCGGGTGATCCAGTTCCCTTCCGGCAGCATGCCGACGATCTCGCTGTGGGCATGCTGGCTGATCTGCCGCACCAAGGTCTTGCGATAGGCCTCGGGCATCCAGTCCTTGGGCTCGATGAACTCGTCGGCCGCCACCCGCGCCTCGAACGCCTCCAGCAGCGCCGGGTCTTCGGCGCTCTCGATCGGCTGGACGTTCTTCTGCAGCTCGGTGGTGTACATGGGCGGCTTCCTAGCAATTGCGCCTGCGCACTTCAAACGCGCGAGGCACGCGGGTAGAGCCGCCGCATGGCCTATGAAACCATTATCCTCGATCAGTCGGGCGGCATCGCCCGCATCACGCTCAACCGCCCGGACCGGCTGAACAGCTTCACACGGGCCATGCACGGCGAGCTGCAGGCGGCGCTTGACGAGGCGAAGGACGCGCGGGCCGTCATCCTCACCGGTGCGGGCCGCGGCTTCTGCGCCGGACAGGACTTGAACGACCGCGCCGTCGCGCCGGGTGAGGCCGTTGACCTCGGCGACACCGTCGAGGCGAGCTGGAACCCCCTGATCAGCCGGCTGGCGACCATGCCGCAACCGGTCATCGCCCGCGTGAACGGCGTCGCCGCCGGCGCCGGCGCCAATATCGCGCTGGCCTGCGACATCGTCGTCGCGGCGAAGTCCGCCAAGTTCATCCAGAGCTTTTCGGCCCTCGGGCTGATCCCCGATTCGGGCGGCAGCTGGCACCTGCCCCGCCTCGTCGGCCAGGCGCGGGCGCTCGGCCTGGCGCTGACCGGCGAACCGCTGCCCGCCGACAAGGCCGCCGACTGGGGCCTGATCTGGAAATGCGTCGACGACGAGGCGCTCGACTGCGAGGTCGATGCCATCGCGGCCAAGCTGGCGTCGCTGCCGCCGCTCGGCCTTGCCGCGATAAAGTCGATCATCCGCACCAGCGGCAGCCGCACCCTCGACGAGGAGCTCGACCTGCAGCGCGACGAAATGCGCCGCCTGGGCTTTACCGAAGACTATCGCGAAGGGGTGGCGGCTTTCCTCGAGAAGCGGCCGGCCATCTTCAAAGGCAAATAAGATGAAAACCCCGCAACTGCTTAACTACGCCCGCGACCAGTGGGTGCCGGGAGAGGCCGCCAGCCTCAGCGAGATCGCCAGCGCCATCGACGGCTCGCCGGTCGCCCGCACCGGTTCTGGCGGGCTCGATTTCGCCGCCATGCTCGCCCATGCCCGCACCGTCGGCGGGCCGGCGCTGCGCAAGATGACGTTCCACGAGCGGGCGCGGATGATCAAGGGCCTCGGCCTGGCCGTGCTGGCGCGCAAGGAGGAGCTGTACGAGCTCAATTACTTGACCGGCGCCACCCGCAAGGACGGCTGGATCGACATCGAGGGCGGCGCCGGCACGATGCTGTCCTTCTCGTCCAAGGGCCGCCGCGAGCTGCCCGACGCCCATGTCCTGCTCGACGGCGCGGTCGAGCCATTGTCGAAGTCGGGCAGCTTCATCGGCCAGCACGTCTATACGTCGCTGCAGGGCGTGGCGGTGCACATCAACGCCTTCAATTTCCCGGTCTGGGGGATGCTTGAAAAGCTCGCCCCGACGCTGCTCGCCGGCATGCCCGCCATCGTCAAGCCGGCCAGCGCTACCGCTTATTTGTGTGAAGCCGCTGTCCGGGTGATGATCGACACCGGCCTTCTGCCGCCGGGCGCTTTGCAGCTGATCGTCGGCGGCGTCGGCGATCTGTTCGACCATTTGGGCGGCCAGGACGTGGTCAGCTTCACCGGCTCGGCCTCGACCGCGCTCAAGCTTCGCTCGCACCCGCGAGTCCAGCGCGAAAGCGTCAGGTTCGTCGCCGAGCAGGACAGCTTGAACGCCTCATTGCTCGGCCCCGACGCCGCGCCCGGCACGCCGGAGTTCGACCTGTTCGTGAAAGAGGTCGTCAACGAGATGACCGTCAAGGCGGGGCAGAAGTGCACCGCCATCCGCCGCGCCATGGCGCCGGCCGAGCATCTCGACGCCGTGGAGGCTGCGATCCGCTACCGGCTGGCCGCCACGAAGGTCGGCGACCCGCGCGACAAAGACAGCCGCATGGGCGCCCTCGTCTCGCTCGGCCAGCGCGACGACGTCCGCTCGCAGATCGCCAAGCTGACCGCCAGCGGCGCGCGGATCGTCGCCGGGAATCCGGACGCCGCGCCCGGCGTTGCCGGCGGCGCCTTCATGGAGCCGATCCTGCTGCGCACCGACGACCCGTGGAGCGCCAGCGCCGTCCACGATGTCGAGGCCTTCGGGCCAGTGTCGACGGTCATGCCCTATACCGACATGGCCGACGCCGTCGCGCTCGCCAACCGCGGCATGGGCAGCCTGGCCTTGTCGCTGTTCACTTATTCGCCGGAACACGCCAGTGACTTCATCCAGGGCGCCGCCGCCTTCCACGGCCGGATGCTGGTGCTGAACCGCGACAATGGCGCCGAATCGACCGGCCATGGCTCGCCTCTGCCGGTTCTGGTCCACGGCGGCCCCGGCCGCGCCGGCGGCAGCGAGGAGATGGGCGGCATCCGTGGCGTCAAGCATTACATGCAGCGCACCGCCATCCAGTCGACGCCGGCGATGATCGCCGCGATCAGCCAGCAGTACATCCCTGGCGGCCCGAAACGCTTCGTCGACGGGCATCCATTCAAGAAACGGATGAGCGAACTCACCATCGGCGACACCCTGCGCACCGAAAGCCGCACCGTCACCATCGCCGACATCGAGCAATTCGCCGAGTTCACCGGCGACAAATTCTACGCCCACATGGACGAGGAAGCAGCCAAGGCGTCGCCGATCTTCGAGGGGCGCGTCGCCCACGGCTATCTGATCCTCAGCTTCGCCGCCGGCCTGTTCGTCTGGCCCGACCCGGGCCCGGTGCTGGCCAATACCGGCCTCGAGAACCTGCGCTTTCTGACCCCGCTCTACCCGGGAGATTCGATGCGGGTCGAGCTCACCGTCCGCTCCAAGTCGCTAAAGAGCGAGGAGACCGGCGTGGTTCGCTGGGCCGTGGAGATCTTCAACCAGAAGGACGAATTGGTCGCCACCTACGACCTGCTGACGGAAAACATTCCCTGAGGCGAGAACTCCCGTCCCCGACGTTCGTTGTGGGGGATGAGAAGGAGGGAATTCCCATGAAAGTTCGCGAAGTGATGACGAGCGACGTCCAAACGGTCAACGCCGACCAGAGCATGCGCGAAGCGGCCGACTTCATGCTGCGCGCCGAGGCCGGGTCGATCCCGGTGTGCGAGGGCGACAAGGTGATCGGCATGATCACCGACCGCGACATCGCCGTGCGCGGCGTCGCCGAGGGCCGCGGCCCGGACACGCCGGTCAGAGACCTGATGAGCGATGGCATCATCTGCGCCCGTGCCGACGAGGACGTCGAGGAGGTGGCAAGGCGGATGAGCGAGCAGCAGGTGCGCCGCCTGCCGGTTCTCGACGATGAGGGACGGCTGATCGGCATCGTCAGCCTCGGCGACCTTGCCCGCGAGACCATTGGGGAGACCGCCCACGAAGCCCTCGAAGGGGTCAGCCAGCCGGGCGGCAGCCACGAGCAGTAACTGAAGAACCCTCTCCCCAGTGGGGAGAGGGCAGCGTGAGGGGGCGCGGCTGCTGGGGTTCACCGAAACCGTCGGCTACCCTCATCCCAGCCTTCTCCCAACCGGGAAGAAGGGGCTTTACGCGCCCTTGCCTAATCCGGCGATCGCCTGGTCGACCAAGCGGGCATCGGCGGCGGCATCGTGCCGCTTGGCGATCAGCTTCTCCGCGGCGCCGGTCGCGGCGGCGGCGGCCGAAGCGCGCAGCTCGTTGATCGCCGCGCGCTCCTCGGCCGCGATCTTGTCCTCGGCCATGCGCGTGCGGCGTTCGATCATCGCCTCGGCATCGCGATTTGCCTTGTCGACGATCGCCTCCGCCTCGTGGGCCGCGCGCTCGATCATCGCCTTGGCTTCCTTGTCGGCAGCCTTCGACTTCTTCTGATATTCCTTCTTCAGCGCCTCGGCCTCGGCACGCAGCGCCGCCGCTTCGTCGAGCCGGTTGCGGATCGTCGCAATCTGCTGGTCGAGCGCCTTGGCGACCGCCGCCGGCACCCGCTTCCACAGGAAGATGGCGAAGACGGCGATCATCGCCAGCGCCACCCAGCCGGTCGGGGTCAGGCCGAGCGCCGTCGGCTCGGCATGTTCCGCGGGGGCGTGGCCGGCGACCTCGGTCGTGGCGGTGGTGTGCGCTTCCTCAGCCACGGGCAGACTCCAGCTCGACGGCCTTGAGGGCCTCGTCCTTGCCGACTTTGAGGCCGGCGACCTTGGCGACCACGTCCTGGGTCATTTCGGCGGCGACCGCGGCGATCTCGGCCTCGGCCGCCTGGCGTGCGGCGCGGATCCGCTCCTGCGCCTTGTCCAGCCTGGCCTGGTTGGCCGCGTCGGCCTTGGCCGCCTTCTTCTCGATCGCCTTGGCGACCTCGGCCTTGGCGGCCGCCGTCAGTTTCATTGCCTCGGCCCGGCTGGCGTCCATGCGCTGCCGATAGGCCTCCTCGGTCGCGTCGGCCTCGACCCGGGCCTTTTCGGCCGCGGCGAGATCGTCGGCGATCTTCTTGTCGCGAGCGTCGACCGTCGACTGGATCTTCGGGACCATCGCCTTGCCGATCCCGAAATAGATCAGGCCAAGGACGATCGCGAGCCAGAAGAACTGCGAGAAGAGGACGAGCGAAAGCTGGTTGAGTTGAGGCATCTGGGGTCCTCCGGGGCGAGCCTTGCGGCCCGCCCGACCGGTGTTAGACGGCGTAGAGGATGATCATCGCCACGGCGAACGCGATCAGGCCGAGCAATTCGGCGGCCGCGAAGCCGATGAACAGGCGGCCCTGCTGACCGTCGGCCGCGGCCGGATTGCGCAGCGCGCCCTGGAGGAACGAACCGAAGACGGTGCCGACGCCGGCAGCGGCAGCGCCGACGCCGATGGCGGCGAGACCGGCGCCGATGACCTTGGCAGCTTCAAGACTGATCATTGCAATAACTCCCTTGGAAAAAAGCGATTAGTGAAGGTTGACCGCATCGTTGATGTACAGCGAGGTCAAGAGGGCGAAGACATAGGCCTGGATGGCGCAGACCAGCAGCTCGAGCGCGCTGACGCCGGCGATGAAAACGAACGACAAGGCGCTGATGCCAAGCGACATCGGCGTTCCCGCCTGGATGCCCTGGATGATGAAATAGGCGAACACCTTGATGAGGATGTGGCCGGCGATCATCGCCACGAACAGTCGCAGCGCCAGGCTGAACGGACGCACCAGGAAGCTCAACAGCTCGACCAGGAAGATGAACGGGATCATCGGCTTGGGCGTGCCGTGCGGAATGAACAGCGAAAAGAAATGGAAGCCGTGCTTCCAGAAGCCGACGATCAGGACGATCGAAAAGCTGATGATCGCCAGGACACCGGTGACGGTGAACTGGCTGGTGACGGTGAAGGGATGGACGCCCGGGATGATCCCGAACGGCATCATGCCCATGAAATTGGCGAACAGGACGAAGATGAAGACGGTGAACACCCAGGGGACGTACTTGCGCCCCTCCGGCCCGACGTTGGTGTCGAGCATCGAGGTGATGAAGCCGGTGATGCCTTCGACTGCGACCTGCCAGCGGCCGGGCACCAGCTCGCGCTTCAACCCGCCCATCATGAAGAACCAGATGGCGCCGAGCACGACCAGCATCCACAGCGCGCTGTTCGTCAGCACAAACGGATTGCCCGGCGCCAGAGTCCCGAAGATCGGGTCGATCTGGAACTGGTGCATCGGGTCGATCTTGGATTCCGCCGCCACTTGTCTCAGTCTCCGCTGCCCGCCTTCGGGCCCTGATTTGCCGTTCGCAACACTTCCCGGAAGGCAAGGCCGAAACCCAGGAACATCGATCCCAGGGACAGCCAGGGAAAGGTGTCGAACCACTGGTCCAGCACCCACCCGATCAGAAAGCCGCCGAGCGGATATCCGATCAGGACGGACAGGATCCGCATGCCGACCGACCGCACCAGTTGCTGCGACCGCTCGCTGTCGAACCTGGCCTGCTTGGCCGCCTCTTCGGATTGCACCCGGTTCAATCGCTCGTTGAGCGATGTCAGGCGCGCATCCTCCGGGGTCTTAAAGCCCTCGTCAGGTTCGTTCGCAGCCATGCATCCCGTCTCCGATGTTGTGCGCCAGCACCTCGTGAGAAGGCGGGCGCGAAAGGCAAGGAGCATGGCGGCCCACAAGCCCGCCAAGGCGCCGCCCCTTTATGAAGGGGCCGTGGGTTAGTCAACCGGCGCTGTGGCGAGTCGGCGGCAGTCCTCAGGGCGCGCAATAGTTGGGCACCGGCGCGCTTTGATTCGCCAGACGCCGTCGCCAGACATTGTCGGCCAGCAGATAGGCCTCGCCAATCTGCACCGAGGCCAGGGTCATGCAGCCGGCAGTGATCCCCACTTCCTGCGGGCTGACCCCCTTGGCGGCAGCGAGATTGGCATAATGGGCGCGGCGGCGGATGTTGACCGCTTCGACCTCGCGTCGTGCCGTTGCCGGCAAAAAGGCGACGTAGCCCAGATAGCCGTCATAGCGCTCGCCGACCTGCCCTGCCGCCTTGGCGGCGCGGATCGCCGGCGAGGTCTGCGCCGCCGCCGGCACGGCCAGGCACAGCGCCAGCAGCGCGGCCAGCCGGAGGCGTTTCACCGCGGGCTCCCCGGGCGCTGGGGCTGCGGGAAGTCCTGCGGGTTCTCGCGGATGATCTGCTCGACGTCGCGCTGCAGGCGTACAAGCACTTCCTGCTCGATCTTGACGTTGAGGTTGATCTCGATCGGCTTGTCCGGCGGGCTGACGCTGACGCAGCCGGCCAGCGGCATCGCCAGCATGGCGGCCGCCAGCAACGGCGCACGATTGCTTGCTTTCTCACTCATGGCTCATCTCTCGCTCGTGGGGGTTGGCGGGTTGGTCTCGATCCTGTCCTCGACCGGCGTCTGGCTCTGTTCCTTGTCCTCTTCCTTGCGGCGCACTTCGGTGACGATGCCCGGCACTTCGTCGAGTGGCCGCGGCAGCACGTCCTCGATGATCTGGCGCGGGTCGCGGAACGCCTTGGCGGTGGCAATGAGGGCGCGGAAGGGGCCCTTGATGGTGACATTCATCTTCAGCGGCAGGCGCTTCAGGAGGCTGCGGATGAACCGTTGCGTGCCGGTCTGGCCGAGCGCGACTCCGTCGATCGTCAGCCGGGTGGCGAATTCGCCGGCCAGCTCGCCGTCGAGGCGCACGACCATCGAATTGAAGCGCAGGTCGCGCAGCGCTTCGAAGGCGATGTTGCCCATGGTGCCGAGGTTCGCCTTGTTGACGATGCCATTGTAGCGCAGCGACCCGCCGCCGGGCCGCGAATCGAGCCGGCCGCCGACAATCCGGCCACCATCGTCGTCGAAAATCATCGGCAGGACGCCGTCGAAGGTGCCGGAGGCGTCGATCTCCTTGAAACCCATGCTGGCGACAAAGGTATGGGCGTCGAGGCCGACGACCTCGAAAGTCAGGCGCTTGGGCGTCGGCCGGGCGAAGTTGAGGATGGTCTCATGCAGGATCAGCCGCCCGCCCATGAACGGCCACTCGCCGCGCTCGACCTTCACCAACTGGTCCGGCAGCAGCTGGTAGCGGATGGTCCCGTCCTCGACGAGGATGCCGGGGTTGACGGTTTCCATCGTCAGCACCTGGCCCGGCGCCGTCTCCAGCTTCAGCAGGTCGGTAAAGCGGATGGTGCCGTTCATGCCGGTGACCGGGCCGAATGGCGCCGCCAGGTCCATGCCGGCGATGGTAAAGTCGCCGGTCGAGGTCACCGAGCCGCTGCCGTCCCAGGCGATCCGCCCTTGGCCGGACAGGCCTCCCCTGACGAGGGCGATGACGCCCTGGGTCAGCCGGGTCAACTCCTCGGGCTGCAGATTGTTGCCGAAGCGGATGCCGGGGACATCGAGCAAGGCATTGCCGTCGCCGGTTTCCAGATTGTGGCCGATGGTGACATCGGAAACCTTTGTCCCGGTCGCCGGATGCTTGAGCGCTCCAGTCGCCGTGATCCGGTTGTTGGCCAGGGTGAAATCGACATTGTCGCTGCGCAGCGGATAGAATTTCGGTGGATCGTTGCGGTCGGACAGCAGCAGCCCGCCATTGAACGCCACCCCGCCTTTCAGCATCCGCCACTTGCCGCCGGCTTCGCTGACCGCCAGCGGCACGCGGCCGATGATCGCCGTGCCGCCGCTGAAGGTGCCGGCGCCCGAATAATTGCCCTCCAGGCGGCTGGCGTCGAGCAGCACCGGCGCCTCGGCCCGCCCGATGCGCATGGCGAAATCGGCAAGCGCGAACTGCTCCTTGCGCAGTCGGGCCGAGGCGGCGGCGATGGAGACCGGCGACCTGCCGAGCGTGCCCGCGAATCGCGGCCGCCGCAGCAAAGCGCCGACCTGGAGCTCGCCGCCCATGGGCTGCCAGGCGATGGCCGGGCCGGTCGGGCAGACCGGCACGCGGGCGCCGCGCAGCCGCAGCGTTCCCATGCTGAAGCTGGCGAAGCGCGCGTCGAGGCAGGTGCGGCCGAAGCTGAAGCCGCGCGGGCCGCCGAAACTGGCGTCGACCGGCAGCCGGAGGCCGCGCACCACGCCGCCCGGCACCGGCCCGTCGAGCAGCAGGATCGTGCGGACGTTGGTCGACCCGTCCCTCGCCGCGCGGAACGTCACCGGCGCCAGCGCCAGGCGGGCGCCGCCGGCGGCATAAGGGGCGATACGCGCCTCGCCGCTCATCGGCGCGCCATTGCGCGGCTGGGTCAAGGAGATTTCGGCGCTCGGCAGGCCGCCGCCTGCCGTGGAGATGTCGCTGTCAACGCGGATGCGGCCCGTCGGCCAGTAATAGGTGATGCCGTCGCGCCCGGCGACGCGGACTTTTGCCCCGCCGGGCCCGCGCGCATTGGCACTTTCAACCCGGACGCCGCCGCCGCCGGGGAAATTGACCAGTCGCAATCGTCCGCTGGCATCGAAATTGCCGGCCGTGCGACGGATGGCGGCGCCGATTGCCTTGGCGATCGGCCCGAGCGGCGTCTTCGCCAGCGAATCCAGCGGATTGGTCAGCCCGGCCAGGATCGGTCCGGCCAGGTTGGCGCTGTCGGCACCATAATCGGCGACCACCGCCAGCCGGCCCTCGTCCGCCTCCAGGCGGTATTTGCCCTTCAGCCGAGTGCGGTCGGCGAAGATGGCGGCTAGCCGCGCGCGCTGGGCGGCAAGGTCGAACTGGCCCCTGGCGTCGGTCGCCGTCCCCTTGAACCCGACATTGGCGACGAGATTGGCAAGGCCGTTGTCGCCGGCCGTGAAGCTGGCGACGGCCAACCGGCCCTTGCCGTCGAACTCCTCGAATGCCTCGCTGAAGCTGCTGTCCACCTGCAAATGGGGGGCAACCATCGCCATGCGGCTCGCCGGGCAGCGGAACTCGTCCGCCGAGACCGGGCCGAGGATTTCGGGACGGCGGGCGGTAACGGCGATGGCGACATTGCTGCGCAGCGCGCTCAGCTGGCAGGCGCCGACGGTCAACCGCGGTGCCGAGGTTGCCAGCCGCCCTTTGAAGCCGCCGGTCAAATTGCCGCGCCCGACCGCCGCGAAACCGAGGCGCCCGTATGGCGTGTCGAGCCGAATGGTCGTGTCGGCGATGTCGAGCGCGACATCGGGTAGGCGGAACGGCTTGCCGCTCGGCGGCGGCAGCAGCTTGTCGATCTGGCCCCAGCTGACGCGGCCGTTCTTCAGGATCCGGCCGTTGAGCCTGACGCCGCGCGCGGCGATCCGGTAGACCTGGATGGACCCGTTCCACTTGAACCGCATCTGGATGAGCGCGTGGCGTGCAACCAGATCGGGGTTCCTGGGGTCGCCAATGACGACATTGCTGATCCGCTGGTTGTGCAGGCCGATGCGCTCGATCCTGTAGGTTGCCTGGACCCCCTTGCTCGCGAGTTCGTCCTCAAGGACGTTCTCGGCGATCGGCTTGCGCCAGATCCACAGGACAAGGAAGGCGGCGACCGCCAGGCCCAGTAGGAGCAGCAGGCCGATGCGCGAAATCCGGCGCACACGGTGCCAGCCGCTGCGGTCATGGACGACCACCTGTTCGACCAGGTGCGCCCGTTCCGCTTCGTCCATCAGCCCTTTGCCGTCGTGATCGCCGACGTTCATCCCGCTTCAAACCTCGCTCGCCGCCGACCGTTCCGTCGCCGCCACAATGGCCCGTTGCATGGCGCCCCCGCTTTGCCTAGCCTCGAAAGGCTCGGTCACTATTGGAAGTTGGGAAGCTCGCGTGGCCGATCAGCCCACTGTTACGTCCGGACACCGCGCCCGCCTGCGCCGGCGGCTGTTCGAGGGTGGCCCCAGGGCCTTGCTCGACCATGAGCTCATCGAATACCTCCTCGCCCTCGCCATCCCCCGCCGCGACACCAAGGACCAGGCCAAGGCGCTGGTCGCCCGCTTCGGCGGCGTTGGGCCATTGCTGGCGGCCGATGCCGAGGCCTTGCGCCGCGAAGGCCTCAGCGACGGCGTCGTCGCCGCCCTCAAGATCGCCGAGGCGACGGC
>Ga0073934_10000210_pt1 | contig 175731 bp, 139 predicted proteins | sample LarsenN4metaG_FD_76834 | JGI IMG/M metagenome (GOLD analysis project Ga0073934, IMG submission 76834) | Hot spring sediment bacterial and archeal communities from British Columbia, Canada, to study Microbial Dark Matter (Phase II) - Larsen... ... | reverse complement strand
GGCAGGCTTGGTTTGGACGGAAATCTCCAGGTTTGGCAAATTGTGGCATAGTGCGCTCCCTCGGCTACATTTGCCATAAGCTTACATCACTTTGCAACTGCACTCAAGAGGGAGACTACAAGGTTTCCAAGCCTATTCATTGACCAATGATTCGATCTCAACCGTAGCTGGCCAGATTGAAACGCATTCAGTGGCAGAAATACCTGCTGCACCTAAAGGCCTTCATATTGTTCGAAATGGAAGCACAATCCTCTTAGATTGGGAAGACAATGCCGAAACGGACCTGAAGGGATACAACGTATATCGAGCGAATGCCATCAATGGTGAATTTCAACGGCTTACAATATCTCCAATTCCTCTCAGCAGTTACTCAGATAGCGCCGCGGTTGGCGCGGTAATGTATTATATAACCGGTGTGGAGATAAACTCTATCATCTTTTATAATTGCCAGCACATATGCGCAGATCTACCCACTGAGATCACTAATGCATGACATCACGCTCCCACCCCGCCTGGAAGAGATCGTCGCAGATTTCAGCGAGCTGGAGGGCAGGGAAAAGCTCGAATTGCTGCTGGAGTACGCCGAGCGGTTCCCGTCGCTGAGTGAGCAGTCGAACAGCGATCGCCAGGCGATAGAGCCGATTCCCGAATGCATGACGCCGGTTTTCCTCAAGGCGGAGCTGGTGGACGGCGGGCTGGAATTTGCCTTCGATATCCCCCCCGAATCGCCCACGGTGCGCGGCTATGCGTCGATTTTTGCGGAAGGACTCCATCACCTTACACCTGAGCAGGTACTCGTCATTCCCAACGATTTCTACCTGCGCATGGGTTTGGAGAAGGTCCTGAGTTCACAACGATTGAACGGCATGGCTGCCATCCTGGCGCACATCAAGGCACAGGCCGTGCGCTTCATGGCTCAGGATTCGGCATGATGGTGCCACTGGAATCCCTGCTGCACAACTGGCGCAGCGATCCCGGCGTTCATCGCGAAATTGCAGCCTGGCGGACATTTCCAGAACGCCAGGCTTTTTTCCAGTCGTTGCCTCCCGACCTTCACCCGGAGCTGGTCGCTGCCCTGAGCAGGAAAGGGATCAAAGCACTCTATTCTCACCAGACAGAGGCCTGGCGTCTTACAATCCAGGGAAAGCACGTCGCCATCGTGACCGGCACCGCCAGCGGAAAAACCCTCGCATATAACCTGCCGGTCGTGGATCGCCTGCTGCGCGATCAAGCTGCCCGGGCGCTGTACATCTTTCCCACCAAGGCCCTGGCCCAGGACCAGGTGGACGCGCTCAGGGAGCTGCCTCTTCCCGGTCAGGAAGTCAGCGTGTACGATGGCGATACACCCGCTTCGATTCGTCCGGCGGTGCGCAGCCAGGCGCGGGTGGTGATCACCAATCCGGATATGTTGCACACCGGCATTCTGCCCCATCACACCGCCTGGCACGAGTTTTTTCGAAATCTCAGTTTCATCGTCATCGACGAGATCCACGTCTACCGGGGGGTCTTTGGCTCGCACCTGGCAAACGTGATCCGCCGGCTGAAGCGCATCGCCCATTCCTACGGCGCAGTGCCCCGCTTCATCCTGACCTCGGCGACGATCGGCAATCCCTCCGAACATGCCAGGCGCCTAGTCGAAGAGGAGGTTGCCACCATCGAGTTCGATGGGTCCGCCCGGGGGGAGCAACATTTCCTGATCTATAATCCCCCGATCGTCGACCGGGAGCTTGGTCTGCGGCGCAGCGCCCTGCAGGAAGGGGTTCGCCTGGCGGATGACCTGCTGGCCCACGACGTCCAGTTGGTCATCTTTGGCCGTTCCAGGCGCACCGTGGAGCTGGTCCTTTCGTATCTGCGTGAGCGTTTCGCTAGCCTGCAACCTGCCGTTCGCCAACCCGGAGGAGAACATCGCGCCAGGTCTGCCGAGCAGGCCGCCGCTGAGCGCATCCGCGGCTACCGCAGCGGATACCTGCCCGGGCAGCGCAGGGAGATCGAGCGCGGCTTGCGCCGCGGCCAGGTGCGGGCAGTGGTGGCTACCAACGCCCTGGAGCTGGGCATCGACATCGGCGGAATGGGCGCCGCTTTGATGGTCGGCTTCCCCGGCACAATTTCCGCCGCCTGGCAGCAGGCCGGGCGAGCCGGCCGCGGCTTGGACGCCTCCCTGGCGGTCCTGGTGGCAACCGCCGACCCGCTGGACCAATACCTGGCTCACCACCCGGATTATTTCTTCAGCAGGACGCCCGAACTGGCCCTGATCGATCCCGATAACCTGCTGATCCTGCTGGCGCACCTGCGCTGTGCAGCATTCGAGCTGCCATTCAATGCGGGCGATGGATTCGGCTGGCTGGAGCCGGCTCGCACGCAGGAAATCCTGGAGTTCCTGCGCGCCGAGGGCCAGGTGCATGCTTCCGGCAAGCGCTACTTCTGGATGGCAGACCGCTACCCCGCCCAGGACGTCTCGCTGCGGAGCGCCTCGCCCGCCAACGTCGTGCTCCTGGCCGGTGAAGGGGAAAGCCTGCCCGGAGAAGAAAAATACCTGACCATCGGCCAGGTGGACCGCGTCAGCGCACCCTGGATGGTGCACCCCCAGGCGATCTATCTCCACGAGGGGAGCACCTTCCTGGTCGAGGATTTAGACCTGGAATTGAACGTGGCCTACCTGCGCAGGAGCGAGGTGGATTATTACACCGAGCCGCGCAACGAGACCAGCGTCGAGTTGGTCGAAAGATATGACCAGGAGAAGGTTGCAGGCGGCTGGAAGGCATACGGCAAGCTGCTGGTCACGTCACGCACGGTTGGCTATCGAAAGGTAAGATGGTTCACTCACGAGACTCTGGGATACGGGGAGGTCTCCCTGCCGCCTACCGAGCTGCTCACGACCGGCTACTGGCTGAGCCTGGAGAAAGATACGGTATCACAACTGCGCGAGGCGGGCACCTGGCGGAACGATCCCAACGACTATGGACCCAATTGGGAAGGCCAGCGCCAGCTTGCCCGCCTGCGCGATGGATTTCGCTGCCAGGTATGCAGCCTCGAAGAAGCGGGGCGCTCCCACGACATTCACCATAAGATACCGTTCCGCAAATTCCCCTCTTATCGAGAGGCAAATCAGCTCGAAAACCTGGTCACGCTCTGCCCGGCCTGCCACCAGCGGGTTGAGACGGCGGTGCGCGTCCGCAGCGGGCTGGCAGGCCTGGCGTTTGTCCTGGGGCACCTGGCACCTCTCTACCTTATGTGCGATTTGCGAGACCTGGGCATCCATTCGGATCCCCAGTCGCCCCTGGCAGATGAGCAGCCGACCGTAGTTGTTTACGACCAGGTTCCGGCAGGCATCGGCTTCAGCCACAGCCTGTACCAACTGCACTCCGAGCTTACCCGAAGAGCCAGCGAGCTAATCTCGAGCTGTGAATGTGTCGACGGCTGCCCATCCTGTGTCGGACCAGGGGGAGAAAACGGATTGGGAGGCAAAAAGGAGACGCTGGCGCTGCTGGCGGAGCTGATCAGGTAATTCGCCACCGGATGCGGGATGTGGGTTAAAATATCCTTCCAGAGACCGTTCCATCCTGGCCGCTCCTTCTTTAAACATGCAATCCCTCTCCGATCAACTTAAAGCGCTTGGTGTAAAGGTCGGTGCGCAGGACCTGCCTGCTCCCGTTCCAGCTAATCCTTACACCATCGAGAAGGTCGTCCCAGGACAATCCATCCCTACGCCCATGGGGGAGGCCTTCGTGGTCGAGGCAGTCTATCCACCTGAATATCGTCACGGCCAGGCTGGCTTGCGCTACCAGGCCGCGTTGCAGAGATTGGCTGCCTGGTCAGGGGATGCCCGCATTGGCGAGTTTCCTCACCATTCCTTCGCCTTCCTCGATACTGAGACCACCGGCCTTGCCGGAGGCACCGGCACCTATGCCTTCCTTGTGGGAGTCGGGCGTTTCGAGGGCGACCATTTCCACCTGGCGCAATTCTTCATGCGCGATCCGGACGAAGAGCCGGCACTGTTGTTGGCGCTGGAACAGTTCCTGGCGCCCTGCCAGGCGCTGGTCACGTTCAACGGGAAGGCCTTTGATATCCCGTTGTTGAATACCCGTTACATCATGCAGGGCTGGCAGACCCCCTATCGAGAGAATGCTCACGTCGACTTACTGCCCCTGGCCCGACGCCTTTGGAGAAATCGGCTGCCCAGCCGTACGCTTGGTAACCTAGAAGTCCAAATCCTGGGCGTGAGCCGGGCAGAAGAAGATATACCAGGTTGGATGATCCCGCAGCTATACATCGACTACTTGAGGAGCGGGGACAGTCGGCCTCTCAAGGGGGTCTTCTACCACAATGCAATGGACGTGCTCTCGCTGGCAGCCCTGTTGAACCATACCGCTGGCATGTTAGCGCAGCCATTGGATGGTACGATCGAGCACGCCGCAGATCTGCTCTCCCTGGCCAGGGTGTACGAAGACCTGGGAGAAATCAGCCTGGCTTCGGAAATCTATCATTGTCTCCTGGATCAGGAACTATCGCGGGAACATATCCTGGAAGCGCTCAATCGCCTGGCGCTGATTCACAAACGGCAGGGAGATCTATCGTCGGCGATCCCATTGTGGGAGAAAGCTGCTGAACTCGAGCACATCGAAGCCTGTGTAGAGCTTGCAAAGTACTACGAGCACCGCTGCTACGACTATCCAGAAGCTGTCTGCTGGACAGAACAGGCGGTGCAACATTGCACGACCTGTGATCTGCCTACATTCGAAAAAAAACAGATTATTGCCGAGCTCGAACACCGCCTGCGGCGATTGCGCAGGCTGATGGCCAGGCAACCATCCTGACCTCCGCTCATCCGGGGGACATCGGAAGACTACAACCTCCAAATGGAAAGCCACATTCGCAGCGCGCTCCGCCACAACATGCGAGTCAATATCCTGGAGGGCGGATTCTACGGCATGGCAATCGGATTCGCCTCGTTTGTCACCGTGCTGCCCTTGTTCGTCAGCTCCATGACCGATTCGGCCATCTTGATCGGGTTGATCCCCGCCATCCACGTGATGGGCTGGCAGTTGCCTCAAATCCTCATCGCCCGCCAGGTGTCACGCCAGTCACGCTACAAGACTATGGTCATGAAGACCACCATCCACGAGCGCCTGCCGTTCCTTGTGCTGGCAGTGATTGCCTGGGCGATCCCCAGGTTGGGTGAAGGAGCAGCCCTTACCCTTACTTTCACGATGTTGATCTGGCAAGGGCTGGGCAGCGGCTTTGCCGCCATCTCCTGGCAGAGCATGATCGCTAAGATCATCCCATCGGAACGGCGCGGTACATTCTTTGGCCTTCAATTCGCCACCGCAAATTTTCTCTCCAGCCTGAGCGCCATCCTGGCCGGCTATATCCTTGAAGCAGTGAGAGCACCCATCAATTACACGCTCTGCTTCCTGCTGGCCAGTGTAGCCATGGTGCTATCCTGGATATTCATATCCAGGACCCAGGAACCAAAGAGTGAATCTGATCTACCGGAGATCGATCGGGTCAGTTTTTGGAAGGGACTTCACGCTATTCTGCGCATGGATGTCAAATTTCGCTGGTTTGTACTGGCGCGCATGATCACGCAATTCGCAATCATGGGATTTTCATTCTATACAGTGTACGTGGTGCGCCATCTGGGAGTGAGCAAGTTCGAGACCGGGTTGATGACCGGAGTGTACCTGGGTATCCAGATCGTCGCCAATCCAGTGATGGGCTGGCTCGGCGACCGCATAGGGCACCGGATCGTGATGGAAGCAGGGCTGTTGGCAGCCATCGGCAGCGCCCTGCTGGCCTGGTGGGCGCCGGAGCCGGGTTGGTTTTACCTGGTGTTTATCCTGACCGGGATCGCCAGTGTGGCAGTATGGACAACCGGCATATCGATGGTCCTGGAGTTCGGTGAAGCCGAACAGAGGCCTTTTTACATCGGATTGGCGAATTCCCTCATCGCCCCAGCCACAATACTGGCCCCGTTCATTGGAGGCTGGCTGGCCGATCTGGCAGGCTACCCAGCAACGTTCCTGGCTTCTGCGGCCGGAGGGGTGCTGACAGTCCTCGTGCTGCGGCTGTTGATGGCGCAGACACCGAAGTTGGCTGCCTGAATCCGAGTATACTTGAGTTCATAATCCAGAATTTTAAATAAAGCGAGGAGAGTGGAGTGAAATGGCCAAATCCTATATTCAAAGCCTGATGGGTGAGCGTGAAAAATCGCTGCTGGTCAGCCGCCAACACTGGTTCATCCTGGCCAGGAACATCTTCCTCGAAATCCTGGCAATCGTCATCATCATCATCCTGGCTGTCGTAGCGGCTATATCCTTCCTGCCCCTGTGGTGGATTCCGGCAGCCATCGGTGCCATCCTGTTGTTGATCCCTGTTGCCACCATGCTGCGTGACATCCTCGATTGGTGGAATCGCCAATTTCTGGTGACCAATCGTAGGGTAATGCAGATCTCCGGCATTTTCAATAAGAACGTGATCGACTCGTCTTTGGAAAAAGTGAACGACGTAAAGATGGAGCAATCGGTTTTCGGACGCATGTTCGACTATGGCGACGTCGAAATCCTGACCGCCAGCGAGCTTGGCGTTAACAAGTTCAAGCGTATAGAAAATCCTATACGTTTTAAAACCGCCATGATTAACGCCAAGGAGAAGCTCGAGCGGGGAGAGGAGGGGGTGGGCGAGAACGAAGATATCCTGGCGATGATCGCTCGCCTTGACCAGATGCGCCAGCAAGGCATCCTCACCGAGGAGGAATTTGCGGCTCAAAAGGGCAACCTGCTCTCGAAGTTATAATGATGAGTGTTATTCTTGATTATGCTCAATTAACCTGGCCGGAAGTGGCTGCCTTGCCGCGCAGCCTTCCCCTGGTAATTCCCCTTGGCAATGGCTATCCCACGAATAGGGTGTTTGAGCGACTGGGAATGCCTGAGCGAGCAGGTATCCTGCCGGCCATCCCCTTTGGATGGCAAGAGAGTGGCTTGAAAATCGCCGATCACTTGCTCGGGGCGTATCTTATCAACCTGTTGAACAGCCTGCGAGATGATGGCTTCTCCCAGGTATATGCCCTCACACCGCCTGGCCCCGATTATGGACTCGGACCCGCTCGTATCACCTTGCCTCCCCTAGCATCGATCGCAGGGAATTGTCTGCCATCAGATGAAGACCGCGGCAAGGTGATCCTGATCCCCATCGGACACACAGAACAGCACGGCCACCACCTGCCCCTCTCCACTGACAGCGATATCATCCAGGCGATTGCTGAAGGTGTGGCGCAGGCTGCTCCAGACAAGGTAGCCAGGTTGCCAGTCATGCCCTACGGCGTCAGCACCCACCGCCCCTCCTTCGCAGGCACCCTCAATGCGGGCGGGCGTGCATTCGAGGACTTCTGGTTGGGCGTGATCGATGTGCTGGTGGCGCGAGGTTTTGACCGCTTCTACTTGATCAGCGGCCACGGCGGCAATTGTTCTTTCCTGGTCAACGTGGTGAAATACGCCGGGGAAAGATATCGCCGTATCTTCTGCTCCACATCCTGGCTGTATCTATCGGGGACGCAAGGCGTGGCAACACTGCAGGAACGCCGGCGTTCTGGAATCGGTGGGATGGGCCACGCCTGCGAGCTGGAGACAGCCTTGATGTTGCATATCCGGCCTGAATTGGTTCGGATGGATAAGGTCGTCGACGAAATGGATTTCATTGCAACCCCATCTTATTTCATGGACTGGGTGGAAGGCGGCGCGCTGGTGGCGAATCCACCCTGGGATGATGACACGCGCACGGGCGCATATGGCGCTGGCAGCCTAGCAACCCGCGAGAATGGGGAATATTGGCTCAAAGCTGCCATCTCAGAAAAAGTGATTCACATAGACGAAATCCACGATCAGTACACCCGGCGGGAAGCTCGCCGCCAGGCTGGTTATGGCCTGTGGGGGAAAAATAATTGCCAGGAGTAACGCAGTTGAACGGAAAAGACCAAAAATGTGGGTGAAGGGCGCGCATCGGCTCGCCCTTCACCCAGATTTTCGGAATCTCCTCTACGAACTGTGTAAGCCCTGTTAGTTTAAATGATAGGTGTGGTAGGGATTCTCACAGGGATTCCCCCAGGCGAGATGCATCACGCGTGCGGTGAGGTCGATCACCAGGGCGTTGATCGTCTTCTCGCGATCCAGCGGATTGTATTGATCCATGGCATGGTTGCAGATCGAATTGGGGAAATTTATGTGGTCGCGCTGGATAGCCTGTAGGGATTTTATCGAGTGTTGCTGGGTCTGCCGCAACATCCGGGTAGCCCTGAAATACCTCACCCGGGTAGCGACAAGCTCATCTGGCTCGTCTTCAATCGTCTGCATGTCGTAGTCAAGATAGTGATTGGTATGCACCACATAACCTTCCAGGCCATATTGGATGGCAAAATGGCGGGCTGATACCTCAACATTATATAACTCGCCACTCTCGTGTGCCAGCAAATGGTTGTATCCTGCTGCCCGGTGAGGTACCAGCATGTGGCGGATGGCGTCTGCGGGATTAGTGGCACCCAGCACGGCGCGAGAGACGATCACTCGCGGGATACCGATGCGTGAATCGTTGGGATAGACTGAATCACAACATTGGGCGATGCCAGAGGCGTTGAAACCGATATTGGGCAGCAATCCTCCATAGGTCATGGCAAGGAAGGCAGGTTCATCTTCGGGCGCGGCGTGGATTACATACACGTCCTGTTCATCGTCTGGCAGCCAATCTTCGTTATGGGCGATCAAGACATGGCCATCGGCGGTGCGCTCTTCATTGACCGCCATACTGGTGCATTTGGTCAGGTGCAGGGCATCCATGGTGACGGCTTCCATGGCGTTTACCACCGCCAGGTCATCGAAGGGGACATCCGACCCTTCGGCGATGCCGCGCAATTCGTCTACGTATTGAGGGTATCTTTCCTGTGCAAAAGGGATGTATTTACTCGCCTGTATGCGGGCACCCTCCCAGGTCAATTCCAATTCACTATAAATGCTCTCAATCAACTTCATCGCGTTTTCGATGGAGTGTCGGATCTGTATGGTACAGGCCTCGCCAATCTGACGTCCGATCTCCCGATGAGTGCCCATCACGGTAATCAATGGGGGTTGATTTACTTGCTGAATAGCATTGGCTTCATTCATAAAACCTCCTCCTTGATAATCATTCGATCGATTCGAATTCAAGCCGCAGTGAACGCACCCAACACCCCCGTGCTCTGGCAACCGAGATCGCCTCTTGAATTTCTGCTTGAGACAACAGTTGCGATGAACTGATCACAATCCCGTCCACCTTTTTATCATTGATCAATGATTCCAGTTTTTCAAAGCCGCCGAAAATTTCCAGGCCGTGAATCTGGCGCCCGACATGGTAAGGGTCCTGATCCAGGAAGCCGATCGTCCGATAACCGAGCTGAGGATTCATCTGGATCCAGCGGACCGCCATCTCTCCGGCGTCACCTGCCCCGCAGATCAGAACCCTCTCTTCCCTGGCTTTAACCCGGCGTCCAGAGATCATATCTAGAATTCTGAATGATGAGCGGGAGCTCGCCAGGCCGAGGTAAAGAAACAAGGTCAGAAGAATGAAAATGCCGGGTAGATATTCACCCTGGGGGAATAAAAAGAAGACGCCTGCCGCCGAGAGCATCACGCTGCTGGCGACGGCCTTGGCGAAATTAACCAGGTCGCCCACCCCAACATATTGCCAGACGCCCCGATAGACCCCAAATGTAATAAAGGATGTATATGTGGCTATCAACACAATTGGCAGGGTGTTGAGATATTTCTCCAACAGCACATTGCTCATCGATAAGCCATTAAGGGTGAAAAACGCCAGATAGTAGGCGACGCTGATCAGTATGAAGTCCAATATGATTTCTAACAGGCGACGCTTATAGGTGAGCTCAAACATCAGGCGGGCAATTGTGCGGTAGCGGGCTTGCGATGTGGATGTCACCACCTTCAAACGTCCCAGGTAGGCGGTAATCAATGCCAGGGACAAGATCAACAACGGAACCAATACCAGACTCAGATCATAGTCCAACGATTCAAGCACCGTGGCTACCACGCCCGAAGCCAGCGCGACGCCATAAAGAACTAACACCGCCTGGCGTTCGGTCAATCCAAATGCAACCAGGCGGTGGGAAGTGTGATCGCGGCCTCCCTGGGTGGGCGATTGTCCCCGTAACAGCCTGGTGAATGTGACCAGGATGGTATCGAAGATTGGCAGCAGAAACAAGATGGTCGGGACACCCATTACGGCAAACACATTGGAGGCCTGGGGAGTCGAGCGAGAGATGGCCAGCACCGCCAGGGTAAACCCCAGGAACTGGCTGCCGCTGTCGCCCATGAAGATTGACGCAGGTGGGAAATTAAACACAAGAAACCCCAACGCGCTGCCCATCAGCGTCAGGGAGATGACCAATAGATCTTGATTTCCATTCTTCCAAAAGAAAAAGCTCAAAATACCAGCAGCGATGACCGAGATGCCTCCCGCCAACCCATCCATGTTGTCCAGCAGGTTGATGGCGTTGGTTATTCCAACCAGCCAGACGAAGGTCAGCAAGCTGTTCGGAACCTGGGCCAGGATATTATTTGGAATGCGCGGGGTAAAAAATCCGGTGGTGTAGCCCAGGAAAACCACGATGGCGGCTGCCAGTATCTGGCCCACCAGCTTGGCAGCCGGCGAGATCCGGCGAATGTCATCATAGACACCGATCAGAAAAACGAGTGAAGACCCCGCCAGCAGTTCCCAACGCACCTGGCTCCAACCGGCAGAGTAGGCTGCACTGACCAGCAGACTGAGGAGAAAGGCCAGGAATATCCCCACACCCCCCAAGGAGGGCGTTGGTTGGTGGTGCCAGCGGTCTTCCCGAGGAATGGCCACATAACCTGACCGGCGTCCAGCCAATCGGATAACAGGCACCAGGACCAGGCTGAGCAATAGGGCCAACATCAGGGTGAGGGTCAGGTTCATGCTGCACCGGGGGTTTACTCAGGGGAATTGGTTCAATTGTGCGATGAGGTTGCTGATATTCGATTTTTGATCCTCCGGAGCAGTAAGCAAGGCATTCTGAGCGTGAATGAGGGCATTGTTTACATCCCCTTTTTGGGCATAGAGTTGGGCCAGTGTTTGTTCAAACTTCCATATATCCCTGGAATCAGGCGCAATGCTGATGGCAGCCTCTACCGCCTGGATCGCCTTATCAGTCTGGTCTGTAGAAATATAGAATTGCCCGAGAGCCAGGTTGTAATCCAGGCGGGACCTATTGTCTTGAGCCAAGCGTAGCGCCTCCTGATAATGATATTCGATCTGCTGGATGGCCTGCGCCTTGACCTGAGGATCGGTTGAATCCTGGCCGGCAATCAGGTAATACTCGGCCATCACGGCATGGATCCAATCGTAATACGGATCCAGTGCAAGGGCGCGTTCCAATAGCTGAAAGGCCCTGTCGGGTTGATCGAGGGAGTTCATATAGAGAATCGCCCACTCACCCCACAACCTGGCGTTGTTGGGACTGAGGGTGAGAGCCTGGGAAAAGTACCTGTCAGATGTTTCGGCACGTTCAAGGCGCACCTGGGGATCATCAGATATCGAGGCCCACAGGCTGTACAGCCTCCCCAGATTGGCCGTGTGATCGGTATTCAGTGGATTCAGCTCCTGGGCGCGTTTCAGGTCACGGGCAGCCTGGGCAAACAAATTCTCTCGCTCCTCAGAATCGGTCAGCGTCTTGGCATGTTCCAGATATGCTCTACCCAGAAACAGATAGTAAAAGTCTTCGTTTGGCGCCAGTTGGATAGCTCGATCGTAGACCGCGATCGCGATGGGCCAGGAATTAGGCCGGGTAAACGGCTCTGCCAACTTGTAGGCGATGTCAGCTTGAACGATGCGGACATTGGTGTATCCAATCGTGGCTAGTGCTAACAGAAAACCCATCGAAGCAGCAATCGCACCTCGCCAGCCAACTCTACCTGCTCGTACTTGTCGAGAAGAGGCTGCATAGAGTCCTGCACCCACCAGCAGGAGGCCAAACAAGTACAGATAGTATTTGGTAAGCAGAATTTCGTAGCCGCGGATTTGGCCCATAATGGATTCGATATCCATTGCCTGTGTATTGACAATTGTCGCCAGGCCTGAGGCGTGCCAGAGCCAATATCCGAGCCCGATCACCAAGGACATCCCCATGATCGCAAGAAACGACTTAACCCAGGCCATCCCGGTGGAGGTTTGCGTACCCTCTGATGAAAACGTCACGGCGGCAACCAGCCAGGTCGTCATCATCATCGCCAGGACACCGTAGGAAATGCCGGAACCTGTTCCACGCAGAAGCACCATCGATGTCCAGATGATATCGATGGCCGACCTGCCGCCCTGCGAGCTCGAGATGAAATTGTATCCCAATGTCGCCAGCAGGGTGCCTGCTACCAGGCTCCCCACCAGGGACTCTCTAAACCACACAGGCCAGACGACCATTATAGGGGACGGGATCGCCTTGGAACTGCGTCGTTTCTTGGAGTATCTCTTTGAAGAAGTGGCTTCCGATTTTGGATCAAGGTCGGATCCGCCTGGGTTTATTGCTGAGAGATTCCCATATTCCCCGCTGCGAGGCAAGATGTTACCGCATACCAATAACAAGCCTGAAAAGGTCCAAAAATAGGAGCGGGTGACTGCGATGGCGATGCCAAAATTAATCTCTGCAAAATGGGCAACGATCACCGCAAGCAATCCGGTCAAGGTCAATGCCCGCAGCAGGTCTCCGCTCGTATTTGGGCTTTCATAGCGGCTGAACAACGCTGCCCAAACCAAGTAGAGGATGACGCCAATCAGCATGCCGAAGGGGAGTCCGACTCCAAAATAACCCAACCCCTTCCAGGAAATGAAGATCACCGCACTGATAACGCCACAAACCAGGTAAAGGCCAAGGAATAGATTTCGCTGCCCTTCGCCAGGTACCAACCCGAGCCATTTGAGTGCATAGTAAATCACCGCGCCGAATAAATAAATGTAAGCAGCCAGTCCAAGCAAGCCGGTGATCACCACAGAATCCCAGGTCTCGTTATGGGCACGATCGGGTGAGGCATTGCGTTTCTCTACCTGTGTCAACTCAGGCGGGTAAAACGGGTTGTATGCCACGTACATGGTCTCAGGACCATAACCGATCAGAGGGCGAAGGAAATTAAACCGGTCAGTGCTCCCGTCCGGGTAAGTTAGAGGGGCATGGGGCAACACGAGCTCGGCAGTTCCCTGCCAGATGAGGGTGCGAACGCGCCCAGTACGGCTCTCGGCGTCGAGTAATTGCCCTAGCCGGCCAATGCCAGGTAAAGTGCGCAGCTCATCCAACGGGCCGTTGGGGACATTGATGATCAGCAGGAAAAGAGCAGCGACCGCTGCGGCGGAGACGCCGGCAATCGTCAACCAACGTTTCCGCCAGATCAATGACAACAACAAACCCAAGAACACCAAGCTGGCCGCCCATCCGAGCCAGGGACCACGGCTTCCGCTGAAATAAAGCGCAATCACCTGGAGAGCGCAGATGAATACATATGAGGTTGCACGGGAGAAATTCGCGATCAGGTTGCCTTCATCATTGAGAATTGCGCCAAAAGATTCCACTATCCGGATGATGGTTATTGGGAAAGCCATGATCAGGTAGGCAGCCACGAAGATGGAATTTCCCATGTTGGCTGCGATGCGGCTGGACACGTTCCCTCCCCAAGGCACCGGGTCGATCTGATAGCGCTGCAGAACCCCATATAGACTGACCGGCAGGCTGGTAAGGATCACAACTGTCAAGAGACGCTGTACCTGGTCCCTACGGCGGAGGTTGCCAGCAACGGATGCGAAGATAACCAGGTAGGAGAAAGTGGTATAGGTCCCTTGCAGGCGCTGATAGGAGCCCCACAGGCTGGTGCCCGGTGAAACCGAGAATAAGGACGAGACAATGTATACAATCGCCAGGGCAAGGGTGGGCTTCACAAGAGGAATATCCAGGATTGCTCTGAGGCGGGATTTCCCCGGTTGGATGACATCCCAACGAGGTCCACCCATATCGATGATCTTGACAAGCCAGGCAACCAGCACGATCAGCGCTAAGGAGCGCAGGAGAGACAACTTATCGGGTTCGAATATCCGATTGGAATAAACGTTGAAAAAGACGGGGACGACAACAATTGCCGTTAACCAGGCGGCTTCCATGATGCCGTCACACCACTGGCTCAGTTTGGTCGGCATGCGGGGGCACTCACAGGAGCTTAGATGTTGTGAATATGGTCACCGGTCCGTATCTTACCATAATATAAATTACCCCGATCTCTCCCAGACGAAATCAACGATGGGAGAACATTCGAATGCGGATATCAGCTTTTGGGGGTGTGCGCCGCTCATACCCCAATATCCTAGTACATCGCTTGAGTGTTCCCAAATGGAAAGCTTGCGTCCGTGGTAGATTTTCGTGTATGATAACACGGATGACACGGCATTTGTTACTAGCCCTGGGGAGGCGCTTTAGCCTGCGACGATCCTTGCAAAACACTCTGCAAGATCGTCGTATCTGGCAGGCCAGCGCATTGTTACTGGTCGCCAACAGCATCGTCACTGTTCTCGGTTTGATTCGCACGCCGGTCATCACCTGGCTCATCCCCAAGGACGAAGTGGGCATGCTCGGAGTGGTGGGGTCCTGGATACCCTTCCTGCAATTGTGTTCTCTCTCGGGCTTGGACAGCGCAGCATACAACTACATAGCCAAAGGCCAACCTTGGGCGTTTATCGTCACTACGATCTATCGGCTTCGTTGGTCATTAATCAGCTCAATGGGTTTTTTGTTAGGTGCCATCTATTGGGCGTGGCGTGAGCAGTCTGGTATCGCATGGATATTTGTCGTCACAGGGATCGGTTTTCCGTTGGCAATTGGGATGACCGCATCCGCGGGGATGTTGGGTGCCCAGGAACGATTTCGTGGCTTGTTTTGGTATCGAATATTTGAGAGCTTGACCGATTTTGCGGGCTTCATTCCGTTGGCATTCTCTGTTTGGTGGATCAGCAGAGTCCTTACATTTTATGCCTCGAACCAGATCGCCACAGGGATCATGCAACTGTCGGTCACCCTTTGGTTGATCCGCCAGGTACGCAGATCAGATGTCAAGCAGATGCAGGTGCAACAAGAGAGGGAAATGATTCGATATGGAAAACACCTCACCACCATCAATGGAATCAGCGTACTTCAGGCCAGGAGCGATGCACTGCTGGTTGGCCTGTTCATGCCGCTGGGAACAGTGGCTGATTATTCGATTGCAATGCTTGTGTACGAACAAATTCGTCGCTTGTGGGGGATATTTATCGCAATCCGTTACCCAAAACTAGTTCGCATGCCAACCAAACACCAACGGAGGCATATTGTGCTGGAGGGTGGAATGGTGTGGGGTGGATTGATAACAATTGGGATTGTGATTGCATTTCTCGCTCAATGGTTGATTCCTATCACTCTACCGAAGAGCTACGTGAGCAGCCTGGGTTACATGAACATCTTAATCGGCACCGTCCTGGTCGGCGTGCCTGGAGGATTGGCTGAAACATATTTCCGGGCACAGCAAGACGAGAGTAATCAATACAAGATGAGATTGATCGCTGCAGCAGTCGGAGTTATTGCGCCCTCTTTGTTGATAATTCGTTGGGCTGCTTATGGAGCTGCTTACGGCCGCCTGCTTGCAAATCTTACCCTGTCTATACTGGGGATATGGCTGTTTGTACGGGAACCTATCACAAAACGAAGCACGCCAGGCATGGAATAACAATGCCGTGATTGACAGATTTATCAATCGTTTAATACCCGGGTATCGATATAGACCCAATTTATCTCCGACTGTAGACCAGTCGATCCTTCTATACCAGGCATCTGGTTACATGAAAATGACCCCTGAGGAGATTCAATACCATTTTATCCGTTACCGAGAGCTTCATCTTGCTAATGATTATGCCCGTGTGCTTGGGGAATCCAAGACTCTGACTTTCGAAGAGGCGTTCTTGCTCTACCTCGCGATTGTACGCATCAAGCCTGTAGAAGTTGTCGAGATCGGGACCCAGTATGGTAAGTCAACCCGAAGAATTCTGGATATACTGAGCATGTTAAACCTGAAAACCAGGCTCACTTGTTTCGATATCGTGAACCAGTTAACCTATGCGTCTCCTCAAGAAGTACAGTTTATCCAACATGATCTGACCGATGACTTTTTCGAAACTGTCTTGTCTCGCATTGCGCCAGGTTTAATCTTCCTGGATGCCCATCCATACTACCTGTTGAAGAATATAATTTCGGCATTCTTACAATGGTCTGTAGACCGACAGTCCATTCTTGCGATCCACGATTGTGCCCCAGGTCTGTATAATCCTCATATGCGTATTTCGAAAGATGAGCCAAAGGCGGTGAGCAGCCATACCGGACACTGGGAGCGCCATGTATTGATGGAGATTTTCGGGACAGAAAACCAATTGTTAGATGATTTGGAGACGCCCAGGCACCGTCTAAAAATTTTCAACACGACACATGGCCTGGCCTTGATTGCAGGCAATGATACACTCACCCAAGCAACATAATAATCCCCGATGAAATCTTGTGTATGTATTCTTGCCTGGCATACAAACCCAGGATTATATGAAACACTCGTTGGTATACCTGGCCTGGACCTGTACATCCTCTCTCATCGGCGTGAGCTAGAATTGCCCACCGACCTCCAGGCTCAGCTTAATGGACACATATTATTCGAGCCGAACCTGGGATATGATTGGGGAGGATATCAGCAGTTCCTTGAGAAAGAGATCTATAAACAATATTCGGTAATATTTTTCGCCCATGATGATATCGTCATACTGGACAACGATATCTTCAACGCATGTGTAGAACTGATCGACTCCACGAGAGGAAATTGCATTGTTGGAAATAGCCGCCAGTCCAATAAGAGAGATTGGCCGCTCACTCATATTCACAGCTACGCTCATTCTAAGTGGAAACCCCCATCCTGGGACTTCTGCCACGATGTCGTGCGTGGCTCTTTCTTTGCCACTTCCAGCGCGGCGTTAACATCTTTGGGTAGATTTGAAATCTTGTGGGACAGGCATGGATTTTTCGGAGTCGGGGCTGGAAATTGGAGTTTACGAGCAACCTGTGGCAAGTTCCAATATTACCTGGGCGAGGATGCGTTCCGCTATCTGAATGACACGGATCAAGCCAGCCCTTATCTGATCGAGCTGTATCGCGGTCAATCGAAGAAGAAGCCACACCACGTATCAATAATCTGGCGGATGCGTTATAAATTAATGGTTGAATTGTCAAGGCTATTGATGGTGAATTACATGAACGCCAATTCAATTTCTCGTAAAAAAAGATTAGATACACTCATGGAGAAGATATTTGCTTATTTGTGATGAAAGATGCCATATGCGCTATTTTGATAGAGAAAATTATCGCATCGTCCAGATCGAGACTAAAACTACACCGGAATTTTGGGATGCTCTATGGAGCTACACCGCCACACCGTTCGATGGCGACAACCTTCAGATGGAGAACTTTGTCACACGCTATACGAAGAAATATTTATCACCAGATGATGGGCTTATATTGGAAGGATGTTGTGGTCGCGGAAAACATGTTGCTGAATTGGTGTCTCATGGTTATCGATGTATTGGGATCGACTATGCACCCGCGACGGTTAAGGAGACGAGTCACACATATCCTCAGCTAGATATCCGCCTTGGCGATGTGAGGCGCTTGGGATTTGAAACAGACACCTTCGCAGGGTACTGGTCATTGGGCGTAATCGAACACTATTGGGAAGGATATCGACAAATAGTAAGCGAAATGGAACGCGTTATACGCCCAAATGGTTATCTCTTCTTGACATTCCCTTCCATATCCCTCCTGCGGAAAGTAAAGATAATAATGGGCAAATACCCACTTATTGGCTCTGGCAATGAACCGGATGGATTTTATCAATTTATTTTGGACAAAAGGAAAGTGATGCTGGATATCCAACGATTTGGTTTCCAGCTAGTGTATTCATCTCGGCTGGATGGAATTAAAGGTGTGAAGAGTGAATTACACCTCTTCAGTAAGGTGCTTCAGAGTCTCTATGACTACAGGGGAAAATCAATTCCTGTAAAGGCGATTAGATCGTTGTTATCAATTTTGCTGTCGGTATTCGCAGAACATGCAACCCTGCTCATCTTCGTTCGAAAGAATGGCAGTAAAAACCAGACTTAATATATTCCATGGCAAGAGTGAAGGGACATCTCAAGCGGTTATACACTTTCTTTTATTTCAAGGCCCTGCCATTATTGGTAAAACCACCGCACGTGCTTTATGATGGGGAATTGGTGACAGTTACGCGAGCAAGTATCATGGAATTATTGAATAAACATCGAAGCGAGATACATGGAAGAGTGCTTGACGTGGGGGTTGGCACCTGGGAATACCCGCGCCAATTGCTGCGAGGAAGATGTGAATATATATCCACGGATTGCGTGAAATCTCCTTCGGTCGATGTATACAGTGATATACATCGCCTGACCGATGTATTCGAAGCCGAAAGCTTCGATTTCGTGATTTGCACAGACGTGTTAGAACATGTGGCGCGTCCCTGGATCGCGATCCGCCAGATTTATGCGATCTTAAAACCTGGGGGAACATTGCTGCTGACGATACCATTTAACTTTCACCTACACGGCAACCGAAGTACTGGCGACTACTGGCGCATATCGGCCGATGGGCTGCACCAATTGATCATCGGTGAAGCTGGCTTTCGGGAGGCCGAGATCACACCCATCGGGCCTCCGGAATACCCATTCTGTCATACCGTCGTGGCGCGCAAATAATATGATCGTCTACTTGAACCTGGATGGCACAGGACGCGGCGGGCCGCACGTTTGGAGCCTGCGGATGCAGAGAGCACTGGCGCAGCGCGGATTTCAGGTTGCGCATGACCTGAAATCAGCCTGGGAAGCGGCATTATTCGTCGCCGACACCGATGGGATGGAGACAGCCCTGGAACGAGGTCGACCAGTTGGGTACCGAGTCGCCGGTGGATATGACATTGCCTGGTTCCGGGCCATGCAGCGCCAGATGACAGAGAAATATCACGCTGCGAATGCTGTCATAGCCAGGGCGCTTGAAAGAGCAGGGATGGTGTTCTATCAGTCCCAATGGGCGAAAAGACATCTGGATAATTTGCTTTTCTCGAGGCAGCAGGATTTTTCAATCATCTATAACGGGGTTGACCTGGATCAGTTTTCGCCCCATGGACGGACACAGTCAGATATTCCCGTTCTGGGGACCGCCGGCATATTGCGCTATCGTTTCCGTTTGGAGACGTTCTTCAAGCTCTCTATACGAATAGGTATTCCCCATCGGCTGCTCATAATCGGTAGCCTGGATGACGAAAATAAACAGGTCCTGGAAGAATACACCAGGTATCCTAGTGTTGGGTCCCGGACCACTTACCACCCATACCTGCATCCCGATGCGCTGCCAGCGTATTTCAGGCAGATGAGCCTGCTCATTCACCTGGTCTGCGGCGACGCCTGTCCGAATGTGGTCATCGAAGCGCTGGCCTGCGGGACGCCAGTGGTTGCGCCCCGCTTTGGCGGCTCTGCTGAACTAGCCGGAGAGGCTGGAGTTGTCTTCGATTGCATCCCATGGGTCTACGATGAAGATTTTGTCGATGCGCTCGTCCAAAGCACAAAGCAGGCATTATCCAATGCAGAGCACCGATCCATCCTGGCACGCCAAAGGACAGAGAGGGAATTCGATCTCAGCCGGATGGTTGATCGCTACCTACTGGCATTGGGTTTACCATTAACGGTTGAGACAAGAAAAACTGATCCAAAGCACCTGATACGCTCAAAGCGACCGAATTTACTGCGCAGTACCGCGTCGCGCCTGATTACCAGGCCGCGCTACCTTACCGCCATGGCCCTGCGCAAGGCTGGGGGCCTGCGGCAAAAATCATCCTCCCGGAAAAAAAATATCAAACCTCGCATAGCGTTCACACTGTATGATTTCCAAATCGGAGGCATCGAAAACTGGCTTTACCGATTGGCACGCCATCTATGTGGCGAATTCGATTTCTATTTCCTGGCCACGAAAGTGCCGGATTTCCTGGCAAAGTTCCACCAGGTAGGTGTATGCGCCTATCTACCCACCCCCAGACAAATGCTGGCCTATTTACGAAAGCATGCAATAGACCTGGTACAGGTCCACAATGAACGCTGGCCCATCGACGCTGCCCTGGCAGCGGGAATAGCGCATGTCATCGAGCGAACTGATGGCCCACGTAGCTGCGCCCGTGTGCCAAAACACGGCGTGGAACTGGTGATTGCTTCTACACAGGGAACCGTCCCGATGATCGCCGAACGGTATCCGCTCGAAAACATCCGCATGATCTACAATGGCATCGATCTGGAAGAGGTGGACAAGGCATCAACAGAACGCCTATGGCCGACGGATCTCTTTATCATGGGACAAGTCAGCCGCTTTGGCCGCGGTAAAAACCTGGGGATGCTTTTCCAGGTAATGAATAGACTGCCACACCTTGGAGACAGACTCCGCCTGGTGCTCATCGGTGGCGATTCGCGCATGCCAGGTGCAGAAAAAATCGAATCGGAGCTGCGCCTACAGGCCATGCCGCTGGGCGATAAGGTGGCTTTTATGGGCGAAAAAGAAGACAGCCTTCCCTGGATAAAAGGGTTCGATGTCGGCACCTGTGCGTCAGATAATGAAGGCATTCCTAACTCATTGATCGAGGCTATGGCATGCGAGAAGCCAGTCATCTCGACAGATGTTGGCCAGGTGCGCGAGTTGGTTCAGGATGGCAGAAGCGGTTTTCTCGTACCACCCGGTGGTGTGGAAGCCTTTTGCCTGGCTGTAGAAACATTGGTAAATAATCCGGCGCTGTGCGTTCAAATGGGCAAAGTGGGAAGACAGATCGTCGAGGAGAGGTTCTCGATTCGGAGAGCTGCAGCCCAATATTCCGAGATCTATCACCAGCTACTAGGAAGATGAAGTGCGGATCGGAATCTCATTGGTAGACCTGGCAATCGGCGGGGCGCAGACCTTCCTGGCTCAACTCGCAGCGGGCCTTGACGAGCGGGGACACCATATCTACTATTACCTGTTCGCCTCCCAGGATAACCCGACATATGCAACACCCTCGCTTATATCCACCTTTAATCGGCATGCAGAAAAAGTCGCCAGACCGGTAGATCTTCACCGCTGCGAAGCCATCCAGCTAGACGGGTATCATAGTATCTGGAAAAAATTGCCGTATCTCAAGGTCTTAGACCGCTGTGTGGAAACCTATCAATCAGCGTATAGCATTAAACGTTCTGGCCCGTTTTACCTGCAACACAGGGTGTGCAGCTCGCGCTATATTCAAGGCCTATTCGGCAGGCCAGCCAGATTGATCTACCAGGGCGTGCCCCGGTTAATAGGACCGTTAAACAGCGAGCGGAGTTATGACCTGGCGATACTGGGGCGCATCCATCCGGTAAAAGGTCATCTATTATTTCTGGAGATCTGTGAGCGACTCTTCAAAGCACAAGGTCGATTGAGCGCCGCGCTGATCGGCGGTTATCCCGAGATGGGTCCCTACCAGCGGCTGGTTCAGAGCAAGGTGGCTGAGTTAATCAATCATGGAGTGGAGGTCTGCCAGACCGGTGATTTAGCCCATAGCGAGGTCTATGATTGGCTTAAGCAGGTAAAGATCTTGCTCGTTACATCCACAGACGAAGGATTCGGACGGATGGCATTAGAGGCGCTCGCCTGTGAGACAGCCGTGATCGCCAATCCGGTTGGTGGCTTGCTGGAAATCATCCAGGATGGACAGACTGGACTTTTTGCGAAGCGCGATGATCCGCAATCATTTGCCCAATTGACAGCACGCATTTTAAAAGACCCAGCCTTGCGCGTTCAGCTTGCCCGTCAGGGACGTGAAATGGTTGCCAGGCATTTTTCCTTGGATGCCATGTTGGATCAATACGAAACTCTCTACCAGCAGATTGCCCAAGGGGGATGATGGACATTCTATGCATCTCGACCACCGATTGGGATGAGATCTGGGGCAGCCGCCAACAGGTATTGTCTCGCCTAGCAAAAGCCGGGCACCGAGTGCTGTTCGTCGAACGCCAGGTGGGACCGGAACACCTGCTGAGGGATGCAGGGCTGCGAGCGAGAAAAACGGCCCGATGGCGTCTTCCTGGCCGACACAGAATCGATGAAAATCTGTGGACATGGCAGCCGCCGCTTATGCTCCCTGGGCGCTATTACAGCAAGGTACTGAACGCCGTCGGGCAACTACTGCTCCGATCGAGGTTGAAAACGGTCCTAGCTGAGGCTGGTTTTGGGAATCCGATCCTGTGGCTGTATCCACCCCATTCAGCCCCATTGATCGGAAAGTTCAATGAGATAATGGTCGTCTATCATTGCATAGAACGCTTTGCCGGTGGGCAAACCGGCTGGAAGCGGAGGATCATGCTCTTACAGGAAACCGACCTGCTGCGTAAGGCCGACCTGGTTTTTTGCCATTCTGAGGGACTACAGCAACTCTATCAAGCCCAGTGCCGCACAGAAATCCGCTTTATACCCAGCGCGGCAGACGTTTCTTTCTTCCAATCCACCGAAGAGGTCCACCCCGCGGTCCATCATATACCAAGGCCGCGCATCGCCGTCGCAGGCACTTTTGATAACCGCATCGATACCGCACTGCTCATGGCACTGAGCAGTGCTCATCCTGAATGGAGTCTGGTACTCATCGGGCAGATTCGCCCAGGGCGGGTAAATCTCAAATCCGTGCTATCCGCGCCGAATGTGCATTACCTCGGCTTTTACCCCCATGAAGAGCTCCCCACACTGTTGAACGGGATGGATGCCCTTATCATCCCTTACGTGCGCAATGAGTTGACGGAATACATCAATCCGGTAAAACTCTACGAATACCTGGCGGTTGGGAAACCCATTATCAGTGTTTCCTTGCCAGAAGTGAAACGACTCAAGCCATGGGTAGCTATTGCGGACGAGCACGGGCTTTTCGTCAGGGCAGTTGAAGAATCTCTGGCACACGATTCTGTCGATTGCCAGAAGGAACGGCGTAGAATCGCCCATGCCCATTCCTGGGACCTCAGGGTCCAGGAAATATGGCAGTTTATCCAGGATGTGTTGAAAGAAAAGCAGCATGGCGCCAATTGAATCCGGCAGGATTCGCGTCCTTCACCTGATCACCCGTCTGATCGTCGGAGGGGCGCAAGAAAATACCATGTATACCGCCGCTTGCCTGGACCCAGGACTCTACCAGGTTGAAATCTTGTCCGGAGGGCAGACCGGCAGTGAAGGCAGTCTGATAGAAGATGTCCGTGACAGGGGGATCCCTCTCACAATCCTATACGACCTGCGGCGTGAAGTCAGACCCTGGCACGACTTGTTCGCGCTATGCAAGATGGCGCGTTGGATGCGCCAAAACCATTTCACCATTGTCCATACCCACAGTTCCAAAGCTGGCATTCTGGGCCGGCTGGCAGCCAGGCTGGCCGGGATACCGATCATCGTCCATACCGTGCATGGTTGGAGTTTTCACGGCCATATGCCGGCCATGGTCCGCAAGGTGTTTGTATTATCGGAAAGGCTGGCAGCCCGCCATACTGATGTTATCATCGCCGTCACCCAGCAGGATGTCGATAAAGGATTGCGCGAGAGAATTGGGCATCCAGGCCAATATCATGTGATTCGCAGTGCGATTCCGTTAAATGAATTCGATCCAACGTGCGTCGATCGGGCTGCCATCCGTCTCTCACTGGGCATCCCTATCGATGCCCCCGTCCTCGGGAATGTTGGTCGTTTCTCCAGGCAGAAGAATCCCCTTGATTGGGTGCGTGTGGCCGGCCGCGTGGGGCGTGAGCTGCCTGATTGCTACTTCCTGTTGGTCGGGGATGGTCCGCTTAAAAATGACATCCAACTTCTTCTGGTCGAAGAAGGCCTCCAAGGACGGACGGTCCTGACCGGAATCCGCCATGATGTCGCTCAATTGCTGGGGGCAATGGACGTTTTTCTATTGACCTCATTATGGGAAGGCCTGCCCAGGGTAATTCCTCAAGCCATGCGGATGAAACTGCCCATCGTTGCCAACGCAGTCGATGGAGCGGTTGAAGTAATCCACCCCGGTGAAACCGGGTATCTATGCACCCCCGGCTCACTCGGTGAAATCGCCGATCGCTGTGTGCAACTGTTGAGAGACCGCGAATTACGCCAGAACATCGGAGAACAAGGTTATTCGTATGCCACCAGGGAGTTCGATCTTCACGAGATGATCGCCAAGATCGATCACCTGTACCGAGGACTCCTTTCCAGCAAAGGGATGTGGGCTAAAGGTTGAAGATGGCGCCAGGATATCCGATTCATTGGCCCACAATCGCAGGTATTTGCTGGAACCTGTTGACAGACCGACCGCGTTCATTTCGAGCCGATTCCCTGGCTCTCGTCGGCCATCTGCGTGCCTATCTGCACGTCGAAGGGGCCGACCCGGCCCCTCTTGACAGGGGTTTGCTATTGACCGTGAACCATTATTCTCGACCGGGATTCCGCGCCTGGTGGTTGGCGCTGGTCATCAGTGCGCTGCTGCCCGGCGAGATCCACTGGATCATCACCTCGGCATGGACATACCCTGATTCATTGCGGCGGCGCATCGTGACTCCCCTTACACGGCTGCTCTTCACTAGGGTGGCATCCATCTACGGATTTACCTGCATGCCGCCCATGCCGCCTGTCTCCCATGAAACCCAGGCGCGAGCCCGCTCAATACGCCGAGTGCTGGCATTCGTAAAACAAGCTGACAATCCGATTATCGGTTTGGCGCCGGAAGGGCGCGATATCGAACACCGGAGCCTGGGGCTACCTCCTCCAGGGTCGGGGCGTTTCATCGCACACCTGACTCGCCTTGGTCTCGATATCTTGCCGGTGGGCTTTTACGAGGATGGCGATTTCATTGGCGTGAGATTCGGGACGCCATATTACCTTGAACTACCCGACCATCTAAATACTAAGGAGCTAGATGCATACGCCAGTACGGTGGTGATGCACCATATTGCAGCATTGCTGCCAATACGGCTGCGACGCGATAATGTGATGTTGACAAGTTGATCAGGCTACTTTAGCAAAACTCTGTGGAAGGGAAAAATGACCGATTCGCTGCCCCGCATCTCTTTCCGGCAGGTATTGGCTCTAAACGCCTGCTGGGTAGGCCTGTCCTTCATGTGGAACAGCTTACATATCATCATCCTGCCTGCGGTATTGCTCCACTTGGTGCCATATTCCCAGAAAAATACCTACCTTGGGCTGCTGACCTTCGGTGGATTGGTGATTGCCATGCTGGTGCAGCCCTTGTCTGGCGCGTGGAGCGACGCCTGGAAATCTCGCTGGGGAAGGCGCCGCCCACTCATCCTGATCGGTACGCTGGTCGACTACGTCTTCCTGGCATTTTTAGCCTGGTCGGGTGGATTTGGCTGGATACTCGCCGGATATCTGGGGCTGCAGATCAGCTCTAATCTGGCACATGGCCCGGCCCAAGGGCTTTTACCAGACCGAGTACCAGCTAACCAATTGGGCTGGGCGAGCGGTTTTAAAAACCTGATGGATATGTTTGGTTTGGTAGCGGCCACTTTGCTGATGGGCAGGCTGCTAAATCCTCAGGAAAGACACCCGGTGCTCAGTGTGGGGCTGGTGGCAGCGGTTTTACTGGTTGGAACGTTCGTCACCATTTTGGGAGTCAGAGAAGCCCCCTCGGACATTGGAGCCAACCTCAAGAAAGGCTCAGCCAAATGGGTGCCGGTGTTATCAGATTTGAAGATCGATTTGGACGCCCATCGAGAGTTTGTCTGGCTGATTGGCTCCCGCCTATTGTTCTTGCTGGGGATCTATGCCATCCAGGCGTTTGCTCAATACTTCATCCGTGACAAGTTGGGGGTGACAAACCCGGTCAAGCTCACCGGCGACCTGCTGGCGACGATTACTTTGGCCTTGATCGTATTTGCCGTGAGCGGCGGCTGGCTGGGAGACCGCTTTGGTCATAAGAGAATACACATAACCGCTTGTGCAATCGGCGCGCTTGGCTGCCTGGCCTTGCTATGGGCCCGTACACCCCAGATGGTGCTTTCATTCGGAATCCTGCTGGGAGTGGGAATCGGTCTCTTCCTGACCTCTAATTGGGCAATGGCGAATCGGCTTGCCCCACAAGCTGAAGCCGGGAGATTCCTGGGATTGACCAATCTAGCCACCGCTGGAGCTGGCGCGTTGGGGCGTCTGGAAGGGCCGGTAATCGATCTTCTAAACAATGCCAAACCGGGTGCCTGGTGGGGATACTCCACGATGTTTCTCTTCGGCGCCATATGCATATTAGGGAGCGCTGCAGTTCTTGTCCGAATCCCGGAACAATCCCGATCAAGCCAACCAAGTGCAATAAAAAGCCCAGGTTGATAATCCTTGTGAAAAGAACTACAATCATGGTGGATTGAACATACGCTTTCATCAACTGCTGATAGCCGGAATAGCCATCTGGATGGTGATTTCGCCCGGGTCCGAATACTGGACACTCCAGGATGATCGGCTTCTGCCAGCCCGATATCTCAGTCACTGGAGCACGCAGGTTCCAACTACGCGGGCTGACCTCGACCTGGATGGGATCGAGGAACGGCTGGCAGTCCAATCCGGGCAGGCTGCGATTTTCGAAGAAAATGAGATCGCCTGGCTAAGCCCGGAAGATTGGACAGTGCAGCAGGCAGAGATGGTCGATTTCAACCAGGACGGAACCACAGAGATCGCTTTAATTGTCTGGCGCCCTTTTGAAAGTTGGCCAATCGACAGCTATCTCCCCAACGGGGGGCGCATATCCAGCTTCCAGGACATTAGTGGCAATAGCTGCCATTTGATCCTGGTTGGATGGCGGCGGGGAAAATACCAGGAGCTGTGGGCCGGATCTGCATTGGCCGAGCCAATCCGGTCATTTGCAGCGGCTGACCTGGACGGCGATGGCGACCAGGAATTAATCGTCCTGGAAGGTAATTACTCAGATACTCCTGGAGATCTTGCCAGCGCTCTGGCGGTTTGGGAATGGAACGGATTCGGGTTTAGCCTGGTAGCTCGCAGGGAAGGACCTTATAAGTTTTTGGAGATCGTGTCTTACGGGAGTCAATACCCACTCATCCTCACAACCCCATACTGAGATGGTTATCAGTGGGGCGTTTCTATCAGCCCAGATAAACACAGGAGAAATCTCATGATTACGAAACCCAATTTCGTGCTGAGCGTAGCCATCCTGGTGCTGGCAACATTGGCGTGCAATGTGATAAGCCAGGTGGTCTCCTCAACACCGACTGCAACTCCGCCAACCACTATTGAAGTTTCTATATCTCCCGAATCCCCAGCGACACAGCCGGTGGAGGGACCAATCCTTCCACCACCCACGCCGCCTCTCGGGGTTTACGCACCAGCCTTTGCGAAATATCCATCTATTGCCGTGAACCTGCCTGTCAGCTTCGAAGGGGGATATACCCTGCCTTTGGATTTGAGCCAGGTGAAGGGATTGGACCTGGTAGAGCTTTCCGATGCTCAAAAAGCGGTTCTCGCGCAAAACGGCTTCGTAGTCAATGAGCCGGTTGCAGGACAATACCAGGAGTTCTACCAGGTTTATGAAGCGCAGCGCTACGCCCTGGACCAGCCGATCTTCGTAACGACCGATGCGGTATTCCACGTTTATCACCTGATCTTCGACAAGATGCTGAGAGATCTGGAGAGGGATGTATTTTTTCCCAAGCTGGAAGCCCTGACCCTGGGAATGCAGCGATCGAGCCAGGAACAATATGATCAACTGATCGGCACTTTGCTTGAAGAGCCTGCCCGGCGGAACCTGGCTTTTTTCTCGGTGGCAGCGCAGTTGCTGGAAATCGGTGCGGAGGTGCCTCCTGTGGTGAGTGAGCTCGTTTCGGCCGAGGTATCGCTCATCAACGGACAGGCCGGCCCGCAAGTCTCTCCAATCTGGGATCGGCCCGATCTTCCAACCGATAAGAAGCTGATCGAAGATTATAGCCAGTACATACCGCGTGGCCATTACACCCGTAGCGAGGCTCTTAAACGGTATTTCAAAGCCATGATGTGGTATGGGCGGTTGACATTCCGATTGAGGGACGCCTTCGAGACTCAAAGAGCGTTGTTATTGACCCAGGCGATGAGAACGGCGACCACCTCTGAAGGTGTCCCGGTTGTGCATCTCTGGAGAGATATCTACGAGCCGACTGTGTTCATCGTTGGAAAAGTAGATGACCTGTCCTACTTCGAGTATGGGGCCCTTTCCGATACCGTCTTTGGTGTAGGAGCCGGTCCAACTGCCTTTGCTGACGAAGACTTATTAAGAGAATTTATCGAAGCAGGCAAGAGCCTGCCCCCTCCCCAGGTGAATTCGATGTGGGTGTGGATCTGGGAGGACAAACAAGAAGCCACCCAGGGATTCCGCTTCATGGGCCAGCGGTTTACTCTGGATGCATACGTTTTTGGTCAGTTGATCTGGCGCAACGTCGGCACACAGACAAATCCGCGCGGTTTGCCCAAAGGATTGGATTTCTTCGCAGCGTTGGGCTCGGATGAAGCGTTGAATCTATTGGACGAGATGGGTGAAACCCAATACGAGAAGTTCTCTGACCAGATGACGAAGGTAAGGACCGAAATAGGTGCCTTAGAGATGGATTCCTGGACCCAAAACCTATACTGGTCATGGCTATACGCGTTTGAACCGCTAATCCAACCAAAGGACAGCCGCTATCCCGCCTTTATGCAAACCCAGGCTTGGACCCGAAAAGACCTGCACACCGCATTGGCTTCCTGGACCGAGCTAAAACACGACACATTGCTCTATGCTAAGCAGGTGATGGCAGAGATGGGAGGCGGAGCACCCGAGGAACCGCCGCATGGATACGTGGAGCCCAATCCGGAAGCGTTCGCCCGGCTGCAATCTCTGGCTCAGATGACGTACGATGGATTGAACACCCGCAACCTGCTCGGGATAGGCTCAACCTCCGGAAACCTGGAAAACCTGATCGATTTGTTAGGGTTTCTAAAAGGTATCGCAGAAAAAGAACTTGCCGGCGATCCGCTAACGGTCGACGATTACTTTCGCATCCAATACTTCGGTGGAGAGCTGGAAGCCCTCACGCTGGCGGCCTCCGATTGCGAGTCAGGCGACCCCTTGCTATGCAGGGACTTGCACGATCAGAAAGCCGCCCTGGTGGCGGACGTGGCAACCGGAATTGACGCAGGAGGACGCTTGCTCGTCCTGGAAGAGGGCGTTGGGCAACCAACCGAAATCTACGTGGTCCTGCCAGACCAACCCTGGAGGGTGGGAGTGGGTGCGGTGCTCACGTATTACGAATTTACCGTGCCTCCCGAAGGACGCATGACCGACGAAGAATGGCAAGCGCTGGTCGAACAGGGAAGCAATCCATCCGCCCCCGATTGGACAAAGATGTTCATTGTTCAATGACCGCCGGCACGTCCAGGCGGCAAGCTCTTGTAGCTCGCCGCCTGTCATTCTCCATTCTCAGTTTATCACTCCTGGCGTCCCTGGCTTGCTCCACAAAGGTAACCACAGGGCTGAATGCAGACCACGCAAGCAAACCTCGAGCAAGGCTGGCGTTTATTGGGGACGTTATGTTGGGCAGGGGTGTCCAGGCTGCCCTTGCAGCCGGGGGATGGGAGAATGGACTGGAAATTCTCGTCCCTCACCTGAAGAACGCGGACCTGGCTCTGGGGAATCTTGAATCGCCGCTGACTGCTGCAAGCTATTGGCGAAGACCGGAGAACCTGGCTGACGAGCGTATCTACGACTTGCGCGCTCCACCTTCCGGCATTCTGGCGCTGAAGGGCAGCGGCCTAGACCTGATTATGCTGGCCAACAACCACATCATGGATGGAGGAATTGCCGGATTAGAAGACACAAAAGTGATTTTGAATAGCGTTGGAATGACCACGGTTGGCCCAGGCCCGCAGCCAGCCAGGGTAATCGTTAACAATCTCCTGTTCACGTTCCTCGCCCTGGACGATGTCAGCGCACCAGTTGACTTGGAACTCGTCTCGTCTCTGATCCAGGAAGAACGGGCTGAAGGCGCCTTCGTGGTCGTATCCGTCCATTGGGGAGGGGAGTACATCCCTGGTCCGAACCCCCGCCAGAGATTCCTGGCCCAAGAATTGGCGAATGCCGGCGCGGCGCTGGTTTGGGGCCATCACCCGCACGTTTTGCAGCCCATCGTATGGTCTCAAGAGGATGGACAGCCGACGAAGACCCTGGTTGCCTTCAGCCTCGGGAACGCGTTGTTCGACCAGGTCTCACCTCCTGATGCCAGGCGAGGCGCTGTGCTCCTTGTCGATTTTACGCAGGATGGGATATTGCAACTCGATGCAATCCCTTTCTGTATAGATCCCATTCTGGGCAATATAATACCTGCAGATTATTCAAGTACGATACGTATCTGGGGGAGATTGGGAATTAGAGAGCAGCCATAATATTGTTGGCGCAATTTTCACTTTTTCCTGGCCTTCTATTGACCATCTAATAGGCAGGGATTAAAATCAATTCGGAAACATTGCAGCAGAATCTTATATGAAGCTGGTAAGGAAACATTATGCCAATATATGAATATGTATGTCTGGATTGCGGCACTCGCTTCGATACTTTACGCTCCATGAAAGAGGCCGATGACCCGATCGCCTGCGATCAATGCCACAGCGAGCATACTTCACGCCTGATCTCGTTGTTCTTCGCCCAGAGCAGGGGGCAGGCTCTGGCAGGAAGCAATGGAGGAGGTTGTGCCAGCTGCCATGCCGGCTCTTGCGCTGGTTGTGGGCATTGATTATATCCAATCCCGATCTCACACTCAACATTGCTGGAGGGAAATCATGGACCTGGAATCGATCTATCAAAACGTTATTACAGGGCAAGCCCCGGCTGTCCAGGAAAAGGTGAGGTCGGCCATCGAGGCAGGAATATCTCCTGAAACAATCCTGAAACAGGGATTGATCAAAGCCATGGACGAGGTCGGGCGCCTGTTCGAGGCGGGTGAATATTACGTCCCCGAGATGTTGGTCGCCGCGCGTGCCATGCAGGCCGGATTGCAGGTACTAAAACCTTACCTGGCGGATCAAGAGGTCCATTCTGCCGGGAAGATCGCAATTGGCACGGTGAAGGGCGATTTACATGATATCGGAAAAAATCTGGTAGGGATGATGTTGGAAGGAGCCGGATTCGAGGTCGTCGACCTGGGGGTGGATGTCACAGCCGAGAGCTTTGCCAGGGCGGTGGAATCGGGTGTACAGGTGATCGGTATGTCGGCCTTGCTTACAACCACCATGGGGAACATGCAGCGAACTATCGACCACCTGGTCGAAAAAGGTCTGCGAGAGCGCATCAAGGTGATCGTCGGAGGCGCTCCGGTGACGGATGAGTATGCTCGCCAGATCGGTGCTGATGCCTATGCACCAGACGTCTCCAGCGCGGCACGCGCAGTGCGCCAGTTGGTGCAATGATCTTGAAAAAACGTAATGAAGTCCCACAGGTTTGTTTGGTCGATTGTATTGCTTGTGGGGCTGATTATCCTGGCTGCCCAGGAGTATTGGGCGGTATTTGGTGATCTGCCCTCACCCGAAGAGCTGCCGCAGAGATTACTGCCCTCTACCATTCGCATCACCGATCGCCACGGCCAGGTTCTGTACACCGTCCTGATTGCTGATGTCGGGCACCACCAATCGGTCCCCCTGGAAACCATCCCGATCCACCTGCAATTAGCTACCATCGCCACGGAAGATCGCTATTTCTATCAAAATCCGGGGGTAGACATACGGGGCATCCTGCGGGCGCTCTGGATCAATCTGCGAGGCGGGGAGACGCTGGCGGGGGGCAGCACGATCACCCAGCAACTGGCGCGCAACCTACTACTTTCCGAGCACGAGCGGACCGATCGCAGTGTGCGGCGAAAATTACGCGAAAGCCTGCTTGCCTGGCAGCTCTCGCGCCATTACACAAAACCACAGATACTGGGTCTGTATCTCAACCAGATCTATTACGGTGCGATGACTTACGGGGTCGAAGCCGCCGCCCAGACTTATCTCGGTAAATCCATATCCGAGCTAGACCTGGCAGAATCGGCCTTGCTTGCTGGCTTGCCCCAAGCGCCGGCCCGTTATAACCCTTTTACCGATTTCGAGGCTGCAAAAGCCAGGCAGGGTGTCGTTCTCCAGTTAATGGAACAGGCTGGCTTTATCTCCCGTGAACAGCGCCTGCAAGCCGAGCGAGAGCCGCTCATCCTGGCTTCTACACCATACCCGGTTGAAGCGGCTCATTTCGTGATGATGGTGAGGTCACAACTGGACCGACTCTACTCCTGGGAGAAGATCAGCCAGCAGGATGGTTGGATTGTGCGGACAACCCTGGACCTGGATTGGCAACACCTGGCAGAACAGTCGGTGAGACAGCAAATTGGGCGGTTGAAACAGGGCAATAATGGCTTGGGCCACAACGTGAACAATGCTGCCCTGGTTGCCCTGGACCCAAACACCGGGGAAATCTTAGCACTGGTCGGCAGCCCGGACTACTTCGACCCATCCAACTCCGGCGCCATCAACATGGCGATCACCCCACGACAACCCGGCTCCGCCATTAAGCCGCTGGTCTATGCGGCGGCATTGGATCCAGGAAATGGCCAACCATGGACTGCAGCCACCATGCTGCTAGACGTACATACATCGTTCGTCACTCAGGATGGCAAGGCTTACACCCCGGAAAATTACGATCGCCAGGAGCATGGCCCAGTGTTACTGCGGGAGGCACTGGCCTCTTCTTTAAACATTCCTGCCGTAGTGGCGCTTGATCATATCGGCCTTGAGACCTTCTCGGATCTGGCCAGTGATCTTGGCATCAGCACCCTGAACGATCCAAAACGATATGACCTTTCTCTGGCATTGGGTGGTGGAGAGGCGAGCCTGCTCGAGCTGTCTGGTGCATACGGCGCCTTTGCGAACGGTGGACTGCGGGTGGAGCCATTCGTCATCCTGGACATCGCCGATAGCACCGGAAATCTCGTATACCGATCGCCCGACACAGCGCGGGTTCGTGTGCTCGACGAACATGTGGCCTGGTTGATCAACGATATATTGAGCGATGCAGACGCCCGCCATCTTGGTTTTGGCCCAAACAGCATCCTGCAGCTCGATCGCCCTGCGGCCGTTAAAACCGGAACGACCTCCAACTTTCACGATAACTGGACGGTCGGATATACCCCCGACCTGGTGGTAGGTGTTTGGTCGGGAAACACCAGCTACGAACCCATGCGAGAAGTGAATGGCCTAACCGGAGCAGCGCCGATCTGGCATCAATTCATGCGATCGGTGCTAAACGGCGTTCCGAAGAGGGATTTCCAGCGCCCGGAGGGCATGGCGCAGGTCGAGATTTGCCGATTATCGGGGCGATTGCCCGGTCCCTACTGCCCATACAGGCTGAGGGAGTGGTTTATCGCAGGCACCCAGCCAACAGAGATGGACACCATCTATCGTCCAGCAGTGATCGATATTTCGACCGGCAAGCTGGCTACCAGCGCTACCCCCGAAGGCCAGAAACGCCAAGTCATTACCTTGGACCTGCCAACCCGAGCGCTCACCTGGGCAAGAAATCACAATTTGCCGGTTTACCAGGATTTACAGGTTCCTGGTGATGACCCGCACATGGCAGACAGTGCCGGCGTCTCCGGTACGATCCTGATGGTCAAGCCGGCCCAAAAATCAATTTATCATCTCTCTCATGGACTAACCCCTGAAGCACAGCAGGTCAGCCTGGAGGCGGTACTGGCACAGTCCACCGCGAGGCTACTTGAGGTGAGCATATGGGTCGATGGTGTGCCCATAGTAAGAGTAAAAAGACCGCAGGCCGATTCGCAAACAATCAAGGCCTGGTGGCAGCTCTCTGCTGGAACCCACCAGGCCTGGGCTGAAGCAATCACAATTTCGGGGGAAAGGATTGTCAGTGAAACGGTGACCTTTCAGGTTATTGAACCCGAATCCTAAGGCAAGACCGAGAACAATCCTCCTGCCCCACGCCCGTATACTTCTGGAAAATAAAACTCTTGTGCAGTCGGGGGGATCACACGGTAGGTACCCGGGGTGCCGGCGCGCACCAGATAGGTATAGACGTAGGTGCCGGCAGGTAAATAATCGGCCGAGAGCACTACTTTCTCATCGCGTAGTTGAACATGGTCGAAATACCACCATCCCCAACCCTGGGTTACCAGATCTTCCCAACGATATGCCTCCGGAGCGATATTTTGTGGGCTGGTCAATAACGATTGGTCAACTGCTTCAAAACCTGCCGGAAGGGGATCATCCACCAGGAGATAGTGGAGATCGTGCGGCGCAATTATCGTCAAACGCGCCAGCAGGAGATCGCCCTGTGCTGCTTCAATGATCGGATCCATAAACCTGGCCTGTGTCGGGTCATCCGCCAGAGGATAATAATTTCGTGAGACGATGATCCCCTGGTCGAGGGGCCGGACTTCTTCGACCGGCAGGAAGATAATCAGGTGGGCGGTGTAATATAGATTCCCTGGACCAGCATCCCGGGCTAAAGCCAGGCGATTGGCCTCGCCCCGCAGCATCCGGTTGATGTCTACACGCAACTCATAGGTCTCGCGCAGATTCTCCATATTGGCAGAGCCTCCACCGATCTGTTCCCCATTGAATGCCACACCAAATTGATAATCTGCCTTCAGTTCACCGCTCGCCATCATCCAGTTTGAAAGCCCCATCAGGGTCCAGGCAGTCTCCTGAGTACTTCCCCAATAGCCCTTGGTGCGATGGCTCATCAGCCAGCGCACCGCGTTGGCGTTCAGAGGATTGCGCGCGTCGATGTTGCTCAGTGCTGTGAGGATGATGGCTGTGCTGCGGGTGTTCGTATTCCAGTTCAGCAGGTCATCCTCCCCTTCTTCCCAATGTGTACCGGTTGCCGACAGGATGGCTGAGTTATTAAAATCGGAGAGGATGGCGACTATCCGGTCATCCGCCGGATCGATGAGGTGCAGCGTCTGCGCCAAGAAGGCGCGTGCAAAGAATGCCATGTCCCGCCGTTCATCAAAAAGTTGTACTGCGCGACTGACGTCAGGATTTCCTGATCGCGCTAGCACGTATAGGAAAAACGCCTGACGGTTCAGCAAATAGGGTTTATCCAGCCGGGCAACGGGTTTCACCTGGCGCCTCAAGAAATCGATTCCGCGCTGCCAGGCATTTTCGTCCACACTGTAAGCGGCTTCGCGAGCCTCGGTCAGGCCGAGTATCACGTACGCGCTGGTCATAGGATCGCTCATCTGGGAGCTCCACCAACCCCAGCCACCGTCGGCATTCTGCCAGTTGTAGAGCCTTTGCAAGGCGACATTGACCTGCTCCGCAAGCCGTGCCTCCAGTTCGGGGTCGCTCAATCCGGCCGTTTTCAGGGCACGCAGGGATAAAATATTGGGCAAGAAGCGAGAGATAGTCTGCTCGACGCATTCATAAGGGTAATGTTCCAGATAGGTCAGGCCATCGGTCATCCCCGCGGCCAGGGAAGGCGCGACTTCGATAACCAGCTCTCCGGCGTACGTTTCGTAGCGCGTGGGCAGGCCAATCGCCTCTATCTTGGTTCCACCATCTTCCATCTGGCCTGAGGTGCCCACGGTTTCCCGGGCCTCGAATCGATAGACCGGTATCCCTCCCATTAAGCCCTCATCTAGCGTGCCCGATGTCGGTCGGGTTGCATCCTGGTAAGAGACTCCCTGGGCATCCTGCCCATCGGCGACGAACAGCAGATCTACCCGATTGGCATCGGGGGAAACCTGGATGTTCCAGGTTACGTATGCCTGTTGCTGCGGAGCTATCTCGAGTTTCTGGGCCTCCGGGCCCTGCAGGGAGGCGCCTTCCACCCCCAGGGAGACCTGGACCGACATCGCCTGATCGGTATTATTGTGCAGCGCCGCGCCGATCAGGGCTTCGTCACCTGTGACGAAAAATCTTGGGGTTTGTGGCCTGACCAGCAGCGGTTTTGTGCTGACCAGGTCCTGAATGGTTTGCCCAACCCGGGTATCCAGGGTCACGGCACGGGCATCCATCCTCCAGGTGGTGAGGTTGTCAGGCAAGGTAACGGATACCGAGGCCTCACCCGCCTCCCCGGTCACCAGATGCGCCTCCCAGAAGGCAGTGTCGGGAAACTCTTCTCGCACGTCGATCACGCCCAATTCACCTTCCCCCTTGGCTCCGCCGCTTCCCCCCCCTTGACCAGTAGCCACGTGTTCCTGGATCTCGGCGTTGAAATCCTCGATATTGAGCATGATGGGTATGGTAGTCCACACATTGAGGGTCCTGCGGGAGTAGAAATAATCCATTATGGGCGCAGAGTTTGGACCGACCAAGGAGAGGGTTGCCAGGTCACTCAAGCCCAGTGAGACTTCGGCATTCACGGGACGACCTTGAGCATCTCGGGTAAGCACCGCGTAAGTCACTGTTTCACCAGGACCAGCCTCGGTTCGATCAGGTATTACCTCCACGGTCACTTGCTGGGCGCGTGTTTCCACAGTCAGCTCCGTAATGCCCATGCGGAAGTTCGGCCGTGAATTCGTCTCATCGATTCCCTTGATGACCGCCACCGAGACGTATACGTTCGGCGCCATGTCGGGGGTTACCGACAGGCGATAGATCGTGCTGTTATTCTCGAGCAGGATGACTTCATGGGACCTTATGCTTCCACGTTCTACGGTGACCAGGGCGTAGACTTCACCCTGGAAGGGCGAAGCGATCAGGATTTCGGCGGTGTCACCCGGCGAATACAATTCTCGATCGGCGACTAACTCAAAACTGCGATCGTTGGTCTGCCGCCAGGGGATAAACTCATCGCCAGCCACCCATTGATAGGCTGAGGCGCGCGCCTCATTGCCGCGCTCGTCACGGGTAGAGACCTTTGCCCGGAATACGCCGCCGTTCGGTGGGATGTAGGAGATGGTCGCCTTCCCCTCCGAATCCACGCTAACCTGCAAGCCGGATGTGACCGGAATCTCCTCGACGCTGGTGGTCCATTGAATTCGACCCTGGGCATCCTGCTCTTGCACGCTATGCCAGCGACGTTCGACCACCTCTACATCAACCGTACGGTCGGCCAGCGGGTTTCCATCCCAATCCACTGTGACCAGCTCGAAGGCCTGCTCTTCGCCAGCCACACCAACATACGAGGCTGGACGCACCCCTACGTAAACGCTGCTTTGATGGACGATCACATCAGTCCTGCCGCTTACCGAGCTGCCGGCCTGATCAGTCAATGAGGCCTCAAATTTGAACACCATGCTGGTTTTAAACTCACTCAGGTCTGCCGGAAGAGACAGCGTAAAGCGGCCATCAGCCCCCGTACGCCCGACTCCTTCTGCGATGATCCGCGAGCTGGGAGGCTCTTCGAAGAAGTCCTCTCTATCGATCTCATCATCCATAAAGCTGAACGATGAAAGATCATCGGCGGGGGTGAAATAGAATGGATCAGCCTGTACGCTCCAGGCAACTTCCGCATCGGCAACTGCACCACCGGAATAATACTCTGCACTGACTGCCAACTCGATGTTCTCTCCTGTGAGCACATTTTCTTGCGCTGCAGAAACTTCCACCTTATATTCCGGCCTGCGGTACTCAGCCACGTTAAAAGACACCCCTCCAACAAATTCTTCCTGGTCTGGCAATAGGATATTTATCGAATAGGTACCGAGAACGGCCTCCCGGTCGAGCATCACTTCTCCATCAAAGCTGCCATACTCGGAGAGCGGCAAGTCGACCTCGTAAATCGTCTCCTCAAAACTATCTACCCTCACGCGGACCTGATCGAAATCGGGTAGGCTGTAGTCCAGGTCGTCGTCTAACCGGACAATCCCTTTAAAATAGACCGGTTGGCCTGGCCGGTAAATGGGTCGATCCGTGTAAACATATACAGCAGGCTGGTTAGGGGGAGAGTAGAAACTGCTCCATAAGCCATAATCGTAGGTTGACACACCGCTGCCCCACTGGCTGGAAGCGAAGGCGAAAACAGGTGTATCAGCACTCCCTTCTGCCAGGGCAAATCGGCTTTCATAGGGGTCTTTCGCGGGAGCAACCCCAACATAGACCAGACCATCCGAATTGGTCACTCCTCCAGCGATGGTTTCAAATTGTTGGTCATATAGAGTTACATCCACTCCCTCAATCGGTTCACCGCTCTCTAGATCAGTCAACCAGACCAAAGCGTCGCTACCTGTAGATTTAAAGGTCAGGTTCGCCGTGGCGACAATGACCAGGCGAGTATCCTGGAAGGGTGTTTCATGCCTCATCTGGGGCGAGAAAAATGTAAGGAAATAAAATCCCGGCGGCAGCGGTCCCCCATCGGGGCCGGCCATCCGATAGCTCTTCAACACGCTTTCATTCAAACCTGCGGTAGATGTATCTTCAACCGACCACACCAGGTCCTCTGCTGGAGGTTGGTATTCCCACTGGGATGCGCTTCCGGAGAGGAACGATACGAACTGTCGAGAGGACAGCCTGTACAGCTTGAACTCAATATTGCGGATGTTCAGGTAATTGGCATAAAATTCCTGCTCAATCCCGGCGCGAAAGATCGAGGCCATGTAGGGCATCTGGAGATATCCGAACGGTTCATAGGCTGCCGTCGTAAACCGTACTGTCCGGCCTTCTTGCATGCTATTTCCATAGATATCCTGCATTCCAGGCAAAATCCGGACCTCATAGGAAGTTGAAGGTGCAAGCTGGTACGAACTTATGCTCCAATCCCACTCGTTGTAATACCACTCCACCTCTTTCTCCGGTTCAGGAGTAATGACGATTCTCTCCCTGACTGTATCTATGCGCATCGGGGAGGCAAACTTGATTGTGATCTCTCCCGAGTATTGTGTTTGTATTAAACCATCTCTTGGCACTGTCGATACAACCGATGGGGGAGGCACCGTCTTGAAGCTCCACTGCAGGCCTTCCTCAAGGCTGCCTCCACTCTCGGCCTGTGCGGCGGGATCTACAGTTAATACATATTGTGTGTCCAGGGCCAAACGTTGGGTTGGCGTGATCGTGAGGCGGGTCAGGTCTTCATCCCAGGAGGAAGTTAAAAGGACATTTTCCCCATTCTGGCTCACCAGGCTGGTGTGGGCTAACGTGCTTTCTGCGTCCATCGCCTGGTTGAAGGTAATAGTAAATGCCTCATCCAAAAGCACGTTTTGCATGCCTTTGTTTGGGTTTGAGACGCCGCTCTTAAGATCGAGTGAACCAATGCGATTGGCGGCTGTGGTAAAACTCCACTCGTAGTCATCAGCCAGGCGCGTATCTCCCATGGCATCCTGCAGACCGGCATCAATCCTGACCGTGTAGGTTGTCGCTCCAGCCAATCCATCAGCCTTAAAGGCATACACCGAAGTACTGACCCACTCGCCTTGCCCATCGACGGATGGGTCGATCTCCAGCGGCTGGGGCAAATCCGGCTTTTCTTCCGCCACCACCAGTGGCACGACGGGGCGATTAAAGATCACCGTAATTACGCTTCTACTCTCAACATGGCGACTGCCATCCGCTGGAAAAACCTGACTTACCTGAAGCTCGCCGACGGTTTGATATTGAAGCTCTAGGGGTGTTCCCAGCTCCAGGCCGTCGCTGCTGCGCGCCGCAGCCCCCAATCGAACCATGTAGGTAGATCCAGGCTCGAGCGGGCTGTTGGGAGTGAACTCTATCGTCCGGGGGTTGATCCACAAGAGCTCACCTGGCACTTCCTGTTGGTCTGGGCCTACTACCTTCAGTTCTTCGGCGACCGAATCAGGATCCATCGCCTGATCAAACTCGAGCTGGATGATGCCATCCAATGCCAGCTCCTGGCCCGGGGCAGGGGATTGGTCGACAAGGTAAGGCCCCGCCGGTTCGAAGATGTCCACCACCTGCAGTCCAGGCTCTTCACCGCGCACCTCAGGACTGGAAGTAGGAGAGGTGGTTGGTTCAGGTGCGAAGAGGTTGGTAATATAGCAAATCGTTGCGACCAGAACGCCCACAATTGCCAAGAGGCCGAACGTCAAAACAGTTTTGCGGTTCATGAGACCCCTCATCCGAAGGATGCCTCCTTTAAATATATATCAAACCAACGCAGGATATGGTTCAACCGGGCAATGCGCCTGTCGGTCCGTCCTGTTCGGGAAAGGCCATGGAACTCTTCCGGGAAGCGAACCATCTCGCTATCCACGCCCAATTTTTTCAGGGCTACGAATACCTGCTCACCTTGTTCAATAGGACATCTCAAATCACCCTCGCTGTGGATGACCAGTGTCGGTGTGGAGGCGTTGCCTATATATTTTATTGGCGAATGGTCCCAATATGTCTGGAAATCTTCGAAGGGGGGCTTTCCAGAGAGCTCATACTGAAAAATCCAATTCAAATCACTGGAACCCCACATGCTGATGAAATTGCTCACACAACGCTGAGTGACAGCGGCTTTAAATCGCGGGGTATGCCCAATGATCCATACCGTCATATAGCCTCCATAGCTGCCTCCCGTGACACCCATCCGTTGGGGATCGATGTATGTTTTTTCGGAGATATAATCGGCCCATGCCATCAAATCAGCATAGTCTGCATTACCCCAATCCCGCCAGATAGCCTTGGCATGGGCTTCGCCATAGCCGCGCCCGCCCCTGGGATTACAGAAGTGGATGACATAACCCTGGGCTGCCAGGAAGTAAAACTCGTGCATGAAGAAGTTGCCATATTGGGTAAGCGGCCCTCCGTGGATCTCCAATATCGATGGATATCGTCTGGAGGGGTCGAATCCCGGGGGTTTCAATATCCAACCCTGGAGGTCATTCCCTACCGGGCCTTTGATCCATGCCTCTTCAATCTCGCCCAAATCTAGTGACCAAAGCAGTTCCTGATTAGAGCTGGTTAATTGCCAATCCTTACCCATCGATAGATCCAGTATGCGGACCTGCCCGGGATCGTCGATCTTTCCGGAAAAATAAGCCATCTTGCTCTGTTGGTTGTCGAACGAAAAACTTCCTACCACGCCTTCCCCTGCTAGTACTGGCTCCAACCTGTCTCCATCGATTGAGATCGAATATAAGTGGGAATTACCATGGTAGGCAACCTGGAAAAAAAGCCTTTTCCCATCTGACGACCAGGTGGGCGGCATCAGTTCGGGTTGGCCCATGTCGTTTAACACCATAGAGGATACATGCAGGTCGTATTTTTCCGTCAGGTTGCGTGGCGGCGCAGAGCCATCGCTTGGAACAAGCCATAACCCCATATTGCGATACCACTCACCCGTGCCTTCTATTCCATAGTATGCAATCCAGCAACCATCCGGAGAAAATACAGGCAACGCCTTTTCACCAATGGGAGTCTTGATCCTGCAAGGCTCCCCTCCCTTTACAGGCATCACGAAAAGTTCAATCGCGTCGGGGTTAAGATCCGGATCATCACTCCAATTCGATAGGAAGGCAATTTGTTTCCCATCTGGCGACCAGGTGGGATCGAGTTCATCTCGAATTGGATGGTCCGTGATCTGGCGGGCCCTGCCGTTCTTCACATTGACGATCCACAGGTGTTGGCGCTCCCGTGGAAGATAGCCGACCCCATCTAATTTGTAAAACACCCGGTCGTAATGACGGGCGATTACCCCCAGTTTCTTCTTTTGTTCATCTTTTTCACGCTCGATGGTTTCTCGATCTGCTTTGTGGACAGTTAGAAGGAGCTGCTTTCCGTTGGGGGACCAGGAAAAATCAGCAATCCTCCCCGGGATGTCGGTCAAGGGGCGGGATTCACCGCCAGAAATCGATATCAGGTAGATTTGGGGCGGTTTTTCCGGATTTTTACGATTCGAGAAGAATGCCAATAAACCTCCTGCAGGAGACCAGCGCGCGTGGAAGTCTCTTTGATCTCCATAGGTAAACTGGCGAATGGTAGGTTTATCCCCTTTCTCCAGGTCAATCAGCCACAGGTTTTGAACGATAGTCTCTGTGTTTTGACGGATATGCTGGGCAGCGTATACGATCTGTCTTCCATCGGGCGAAATACGGACGTCGGAGATCAGCTCAAAACGGTAGAGGTCCTCCGCTGTGATGAGGCGTCGTGTCCTAGGGGGCATTTATTCACTCCAAATCGACAATTTTCACTCACACGCGACGATCGCGATAGGTCTGCGAGTCGACGTAAACATCACCAATGTGAATCGTCACCACCTCCGCCAATGAACTGAGCGAGGTGAGCACGTCAATGGTATGCGATTCCCGGTCGATCGCTTTAATAATCCCCAAACCCATGGCAAACCCATCTTGATCCTCAAAGGCAATCAGGCGATCCAGGGCAAACCTTGGCATCGGGATAATGGCAGTCCGGCTCCAATCTATTCGTTGGAGACGGGCTCCAGTGAAGTATTGCGAATATTGCCACGCTCGGTGAGATTGGCGGTTGGTAATATCCCTCCGATATGCAGAAGGCGATTGGACCACCTCTATGATCCGGTGGCGTTTAATAAGACGTAATGGGACCAGCAGAGGGTCCAATTCCCTGTCCTTTTGAATGGCAAACACGATCACAGGCATTAATAAATCAATCTTAGCACGTTTCAATGCAACCCCACCCTGGGCTGGGTCGATCAATCCTGAGGTATCGTAGATAATGGTCTCTGCTCCCAGCTCATTTGCCTTGTTAACCAGACGAGCAGCACCGACTAGCATCGACAACATATGTCCACTGGGTGAGATAGAGCCAACAAACCAGTGATGAGTTTCACCCGGTTCGCTTGATATCAACAACGGATCTATCGAATGGGAAAGGTGCATCATAGTCGGGGGTCCGATCGTGCTCTGCCCAGGGTCACCATCCAAAAAGGCCACGCGCACACCAAGTTCTCGCAGGCGATAAAACAGGTACTGGCAAAAGGTGGTCTTACCCACATCAGGGCCACCAACCACCATGATGAGCCCATTCAAATTCGCGAGGTCTATTCGCAGCCAGGCAGGCGGGACATCGATATTAGAGGGATCAGTCACGCTGTATAATGGACAGGGCGCAACAGGATGCGATCAAATTGATCGATTCGCTCCGGTCCGAGAGATTCCAGGGCGCGGTGGACCTGGACGGCATCGGATCGTAGACGGGCTACATCGACTCCCCGGCATTCGTCGGGCAGAGGGTCGATCCACTGCCTTACCCTTAAAAACATTTTCATGGCACCTCGATAATTACCACGTACGATCTGAAGGTAGGCTACCGCGACCTGCAAGATTGCCCGATAGAGTTCCCTGCCCGGGCCAGAATCCTGGTTCCAGGCCAATTCCAGCTCCTCGTGAGAGAGGAAGTAATCCCCGCGATTGAACGCTTCCAGGCCCTTCAATGCCAATCCTGAGAGAGGTTCCCGGCAGGCAGAAAGCATGGCCTCGATATCGATTATTCTGGCGTGTTTCCGGATCAATTGCGGAAGGTATTCGACGAAACGAGAGCGCGCAAGGACCTCATCAGCGCCGCACGACCGGGCATAGTTAATACTTTCGACATCAACATGAGATGCAAAGCACAAGACAGGCATCCTGCGGGTAGCCGGCGCCGATTTAACCAATGGGAGCCATTCACGCCAGGGAATATCGTTGTTGTTCAGGTCAAAAATGATCAGCGCCGGCAGTATGCGGGTGAGAAGGTCCAGTAAGGCTGCACCCCGCCCGACCAGATGTTCTGCGGGTTGGCGAGGTGGTATGAGCGGGTCTTGCGGCGCTACAATATCGGCATGTTCGATCCATCGTACCTCAAAACCAAGCCGCGCAGCGGTAGATTCGATCTTAACTCCAAAGAGCAAATCGCTTACAAAGCCCAGAATCACCGGCGATTCGGACGGCTGAGGCATGTATGCATTATATTCCAGAAATCAAACGATCAAGCGGCTCTATCAGCCCAGACAGCATCCAACCAGGACCCATTGATCTTATCCTATGCTGCCAAGTTTGTGTGCCTCGAATCACTCCAGCCAGGCACACTGTTATACTCGGCGGTGGCTCCAATCGTCAAAGAGACGACCGGGGTACTGATCCATAATCCCAATGATTTCCCGGTGACATTTTTCAAGAAAGCCGTCCGGGCACTCCTGGAAGACCAGAATCCGATCGCCCCTGGAAATTGGAAGAAGCTCCAATTGAATCCCGACTATGCAGTGCGCATCGACTGTGATGATTACGCCAAGCTGTTGACCGGCAATCCAGCTGCAACGTTCATCGGCACTTATGGAATCGGGGTGGAGGTGGAAGGCTATGTGGTGATCGGCATCAGACCGCAGACACTTGCTGGGACGAACCAGGAACGTTACGGGACGCTCGATGTAACCGCTGAATATACGCGCAGCTCGGAAGTGTTGAAGAAAGACATCAATTTCCAGCCCTGGTGGACCTGGTAGTGATGGAGCCTTCCCTGGCGGCTTGGCTATTCCTGCCAATGGGTGGTACCGATCGACATCAACACCAGAATATCCTGCCGGGACAACCTCTACAACACTCTCGTTCAGGAGGCCGAGAAAAACATTGCCGATCCAACCCAAATGAACCATACGATACACGCTCTGGAAGTCGGGCGGTTGACCGACCCAACAAGCATACCCAAGCTAGGTGAAAGCCAGCTGGCAGTGGTGGCATTAATTGGCGAATGCAGAAAGATCGATTCAGCCTATGAGTCGATCGATTTTGAGTTGCTCAGCAACAAAGGCCCAACCGATACGGATCCGCGCGGCGGGGGTGCCAACCAGCCTGAGGCCATCCTGTACCCCTGGATCCCAGGCCCGTGGCATGACCTGCCGGTAGTCACCTGCCGGTAGTCATGCCGCATAACTACAACATCAACCTGGACGACTACATCCGCAAATGGCACACCCAACGCTGGATCGACGCCGGTGCAGGGACTGCGACGGTGCAGAACGCCATGCTCTACTTCTTCCCCTATTGGTGCGGCGGGGGCTATTGGTGGTGGTGGTGGCATGGAGATGACTGTACCGATATCGGCGTTGGTGAAGGCGAGAGCCTTGATGTCGAGCAGGTCTCACCCACCCGGGTGTGTTCATGACGAAATGGCCTCCCTTACCGTGAGGGGATGTGGACAATGAGATTCGCGAGGGCACCCAATTTCTGGATAGCAATAATGGCCTTAACCATCCTGGCGTTTATGGCTGCCGGCCAGTACGCCCTCGGTGCGATAGCACCCCCACCTCCACCCGTTCAAGGCCAGAGTTTTTCCATTTTGTATCCACCGATCTGCCGCCATTTCAATTTTCCGTCAGCCCAGGTTCGACAGGACAGGCCGGTAGTGCTGTGTCTAGGGAGGCAAACTGCTCACCACCCGAACCCCAAGCCGACGTGTTTGAGAGCGGCTTGAACAGGGTGAACCTCCAGGGTCTGGACGGCGACGGCACTGCGTACAGCACGGACAATGGCTACGGTTTATATCTCATCGAAGGACCTAGCTCCGACAATATTGACGCACTGGAACGGGACCCGTGTCAATCGGTAGACCTGGATTGCGACGGCGAGCCCGAGGCACCAATCTATCTGACCCTGGCTCCAGGTTCTCCAACCCTGTCGGAGATAGGCGCTACTCCAGCTGATATTTTAATGACCGACAGTGAATACATGCCAATCATTTGGGCCCAGGCAGGCGATCTTGGGCTGGTGAGTGGAGATATCATTGATGCACTGTGCATCAATGACCATGCCGATGGGGTCTACGCTATCGGCGACCAGGTGCTGTTCTCACTCGCCCCTGGGTCTCCCACTCTGAGTGCGATTCTGGCAGGACCAGCGGACTTGTTGCGCCCCTCACCTCCCATGGTCTTCTACTCAGCCGAAGCCCTGAGATTATCGGATTCCGACGACGTCGATGCTCTGGTATGCGCCAAGGCGATGACGTTCCAGGATGTATTTCTGCAGTTACCGCCTTTTACCATTGAGCGATCCAGGATATCGATTACTTCCTCATAGACCCCCTCGGCACCGCTTCTGATACCAGATGGTACTTGGCAAACACCTGGTTTTATTGGATGATGATCCTATGTTGGACAAGACCGCCGGGCTGATTCGGCTGGCCTGGCTATCATGCAATCCTGCTTCCTGATCTTATGGAGAGAGACAATGCTCACCGAAAATGAAAAGAAAATGTTAAAAGAAATCCGGGAGGGATTGAAGCCTCCTACCAAGGAAGAATTGGACCTGGTGACGGCCCGTTGGCTCTTCGGGAAATATGCGGAAAGGATGATGCGGCACGCACCCTGGAGCTTTGTGCTTATGAAATTATTGTGGAAAAAAGGAGAAGAACCATGGGTAAGCTAGCCGAAGCAATCGTATCACTGGATAAGAACGCTGCCCTGGCTGCAGTAGAGGAAGCGCTTAAAGCCAAGATAGATCCCCTGGTGCTGGTCGATGAAGCACGAGAAGGATTGGAGGTTGTTGGCGAGAAATTCGACCGTGGTGAATATTTCTTGATGGAATTGATGCGCGCAGCTCAGATCTTCCAAGGGGTGGCGGCGGTCCTCAATCCCAAGATTGTAGAAGCCTATGGCGGCATCCGCACGAACGGGAAGGTTGTCATCGGGACAGTTGCAGGAGACATCCACGACCTGGGCAAGAATATCGTCAAAATCCTGCTCGAATGCCGCGGCGTCGAGGTGATCGACCTGGGGGTGGATGTTCCCACTCTGAAATTCGTCGAAGCCATCCAACAACATAAACCCCAGGTCGTAGGCATGTCGGCGCTCTTGACGGCCTCTGTCTCCGAGATGAACAAGAATGTTGAGGCATTCGAAGTTGCAGGCGTACGCGGCGATGTGAAAATCATCGTCGGCGGAGGAATTGTTGGCGAGATCGACCAGAAAGCGCTGAAGGCCGACTACGCCACGATCGATGCCAACGTGGGGGTAAAACAGATCGAGAACTGGATCGGCGAGGCCTGATCAGGAGCAACCCGTCATGGCTGACAAGATGACCACATATGAAAGAATCGAAGCCGCCTACCGAATGGAGATACCGGACCGGGTTCCGGTTACACCCATCGTGTGCTACATGATCCCTTACCTGGCCGGAATGAGCGTCAAAGAGATGTTTACTGAGCCAGAGAAGCATGTCCAGGCTTTCATCGATTTCAAGGACTTGATCGGCGACAATTGCGAACCAAACCTGATTGTCTTAGATCACCTATCCATGTTGGGCCGATCCGGATGGGACCAGGTGACGCTTGATTGGCGCATCTATGACCAATTCCCACCAGCCGGAAATGTTCCCAACCTATACGAAAAATCCATCATCGAAGATTATGACGAGGTCTTCGAGAGAGGCTTTGCAACAATCCTGTTCAATCGAAAGCTCGAAAACAACGTCTGGAAACGCAGCCTCGAAGATTTCCTATATTATCAATACGAATTCCGTGAGCGCTGGGCAAAGGCCTGGCGCCATTTTGTTGACGTGACGGGGGTACCCCTGTTGAAGGGAGGGCGTGCATGTCATCCGCTCGACCTGCTGCAGTATTATCGCGGCATATTCAACCTTACCCAGGACCTGTATGAGCGCCCCGAGCAGGTCAAGCAATTCTGCGACTGGGTGTATGAATACGAGGCTTTCCACGCCATGGATATTGCCATGACAATGGGTGCGGGAGAGGTGCCCGGAGCTGAGGTGATCTTCTTCGTAAATGGCGGCCCGCCTGGAATGTCCAGGTCGATATACGACGAGTTTTACTGGCCCTATGCCAAGAAGATGATAGATATCTGGGTAAATCGCGGTTTTAAAGTGTGGAACCATTGGGATAACGACCATACTCCATTCCTGGAGACCATCAAGACCATCACCGACGGTATTCCAAAAGGCAAGATCGTGATGGACTTCGAAAAGACCGACATGAAGAAGGCAAAGGAAGTCCTGGGTAGAACCGTTTGTATTGCAGGCAACGTGCCATCTGCATTGCTGGTGTACGGATCACCAGAAGAGGTGGATGCCTGTTGCAAGCAGTTGATCGAGGATTGCGCTGAGGGCGGCGGCTTTATCCTAGAGGCGGAATGCGAAGTGCCCTGGAATTCAAAGCCCGAAAATATCCGGGCGATCATCGATGCGGCAAAAAAGTATAACCCTTATCAATAAGTTTCTGCTCGATCAGAGCCAAGCACCCTGGAGTATCATTCTATGCAGGACATCATCCTGGAAAGTCTATCTCGGGCAATAAAAGATTACGATAAAGCCGCAGCGGTCCGCTGGGTGACAGCGGCAGCAGATAACCAGATCGATCCCTTACGGGTCATGGAGAGTCTCACCGCAGCAATCCGCGAGGTGGGAGATGCATTTGGCGCGGGTGAATGCTTCTTGCCTGAGCTGGTGAGCGCAGCCGATGCCATGCAGGCGGCGCTACCGATCGTCGAAGAGCAGCTTCGCTCCATCGGTGCAAAGCGCGAAAGCATTGGTAAGGTAGTCGCGGGTACGGTGGCGGGAGACATTCATAATATCGGCAAATCGATGTTATGTACTCTCCTGGTCGCAGATGGGTTCGAAGTCGTAGACTTGGGCACCGATGTGCCCGTTGAGCGGTTCGTCGAGGCAGTCAGAGACCATGAACCAGATATTTTGGCGATGTCGGCGCTGCTGACGATCACTGCCAGTGAACAAAAACTGGTGATCGAGGCTTTGCAAGCCGCCGGACTGAGACAGATTGTAAAAGTGATCGTCGGGGGTGGCGCTATAAGCGAAGAGTTTGCCAATAAAATCGGCGCAGATGGTTACAGCCCGACAGCCCCGGGCGGCGTGCGATTGTGCAGAAAACTTGCCGGGTAAACGAGGAGTCAGTACGAATGATCAAAGGCTTTACACGGAAATATAAGCCGCTGGATATCCTGAGCGAGGAAGAAGAAGAGGCAATCCATCGAGGTGCCCTGTATGTATTAGAAAAGACCGGTATGCGGGTGGAGCACGAGCGGGCCTTGAAATTATTCGCGGACAACGATTGCCTGGTCGATTTCGATGAAAGGCGCGTCCGAATCCCCCCCGGATTGGTCGAAGAATGCCTGCGAAAATGCCCCAGCAGTTTCGTGCTCAAAGCCAGGAACCCCGACCAGGACCTGATGGTGGGGGGAAACACGGTGTATTTCATGCAGGGAATGGGCATGCGCTACGTAGACCTGGATACCTGGGAAACCCGACCGGCAACCGCCGCAGAGCACAGGGAGGCGATGATCGTTGCCGATGCCCTCGAGAACGTCCACCTGGCCGATGGTATTTTCTTCTACATGGAGCGCCAGGGCGTCCCCCCGGTAATGGTCATGCTCGAAAATCTGGCCAGCGGGCTGCGCTACTCTACCAAGGCAGAGCAGTTTGGCTACCAAAAGGACTGCGAGATTTTTGCCATTCAGATGGCGGAGGCGCTGGGGATTAATCTCAATCCAGAGCTGGATACCGCCTCACCACTCACCATTTATGGCGGAGCGGCGGAAGCTGCATTCCGATATGTGGAAGCCGGCATCCCGATTCAGCCTTGTTCGAGCATGACGATGGGGGCCGAGGGACCCGTCACATTGGCAGGGGCTATGACGCTCGGTGTGTCCATGGTGATGGCCTGGGCGGTGTTGACGCAACTGATAAAACCGGGTGCGCCGATGTCAATCCAGCATGGGCTGAAACCAATGGATATGCAACGCGGGAGTCCTCGCTTTGGCGCCGCGGAGTATGCGCTTACCGGCGCGATGATGAACCAAATGCTGCGAAGATACCAGATCCCCTCCTGTCCGGGATCAGGTTTTACCAGCACGTCGAAAAAAATCGACTATCAAACCGGGTATGAGAAATCGATGGGGGCTTTACTCTCAGCGCTGTCCGGTGGTAACCTGCTGATTTTTCAAGGGGGATCTTGTGCAGAACTGCTTTATCACCCGGTACTGTCGATACTGGATGACGATGTTGCAGGTTGGATCGGGCGTTACCTAGAAGGGGTGACCATCACCGATGAGACTCTTGCCATCGACCTGATAAATGAAGTCGGACCAATCCCAGGGCATTATCTTAATACCGAGCACACCCGCAACTGGTGGCGAAAGGAACTGTTTCAACCTAAAGTCGCCGATCTGGAGGCGTACCCAGTCTGGATACGATCCGGCAAGCAGGATGCCCTTGCCCTGGCAAAACAACGCATGGAAAAAATCCTGACCTCGCACAAACCTCAATCACTCACGCCGAGCCAGGAGCAGGCGATCGAAGACATCTTGAAAGACGCCAGGGTGTACTACCGGTCCAAAGGCTTGATTTCCGAGGAAGATTGGACCACTTACATGAAAACGCTAGATAATTCTGCGTAGGGCAATATCCAGGAAGAGAATGATTTTCATCCAGAATGGATATAACAAATGTAAATTGCCGAGTTACCTTTCATATTATACAATTTGTATAATTGCTTGCCGATAAAAGGGTAAAACTAGACAATTTATAATCATTCTACCAATGATGCACTTGTGAGTGTGGAGGGCAGCAGGTTTAATCGAAGAGGAGGGGACCTGAAACTGAAATCTTACGCTTCACGTGCAGTAAACCCGGTCTTCCAACCAACGGGTATTCGGTCTCTCCACAAGGAATCCACCAAATGAGCCGTGGCGAGTACCTTCTACGCCGCCTGGGGCTGGCGTTGTTCGTGATTCTGGGGGTGTTGCTGGTTACATTTATCGTATCCCGGGTCGTTCCAGGTGATCCTGCCAGGCTGTATTTGGGGCCCAGGGCTTCTGCCGAGCGCCTTGCCGAAGTCCGTCAGGTGTTTGGCCTGGATGATCCGATACCTAAACAATTTGTCAAATATGTCTACAGTACACTTACCGGACAGCTGGGTTATTCCTTCAGAACCAAACGCCTGATCTTAGATGATCTTAAAATCCGCCTGCCGGCTACCATGGAGCTGGTGATCACTACAACCTTGCTGGCTTTGCTGATTGGAGTGCCGGTGGGAGTTCTGGGTGCTGCGCAGCGAGGAAAAGTGTTCGATCAACTTAGCCGTGTGGTAACAATCGCGGGGGTGTCAATCCCGGCTTTCTGGCTGGCTTTGCTACTTCAATTGGTGTTCTTTGGCTATCTTGGGATCCTGCCATTGGGCGGGCGGATCAGCCAGGAAGTGATGCTTTCCCATCCCATTAATAATATTACCGGCTTTTATCTGATAGATGCCATCCTCACGGGTAATTGGATCGCCTGGCGAAATGCAGCACTGCATCTCATCATGCCAGCAGCCGTGATGGCAACCTACCCCATCAGCCTGGCAGTCCGCATGACACGCGCCTCGATGATCGACGTACTCTCTGAAACCTTCATAACAGCCGCACGGGCGGCAGGCCTGTCGGAGCGCGAGATTCTCTTCCGTCTGGCATTGAAAAATGGCATCGTCCCCACACTCACAGTGATGGGCTTGCTGTTTGCTTATTCTGTCACAGGAGCTGTTTTGGTCGAGATTGTTTTCACCTGGCCTGGCATGGGCAGCTATATGACCGATGCGATTCTCAATAGCGACGTTTATGTACTGTTTGCTGTGACGCTGGTGGTCACCATGATTTATATCGGTGTTAACCTGCTGATCGACTTCATACAAGCCATGCTCGATCCTCGCATCCGTCTGGGCCGGGGAGGTGAGCCATAGAAATTACCCACCAAGGTATCATCGAGCGCCTGATTGGGTCCCTGGGTGCCTTGCGGGCTGAACCTGGCTCATCCATCTGGTGGTTCCGCCGCGATCGAATAGCCGTTATCAGCCTAGCGATCGTCGCTTTGATTGTCGTGCTTGCCATTTTCGCTCCGCTGCTCACGCCCTATCCGGAGCAGGGCCGGGGCGAACCGAACATTGTTGAAAAGTTAAAACCTCCCAGCTCCACACACCCATTTGGAACCGATTCTTTGGGCAGAGACATGCTGGCGCGGGTTCTGTTTGGTGCCAGGATTTCCCTGGTAGGCGGGATCTCTATCGTGCTGGCATCGACCGGCTTTGGAACCTTATTGGGGACATTGGCAGGGTACTTCGGTGGTTGGTTGGACGAGCTGATTTCACGAATCACTGACATCTTCCTGGCATTTCCCCCGCTGCTGCTGGCAATGACTATCGCCGCCGCCATGGAACCCAGCCTGGGCAACGCTATACTGGCCATATCCCTGACCTGGTGGCCTTGGTATACCCGCATCGCCCGTGCCCAGGCGATCTCTGTGAGGGAACGCGATTATGTCAAGGCAGCCCGGGGAATCGGAGTCCGGGATGGGGCCATTATCCTGAGACATATTTTTCCAAACATTCTCACCCCACTCGTCGTACAAGGGACGCTCGATTTGGGAGCCGCCATCCTGACAATCAGCGCATTAAGTTTCTTAGGCCTGGGCGTTCCACCGCCCACCCCGGATTGGGGTGGAATGGTCAGCGAAGGCCGGGTCTACGTACAGAGTGGCAGGTGGTGGATCGGTACGTTCCCAGGGCTGGCCTTGTTTATTACGATCATGTCGTTCAACTTATTGGGTGACGGAGTCCAGGTGATCACAAACCCGCGGGCGCGTGGAGAGCTCCAGGAATGACAAAAGCCATCTTAGAGGTGGATAACCTTCAAGTGGTCTATCCTACCCCACGGGGGGAAGTATATGCGCTCAGGGGCATCAGCCTGAGCGTTGAGGCAGGGCAAATCTACGGCATCGTCGGTGAATCAGGGTGCGGGAAGTCCACTATCGGTCGTGCTATCATCGGTCTTGTGCCTCCGCCGGGGAAGGTCACAAACGGACGGGTCCTGTACCATGGCGAAGACCTGATCAAAAAAGATGAAAAAGAGCTTAGATCCCTGCGCGGCCGACGTATATCGATGGTTTTTCAAGATCCGGCGGCGGCTCTGAATCCGCTCTTCACCATCGGGCAGCAACTCATGGCAATCATGAACCGTCACCGCATCCCAAGCAGGGAACAAAGAGCAATGGAACTGCTGGAAGACCTCGGGCTGCCCAATCCACAAGACATCCTCAGCAGTTATCCCCACCAGCTCTCCGGCGGACAACAACAACGGGCGATGATCGCCATGGCCTTGTGCACCGAGCCAGACCTGATGATCGCCGATGAACCAACCTCCTGCCTGGACGTAACCATCCAATCTCAAATCCTTGACCTGCTGGTGAAGCTGCGCGAAGAGCGCGGCGTGACCATCCTGCTGATCACCCATGACCTGGGTGTAGTAGCCGAGACCTGTGATCAGGTAGCGGTTTTTTATCTGGGAAGCATCGTTGAGGAAGGGACTTGCCGGGATATCTTTCGCAATCCGCGGCATCCGTACACCAGAGGTCTGTTGGCTGCCCTGCCCAATCCGCAATCCTGGGGAACTCCACTGAAAGTCATCCCGGGATCTATCCCTACCAATCTGCAGCCAACTCCTGGTTGTGCATTCGCCTCACGCTGCGATCAGGCTACGCAGGTCTGTCATGAAGTGAATCCACCGTTTATTGGCTTTGGAGGCACTCATCGGGTGAGCTGCCACCGCTATGCCAAGCTGACGACAACTCAGGGCGTTACACCATGATGGATCCAGAGATATTGATCGATATCAAGGGTCTCACCATGGAATATGTATCCCGAAGCGGGCTCCTGGGGCAAAAGGTACGCCGGGTACGCGTGCTTGAGGATATCAACCTGCAGATCTTAAAGGGTGAAACCCTGGGCATCGTCGGTGAATCGGGTTGTGGAAAAACAACGCTGGCTAATAGCCTGATGCGCTTCGTCAAGCCTTCAAGGGGGCAGGTGCTTTACCATAACAACGATCTCCTGGCGATGGAAAAGGGTACCCTGCGCAAGCTTCGCAGCGAGATCCAGATGGTTTTCCAAAATCCATTCTCGTCGCTAAATCCGCGCATGACCGTATTTTCCATCGTTGCCGAGCCGCTGGTAACCCATACCGCTCTCAAAGGGATGGATCTGGCGAATCGTGTAACAGAATTGATCGAGGAAGTTGGATTGAGCTCTGAACACCTGAAGCGCCATCCACACGAGATGAGCGGCGGCCAGGCGCAACGAGTGGCGATAGCCAGGGCATTGGCCCTCAATCCCAGGTTTGTCGTCCTGGATGAACCAACCTCGGCATTGGATGTTTCCGTCCAGGCGCAGATTGTCAATCTGTTGGTCAGGCTGCAAGAAGCCCATGGTTTGACCTACATGTTCATCAGCCACGCAATCGGAGTCGTCCAGCACGTATCCGACCGGATTGCCGTGTTGTATTTAGGAGAAATCGTCGAATTAGCCTCCCGCGACGATATTTGCGAGAAGCCGCGCCATCCCTACACTCAGGCATTGTTTTCCTCCACACCGGTGCCAGACCCCGATAGTCAACATCAACGCATCATCCTGGAGGGAAATGTTCCATCCCTGGCAAACCCACCCCTCGGCTGCCGCTTCCACACCCGTTGCCATTACGTGATGGATCGATGTCGTGTAGAAAAACCCGTCCCGATATCGGTCAATGGTGGCCATCTGGCAACCTGCCACCTTTTGGCTTAGAGGTTGGGAGTAAAAATCCCCTAAAATCAGGAGGAAAGATGAGGAGTTGTACTACATTTCGATAGCGCGTAATTCGAAATAATCATCCGATCCACAATCTGGAGATACCAAACGGTTCTCCAACCCTCTGAGGAGAAAAGGAATGAACGTCAATCGAAGCACATGGCAGATATTGATAAGCGCAGTCCTTGTTCTGGCCTTCGCCCTTTCCGGATGCCAGCCTGCGCCGACTCCAACGTCCGCGCCGCCAACGGAAGCGCCGCCGGTGGAGGAAGAGGTTGTAACCGAGACGCCAGAAATCACCGAAGCGCCAGAAGTCACGGAAGCGCCAGAGGTTACAGAAGCTCCAAAAGAAGAAAATATCATGGTATATGCTTTCCCGCGCACGATCAACGAGCTGGATCCGAGCCTGGTGCTCTCATCGGAGACCAACATCCTGTGGAACGTGTACGGCAACCTGACGGTCTGGGATCCAGACGAAGGTACGAAACCGATGCTGGCCGAATCGTGGGAATCCAACGAGGACAAGTCCGTGTGGACCTTCAAGCTACGACCGGACACCAAGTGTCACGACGGCAGCACATTGACCGCCGAAGACGTCAAATATTCCTGGGAGCGCACCATCGAAAAAGGCGCCCTGGCCTACGTGTTTGCACCGTTCGACACCATCGAAGCTGTTGATGATTTGACCGTGCGCGTCAATCTGAAGTACCCATTCCGCCTGCCTGAATTGATGGCGAATAACTGGGGCAGCTTCATCATGTGCTCGAACGCCAGGGACAAGGGTCCCGAGTGGTTTGCCGAGGGCAATGACGCTGGAGCAGGCCCGTTCATGATCGAAAGTTTCGAACCCGGTCGCCGAATGGTCCTGAAACGCTTCGAAGATTACGTGGGTGGCTGGCAGGAAGGCGCGTTCGATAAGGTGATTATCGAGATTGTCGAAGACGCCGCAGTGCGGCTTCAAATGCTGCGCGGTGGGGAGGCTGACCTCGCCTGGGGTATTCCCTACGATGAGATCGAAAGCCTGAATGCTACCGGTGTCGTGAAGGCAGTAGCAGTTCCCGCCTTCCTGCAGCTCCAATGGCACTTTAACACTCGCAGGCCTCCACTCGATGACCTGCGTGTCCGCCAGGCATTGGCATACGCTTTCCCATACGAAGCGGCACAACAAGGTACGTTTGGCGGCTTCGCCAGTGTGGCTAAGGGTGCAGTGCCACGCATCCAATGGACCCCTGAAACCGAGACAAAGATTTTTAACTATGACCTGGAGAAGGCCAAGGCTCTGCTGGAAGAAGCAGGCGTTCCTGAGGGGACCAAGCTGCGATTGGGCGTCGAAGCGGCAATGAAAGAGATGATCCTGAGCGCTCAGCTCTGGCAGGCAGAACTTGCCAAGATCGGGATCGACCTGGTGATTGACGAGATCTCTGCCGGTGTGCGTTGGGAGGAAGTGTACAACCCAGAAACCGAGCTGGATATCATGGTCATGACCATGTCTATCGGCTTCCACTCCCCCAATGAGTTCCTGGGATCCCTGTGGCACAGCAAGTGGACCTGGTTCCCGTTCTCGGGTTTTGCCAACGAAGAATTTGACAAGTTATGCGAGGAGGCCCTATCCAAGGAAGCGGTTAATTGGGAGGAGGCATCTGCCCTCTACCAGCAGGCCGAACAAATTCTATTCGATAACGCAGTCGCCGTCTTCGAGCTGGATTACCCACAGGATTTCGCCTACGCGGCGGATATCGAAGGCTTTAAAGTCAACCCACTTTACAGCTACGCGGCCTTTTTGTGGCCTCTCACCCGAGTACCTCAAGATTAACACACTGGTTGTGTGGATAATTTCTGTATTTGACAACACTGGTAGAGGGTAAAAAATATTGGGGCTGGCCTCCTTGGCCAGCCCCAAATTATTCATAGGCGCTGAATATTTCTCACACCCCACAAATTCGATAACACCATTTGAGCACCCTCGGCTGCTGTGATAAGATGGAAGAATATATTATGGTGTTTTATCAATAGAAGGAGTGTAAACATGTCGAAACTGCATGAACTGGCAGAGATTGGACAGTCAGTCTGGCTCGACTATATCCGCCGGTCCTTCATTAAGCATGGTAAACTAGATGCCTTAATCGAGATGGGCATCACAGGCATGACCTCCAACCCATCCATCTTCGAAAAGGCGATTAATGGCAGCGATGACTACACGAAAGAATTGAAGCAGCTTATCCACGAAGGGAAATCTGTCGAAGAGATCTACTCCAGCCTGGTGATCGACGATATCCAGATGGCCGCAGACCAGTTTCGACCGATCTACGACCAGACTGCCGGCGCGGATGGCTTCATAAGCCTCGAAGTCGATCCCCGCCTGGCGCAGGACACCCAAAAAACGCTGGACGAGGCCAGGCGCCTGTGGTCCACGGTCGACCGGCCAAATCTCATGGTCAAGATCCCCGCTACTCAGGCCGGTATTACGGCCATTCGCCAGGCTGTTGCCTGGGGAGTGAACGTGAATGTTACATTGATCTTCTCTCTGGCCCGCTATGCCGAAGTCATGCAAGCCTACCTGGAAGGCCTTGAAGAGAGATTGAAGAACGGTCAACCGATCGACCGGATTGCTTCGGTAGCCTCGTTCTTCGTCTCACGGGTGGATACCAAGGTAGACAAAAGGCTCGAAGCGATCATCCGCCAGGAAGGACCTCAGGCCGCGCTCGCCGCTTCCCTGCGAGGGAAAGCTGCTGTTGCCAATGCCAGGCTGGCTTACCAGCAATTTCAAGAAGTCTTTGGTAGCAAGCGCTTCTTGAACCTGCGAGCGGCCGGCGCACGAGTGCAAAGACCGCTGTGGGCCTCCACGAGCACCAAGAATCCAGCCTATTCCGATATCAAGTACGTGCAGGAATTGATCGCTCCCGACACCGTGAACACCCTGCCGCTCGAGACCATACAGGCATTTCTCGACCATGGTCAACCGCACATCACCATCGCTGATCCAGAGGGTACATCCGAACGCGTGATCCAGGCGTTGGAGGACCTGGGGATATCCATGGATCATGTGACCCAGGAACTGGAAGACGAAGGTGTGGAGGCATTTGCCAGTTCGTTCATTGCCCTGCTGGAGAACATCGCCATGAAACAGGACCAGGCGGCTCAATCATAACAAAGCGCGGAGATCCCTATTGGACTGGGCGATCCAGACCGAGGCATTGTCAAAGCGTTTCCCGGCAAACCAGGGCTGGGGAAGCCTGTTATTCAGGCGAGAACTGGCGCCGGCAGCCGTGGATGGCGTTTCCATATCCGTTATGCCCGGAGAGATATTTGGCCTGGTAGGACCCAATGGAGCCGGCAAAACCACGCTGATCAAGCTGTTGGCGACGCTGATCACCCCTACCTCGGGCAGCGCCCGGGTAAACGGCTTCGATATATCGGAAGATAGCGCCATCAAAGCCTCGATCGGCCTGGTGACCAGCGATGAACGCAGTTTTTACTGGCGGCTGACAGGTCGCCAGAACCTTCGATTTTTTGCCAGCCTGTATGGCCTGCCACATGACACGGCTGATTCTAAGGTGCAAGGGATTCTGGAAAGGGTCGGCCTGGCCGAAGTCGCAGACCGCCGTTTTCAGACCTACTCAACCGGGCTGCGCCAGCTCCTGTCGATCGCCAGGGCAATGCTCAACACACCGCGTCTGTTGTTCCTCGACGAACCCACCAAAGGCCTTGACCCGCTGGCAGCCGGCAGGTTCCACAGGTTCATCCGTGAAGAATTATCGAACCAGGAGCAATTGACTGTATTCCTGACCACGCATATCTTGGACGAAGCCGCCGCGTTGTGCGATCGGATTGCCATCATGAACCGGGGGCGCGTCCTGGTGTGCGGGAGACCGAATGAACTCATTGAGAGCATGGGGCTGCGGACCCGCTACCAGGTGCGCGTTGCCGGATTCCGGCCTCACATCTCCACCCTGCTGCTCGAACAGGTTCCTGGGGTAGATCAGACTCCCCTAATCCATGGCGAAACCCTGCTGGAATTTGAAAACGGTGGAAGAAATGGCGTTCTCGACAAGGTCCTGGATATCCTGCACACCGAAAAGGTTGCTTTCAGGGAGATCACTCGCCTCCCACCCCGATTGGAAACGATCTTCAGAGAGCTGGTCGAACAAGACAACCAAATCCCGAGCACCCAGGGACCGCCAGCTCAGCAACCTGGCGCAAGAATCGAGAGACAGCACATCCACGCAGCCAGCGTCACCAGACAACCTTTGTCGCAGCATATACGCCGGGTGTTACACGTAGCGCTCGCTTTTATCAAACGGGACTTGTTAAGTGAAGCCAGTTATCGCTTTTCGTTTTTTCTGCAATTCTTTGGAATATTCTTTTCTGTCATTGTCTTCTATTTCATATCCCAGCTACTGGGAGATACAGCCTCCCCCTACCTTAGCCAGTACGGCGGGGATTATTTCTCGTTTGTCTTGATCGGCATTGCCTTTGCCAACTACGTCAGCGTGGGGATGGCCAGCTTCTCCGCGCGCTTGCGCCAGGCGCAGACCACCGGCACCCTGGAGGCGATGCTATCTACCCCCACTTCCCTATCCGTCATTATCTTTTCCTCATCCTTGTGGGACTTCTTGCTGACAACCATCCGCGTGCTGGTCTACCTGTCCATTGGAGGGTTATTCCTTGGAGTGAATCTCCGAACCAGCAATTATCCCGCGGTGATTTTGATCTTGTTCCTGACGATAATCACCTTCAGCAGCCTGGGAATCTTTGCAGCCAGTTTCATCATGGTGATAAAGCGCGGCGACCCGGTGACCTGGGTATTCAACACCATCTCAAGCCTGTTCGGCGGAGTGTATTTCCCCATCTCTGTGCTTCCAGGCTGGCTGCAGTGGTTATCGAAGTTGCTGCCCATCACGTACTCGCTCGAAACCATGCGGCTGGCCTTATTAAAAGGCGCCTCAATATCTCTTCTTCTGCCGGGCCTGCTGCCACTGGGGGCCTTCTGCGCCGTCTTGCTGCCCCTCAGCCTGCTGGCGTTCTCCATGGCAGTCCGGCGCGCCAGGGTGGATGGCACTTTGACCCATTATTAAACACGATTTCAGATTTCCGCCTCCTGGATATAGCGAAACAGGAATAAGGCGGCGATGGCGTACAATCCCAGGAGGGCGGGAAATTGGATATTCCAAATGGACGAGGCTGAACGTGCAGAGACCGAGGTCAGGATAACCGCAGTCGGGGTGAATTCGAAGACATAATCTTCGACCTCCCCATTGAAGATCTCACCGGTCGATCCAATCGCTGGTTCATCACTGCAGGAGCCATCCTGGTCTGAATCTGGGAACAGGCGGAACCTGGCATTCAGGGTGGTATTCTGCGCCACGTTCATCGGCAGTGTGAAGGTGAGCGGGTTGACGCCGGGATTTACCACAACCCGGTCTACTACCTGATCAGCGCTATCGAAATTAATGGCGCTTCCTGAGATGTCAATCCAGGCACTTAGGCAAGCTACCCTACCCGTAACTAATCCGGAGACTACCGCAGTCACTTCACCGGAACCATCGTTCCAATTTCCGGTTGCTTGGATGCCATCTTCATCGCCTATGTCGGTTGTGTCATCCCCATCCGCGTTTGCGCTGGGGGCTCCATTGAACTCCGAATCCAGATTAGCGCCCAATCTCAATCCAAATGGGACATGGCGGGGTCCGTTTGAGACCAATATGGTGTGATAGGTATTTGGCAGGTCGGCGTAATCGCGCCGGTCGCAGGATTCGATAACGGCGATCGATAGGTCAGCTCCGGCTGAGAGTGTCCCATCGATGAGCACTTCAATGGCAGCTACATTGCCAAAATCCGCCTCGGATGAAGCACCCTGGCCCTGGGTGAAAACGTCGTAGGGCCCGGCAAAAGGTATCAGATAATCGACATAATCTCCTGGGGAAATACCACCCGGGATGACCAGTGTGTACTCCGACCAGTTCGTGGAGCTGCTGAATACTCGGAAAGTGACGTTTATCGGCTGAGGTGCAGCGACGATCGAAACGTGGAATCCATCGTTGGATTCACTGAACAGGTCAATTCCACCCAGGCCGAAATTGAGCTGAGCGGCAGAATCACCGCTTCCATCCCAGCGCAGGGTGGCGCGAGCGGTGACACCGGCAGCCTGGGTGAATTCCAGGCGATCGCTGTTCCCCTGGTCAATATTGACTGCCACATCGCCGGATCCACCCAGGTGTTCGACTTGCACTTCACGCTCGCCACCCAGGATTCCAGCCCCAGAGGCGACCCCATAAACCGTTGGATTGCCGCCGTTAGCGGTCAGTGACTGGGACCCGAAATCAAAGGTATCAACGGTGACTTCTACCGCCCAGGCGACACCGATCATGACCAGAGCCAGGAACAGGCTGATTCCGATGGAAGAAGAAAGCCTGCGCAGGAAGCGTTTCAGATCGAGCCTTCTCATATCCGTTACCTCCCATTCAGATTCTATGATAGTAGATTAAGCCCAAAGCCTGGTGAGCCATACCAACCCTGATTTCTCTCACCAGTTTAATGCGAAATTAAGACAATTATACTCTATCTTGGAAGATTAGGGCAGATTTCCTGCCAATTGAAGGGCAGGATCGCCAAATAGCAGAAAGGTCAAGAGTACATCGCGAGTACCCGGATTTTTTGTCGGCACCATCTGTCGGGCTGCCATCAATGCCTCTCCCAGGCTGTACTCCGGATGATCGATCATTACCTGGGCAAGAGGCCGACTTAGAAAGCTCTGGTCGCCGGGTAAGGTCAATGAAGTAGGCGCCAGAACGGCCACTGCGCCTGCAGCCGGCTGCCAGAGCAAGGCCTCGGCCAGCGACAAGATGCTTGGATGGGTGAAGAGGCCGGTGAGGCAGGTCATGTTCAACACAACCGGCAGGATTCGGGGACTGGAGAGCTGCAGCACGTCGGCGGTCGAAAACAGCCGGTCTTTTCCCCAGGTCTCTATGCTACCATGCCCAAAATAGGCAACCAGCGTGTAGTCAGCTTCAAGATATTCCCTGATCGATTGGCTGGCGGTGCTCGCGCCGGCTGGCGGGGCGTATAACTCCGTGCGAAAGTCAACGCTAAACAGGTCAAGAAATGACTGCGCGTCGCTTTTGAAGAACTGGCCCTGCCCATCGGCAATCGCCATGATGCCTGGAGACTGGCCAGAAATCCGGGATGAGCGCTCGTAGAGCAGCATCTTGTCAACCAGGATCTTCACCTCTTTCGGAGTACGAGCCGGGATGCGCCCAATCGCAACCTCCAGAAAAACAGGCTCGCCTTCGGCTTTGGTGGTGCCTTCCACCTGCCCAAACAGGACATCGCTGGCGGTTTGACCGCCATAGATCGTGTCAACCAGGAAGGTCGGCAGCCGGTTGGCTTCGGGCGGAGCCTGGTATGCACGGGGGTCGTAGCTGGCATCTCCAACCAACAACAGGTAGCGTGGCTGTCTCGCCCAGGTTTGTGAGGCAAATAGCATGAAATTCTGGATGGCGTCAGGCTCTGCCATGCCATAGTTGAACTGATCGTAAACTGATTGAAGCGGGACAGCCAGAACCTTCAAGCCGGATCCACGTCGATATGCCAACAGCGGCTCAAGTGCAGCCAGCAAGTCTGGTGGGCCAATCGCAAGGTAGTCCCAGCTACTGGCCGGGTCCTGGAGATCGGTCTGCACGAAGGCGCTAACCAGCCTTGCTACACGGCGATAACCCTGCGGGCCGACAGCGACATAATGCCGGCCTTTCTCTCCTTGAAAAGCCACGGATTTCCTTGCCCCGGATGGCGCAATCTTGATCTCCCGAGGGTTGGAGCGATCGGTTATCTCGTAGACCTCCACGTCGCCAGAGAAACCTTCCAGTTCAATCGTCCCACCCGGATGCCAGAAATCCAGCACATCGTCTATGGCCAGCGGTAGGCGAGCATAATCAAATTCGATCCAGTCGATGAAAGTCATGTCGGCGGCTGCGCCGGTATCGCCGGGTGCGGTAACGATGAGGCGATTGGCGCCGTCCTTCAACACCCGGGCAGGAATCTCTGCCTCCAGGACGTAGCGACCGATCCCATCCCAGGTCTCATCTGCTATGGGCATTTCATTCAGCGCAACCCGCAGGTGGTGGTCGGGCGAGAGGGGGTTTTCGGTGCTCGCCCACATGCCAAGGCGCAGCATCGACGGCCCTTCAGCAGGGGAATCCAGGTCGATTTCCAGGCTACGCTCGGAAGGAGCGGGCAATGAAAGCCACAGCCAATGATCGCCCTGGCTGGCCAATGGTTGGTAGACCAGGTTTTGTTCGAGTCGTCGGTGGGCAACCACAGAGCCGGGAGGTGCACCTACTCGCTCACCGGGTTCCCGCTGATCGGGGGTTACGCTCGCCAACCGGGTTGAGGGAGAAGCATTCCAATAAGCCTGCACGGCCTGCCGCGAAGCCTCCCCTTGCACCAGCCAATACACATTCTCCTTGCTGTACAGGCTGTTGCTTGCCCGCCCAAAGAAACGGATGCCAGGTTGGGAGGCGTCATCGGCCAGCCAGAAGGGCTGTTCCTCACCTAGGTTATACAGGTAGATATCATTCCCTGGCGACAGGCGGATGCCGAAGGATTCCACATCTGCCTGGTCGATCTGATAGAAGCCTTCTTCCTCGACGTAGACCAGCACAGGGAGCGCCTGGCTCGCGGTTGGCAGTGCAGGATTGGGTGAAGCTGTCGCTTCATCGCCCGAATTTACCGGGCCACAGCCGGCCATCAGGATCACCAGCAGGCCAAGGACGATGGCGAGTCGGATAAACATGGACTATTCGAGCTTGTGCATCGAGAAATAGAACCAGCCGCCCAACAAACCCCAGATGACCACCAGCAAGCCCACGACCATGATCCTCTGCGGCGTGGCCCAACCGGCGCCGCCCGACGAGGCCACAACCCGGGTGATCACGATCTTTGGAGTGGCATCTTGCTCAGCCCGATCTGGGAAGACGAAGGTCACCGTGGGCAGTGGGATCAGGGTATTAGTGGGGGCCAGGCCGGTCGTGGCCTGGGCCACCTGAGGCGTCTGCGGGGTGCCAGACTGCGGCAGGGGTGCAGTCGCGGTGAGCCTGCCAGGCGTGGTCGGCTGTGGGGTGCCAGCGGTTATGCGCGTGGGGGTGCTGGTGCGTAAGGACTGCGAAGTGGCTGTAGCAGGCCCGGGATAGGCTGCGCTGGTGCGGGTGGGGGTTGAAGGGGCGGGTGTCCCCGTGGTGGTAGAGGTGGAAGCGGCGGTTGTCCCGGTAGTGGTTGCGGTGCTGCTGGGGGTAGGGGTGGTCGTGGGATTGACCGTGGTCGTTCCTGTAGTGGTGCCTGTTTGAGCAGCGGTCGAGGGAGTGGTCGGCGTTGCAGTCCATGCAACGCCTGGAATGGCAGAGACGGGTCCATAGGGATCCCGTTTCGCTTGATTATCAACAGCTTCAAGCAAATACCAATATTTCGTCCCATTGACGACATTTATATCGGTGAAACCATAGGTATCACCACCGCTGCCTCCCGTTGAAGGAATATATGGACTTATTTCAACGAAATCAGAGAATTGATTATCGCTCCGCTTTACAAAGAAGCCGGCATTATTAATCTCTGTTCCAGTAGTCCATTGAATGATCACATAGCCATCATAACCTGAGGCTTTGAATTCATGGATAACTACTGCCGCCTTTACAAGTTTGATGGACAGGAGTACAAAGCCGAAAGCAAATATTATTAATAGTAAGAAGATGTTCTTTCTCATCGTGTCTGGCTTGAGAATTTAGCCATCCAGCTACTGAATTAGTGTCCGAATGATGGAGCAATCAGCCTAATCCGGGGTAATCCGAGATCTTGACGACCCCCCCTTCGGCCAATTCCTCGACGAAAGCCAGGACGTCGGTTTCTGCCTGGGAAGCATCCACTTCGTATTCCTGGCAGATGAGATGGGCGATCTCCCTCAGGTTGCGCTGCCCATCAACAAGAGACCAGATGCGGGCGCCGACCTCGTTCAGCACCTTTACCTGACCTTTCTCAGGCAACACCAATACCGCCTCGGCGGGTTGGTCCTCTGCCCCTTCGACCACGCGTCCCACCACGTCTTCGACCGGCAACGGATAACTATCCAGGTCGATCATGTCCAGGTTTCCTCCTCTTCCATCAGGGGGCCAGCAGACGCCGCACGGCGTAGATGATGGCCTTGCCCGCCCGCCCGGCGGTAACCATCCAGTGTGGTGGAATTGCCCTGGCTAGCCGAGAAGCGGGTGGACGCGCCCGGCGATACAGCGCTTCCTCCCATGCCAGCAGTACGCCGAGCGCGGTGTTCACTACGCGCCAGCGCAGGCGATCCATGTCCACCAGGCGATCGTCTTGCTCAACGGCTACCACCCGGCCGGCTATCTCGGCCTCATCCACGGGAGGATCGGCCAGGTCCAGGTTGTCGCCGCGCAGGCGCCATCCCCGGCAGCTTGTCCCGATCAGGCGATGAGTCACCCACTGGCCTTCTCGCTGAACTACAACCAGGTCGCCTCTGCGCAAGCGGGAGGCGTCCATCGCGCGCACCACGACGAAATCACCCGAGCGCAGGAAAGGCGCCATGCTCTCCCCGCTGACGCGCAGTCGCAGGAGCAAGCCGGACTTCAACCCTTGCTCAGACTGTTCTAAAACCGTAGACGGATGCCTGTGGCTCATGGGAAATTCAAGACCAGGGGCAGATCGAGCTTGTAGAACCAGTAGGCTGTGGTGGTTATCTGGGCTTCAGCCTGCTTGAATGGATTTGCCTGGGATGCCAGCCTTACCGTCACACGTTCGTAGATACCTTGTTGGGGAACAGGGTCTGGCTTGACCCGCACCTGGAAATCCAGCGATCCGCCGCCAAACACCGAACCGACCGTGGCCGGATAGAAGACCGCCCAGCCGTTGTCCACGTCCTTGGATATTGACACCGTATAGGTTTCCGGCGCAGTACCCGGGTTGATGGCCTTAAGCGTGTAGCTTATCTGGTCCCGGGCATAGCCCGATCCAGTCATACTCAGCGGGTCGATGCCGACGTCATATACCTGCGCCAGGCGCAAGGCCGGATCGCCGAGGACGCCGAAGGTGTGCAGCAGGTCGTACTGGTGAGTCTTCCCAGAGAGGTACAGGCGCAGCTTGGCGGCGCGCGCCAGCGGGCCGAGGCGGGTCTCGCCGGCCTGCAAGAAGGCCTCCAGGAAACCGCGCTGCAGGTAATCGTGCCCGGTGGAGACGCCCAGCCCGGTGGGGGAAAACGTCGCTACAGCGCCCTTTCCAGGCGCTCTCAACATCTCTTCCATCATGGCGGAAAGGCTGCTGTTGGGGTGAATCCAGTAACCATCCAGGCAGGTCATGGAAAGCACGACAGGCAGCCGGTCAGCGTTGGCAAGGGATGCGATATTTGCGTTGGTAAAGATCTGTTCCGCCGCCCAGCGATTCACCGAAGCATGACCGGAATAACTGGCGAGCAGGCTGCCGGTCAGGTTGAGTGTTTGTGTGATGGCTAGGTTAGCCTGTGGGCAGATGTATTCACAGGATTCGTCATCATCATAGTCATCCAGATAGACGCGGTCGGCGGGCAGCTCAGGCGAAAGGTATTCCGCAATCAGCTCGTCTGACAGGGCAGGGAAGTCGCCGGCTGGATCAGGGGTGTCGTCAGCGATGAACAGGAAGCGGCGCTGCCAGCTCTCTTCCGGAGCGGATTCATAGGCCATGGTCTTGGTAATCACGGCTTGCAATTCAGCCACGCTGTTCACCGGGATGCGCCCGATGTCCACATCCGGCAGAGGGTCTTCGCCTACCAGGGTCGCCAGGGTGTTGGCGCTGTCCACCTCGCCCTGCCAGGGATCGACCCATGCCAGGTTGGGAGGCATGTAAATTGGCGGATTGTCGTAGTTGGGATAACCTTTGAAATTGAAATGTCCGTCGCCCACCAGCACGACGTATTGCGGGACTTTGGCCCAGTGTGCCAGGGCATCGGCCAGGAAATTCTTGATGGCGATGGGGTTGTAGATGCCCTCGTTGAACTCGTTGTACAGGTCGGCCACGTCGATCACTTTGGCGCTCAGGCCCTGGGAAGCGCGATAATCGGCCAGCTCCTGGGCGGCGGTCAGGAAATCGGAGTGAGTGATGACCAGGTAGTCAAACCCTTGATCGGCAGAAAAGTATGCCGGAGGGGTGTAGAGTGTGACGCTCTTGGGGCTCTTGCGGGCATTGCTCCCCGCCAGGAAATAGCTCCTCTCCCCCGGCTGGGCTGAGTAAAAAGTTACCGTGCCCGAGCTGAGCCCGGCGTTAATCACCCGTTTAGGCCGCAGGGGATCGGTGATATCGAGCACATCGACGGACGGGCTTGAGAAGCCGCTGACCTGATATTTCCAGCTCGATGCCCCTTCGGCATGAGTGAACCAGAGCTGGTCATCGACGGCGACGAAGCGGCGCGGGTAAGTGATTTCGAACCAATCGACGTAGATCTGCTGGATTGGAAAGGTGTCAGTCAAGACTTCCACATGAATCTGGTTCGCCCCTTCGAGCAGGACTGCTCCGGGCACCCCGGCTTCAAACCGGTAGCGGCTGACGCCATCCCATCTATCGTCTACCAACGGCGTTAATTGGGAGTTTAACCATATTGGGGTATGGTGATCCGGATTGCCCTGACCGCTGGAGTTACGGGCGACCAGCTCGCCACGGAGCGTGGCGGTAAAGGTATCCGTGGTCAGTGCGCTCAGGGCGATGGAATACGTCCGGCTGATCGGCTCACCGGTGCCGATGTAATCCCAATACCAGGTGTCCTCCGAGGTGAAGCTGTAGGAATACCAGTAGCGCGATTCTTCAGCCCGCACGGTAGCGGTATAGGTCTCCGGGACCGGATAGATCCCCGTGGTCGGGCTGATTACTTCCATCGGCACTGCGGATCCAGCCGTGACCGCCAGCCAATACACGTTCTCATCGGTGTAACGCGCCATCATGGTGGCGTTGAACTGCGGCCTCCAGGAGGCGTACGAGCCATCCGGCAATGCCTGGGTATAGGTCAGCCAGAATTGGTTTTCGCCGCTGTAGCGTTGGGAGAGGATCTCTCCGTTGAATTTCTGGCCATAAAATAACACCCCCTCTGTATCGGTTAGCACGTGCTCCTGCGAATCGAAATTCTCAACGTAGAAAGCTACCTTCTCGCCCTGGCTATACAGGGCGAACTTGGTGGGATCGATAGTGCCCGTAATCAGTCCGGCTGCCCGCAGGTCCTGTGAAGACAAGCGGTACAGCCCATCCTCGTCCACAACGATCTTATAACGCGGCATACCCGCCAGGCTCGAGCGTGTGGCTGTTGCATCTCCATCTAGCTTGGCTGACAAAGGCAGGCCTCGCCAGGAACGGGCTTGGTCGTAGTTCAGCAGCGACTGCTGCCAAATCCGCTCGAAAGGCTCAGCTCCGGTGCGTGGGTCTGCCTGGCCCTGGATCGACCGAATGGAGGGATATTCCGCATTTCGCCCGGGCAGGAAGCGAACCTCCACGCGAAGGTGGCGGTGCCAGGACAGCTTTCCGGCGGCCGGCAGGTACTGGACGGGGAAGAAATCAACGCGCAGGATGCGCTGGTCGCGCATCCAGGCCACATCACCGATCCTGGCAGGGCTTTCAGGGAACCACGCATTTCGTGTATAGGCCAGGGGATGTGCTTCGTAAGAAAGCTGCCCGGGTTGAAAATCCGCTTCTATGGGCATTGGGCGGGCCACCGGCGCCAGGAGATATTCGCCAGGCAACTCATGGGCTTCATCGAGCAAGATCCTCAGCTCGAACGAGGCGTCCGCCGGCACACCCAGGACGGCCGTGAGGCGCGGCAGCTCAGGCTCGCCCGGATTACCGACCGAGGAGGCCTCCGGGATGTAGATGGATGTGTAGGCCGCCAGTTCGCCTTCTCCCTGGGTGATTTCATACCTGGGTATCAGCAGATCGATCACGACCCTTTCCTGGTCGGAGAAAACCAACCGCAGTTGAGGTTCTTCAAGCGCGGCCGGCTGCCATTGGCCCGATCCCCGTAGCTGGACTGGCAGGAGGAATGCAATCACCAACAGGCGGGTAAACACGTTACGCAGCATCGACGATCCTTGAAGCGAAGGCATAGTGGATTATCCCACGTCCATAAAGCCATTTTACCTTTATGAGGTAAGGCTGACCAGTACTTATTACCCCTCCGCTGAATTATACCGGCGAGCTACACGACCGTGTGCGAAGCTCGCCGGAAGATAAATATTAATGGAACCCCTTCTCTCTCGTCATCAAACAGCGCAAGGCTGTACTCCGCCTGGCCCACCCCACAGGCATAACTGCCACCTCCCGTTCCTAAGGCACCCCACATTCATCGTTGTCGATCACCGGTCAATAGATCATTCTGTTTCTGGATATTCGAAGAAATCTGGCAATCCCAAGGGTGTCCCAGCCTGGGTTTCCAGCTCTGTCTCGTAGATGATTTCTGGTTTCGAATATGGCTTTCTCCCTGCCTCATTGGTTACCATTATCTCCTCCATAAATTTGGGCTCCCGTAGCAATAAAAGATACCATTACTATCTATTTTGGATAAAATTTGGATTAATTCTATCTTAAGTAATTGGATAAAGCAAGCAAATTTTCCTCTTTTGTTAGCTATCAAAATTGTGAAAACAGGGGGAATCTGCCTTTGAGGGCTGATCTGAAGGAGGAGCGATCACATCCCAGAATGAAACATCCGGTGTGAAATGCAGCCAGAAAGCCGGTGTGGTCGTCAGTAGTCTGCCGCAGGTATCCAGCAACCTATCATTAAATTTTGGGTTGGCAGGTATGACGGGGGTGTTGGAAATGATCTCTGCCACGGCCTGGGCTGGATTCATGCGCTCGATAAAGACCGTGCGATCCTGTACCAGGCGGTATAGCCCGCTAAGCCCTGCATAGGCCGGGATTGGATGCATCTGTTCGGGATTACAGAAAGGGGTGGCATGGACCATCCAGGATCGTCCAGCAGGCAACAACAGCACCAGGTCATCGTTCAACACATATTCCGTTGCAGAGCAACGAGCAACGGTGCTCTTTCCGCTGCCCGAATGACCGAAGAAACAATAAGCTTTTTCGTTATGAACGATCCCTGCGGCATGGAAAAGCAGCCCACCCTGTTCAAACGCCAGCAAGGCATAAACGATCCGCAGCAGATAATCGAGCTCTTCAAGCGGTCGCGTCGCGGATGTGACGAGCATCCCTTCCCCGGTATCGAGATCAATCCGCCCGGATGATGAATCGGCCAATAATTCTACTCGCCTTCCTTCAAATTCAACCCTGGCGTCGGTCAGGGAGGAGGGATGGCCTTGATTTGTTACCCTTAGGGTAAGATGGATGGCTGGGCTGCGATCGGAGGTGAAATCCTGATAATGGCAGACGGCTTCATCCCGATACCGTCTATCCTCGATGAGAATACCGGCCGTTAGTCCTGCGATTTCGATGCGGAATGTCTCGCATGCGGGCGACTTCTCCGCTCCTCCCCGGTCACCTTGCAACGGGTTATACCGGACCATGCATCTTCTCGCCTGTTTCTGGGGCTTGCGGTTGGCGGCGAAGCAGCCACACCAGGAATCCCAGGCCAGCCAATGCCATACCGATTGCTAAAAACAACTCCAGCCTGCCTCCCGGTTTCGCCTGCACAGCGATTGTCTCACTGCGCTGGGTGTTCCCGCCTGTCTCCAGGTCTTCGAGCTGGTAATAATAAATAGTTCCGGCTTTCACATCGCCATCGGTATAGCTGTACGAACCACCGCTTAATGGGTCAGAGGAAGCCGCAATGATCGCTGAATTGATGCGCACAAATGGACCGCCTGGGTGCTCGCTGCGATACAGGTTGAAACCCGCGGTATCCAATTCGCTGGCAGTCGTCCACTCCACAACGATAACGGGATGCAGGGAAGACACCCATGCCTGGTAGCCCATCAACAACGCAGCCAGGATCAGTATGATTGCAACCAGTTCAAGAACGCGCCGTCTCGGCATTCGAATTGCACCAAGGTTGGAAATATCCTGGTAAGTGTCCCCACGGCAAATCCAAGAGCCGCTGGAAGAAGCAGTCGTTTGGCAATTATAATCTACCCTAACAAAAATCCCAAATCATCGTTATCATATACTGACCAGCTCACTTTGGCGATAAACATTAAAGGGATTCTTCTCATGAAACATGTCCTACCACTGGTATTGATGCTGGCGACAGGCTGTCAAACGATCATTACGAACATCAATTTCCCGCCCGCAGAAAGCACGCAGGTTCCGCCTCCTCTCTTGACCCCCAAACCCCCGCAGGTGATATCAGATGAGCAGGCAGAGATCGAGCAGGCGATCTATGAAGCCATCTCGACGCAAGAAGAATTCATCCTCCCCCTGTTGATCTATGAAACCAAAGTCGAAGAGTTGCAGGTCTCAAGCGACAAGACCTGGGCTGTTGCGTGGCTCACCCCGGTGGATACTCAAACTGGGGAGGTGATCCCTACCGAACCCGGGCTCACGGTTGTCCTAAATGTAGATGGAGAATGGAAGGCTATCTTGCCCGCCGATCCAAGCTGGTCTTTTGCTGTGCAGACCGCTCCAACCGAGCTGCTTCCGGAAGAGGAAAAAGACACCTGGCTGGCCCTTAATGCAGCCCGGGCTGTGCAAGCATACATCGGACCATTTGGCGGTTACTATTTGCCGTGGGCAGGGGGAGAGAGCATGGCTTTGACGCAGAGCGTCGCTCACGATCGCTACACACCCAGCGGTAATGCTCACTACGCCTTCGATTTTGCTTACCCGGGTCCAGCTTCGATGTTCAACCTGTATGCGGCGAAAGCCGGCACGGTCAAGATGGCAAAAGACTCGTGCACAAATGGGTCCACCACCTGCTCGAATTATATTGTTTTGGAAGATATCACTACCAATCCCACCACCTACCAGCTTTATCTGCACCTGGCAAAAGACAGCATCCCGACTGATCTACATGCGGTCGGCGCGCCAGTCGTGCGAGGCCAGTTCATCGGGGTGGCAGACGATAGCGGAGTCAGCACCAACCATCACCTGCACTTCATGGTGCATACCTACCCACTTTCCTATTGGGGGACTTCGGTGGATATCACCTTCGTGGATGTGGCGATCAATGGCGGTCGGCCTAGAATCACGGCTGACCTCCCGTATTGCAGGAACAACGATCAGTACCGTGATGTGTGCACCCAGACTCAGACGGTCTACGTATCCGGCAACACGGTCCACGGTGACCGGGTGCCTCCTCAGGGAACCATCACCAGCCCGCAAAACGGCATTGTCGTCGAAGGGAGTAGCCTGACCCTGGCAGGCTGGGCAGTGGATAACGACACCGGGTTGGGGAGTGCACAATTCATCGCCCGCTATGGAAACGCCTGGCACGATATCGGCCCGGCCTTCACCGCCTCCCCCTTTTCTATGGGCTGGGACCTGTGCTCTTCCGCAGTGCCCGATGGCCCGGTCAGCCTGGCGCTGCGTCTCCGGGACCAGGTAGGCAACCAGACCCGCGACCTACCCGGCCTGGTCCATTTCAGTAAGAATTCCTCCTGTCCTTCGCCTCCACCGGCCTGCGTCCCTGCTGCAGACCAGATTGCCCTGTTCGCCGAGCCAGATTATGGAGGAGCATGCCAGCTCCTGGGGGCGGGGAATTACCCGAGCAGCAGTTCGTTTTCCACTGTTGGGGACAATGATGCTGCTTCTATTGCTATCGGGGGAAACATCATTGCCACCCTGTTCACGGATACATCCTATAGAGGGCGAGGAGAGAGCTTCACCCAGCCGGACAGCAACCTGGCAGACAACCTGGTCGGCGCCAACCAGCTCTCCTCGCTGATAGTTCACCTCCGCAGCCAGTCGCCGGCTGCGCCAATCCTGATGTGGCCGGTTGATGGCGCTACTTTCCCTGCCGGGACTTCGCTCTCTCTGGTCTGGGGAAACGCCGGCGGGGCCAGATCATACCAGTTGGAGCTTAACGGGGTGTCGAAAGGCTGGCAACCCATGCCCTATTATCCACTCGGATCTCTAGCGAACGGGTCATACAGGTGGAGGGTCAGGTCCCGCAACCTGGCAGGCGAAAGCGGCTGGAGCAACATCCGCACATTGAACATCAGCAATGTTGCACCGTCCGAACCAGTCGTGGTCAGCGTACCGTTTAGCGATGATATGGAAGACGTAGCGACGAAATGGACCAAGAGCAATAATTGGGACCTCAACGCCGAAGAAAATCATACCCCAGAAGGGAAGATTAGCTGGAAATACGACGTAGCTAACGCCAGCGGATACGACAACGGCCTGGTGAACAGCGGGGATCTCACCTCCCCTGTGATCCAGATTCCCACGACAGGGGAGTATTTCCTGCGGTTCTGGTATATCTACGAGACCGAGAGCCCCGGCGTCCATTGGGACCAGCGCTGGATACAGGTTGCGGTGGATGGCGGGCGATTTGCCAATCTGCTGCAGCTTTCGGATGACCCATCGAACGTCTGGCTGCAAAGTCCTGCGATCCCGTTGAGCAACTACGCCGGGAAAGACATCCAGATACGCTTCCACTTCGAGACGCTTGACACAGCATTAAACGACTTTCGTGGGTGGTTCATAGATGACTTCAGCGTATCCTCCGATCCGCCGGAAGCCTGTAGCGATAACGATAATACCCCCGCGCAGGCTACGCTGATCACTTATGGGGCACAACAGACTGCAACGATTTGCCCATCTGGAGACGTCGATTACTACCGTTTCAACGCCAGTCCAGGTGAGCAGGTGGGAGTTTACCTGGAGGCCCAAAGCTTTATTTCCCCTCTGGATACCTATCTGTTCCTGCTGGACAGCGACGGGCGTTCAGTGCTGGTCGAGAACGATGACCAGGTGCCCTATGAGCGCACCGATTCCTATGCCACATACAGGGTAAGACGGGGAGGAGATTATTTCCTGAAAGTCAAGGCCTGGAATCACCCCTCAGCCGGCGGATCTGACCACTCCTACGTACTGAACCTGGTACGAGACGATCGAGACCCGAACACCCTGTTGGTCTACCCACAAACGGGCAGCGTATTGACCGGGGATCAATTCATCATTCAACTCACCGCGCTCGATGGGCAGAGTGGGGTAAGCCATGTGGAGTTTTTGTGGCACGATGGCGATTGGCAGAATTCCGACTGGCGATTCCTGGGGTCGGACTGGAATGGCCAGGATGGATGGAAATTCAAGTACGACCAGGAAAATTTGCTTTATCCACGCGATATCGCCATCTACGCCCGCGTGTACGATTGGGCCGGGAATTGGATCGGGGTGGGCGCCTGGAACCTGAACAAATCCAAAAAAGGCGTATTTCTACCCATCATAACGCGTGCTCCATGATGATATACTACCAGCAATCATCCACTCGAGGGGTAATGACCGACACTTGAAACTGATCATCCAGATACCCTGTTTTAATGAAGCCAGCAGTCTTCCGGAAACCGTGCGGGCTCTGCCAACACACCTGGATGGAATTGCAACGATCGAATGTCTTGTCATCGATGATGGAAGCGAGGACGATACGGCTGCCGTGGCCCGGCAGCTTGGGGTAAAGCACGTTGTCCGCCTGCCGCATCACGTAGGGCTGGCCTGGGCGTTTGTCGCCGGGTTGGAAGCCAGCCTGGCCCAGGGCGCCGACCTGATCGTTAATACGGATGCAGACAATCAATACCACGCCAACGATATCCAGCGGCTGATCGAGCCGATCCTGGCAGGCCGTGCCGAGATCGTGGTGGGTGACCGAGGGGTAGGCACGCTGGAAAATTTTTCGCCCCTTAAGCGCCAGTTACAGCGCTTTGGTAGCTGGGTGATCGCCATGGCATCTGGAGTACACACACCTGATGCAACCAGCGGATTTCGAGCCATCAGCCGTGAAGCTGCACTGCGCACGCTGGTTTTAAGCGAGTACTCCTACACCCTGGAGACGCTCATTCAGGCCGGCGCCAGACGCATGGCAGTAGAATACGTACCCGTACGCACCAATCCGCAGAGACGTCCTTCACGCCTGATGCGCAACATACCGCAATACCTGGTCAATTCGATAACGACGATCGTGCGCGCCTATACCATGTACCGGGCCCTGCGGGTGTTTACGGTACTCGGCAGCCTGTTTATCCTGGGAGGGCTATCCCTGGGAGTGCGGTTTTTAGTGCTCAACTACATCCTCAAAACCGGGGGTGGGCTGGTCCAATCGGTCATCCTATCAGCAGTGCTGTTGATTGTGGGGTTCCAGGTCTTGTTAATCGGCATGTTGGCAGACCTGATTGGCTTCAATCGAAAAATCCTGGAAGAGGTGCTTTTTCGCCTGCGGCGCCTCGAACTTGGAACGCGCGAAGATCAAGACCACATCCACTAAGGCTGATCCGCCCTGAACAGGAATATACCATCCAGGCCACCGCAGGAATGCCGATTGCCATCCGCAGCACGCAACCGAAAGACATCCTCAGGATTTCGATCTTCATTGCGTGCAGTTGGTTAATTACTGCATGCACGCCGTGGGCCAACCCTGAACAACCGGTAATCTCTGCCTACCAGCCGTTTGAGATAAACCAGAAAATAGGACAATCCTTCCAGGCACGCTTCGATGGCCTGGAGAGGGTAGATGTCTTTCTCAATCCAATCACGGCTGGCGAGGGAAGCATCGAGCTGCGGTTATATGGCGATGACGAAAAACGCAAGGTCTTAGCTCACAGCTCGCTCCCTACTAATGAGCTAGGTTCTGCCGGAACCTACGATTTTCCTGTAGTCATACAATCTGATTCTTCACAGCGCGCGTATTACCTGGAACTGGAATTGGTGGGAAGCGGTCAAGTCGAGGTAGGCATCGCGCCGGGCTCGGCCTATCTCAACGGGGCCCTCTACCATGGCGATATCCCGCAAGACGCGCAACTCGCCTTCAACCTGGCCTACGACCCATTCTGGTTGACAACCGGCATGTTCTCTGAAATCCTTAATTGGACCTGGCTAACCATCCTGGCCGCTATTTTGCTACTAATACCAGGCTGGACCATTACGCGCCTTTTATCGTCCCGATGGACTCCGCCAGACTGGGCGCATTGGGTCTCGATTTCAGCCGGCGTAGGCCTGGCCCTGTACAGCATTTTGCTGTTGTGGACGGACGCGTTCGGATTCCACCTGGGGAAGTTCTACGCCTGGCTGCCGGTAGTGCTGGGGTTGGTCTATTTGCTCATTTCGTCATCGCGGACTGCCATTCGATTATTCATAAGGCCGAAGGGTCTTAAAACAGACTCCAAGCCTCGACACACCTGGCGCGCATGGCCCAGAAACTCTTTACCCGAGCTCCAGCGACCCGATTACGTGTTGATGCTGGTTTTGTTTGTGATCCTGGCCACCCGCTGGTGGGCAATACGGGGACAGGTGGCACCCCTATGGGGGGACGCCGTCCAACACACCACCATCGCTCAATTGATCCTCGACCACGGCGGCCTGTTCGAAACCTGGGAACCATACGCCCCCTATAACAGCCTGACGGTCCAATTTGGCTTCCCGGTCATCGCGGCGACCTATGCCTGGTTGACGGGTATGGATGTCGCCGCAGCCACCCTGGCGGTCGGGCAGATCGTCAATGCACTGGCGGCATTGTGCCTCTACCCGCTGGCGGTACTGCTAGCAGGCGGCAATCGCTGGTGCGGTATAACCGCAGTAGCCATCGCCGGATTATTTTCGCCCCTACCTGCCCAATTCGCCAACTGGGGGCGCTACGCTCAACTGGCGGGACAGGCCATCCTCCCGGTAGCCATCTACCTGGTGTGGAACGTGCTGGAAGCTAAATCAGGCCATTCGCCTTACAAACTCAGATCAGGTTTAGTTGCCGGGAGGTTGATCATCCTGGCGGGGTTTGCACTGGTCGGCATGACACTTTCCTACTACCGCATGCCCTTCTACGCAGGGACTTTCCTGCTGGCCTTCCTGTTAGGTTGGGGATTGCACCAATGGAAGTGCAGGCTACACGATTGGCTGGCAGTATTGGTCGGCGTGTTCCTGATCGGCGGCGTCGCAATCGGGTTGGTCGCCCCCTGGATACCCAGAGTCCTGGGAGGAAACCTTGCCGCAGCGGTGGAAGCCGGGGTTACTATCGGCTCGCCGCTCCAGCGGGTATTGGAAGACTACCGAGCCTGGCTGCAATTGACCTCTTATGTTCCTGGCTGGCTGCTCCTGCTGTGCGTGGTTGCGCTGGGTTGGAGTGTTGTGCGCCGGCAGCGGCAGTTGGCTGCACTGGGGTTGTGGATCGCCCTGCTGGCTTCCCTGGTAGCGCTATCCCTGCTGCGCCTGCCCGCCACGAACCTGATGCAGAATTTTGCCGTGCTGATCGCCTTGTACATTCCGGTCAGCCTAGTTGTGGGCTTGTTGCTCGGAGAGCTGGTAAGACAGATCGAATTGTGGCGGCCTCCCTCAGGAGGCACCCTATTGGGGATCATCCTGCCGATCCTGACGCTTTTGGGAGGGTGGAATCAGCGGGCGATCCTGCAGCCGCAAGTCTACAGCCTGGTCACATACCCCGATTACCGGGCGATGGGCTGGATTCAAGAGCACATACCCCAGGAGGCGCTCTTCTTAGTCGAATCGTTCAGCATCTACGGCGGTAGCTCGGCAGTAGGCTCGGATGCCGGGTGGTGGATCCCGTTGCTGGCGAGACGCCAGACGACGATGCCTCCGCAATACGCCCTGATGAACGAAAATCCCATCGAGCCTGATTATTCTCGCAAGGTGGTCGATCTGGTGACCTTGCTTGAAGAAAATCCCCCTGATACCAAAGAAGGATTACGGGCCATCTGCGATTGGGGTGTAACCCATGTGTACATCGGGCAGACCCAAGGCCTGACGGGGTCTGGCGCCCGCCAATTGTTCTCCCCGCAGAAGTTGAGCTACAACCCTTCATTCAGGCCGATATATCATCGTGACCGGGTGTGGATATTCGAACTCGTCCCCGGTGCCTGCGAGGCGAACCGATGAACAGGCCTTGGACGATTCTCCGCCTGGCGGGCATCAGCCTGGGTTTCAGTTTGTTGCCGGCGGTGCTCCTGGAGATGATGAACCGGCTGGCAGGGGCCGGATTCTCCTGGCTGGGCTTCCTGGGACGCTGGGGATTCACCCTGGCATGCCTGGCGACCAGCTATATGCTGCGGGTCCATGCGATCGAGCGGCAAAGCTGGCACCTGCCATGGTCGGCTGCTGCCTTGGGTGCCCTTAGTGCGGGCGCCAGCCTGTATTATGCCCTGACCCTGTCTACTCCGGCCGCCTGGACGGTGCTCGCCCTGGCAGTGGCGGTGACATTAGGTGTAAATGAGGCGATAGCCAGGGGACGAAGAATGGCCTTTAGCTGGTTATTGGGAATTGCCATGGCACTGGTCAGCGGGGCGAGCGGAGTGGCCATCGCCCAGCTTGAGAGCCGGTTTTCCGAGGAAGAGTTCTTCAGCGCTGTACAGTCCTTGGAGCTGGCGATCTTCTGGGTTTTTCTTTGGGTGGTGCGCAAGAAAGCGCTGCAGCTTTCCGGTGTTTGGGATACAGGCGTAGGGGGAGACCAGCTGGCCGTGGGAGGCCTGCGTATCGACGTGCGCTGGTTGTACGCTCTGCCTGTCTTGTTAACAACTGCATCCATCGCCATGCTTCTCAGCTACCAGGGCAGCTTTTACCCCCCCACAGCGCCGGCCTTCAAAGGGATCGATGCCGACCATCCATTCCAGTGTGGGTCGACAAAACCGTCAGCCAGCATTTACCAGGGGGAGCAGGTATTCGAGCGCATCATGGCGCTGGTCGAGGCTAATCCGCACAAAGCAGCACCAGAGCTTGGCATGCTGGCGCTGGTGAACCGCGACTCAGCCTGGGCAGAAGCTTTCCGCGCCAGCTTACTGGAGGAAGCCTCCCAGGAGCGCTTCACCGGACCGGCGAACAGTGTGAAATTCATCCAATATGAAGCCACATTACGGGCCTATTATTATTCTCGAGTCCGCTCCGCCTTCCCGGAGCTTTTCTCCAGCCAGGAACAACACACCCTGCGCAACTGGTTTGGCAAGATCAATCGCCGCGCCCAATCCGTCGAGTGGATCGATTGGATGTACGGCCTGGCGTACGCTGCCTGGCCTAGCGGGCCATACTGGAACCAGGAAATCGGCGCCGGGCTGCTTGCGGTGCTTGAATCCGAAGGACTGAATGATCCCCAATTCGGGCAGGAGAATCGCGCCTTCTTGGAAGCCAATCATGGCGGCTGGTCCACGCGCTTCCGCAACACCGACGACGCCTTCATTTACCAGGCAGAATGGATCAATAACGCCCTCTTTCAGTCAATCTATCATCAGACAGAAGACGGGCAAAATCGGCAGCGCTCGTTCGATTGGCTGCTCGCCCAGGCGTTGCCGGATGGCTCGTCGCCGTCATACAACCATCCAACTCCGGTCCCACTGGGTGGGGTGGCGTATCTGGCAGCTTCGTTGTTTAGCGATGAAGCAGCCCTGTGGATCGCCGGTAGATCTGTGGAGTACCTGGAGGCAAACGGCGGATACCTTGCTGCCCAACCATTCCTGGAATCGCCAATCGGCATCTCGGGAAGATCGCCAGTTGTGGGCTCCTGCCTGCTGTACGGCGATTCGGGATTGCCCACCCAGCACGGGCCGCTGGCGCCGGATAAGATCGTCCTGCGCGATGGTTGGGAAGCCGGAGAGGGTTACATGTTATTGAACCTGCGCTTCACCGGCTGGCACCGCTACAAAGCCACTAACACAGTTGTGATGTTGAATGAGAGAACACCGCTAGTCTCCGAAGTAATCGAAGGAAAGATCATGGATTGGCTGCCGACCGGACGCAGCCTGTTTCGTGATAAGCGCATACCCAGGGAGAATCTGAACGGATTTCAGATCGCTCGCTCCGCGATGAGCCGGGTGGTCTACCGGCTCACAGGCATCGGAGGGCCCTGGGCGCAAGATCCGCCGTATTATGCCGAGGTCGAAAGCTTTGATACAGGGCCTATTTTGGACGTCAGCCGGACGTTGATGCAAGGCTGGCGCGGTTGGAAACACCGGCGTAGCATTTATTTCTACCACGACGGGCCGGTGGTGGTGGTGGACAACGCCTGGGGTCCCTCAGGACAAACAGGGGCCGTCTCCTGGCATTTGTATGGCCCGGCGGTGGTGAATCTATCACGCATCCTGATCGGCGAGGCCCCTGAGCAGGCTGAAGTGGTCCTGCTGCCGGTTATTGACGGCCAGATCGACGCTCAACCTCGCCCAGAATTGGCCGAGTCGAGTGGGCAGGACATATTATTCCAATCAGAGGAAACAGGCCGGCTATCCCTGGCAACTATTTTCCTGACGGATCGCTGGTTGGGTGCCGAAGTAGAAATTAGCCGGGCTGAACAGAGAGTGGTGATTTCTATTCAAAATGGCCACGAGGAGCTGGCGATCAACCTGGACGTGGATCTGCGCGCGCCCTGAGGTGCTGAGATGAAGGTATGTTATTTCGGCACTTATCGGGCAGAATATTCTCGCAACCAGATCTTGATCGAGGGATTGCGGCGCAACGGCGTCGAGGTGGTGGAATGCCACGCGCCTTTATGGCGAGGTATCGAAGACCGGGTGGCTGCCGCCAGCGGAAGTTGGACCAGTCCGCGTTTTTTATGGAGGGTATTTCTGGCCTACACCAGGCTGCTGTGGAAGTATAGCAAGGTAAAGGGATACGATGTCTTGGCGGTGGGATATCCCGGGCAGTTCGATGTCTACCTGGCGCGGCTACTGTCCTGGCTGGGCGGCAAACCACTGGCCTGGGATGTATTTATGTCCATCTATTTGGTTGCATTGGAACGCGGACTGGAACGCCGCAGCCGGTCTACCATTAATCTGTTGCGCCTCGTCGAACGTCTGGCCTGTCAGTTGCCCGACCTTCTTATCCTGGATACCTCTCAATACATAGAGTGGTTCCATTCTACGTATGGAGTTCCAAAGGAGCGCTTCCGACTGGTCCCGACAGGCGCAGACGATCGGATATTTCATCCGACAGATTCGGTCGAGGGTGAGGAGGATCGATTCCTGGTCGTTTATTATGGAACGTTTATCCCCAATCACGGAGTCGATATCATCGTACAGGCTGCCTATCTGCTGAAAGATCTGCCGCGGTTACGCTTCGAATTGATCGGCGATGGCCCTGAACGCAACGCAGTCCAAGACCTTGCGGATCGCCTGGGATTACAGAATTTGGAATTCAAAAGGTGGATGGAAAAAGAAGACCTGGTGCGGTGGATCGGCAGGGCACAGATTTGCCTGGGAGCCTTCGGGGAGACCCCTCAATCGCTGATGACGATTCAGAACAAGATCTACGAGGGACTGGCAGCAGGCAAGGCGGTCATTACCGGGGATTCACCGGCCGTCCGCCAGGCATTCATCCAAGGAGAGCATCTTTATCTATGCGCACGTGGAGATCCGTCCTCGCTGGCGGATGCGATCCTTACTCTATATTCAGACCATGCCCTGCGGGAAAATATCGCCCACCAGGGTCACCTCTTTTTCTGCGAAAACTTCACCCTGGAGAAGCTTGGCGCTCGCTTCAAGCGGCATCTATCGTCATTGGTCGAGGGCGGTTAGAATACCCAAATTGGGCTTCATCAACATGGGGCAGGCGTGATGGCGCATACAAGAATTCAAAAGGATTCTCTACCCTGGATTGTGTTTGGAGGTCTGCTGATAAGTGGTCTGGCGCTGCGCCTGTACCGGCTTACCTATATAACGATATGGGTGGATGAATATCAGTCCATCGCCACCATTCAGGCTCCCTGGGAACAAATCATTCGAGGTGCTTACCCGCGTGAGCTGCACCCACCGCTGTATTTTATGCTGCTGAAAGTGTGGACCGGCATCTCTGGGGAATCCGAATTGGCGATGCGACTGTTATCCCTGCTCTTCAGCCTTGGCAGCATGCTGCTAATCCACGCCATCATCCGCCAGCTCGGGGGAGGCTGGCAGGCTGCAAGTGCTGGTTTGGTCTTGATCGCATTTCACCCGACGTACGTATTCATGTCGATCGAGGTGCGCATGTATGGTGCGCTGCTATTTTTCACGCTGGCAGCCTTCTCTGCGTATCTGGAATATTCAAAGTCGTCGAGCGGTGGCCGGGTATGGCTATGCGCAACTAGCCTGGCTTGTCTGGCAGCCCTGTATACCCACTATCTGGGAATATTGGTCCCATTGGGCATCGCCATCCTCTCCCCGATTCACTTCTGCAAAAATAGAGACCGCCACCGGGTGGATCTCTTTCTGGCACTGCTGATCTCTGGAATTCTCTACCTGCCGGGCCTGGTGTTCGTAATTTTCCAGCAGGTGAGAATATATCTCCTGGCGCCAAACCCTGTCTACGAAGAACTTTTCTTCCGCCCGGATGCCAGCATTTTCCTGGCGCTGCTCTCGGGCAGCGGTGATCTCGATTTTAAACTGACGAATCCGCTGGAGAATATTTCTCTGTTGAATGTAGTGATAGGCATCCTGGTCTTATGGCACCAGCAGAAAGCGAGGATCGCCAGCGCCATAGTCGTGTTCCTCCTGCTTGCAACCCTGGCAGCGCTAGGGATGGGGCGGGCTGGAATCAACCTGGCGCCGCGCTATTTGACCCACGTGATGGTTTTTGCTTTGATCCTAGGCGCATTTTCATTATCGCCTCTTACCGGTTGGTGGAAGGCGGCTAATCTGGTTGGAGTGGTGACGATCGGCCTGTATATCTACACCAGCGTGGCTCAAACCACTAGCCACGAATACTTCAGCCCGGACTGGCGGGCGATAGCAGCGGCCATCCAGGAGAACAGCCCACCCGAAGAGCCAGTTGTGGTGATGGGTTGGGATGCCAAGCCAATCTATTTCTACCTGAGGAACCGGCGATTCATGTCCAGCTACGAGCTGGAAGCCGAGCTGCAGATCGGTCCTTCCCATACGAGTTACCTGATCGTTGACACCCAGTTTGGCCAAAAACCGGCCCTACTGAGTAAGGCAAGCACTTTGATCGACATTCCAGAAAAACAGGTGAGGATCCTGCGTTATCTCCCCGGTGCAGATATGGGAATTCCCGGGGTCCAGGCTCCAAAGTAGAATGAAGATCGCATTTCTTTTGACGCAAAGTCTGGAGAGCCCGAGTGGCCTGGGACGCTACTTTCCCCTGGCGAGTGAGTTAGCCAGGTTGAGCCACCAGGTCTCAATATACGCACTCCACCCGGAGTATACAGGTCTAAGCGAAAAGACATTCCGTGCGGATGGAGTCGAGGTCACATATGTTGCGCAGATGCACGTGCAAAAGCGCGGCGACCTGAAGAGCTACTACTCCACACCCGGCCTGCTCGCTGTGTCTTTATCTGCCACCTGGAGGCTTGCCAGGGCGGCGCTCAGCAGCCAGGTGGACGTCATCCACGTAGGGAAACCTCATCCGATGAACGGGCTGGCGGGGCTGCTGGCACGCTTATTAAAAAATGTGCAATTTTACCTGGACTGCGATGACTACGAGGCGGCATCAACCCGCTTCTCCGGAGAATGGCAACGCATAATAGTGACGGGAATCGAAACCTGGCTTCCACGCCAGGCGCATTACATCACCACCAATACATGCTTTATGCGGGAGCGCCTAAGAGCTTGGGGTGTACCCGCCGGACGGATCTATTACCTCCCCAATGGCGTTGACCTGCGCAGATTCTCGCTCCCACCGGTCGAGCAGGTTGCCGCCAGGCGGCGCGAGCTGGGCTTGGAAGGTCGAAGTGTGGTGCTGTTCGTAGGGAGTCTAAGTCTGCCCAGCCACCCTGTCGATCTGCTGCTGGAGGCCTTCCAGATGGTGAAGGCTGAGTGCCCGCAGGCGGCATTGCTGCTTGTCGGCGGCGGGGAAGACTATCAGCATTTGAAAAAAAGGGCACAAGAGCTCGACCTGGGGGATGATGTGCTCTTCCTGGGACGGGTGCTTCCGGTTGAAGTCCCTTTGTATTACTCCCTGGCAAGCGTTTCCGTCGATCCGGTGCGCGATGATGATGCAGCTCGTGGGCGGTCGCCTTTGAAGCTTTTCGAGAGTTGGGCCTGCGGCGTGCCCTGTGTCACCGCGGATGTTGGGGATCGGCGTCGCCTATTAGGCTATCCGCCGGCCGGCCGGCTGGCTGCCAGGGTCGACGCCGCCTCTCTCGGCGAGGCGATCCTGGAATTATTACAGGACGTAGAGCTGGCGCAACGATTGGTCCATAGGGGTCGCGAGCGTGTGAAGTCATATGCTTGGGACGTGCTGGCCAAGCAGATGGAGAAGATCTACCTGGACAACCTGTCGGAGAGGAAGCGTTGAGCTACCACGACCAATCGACCGCTGTAATAGTCGTAAACTACAAGAAACCGGAAGACACCATCCAATGTATTCGATCTCTCCTGGCTGCTGGACGGCCGGAAAGCCTAATCATCGTGGTAGACAACGGATCGGCGGATGGGTCGGCAGACCGAATCGCTGAAGCTTTACCCGGTTTACGTTTGCTCCGGCTGGACGAAAACCTGGGTTACGCAGGTGGCTACAATGCCGGCATAGAGCAAGCCCTGGCCTTACAGACGCCAAACATCCTGATCCTGAACAACGATACGATTGTTGACCGGCAGGCAATCGATCTGCTACGGGAGGCCGCCTGGGATATCTCGGTGCCTAAAATTTACTATCATGATCCGCCGGATTTAATCTGGGCAGCCGGTGCTCGCTGGAGGAAGTTTCCCCCTAGAGTAACCATGATCGGCTACCGGCGAAAGGATCGTCCAGGTTATGATATACCGTATGAGCTGGAGTATGCCACCGGTTGTGCGCTGTTGATAAAACGACCGGTTCTGGAAACGCTGGGTGGCTTCGATCCCCTGTTTATCAATTACATGGAAGATTACGACTTCTGCTATCGGGCCCGCCAGCAGGGTTATTCGATCGGGTATGTACCCCAAGCCCATGTATGGCACAAGGTTGCCCTCACCCTGGGAGAATCCTCTCCGGAGCGATGGAAATACCTGGGGCGCAACAGCGTACTTTTTTATCGCAAAGGCGAACGCTTCCCTTCCAGCGTATTATGGATGTACCTGGTCTGGTTTACTCTACGGGAGATGGTCAAAGGACAGGTATCTAGAGTCCGATTTTTCTGGCAGGGGGTGATCGAGGGGCGGCAGCTTCTCAAATCGAGTGGCACAGTGTGATTGATGGTATACTCCACCCCTGATTCGTGGGAGCAGAGAGCTGCATGTTAGATGATGAGCTGCAGTGGGAAGAAACCGCCTGCAACTGGTGTGGTTCATTCGAGGCGCAGTTAATCTTCGAAGGGCCGGACCGTTTGGAACACCTGCCTGGCTGCTTCCGGTTGGTGCGCTGCAGTCGCTGCGGCCTGATCCGCCAGAATCCGAGGCTAGCATGGGCTTCCCTGCAATCCTACTATCCGGAAGGTTATATCTCCCACCCACGCCTGGCAAAGGATGAGAAGAATCCGATCAAGCGGTGGGACAAACGCTACGGGCCGTGGAAACGGCTGCGCGCCGTTCAGCGCTACCAGCCAGGCGGCCGCCTTCTTGAGGTAGGCTGCGGCAGCGGGCAATTCCTTGAAGAAGCGCTCCGCACAGGTAAGTGGACAGTTGTAGGAGTCGAACCCAGCCCACACGCGGCCAGTTACGCTCGGCAGAGGCTGGGGGGGCAGATCTATCAGGGAAGATTTTCCGAGATCGACCTGGCGGCAGAATCGTTCGATGCCATCGTTCTGTGGAACGTGCTTGAACACCTGGAGAGCCCGGTCGACGATCTACGCCATGCCGTCCGGTTGTTGAAGGCAGGCGGATGGCTGGCATTCTCGATTCCAAACCTGGATAGCCTGGAGGCGCGCATATTCGGGCCATACTGGGTGGGCTGGGACCTGCCACGCCATCTATACCTTTTTCCGCGCCAGGCGCTCGAAGAAATCCTTGACGAGGTTGGCTTAAAAGTAGCCGAATACCGCTGCATTTCATCTAGCTACTCAGTGCTTGGGCTCAGCCTGGATTTCTGGGCCCAATCCTGGGGCGAGGATCACCCACACCTGAAAGCCAGCCTCCTGCAGGTCTACAATTCTCTCCCAATGCGAGCGTTGCTGGTGCCGTTGTTATGGTCCCTGGACCGATTGAAGCGCTCTACGCTCATTACGGTCTTTGCGCAGAAAGCCAGTGTATCCACTCACGGGAATGTCCATGGCCCAGACCTTTCTTGAGACCTGGGCCAGGTTCAGCCAGAATGCCCGCCTGCGGTGGCGCTGGCTGGGTTACGGTTTAACACTGCTGGCTTTCGTTTACCTGGCGATTATCCTGGTATACAGCGGGTATCAGGTACGCCAATTACGCTGGCAGGATTTTTGGCGCCCTGCATCATTGGCCCTGGCCCTGTACCTGCTCTCACTGCTGCTCCAGTTATTCGTATGGGCCAGGCTGCTATCCTTCCATCGAAAGGTCGGTTGGCGAGATGTGGCGATCTATTCACGGGTACTGGTGATGCGCCGCCTGCCGGGTGGCGTATGGCACTGGGTAGGCAGGACGGCCTTTTACACCGGCGAAACTGAGTTGACCGGCAGAGTGATCCTGCTGGCAAACTTCCTGGAATGGGTGTTGCTCTTGCTGGTCGCAGCCGGGATCGCCCTGTATTCCTGGGTGGATCTGCCGATAGTCTTCCGCTGGGCTGGCGGAATGGCGCTTTGCCTGGCAGCGCTTGCCCTGACGATTGCCTGGCAACCCATAAGCCGTCCTACATGGTTGAAGGCCATCGATGGCGGATCGTGGATCGCAGTCTATCTGCTAGTATGGGTGTTGGGAGGCATCATCCTGTACAGATTCGCACAGGCGGCTGGTGGGACCCTAGACCTGTTGGGGGGAATATGGGTTTGGGCTTTGAGTGGAGGTAGCAGCCTGTTATTCATCATCATCCCCGCCGGCTTGGGGATTCGCGAGATCACCCTGACCTGGCTGCTCAGCCCTTTCCTCTCCCCGGCGAACGCCCTTCTAATAGCAATCCTGATCCGCCTGGCCTTCACCCTGGCGGATTTGATCTGGGGCTCGCTCGGTCTTGCTCTTAGCCGCAGACCCGCCCTGCTCGCAGAAAAGGCCGATCCAATCCAAGAATCACCCGGCGCTCCTAAGGGCTGATAGCGGGAAGATCACCTAAGTCCAGGATCTGGCCGGCCACGATGGATACTTCCAACTCCTTCCCGGTCGCCTGATCGATCACAACCGAGGCGTTGAACGGCGTCCAGACCATCATCACGTAAGTACCAGGGGGGATATCGCCAATCGCGAACTGGCCCTTTTCATTTGTCAATGCGTGCGGGGAGCTGCGCTCCTGGATGCCCAGGGTATAGCCGGGGCCAGGGGTGAGTGGGATTTTGTCCGCAAGGTAGACCGATTGATAGGCCAATGGTCCACCGGTCTGTTCGTCGACCAGTCGACCGGTGACGACGCCTGTATTTTCCCCTGCCGGCGGGATTACGAGCGGCGTAGATGGGTAGACTGGTTTTGACGGCTCTGCCTGGGGTCCTGGATAGGGGGAGGTGGGCGTTATTCTCAGGATGGGCAGCGGGTAAGGGTAGGGCTGGTCCGTTGGACCCAGAGGTTGTTCTCGAATCGCCTGGGTGGTCTGTGCAGGGCCAGTGCTGCCTGAACAGGCAGCCAGGGTCAAGATTAGGTATAACGCAAGAGCGTAGGTCAGGGCAGATTTTTGCATCATGATGCATTATATTAGTATGAACGGAATGGGGGAGGCCACTGGCCGATTCCAGTGGCCTCCCGGCATTGATATCAGGCTACTGTGCTGTTATGGATCTTACGGTGCAATACCGTTGTAGGCGGCAAGCAGGTCCATGACCTGGGTGACCTGCGGAGCTTCGTTGCGGTCCTGGTTCACCACACATACTATTGGCTGACCAGCGGTGATGGTTGCCGAGCTGATATAGTTCGGGGGAGCAGCGGATAGGTTCGGGTCTGTGAGCTGATAGAACAGGTGTGTTCCGCCGATCGGGATGTTGGGGGAGGTCGTCGGGCCGGAGGCGCCTGAGGCGTAGTTGATCGTCATGGTGGTCGCAGCTGTGCCTACGTTCTGACAGGTCACACTGGAGTTGTATGCGTAGTAGCGCTTCATCACGATCGGGGCACGCACCTCGGTGCTGCCGGCAGAGAAGCCGGAGTAGCTGGCTGCCCGGTTGTACAGGTTTGATTCGTTCACCAGTACCACGATGGGCTGAGCGTTGGTGCTCTCGATGGTGGCTCCGTACAGGATATTGCCAGCGGGCAGCTCATTCATCGTCAGCAGGGTCGAGGCAGCGCCGGGAGCGATGTTCACGTTCGAGGTGTCCCCATTCGTGTAGGAGACGGTCACATTAGCCGTGGCGGATCCCATGTTTTGGATCACCAATGCAGTGAAGTAGCCATAGAAGTTATTCATGATCACCGGGGCGTAGGCTGTGGTGGATCCGCTCTTGAAGGGGTTGTAGGAATAAAGCTGGTTATCGAATCCGGCCCGGCCGTAGATGTTCACGATGGGGGCGATATTGCCGGTGCCAGTAATCTTGGCGGAGTAGAACTGGTTATTCGCCAGTTCAGCCAGGCCTTCCTGCTCGAAGGTTGCGGAGGCGAAGCCTGGCACGCCGGTCTGAGTGTTGGAATAAACCGGGGTAGCGTTGCCGGGCTCGAAGATCTCCACCGTGATGTCCACCGGGTTTGCGCCGGCGTTCTGGGCGACGATATCTGAATAGAAGTTATAGTAGTTGTCATAGATGCCAGGCGCGTACCAGGTGGTGCCGGGATCCGAGATGCCGCTGTGGCTGGCGCCGCTGTCGGCATCGCTGAAGTTCGCCACAGCCGCCACCTTACGGTCACAGCTCACCACTGCAGAATAGCTGCCCGGATCCACGGTCGTCAGGTCTGGTACATAGACGTACAGGCTGTCGCCGGGATTGACATTGGCAGTACCGCTGGTGTAGCGCGCTGTCCCGGTACTGTCATAGAAGACGTAGGAGCACTTGGCTGCGGTTGTTTCCAGGTTCTGGACGCGGAATGCGCTGTTGAACGGTCCGCCAGGCGCAGGAACGTCTGCCAACGCTGCGGATGTTAGCGCCAGGGACAGGGCCAGCACGATGATTAGCGTAATCAGTTTCTTCATCAGTCCTCTCCTTAGATCAACATAGAATTTGGAAATCTACTTCGATTTCCCCCATGATATCGGGGCACCCGAATTGGTTCAATAGCCCTTTTGGGTAATTTGCGGGTTGGGGTTTTCGCCATTCAATCCCTTGTACAAGCCTGGTTTGAGGCGTGGACAAATATCTGCTAACCCATTTGGGTTAATGTCAGCGTACCAGGGGTAAGACCACCGTATAAATCGCCTGGTAAGACAGGTTTTGCGAGGTAGGCTGTCCGTCGATGAGACCACCCAGGGCATAGACATGGGGCGCAAGAGCCACCAGGCTTAGATGCGACCAGGATTTCATCTCCCTACCGCCAACCTCCTGCCATTGATCCAGCGAGGGCACGTATTCCAGCGATGAGGCGGTAGCCTTCCCGGCGCGTACACCTCCGATCACCTGAATGATGTCTACGATGCTCGCGACACCCATGGCATAACGCCCATCAGGGAGCGGCGCCCGTGCTTGCCAGGGATCGTTAACGCCGTCGCGCGTGGGGAGGTAGGCATAATTATCGGTCAGGGGCGACCCGCCAGCATATCCCCCCATGACGAATACCTTATTCTCAGCCAGAGCAGCGCCGGCGAATGCGCGCGGGGCTGGCATGGGAGTGCGTGATTTCCACTCATCCAAATCTGGGTTGTATTCGAACACCGTGTCCAGGTACCTCTGGCCATTCCAACCGCCGAACAAGATCAATTTGCCTTCAAAAGATACAATCGCATATGCGCTCATCGGGACAGGCAGGTCGGCACCACGGGTCCAGCGGTCTTCACGCGGATCATAAATCTCTAAAACATCACTCACCTCGCCGCTTGCCAGCCGGCCTCCAGGGACATAGATCAGGCCTCCGATGACAGCAGCCCCAACGTCAGTCGCCGGCACCGATTTCGATGCCCGCGCGATCCATGCGTTCGTTGTCGGATCGTAGCGCTCGACGGCACCGCTCACCCCCTGTGCGGTCTCACCGGCAATCGCATAGATCTGGCTCTCATAGGCAACCACCCCCATGCCCTGACGAGGGGTAGGCATTCCAGCCAGATCACGCCAGCGCATGGCCTCCGATGTCGCTGCCGACACAACCTGGGCATTCTGAATTGAGGCTTGTCGATAATACCCGATAGCAACCACCAATAAGCCAGAGACCACAGCCAGAATGAGTACCAGCAGCCAGAGGGGTTGCTGTGTGGAGGGAGTTGCAAGTTCTAATTCAACAGGAGGAATGGTCTCAGTCTCCAGCGAGGCTGCCACACGAGCTGGCTCAACCAATCCATGGTGCACGGCATACATGGCCGCTTCAGTGCGTGAAGCGACCTGTATCTTGGTAAAGATGTTCCGCAGGTGGACTTTAACCGTATTCGTGCTGATCACCAGACGCTGAGCGATCTCTTTATTACTCGCCCCGGTCGCGACCAGCCTTAATATCTCGAGTTCGCGTTCGCTCAGCTCGTCGTTATCTGCCATCCATGTACATTGAAATTATAACATTCGCCCCTTTGGGCTATGATTGGGATATAGGATTTATCGTGGAGATGTCCACAACGGCCAATCCTGAAGGTCAGCTATCACGTTGCATGACAATCGGCAGGCAATCGACCAACTCGAGAGAGCCAACCAGGGTCTTTGTTGACTCACCACTGTCGATACGGAACAACCGCCCAGGGATCTGGGCGGACGATTGAAAATTGATCCGCACGACCATCCACTGACCAGGCGGAGTAGTTGCCGGTTCGTTAGAATTACCAGCTTTTGAAGAGGCATGTCCACCCAGCAACATGACCGCAACTAAAGAAGCCGCGAAAACCATAATCCTCCTCGCAGTCTGTCTGATCACACGCCCTCCCGTCATTTCATGGTGAATAAGTGAGTCAAGAAAAAACTGAATTGGCGCAGCAAATTTCACCCATGCAACTCGCCGCGAGTAACCTGAAATATTATACATACCAGCCATGTGTGGTCGCACACCAACAAATAATCCGGGCAAGTCGTTTTTGTATTGGAGGAGAATGGCCCTCGCAGAGGGATCGGAAGTGCGCTCCTAGATGCCGTGCGGTTTAAAGCATTGCTTGCTGGTTGTCGACGATTATGGCTTGTTACTTGCAACGACAACCTAAAGGCTCTCGGCTTCTACCAGAAGAGAGGTTTTTGCCTGACGGCACTACATCGCAACGTATTAGAGGTGTCCCGCAAGCTAAAGCCCGAGATTCCGCAGATCGGGATGGATGGCATACCCCTGCGAGACGAGATCGAAATGGAATTAATCTTGGAAAAGAGCTGAGAATACATATCATACCCTCTATCTTATAAGGACAACAAGGAGTCAGAAGTGTCTCCTTACCACATTCTCTCTCTGGATGGTGGAGGGATTCGCAGCCTGCTCAGCGCTGTCTTGCTGGAACGGCTTGAAGCGAGTGTACCGGGCTATCTCTCCAGGGTAGGTCTGTTTGCCGGGACTTCTGCGGGTGCGATTCTCGCTCTGAGCCTGGCGTCGGGGATGTCTTCCCGGCAGGCGCGCCAGTTATACGAAAAGTGCGCCTGCAGGGTATTCGCTGATAGCCTGACCGATGACCTGCGGGACCTGGGCAACTTAATCGGGGCGGAATACGCGATCGAGCCGTTGAAGGAAGTATTGGATTTTCACTTTGGAGATAGGACTCTGGGGGACTTGCCGAAGAGAGTATTGGTCTCGGCATTCGATCTGGATAACAATCTTGCGGATCCAAAAACGATCCGGTCCTGGAAACCCAAATTCTTTCATAACTTTCCAGGGGAAGATACTGATTGCGACGAGAGAATCGTGGATGTGGCCATCCGTTCCTGTGCGGCTCCAGTATATTTTCCAATCTATCAAGGTTACATCGATGGCGGGGTGGTGGCCAGCAATCCCAGTATGTGTGCCTTGGCCCAGGTCATAGACCGCTCGAACGGCGGCAAGCTGCTCATCGATCTTCGATTGTTGTCAATCGGGACCGGAAAGAATCCGAAATACCTGCATACACCGGATGGAAACTGGGGTTTATACCAATGGGCACCCATCCTGATCAATCTTATCCTGGATGGGAACTCTGACACAGTCGATTATCAATGCCGGAAGGTTCTTGGGAACCGCTACTTCCGCGTCAACCCAATCCTGCCCTACCCGATAAGCCTGGACCAGGTCGATCAAATTCCCTCACTAAAACAAGTTGCCGCCCAACAGGACCTGAGCGCGGCGCTCGAATGGTTGAAAAATACGGTTTGAGAGCACCAGATAATTGTTGTAATTACCGCCGGAATACCAGGTCGATCCAGGATGGCAGGCTGTCGATCAATCTGTGCATTATTTCCTGGGTGGCATGGGCGAAGTGGGCGATATTCCCATAGGCCTCTCCGCCGCTCGGACCTACCAAATCGGAAATCCCTCGTAAGATCAGCAATCGGGTCTGGTTTCGCCCGGCCACGTAAGCAATCGCTCCTGATTCCCAATCTCCGGCAGCGGCCCGGTAGCGCTGATGGAGCAGAGGGATTTCTTCGCTCAACAGGTCGCGATCCCCCGATACCAGCAAGGTGCGCAGGACCGGCAGCGGGTAGTCACGCTCCAACCAGGACAGATCGATATCGGTTGTGTAGTGGGCGATATGCGCATCGTAATCGCCCATCTGTTCGATGATGTCGTAGACAATCGTGCGCTCCACCAGGATGATCGTGCCTGGTTCCACCAGACCTTCGAACCCTCCACAGGTACCCAGGTTGAACAGGACGGTCGGCTGCCAGCGATCGATTACGTACTGTGTGGCGGCTGCAGCAGAGATTTTCCCCCACCCACCGTGAAAGAAAATCACATCGGCAACATCAGCCAGGGCAGATGGGATGATTCCAGGCTCTGTGGAGAGATGCATTTCCCAGCCATTCGAGGTAGGGCGCGCTGTAAACCAATCGCCTAATGGTGATGGCTGTGGATTGGCCAGGGGAAAATATTCGAGCACAGTCTGCCATTCGACGTCGGCGGAGATGATTACAACGACCGGTTGGTTCACAGCCGATTCCTCTCCGCCCAATTCTCGATCTGGACGACCAGCTTTTCGAACTCCTGGAACATCCAGGACGGCTCGAAACTGCGATAAACATCAACCAACGCACGGTAATACCACAGGGTCCCCTGTTTTTCGCCGTTGAAGCGGGTCCAAATGCGATCGCCGCATTTCTGTACATCGCTCAATATCGTACGTGCGTTGTGCAGCTTATCCGCCAGGGAGATACGAACTACCTCGGGTGAGGCCTTTTCCAGGTGAGCGAGATATGCTTCCTTACGCGCACGCCAGGAAGGTTTCGGAGTGTCAAAAGAATCGCTCAGGTCGGCCACCATCCCGGCCACCCGGTCTCCGAAGCGTAGCTGAATATGCATTAGTGTCGCCTTACCTCCCTGATCTTCGACCGCGTCGTGGAGCAAGGCAGCAATCGCCTGGTCTTCGTCGCCGCCATCCTCTATCACCAGGGCAGCAACCGACAACAGGTGGGCAATATATGGGATGTCTGTCCCTTTCCGAAGCTGGTGAGTGTGGAGCCGTGCAGCCAGGAGTAAGGCGTCTGAAAAACGAGCGCCCAGTTTCGACCGCTTAGCATGGCCCATAACTAATATCTCCAATCGTCCATCGGTGCAACACAATAATCGAACTACAGGGGCAATGTCAGGCTCGCCAGGTCGCGCGGATAATAAGTGAGCACCTCGATTCCGTCCTCTGTCACCACCACGGTGTCGGAATGGCGGAAACCACCCAGCTCAGGGAGATACAGGCCTGGCTCCACGGTAAACACCATGCCGGGTCGTATCACGGTATGGTCCCCCATATCTAGAAAGGGGCCTTCGTGATCGCGCAAGCCGATAGCATGCCCCACATGGTGCTTCCAATAGGGCATTAGCTGGTGTGCTTCATAGTAGCCACGCACCTGGAGATCTACCTGGCTACACGGCACACCTGGCTGGATGGCTTTGAAAGCGATATCCTGGAGAGCGAGCATGTGCTCGAACATTTCTTTTTGAGCATCGCTTGCTGATCCGATGATCATCGTACGTTCGAGCTCGGAATTGTAGCCCCACACGGGTACACCGGCGCCTGTCACCAGCACGTCTCCGGGTTGGAATGTGATATTGGCGGCCAGGGCGTGTGGGATGGCTGCGTTTCGACCAATCTGGCCGCGATAGCCGGCAATCAGGCTCTCGGAGGAGGGAGCATTTGCGCGGTACAGGGGTCCGATGGCGTCCAACATGGCAAGCACGGCTTCCATGCTGGCGCGCTGGCTTACCTGTGTCTCACTGGCACCCACTCGTGTATAGCGCTGCAGCAGAGTGTGAGCCAGATTACCCCAACGGATGCTTTCCCGAATGAGCGCCAGCTCTGCCGTGCTTTTCACCATCATGCAGTCCTCGATAAAAGCTGCCACCTGGAGAGGAGAAGCACCGGTCAATTCACCAAGCTTTGGCCCTCTATAACCCTGGATCCTGGGATAGCCATCCTGGTCTGCGCAGAAAGGCGGCCGGATGCCCATATCCAGCATGAATTCAGAGAGCATCTGCATGGGATGGCTGGTGTATGGATATTCTATGTAGTGAAACACCTGCTCGACCAGGGCATTTGAGCTGGCATGTTCGACCTCCAGGCGAGGTACGAATAACGCCTTTTCACCCTTTGAGTTCATCAGGAATGCGACCGGGCGCTCGGTGGGTATGAAGGCAAATCCGGTGTAATATAAAATGTAGTAAGTATCGAAGATCACCACGCCGGTGCATCCATGGTCTTGGAGATGATGTAACAATGCCTCACAGCGTGTCGCGTACTCTTCGGAGGGTATGCGAATCGAGCTATACACAGGCGAGTTTTCCATATGTCCTTCCCATCAAAGTGATCGAATACAGGATTAAAGCCCCCAGATGTGGCGCGCCTGGCGTAGGATAATCTCCCAGGAGCGACCCTCGGGATGCGGAGGAGGTCCGAGCGGATCCTTAAATGGTGTACCCAACAACGAAGCCACAGCCGCCAAACCGCAGGCAGCGGCTGCCTCCAGATCGTACCCGCCTTCTAAGAAATAAGCAATCCTTCCCTGGCAATTCCCGTCTGCCCACCCGACCAGGCTGGAGAGCACGTCCGTATATCCCTGGGCGGTGAGCATTAAATGGCCCAGTGGGTCGCGCCAATGGGGGTCAAAACCGAAGCTCACCAGGATCATCTCGGGATGAAAACGATCGAACAAACGCAAGATGATCTCATTAGTAATAGTGCGGAAGGCCTCGTCTCCAGACCCGGGTGGCAACGGAAAATTAGCCGTTTTCCCATCGCCAGGGCCGAGGCCAGTTTCCTCGATCCCACCTGTACCCGGGTAGAGCGGGGATTGATGGGTGGAGACATAATAGACATCTTCTCGTGCAAAGAAGATATCCTGGGTTCCATTGCCGTGGTGCAGGTCCAGGTCGACGATCGCCAGGCGCCTGGCACCTCTATCACGGATCAAGTATTCACACGCCAGGGCGATGTTGTTCAACAGACAAAACCCCATGCCCCGTTGGCGGGTGGCATGGTGTCCAGGCGGGCGGGTGAGGGCAAAGCCACGTTTTGCTCGACCTTGCCAGACAGCTTCGGCCACCGCCATGGCGCCACCCGCAGCACCAAGCGCTAGTTTCCAGGAATACTGCGTGGTGTAAGTGTCCATGTCCAGGTGGTCTCCATGCCGGCAGGCAGAGATCAATCGAGCCAGGTATCCTGGATCATGGACTTGTCCCAGCAATTCCTCGGAAACCTCTAAGGGTTGCAGTTGTGGAAAAACCTCCCAACAGCCAGCCACATGCAAAGCCCGCCGGATCGTTTCCACGCGCTGCGGTCGCTCAGGATGTCCATCTTCCTGATGAGCTTCGTGCCCGATGGGGTAGAAATACACCAGCTCGTCCAACAGATATAGCCTCCCTGCGAGAAGTATCACTGAATTGTACCTCTAACCGGACAGATGGGAGCAGCCGAGAAAATTCCTTCCCTGGTACAATACACTCTGCCAGTAAAAACTGCTCACATAACTGCATCCAGGGGAAATGACATGACCGAACTCCTTTACCAGACTGATAGTTACCTGAAATCTTTCGAAGCCAGGGTTACCTCAGTGGATAACGAGAACAATGCCATCGTGCTGGACCGAACGGCATTCTACCCCAGCGGCGGCGGACAGCCCCACGATACAGGAGCGCTCCAGGCAGGCGGAATAACCTACCCGGTCCTGCGGGTAAAGAAGGCGGGAGAGCAGGTATTTCACTACGTGCCGGAAGGGTTCGGATTGCCTCCAGTTGGAAGCCAGGCCACTGGCGAGATCGATTGGCAACGCCGCTACGATCTGATGCGCACCCATACCGCCATGCACATCCTGTGCGGAGTGATCTTCAGGGACTATGGAGCTTCGGTGACCGGAGGCGACATGGATCCACTTAAAGGTCGCATGGATTTCGAATTCGAGACCATGCAGAAAGAGCTCGTCCAGGCTATCGAAGCGGCGGTAAACATAGAAGTGGCAAACGCCCGCCCGATCCAGGTGGCCTTGCTGCCCCGCCAGGAAGCCTTCCAGATCCCCGACCTGATCCGCACCAAGATCAACCTACTGCCGGAAGGAATCCAGGAAGTGCGCGTGGTGGAGATCGTCGGCCTCGACCTGCAAGCTGATGGAGGCACCCATGTGGCCAATACCCGTGAAGTGGGGTACGTAAGGATAGTGGATTACAAAAGCAAAGGTAAGATCAACAAACGCATCTACGTCGAACTCGATGAGGCGCCTGCGTTGTGAGGTCTTAATCTGTGGCGCCGGCATTGCCGGCATCAGCGCTGCTTACCACCTTTCTGTACAGCATGGCGTGGATGATATTCTGCTGGTGGACGAGCGATCCCCGCTCAGCCTGACCAGCGATAAATCTACCGAATGCTACCGGAACTGGTGGCCAGGACCAGACGGAGCGATGGTGGGCCTGATGAATCGCAGCATCGACCTGCTGGAAGCCTTAGCCCGAGAAAGCGGAAACGTGTTCCACCTGAACCGGCGGGGATATATCTATGCGACGGGGAACAGAGAAAGCCTGCCTGCTTTTAAGCAAGCCGCCCTACAACCACCTCGCCTCGGAGCCGGTCCACTGAGGGTACACAGCGGTGCCAGAGGGGAACCGCCCTACCAGCCAGCCCCGAGCGAAGGTTTCGAGGGCCAACCTGATGGCGCAGACCTGATCTCAGACCGGGATATGATCCGAGAACATTTCCCTTACCTCAGTGAGAACACGGTCGCCGTTTTGCACGTACGAAGGGCTGGTTGGTTTAGCGCTCAGCAGTTCGGGATGTACCTTCTAAATAAGGCGCGAGCTAAGGGAGTCAGGTTGATCAATGGCCGGGTAAATGGATTCCAGATCGACAAATCCCGGATACAGGCAGTTTGCCTGGCTGACGGCAGCCTGATAGAAACGCGTGTCTTCGTAAACGCTGCCGGGCCTCTCGCGAAAGAGGTCTGCTCGTTCCTGGGGATTGATATCCCCGTCTTCTCCGAATTGCATTTAAAAATAGCGATCAAGGACCACCTAAAAGCCATCCCTCGCCACGCCCCGCTGTTGATCTGGTCTGATCCGCAATCATTATCCTGGAGCGACGAAGAACGCACCTTGCTGGAGGCTGAAGAGAACAGCCGGCCCTTGCTGGACGTCCTTCCCTCCGGGGTGCATACCCGACCGGAAGGGGGAATTGACAGCCCGATGGTCCTGATATTATGGGAGTACCAGACCCAGCCCACCACGCCCAGGTGGCCGATCCCGATCGATCCATATTATCCGGATGTGGTGGTGCGTGGCCTTGCGACCATGCTACCGGCAGTACAGGCCTACATCCACCAGCCACCACGCCCGATGATCGATGGCGGTTACTACACAAAGACAAGAGAAAACCGCCCCGTGATTGGGCCGCTACCGGTTGAGGGTACTTTTATTATCGGTGCCCTATCGGGGTTCGGCCTGATGGCTGCCTGTGGTGCTGGCGAGCTGCTGGCTGCCCACGTGGCTGGTGCGGAACTGCCTGCCTATGCTAACGCATTCAGCCTAGAACGATATTCGGACCCCAAATACCTAGATCTTCTAAATCGTTGGGGTGATTCGGGACAGTTATAAGGGGGTCATTCTTAACTCGGGGAGGCAGAAACCATGCACCACCAGTCTTATGCGATAGGAAAGAATCATTGGCAACTGGAATCCGATCTCAGATATATTCTTAAGAAGATACTGGCCGGAGGTTGATCTCCACGAGGCTGAGTTTATAAAATTCGGCGAGCTGGCCGGGGGGCGTGCCTATGAGATCGCCGATTACATCGATCATTTCGCCCAACCTGTGTTGATCACGCATGACCTGGATGGAAATCGCCAGGATCGAGCACGGTTGAATCCGGAGCACGCCGGCCTGCTGCGAGAGATGGCGTTCATCAACCGCCCGCCGTACGAGGGCGGTTCCTGGCACCAACACTTCACATATGGATTCCTGCTGGCAGACCCGGGCCTGTATTGCACGTTGATCGTCACCAACCAGACGGCCTATGCGATCTACAAGTATGCTCCCGAACAACGACACTGGCTGGAGAGGCTGCTATCCGGCGAGGCCTGGGGGGCGACCTGGATGACTGAGACCCAGAGCGGCAGCGACCTGGGAGCAAATACCACACTGGCACGCGTGGAGGGCGATGGCTGGCGAATCGATGGCCTGGAAAAATATTTCGCCAGCAATGCAGGCCTGGCAGATATCGCCCTGGTCACAGCACGTCCCAAGGACCGTCCCGAGGGTCCAAAAGGCCTGGCACTCTTCCTGGTGCCGCGCCTGAACGACGAATGCCAGATTAATTTCTACGTTTGCCGATTCAAGGCGAAGAGCGGTACACGGGCAGTGCCAACCGGCGAAGTTGAATTCCATGGCAGCCGGGCTTATCCGGTAGGTCAATTAGAACTTGGGATATATTACACCCTGAAAAACCTTACGGTTTCGCGCCTGACGAATGCCATTGGCGCCATGGGACTGGCACGTAAGGCACACATGGAGGCACTGTACCTCACCCAGGCACGCCGTGCTTTCGGGAAACCATTAGTTGAGCATCCTTTGGTGTGCTGGGATCTGACCGACCTGGCTGTCCGTATCGCGGCAGGCCTATGCCTGGTCTTTCACGCGATCCAGGCCTTTGACACCGCATGGGCCGAGCAGCCTCCTTATACCAGCAATTATCATTACGCCAGATTTCTCTCCCACCTGGCAAAGAATCGCACCGCCGAACACGCTGCTGAAACGACGCGCCTGGCAATGGAGCTCTTCGGCGGGCTGGGCTTCCTGGAAGAATATGCCATCTCCCGCCTGCACCGTGAAGCGCTGGTTACCTCAATCTGGGAAGGAACCAGCAACATTCAGGCCCTGGATATGCTGAAGGCGATCCAGAAGAAAGCCGCACACGAGACCTATCTAGATGACATATTGCCCTTGCTCGAGTGGGCGGGAACGCCTGAAGCAAGGCTCGCTATCGAAAGAATGGAAACCTGCCTGAGCGACATGGCCTGCCGGGGAACTGGTGAAGCGCAATGGCATGCCAAGCAAGACTAGAATACCCTGGCAGATGCGGCTGCAGTTGGATGCCTGTATACCCTGGCAGAGAGCGCGGGAGATCGCTATGCGCGCCTGGCAAGTCTGTATGCTACCCGCTTTATCGCCTGTCAAGCGTATCCTGGCTGGGCATTGACCGATCGTCGGGTCTGGTTTCCGATCGAACTTAATGATGGCTGTTCCGGCCATCGGTGAGTGTAGCTGACAGATCATCGCCATTGGCTACACGCACTACTGGCACCTTCAACAGCGTGAGTTTAATAATCAAGTCATCGGTCCCCGGTTTTCCCCCAAAACTCGCCGCGTCCAGTATTACTGCAATCGGAAACAGGCCGCGTCGCATCAGGAGTTCTATGGACAGGATCACGCTATCTCCGGTAGCGGGGGTGATCACTACAACGGTGCTGCCGCGGGCCAGGTTGCGGGCTTCGACTTCGACCAACGCTTGAAGGGGCAACTCCCCGTGAGCACGCAACAGCGCCAGGTGTTCCAGGATCTTGCCCAATTGCCTTCCGCCCCGATCAGATGGCAAGATCTGCAGGCTCTGCCCTGCGCTGACGAATCCCACCGAACGGTTCTGGCGAAGATAATAGCGCGCCAGTGAGGCGGCGATGCTGACCCCGTATTCCTCCGTCGAGGGCGGCATGGGAATCTTCACGTTGGGCCGCCATATATCCCTTGAATCGAGTTTTACAGGTTCCTGGGGCAACGAAGCCTGTACATATCGGGCTGAGTCCAGGAATATCCAAACATCCGCCAGTGGATCGAGCTCAAACTCCTTAGACATGAGGCGATTGCGCCTGGCAGTGCTCAACCAATGGATGCGGTTCAGAGAATCTCCGGGCTCGTATTCCCGAATTCCGGCTGCATTGGCAGTAATCTGGTGGGTGCGTCTGCGGAGCGCCTCGCCACCGGAGAGCCAGCCCATTGGATTGTGAAAAAACTGCACCTCTACCATCAGAGGATACACCAGCAGAGAATCTTCCACCGGGTAACGCAGGTTGACAGGGAATAGACCGAATGGATCTCCTGATGCCAGCACCGTATCACCCAACGGGAAAACTCCACGTTGCAACAGGCGGGTTCGTATCAGGTAGGTCCGTTGTTCATGACCCCGCAACAGGCTTAATACTTGACTGCCGTGAGCACCCGGCAAGGGAGAAAGGTCCCGCACCTCCAGCCATAGATGGAGCAAGCGGCTGTTGTTGACCACTTCGAATCGTTCTTCGAACACCTGCCCAACCTGGGCGCGCAGTGAGCGGGCAGTCCTGCTTACACTAAGTCCACGCAGAGCAACCTTAGACATTGCCCAGCTACCGATCAACACAAAAGCCCAAAGATACACCAGGCGGTAATAAAACGGCGCCCCGGTCGCTAATCCAACCACCAGGCTGGAGACCAATAGGAGCAGCACTACCCTCAGACCGGGATTCATGGCTAATCTTCGCCCGTGAGGTCCCCCCCTGGAACAGGCACGCTGTTTTGTATCTCGAGCAGGATCTGTTCCTCGTCCAGGTCGCGCAGGCTGGCAGCCGGGCCGAGTATCATGCGGTGGGCAAATGTCGGAATGGTGAGGTATTTGATGTCATCTGGAAGTACATAGTCCCTCCCCTGGATGGCGGCCCGCGCTTGTGAGGTGCGATAGAGAGAAAGGCTGCCGCGCGGACTGACGCCGAGATATACTTCTGGGTGTAATCGAGTCTGACGGGACAGATTGACGATATATCGCATCACTGCGGGGGCAACAAATACGGCTTTAACCGCCTCCTGCATCTCTGATAATTCCTGCACCGACACGATTTGCGCCAATTCGGTGAGCGGATGGCGATATTGCTGTCTCTCGAGTATATGGACTTCATCGTCCGGTTCCGGATAACCAAGCTTGATGCGCATCAAAAAGCGATCTAACTGCGCCTCAGGCAGAGGGAAAGTACCCTCGTATTCGATCGGATTCTGAGTTGCCAGAACCATGAAGGGTTTTGGCAGGCTGTGAGTCACCCCATCCACGGTAACCTGGCGTTCTTCCATGGCTTCCAATAAGGCTGCCTGGGTCTTGGGAGTGGCCCGGTTAATCTCATCAGCCAGCACGATCTGCGCCATCACAGGTCCATGCCTGAACTCAAATTCGCGTGTCACCTGATTGAAGATAGAAACGCCGGTCACGTCACTCGGAAGCATATCAGGGGTAAACTGAATCCGGCTAAAGGTACAACCTAAAGAACGGGCCAGGCTGCGAGCCAACATCGTCTTTCCCACTCCAGGCACATCTTCGATTAACAAATGACCCTGGCAGAGCAGGCTGATTACTGCCAGATCTACGGTGGCGCGTTTACCGACTATCACCTTTTCAATGTTCTCCACCAGACGATCCGCAAACAATTGAACTTCATGCATGCATGATCTCCGCTACAAGGTTTTTCCCTTTCAAGTGCGAATTCTTGTTGAAATTACTTCAATAGAAAAACGTTCAATGCCAACCAGAAAATACTGTAACGTAACACACGCAGGTGTTGATACCGGCTGGCATAGAGCAAGACAGCCATCACCAGGCCGCTGGCGAACCTGAGCACTCCTCCTGGCTCACGGTAGGTAGAAAATGGCAGGAATGCCATTGCCAGGGAATTGAGAAACAAGGCCAATACTACCACATTTATCTTACCGGCAATCCAACCCCTGAGTGAAACAATCAAACCCCACATAGAAGGCAAGACGATTGCAGGCACAAAGACCAGGGCCATCCCCAGGAAATACAGATGGCTGAAGGTCCATATGCGCCACAGCCCCATATAAGGGAACAGCTCGAACGAAGTTGCCATGGCACCGCCCGAACCAAGCCCGGGCGAACCAAACACGCTCCACAGCCAGGCCTGAAATAAAAAAAATGGGACCAGGGTTACCATCACCAGGGTGATAGATTCCTTCCAGCGTCGTTGCCACAGGCAGGACAGGACTGCGGCAAAGACGAACAACAAGGTCACTTCTTTGGCAAACAATGCCAGGAAATAAAACATCCAGCTCAATGGCTTCCTGGCGCTTTCGGACGCCAGTAGCGCTGCGGCAATTAATGTATATGCCAGCGGCTCAGGAAGGTCGAGACGGACACCCAGGCCGAATCCTACCCAGAAACCATATATCAGCGAGAACCAGGGATTGATCCCCCACAGCGCCAGGATCCTCGCAACCAGCCAGGTGCCCAACGTTTGTGAGAGGACTCCAATCCCAGCTAACACCCATGGCAAAAGCTCCTGCCGGCCAAAGGAAAATATCCTGGTCAGAAGCGGCAACAAGATGCGCTGGTAGCGGTAAGCCGGGGCATCCAGGTGCACGGCTACTGTAGAGGGATTCAAATCACGGGCAATGTAAACGACAAATTGGCCGTCGTAGCCTTCGCTGCCGCTTGGGTCAGCCTGTAGATAGCGAGTCCCCAGGCGGGCCAACGCTAGTGGATCACCACCTGAGGACAGGATTACCGCCCCTACGAACGTTGCCATGGCAAGACCGGTCAATACAGCGGGCAGCAAGCTGCTCTTGTAGATTGCCGCCTTGAAATTAAACGCCCTTGCTTGGGAGATATTCACGTTCTTACCTGGGCAGCCTGCGCCTTACTAAACCTGCCAGGATGGCAGATGCGACGACAATCGAGATGAATGCTCCCGTCCAGAAGGACAGCGGCTGGTATTCGAATCTCACCTGGTGTTCCCCCGGGGTTACTCTTACCGCTCGGAAGAGGTAATTGGCCCGATAAATTCTGGTTGAAACGCCATCTATGGTTGCCTGCCAGCCCGGATACCAGGTGTCCGATAAGATCAACCATCCATCCGAATCGACCCGGAGGCGTATTGTCACATCATTTGGACCTTCGGACACAATTTCCAGGTGGGCAGGGCTCTGGTCGACGACTGACCCTGCGCGGTCGCAACCAACCGCTACTCCAGTAGTTAAGTCTTCCAGAACAGCCTCATGCTCGATTTCGATTTTCCCTGCGTGAACCCACCACCAGGCTTCTTCAGAGTCACTCGCTGGAAGAACGCAATTCACAAAACGCAGGCGCACTGCCGGATCACGGGTGGTAAATTTCACTCTCGGTGATGTGGAGGCATCCAATGTCTCTACCACGCCCACACCCATCAGGTTCAGCAAGCGCTCCCGAATTGGGTCATCGATGGAACGCTTCTCCAGGTCCTCCATCCAACGAGCGTATCGTGCTGGCAGCAGTGGATCGAAATTGTTAACCGAGGGCAGCCCGCTGATCAAGGACAGGTTTGGCAACAGCGACGCAGCCAGCTCTCGCCAATTTTCTCCAAGATCGAACGTATCGAAGCGAAAATAGCGGGAGAATTTCAGGTAGTCTTCGTCATCCGGGTGCAGATAGAAGCGTCCGGCGGGCTGGGGGCCAGATCCAAGGGATGCGCTGGCGATATTTTTATAAAATTGTTGGCCTACCCCGGGATTCAACTCCCAGTTTGATGATAACAAGTCTGCAGCTACGACAACCACGACGACCCACGACCAACGTTCCCTGTTCAACCATGAGACCACCCCTGTAGTTCCGGCCTTTGAGCGGCTTTTATCGTACGCGGCAGGAGCAATCAGCCACAGGATTCCTGCCAGGAATGACCATATCCCAACGATCGCAGTTGCCTTGATTGAGGTCAAGCTGATACCTCGATTGAGCGCTAAGGTCAATCCAGCGCCGATGGATATCGAGACTGCGCCGGCGGTCCATAATCGCGCCCAATAGAGGCTGCGACCAACAGGTCGGCTCCAGCCATCGGCGCCCACGGCGGCCAACAAGGATAGGCTGAAAACCGCCCATAGTGTATAGCGGGTGGGTGCCTGGAACATATCGAACGTGGGAATATGTTGGAACATCCAAGGAAAGATAGGTGTATTTTTTCCAAGCGCCAACAAGAAAGATCCAATAATGATGATCAACAGGATTACCGTTAGCTCAGAACGCGATTTGAGGGGGGGATGGCTCAATGTATCCTTTTCAAGATCGGAATTTACCAAGGAATTGCAAGTAGGAAACCTGCCAAGCCAGGTTGTGCTCCAGGCAGCGCCCAGGGCGAGTAAAAGCGGCAGCAGCCCGATGTATACCGCGTCTTCCCAGTAGTTACCGTATCCCCAATAATTACCCTGAGCCGGATTGCCAAAAAAATGCGGAGCCAGCAACGTGAGGAAACGCCAGGGCCAGAAGGAATAGGTCATGGCGAGCTCATAGCTCACCTGGTCTGATCGGTGAGATTGGGAGAGATATTCTAGCGTAGGCAACAATTGAATCGCCGCCAGGGCAGAACCAAGCAGCACCCCCACCCCCAGCATAAAGCAGGCATTCAACATGCCTTTGAGGCGAATAATCCAGAGCGGTTTAGTGAGGATAGTCACCGCGGTATGGCGATGTGAAGTACTCCACCCCATATACAGCGCCCAGATCGCCGCTAACTGCCATGTATACCAGGTCAACTGGGCATGTCCAGCCAATAATTGCACTCCGATCACCAGGGCTAATGGAGCCTCTCCCCGCCCTTTCGTGGATTTTTCCAGCGCCAATATCACCCATGGCGTCCAGGCGGCCGCGGCGTTGATTGTCAAAAAGCCGGAGCGCGCCACCAGGTAACCCGATAGTCCAAACGCCAGTCCTCCCAACTGTTGTGCCAAGGAGCTGAACCCCAGCTCACGCACCAGGAGAGCCATCCCCAGGCCTGCCCACGCCAGGTGCAGGGCCACCAGTAGCGCCTGACTCCATGCCAGCCATCCCACTCCGCCAATCCAGGCCAGCAAATACTGGATCAGGTTTGGGGGGTAGAACAGCGCAGATTGATAATTTGCCAATAAGGGTGTCCCCATGCCCAAGAGGGGATTCCACAGCGGAAGGTAGCCAGCCCGGATAGACTGCCAGGCATACCAACGCCAGGGTACAAATTGAAGCGCAGGTGTACCCCAATAGAGTGCCTTGCCAGCCAATAATACCGGTGCGAAAAGTAAAAACGGCGCCAGCAACAGGATAAAATTATGTGGGCCAATGAAATTCCGAATCCGGACCATCAATTCCCCAATAAAACAGACCTGGCAGGCAGACGAACGGCGAAGGTGGAGCCCTTACCCGGCTGGCTCTCTACCCAGATCTTCCCACCGTGTGCTTCCACGACCAGCTTACAATAATAGAGCCCCAAGCCGGTTCCCGACCGGCGCCCCCGCGTGGCATTCACCTGGTGGAACTTCTCGAAGATCCAGGCCTGGGCTTCTTCCGAGATCCCCGGCCCGGTATCATCGATACCGATAATCACCGCGGGAGCATCGCTCTCTTCGAATCGAGACCAGACGGAAACCCGCCCACCATCGGGCGTGAATTTAACCGCGTTATCCACCAGATTGATAAATACCCGCTCCAGATGGTCCTGATCCCCATAAATCGGTGGTATAGAGCCATCGATATTCACCTCCAATGAGATGCTGGAATTCTCTGCTGTGGGTTGGGCCTGGTTTATGACGTCGGCCAGCAAGCCATCCAGTTGAATCCAGGTAGGGTTCAACAATAATTCACCCGTTTCGATCTTCCCGATATCCAATAAATCGTTGACCAACCGCAAGATCCTTTCATTGCTGCGCTGAGCCAATTTAATGATGCTCAATAGCTGTCCGTGGCCGGTCTCCGATAAGGCATTACTGGCAGCGCTCAGACTACCCTGCACCACGGCCAGTGGAGAGCGCAGATCGTGAATCAGCATGTGGAGCATATCCTGCCGAAAATTTTCGAGCTGGATCTGCACCGATATGTCCCGGTAAGATAGCAGCCATCCAGTAATCTTCCTGTGGCGATTGTGCACGGGGATATGAGTGCGCTCAACCTGTCGGGGTGGCAGGCCTTCAAATGCCACCAGTTCTTTTAGGTATTCCGTGTCTTCGCCAGACAACTCCTGGCACGCCTGCAGATAGCTCTCGGCAGAGTAGCCGAGGCGATTCAATATCGGTTGCACGTTGGGAGAAGACGTGTCCAGCAGAGGTAGACCGATCAGCTCCTGCCGTTCGATACCCAGGAGCTCCGCCATCGCCCGGTTGGCGGCCACAACTCGATTTGCCAGATCAATCAATAAAATTCCTTCGGAAACCGTACGCAAGATGGAATCCATCTCCTGCACGCGCCTCTTCAACGCCAGATCGGTGTTGGCATAGAGCTGGGCATTCTTGATAGCCACGGCCGCCTGGGAAGCAATAGCCAGGAGAGCTTTTTGGTGCACCATGTCATACAGATTCGAGGCCGAAAAAGATTGAACTGCGATCACCCCCAGCAATTCATCGCCAGCCTGCAGAGGCACACCCAGCCAGGAGGAGGCCTCACGAACACCTTCATCCAGGTCTATACGCTGGCGCAAGAGGTCGGTCCTTTCCCTGCCGAGAAGGGGACGACGGGTCTTCAAGACGGTTTCAGTTAAACCGCGACCCCCATATCGGGATGGCCAGTGGACTCGGGCTTCATTTTCAATCACCAGGGGGAAGGAGATTTCTTCACTCTCTGCATCGTACAAACCTACATAAAAACATTCGGCTGGCATAATTTTTACTACCTGACGATATACCCCCATCAAGATTGCATCCAGATCGAGAGTCGAACTGAACAACTGGCTCAAAGATTCCAGGCTCTCGCGCTCGGCTAACTCTCGCTCCAGGAAAGCACGCGAGATGGCCAAGTCTCGGGTAATCAATGTGGAAGCATAGATGGCCAAAACCATGAAGAAATACGCAGTCAACCCATATTGAGTGTAAAGGAATGCCATGTAAGGCGAGAAAATCAACGGGGCGCCTTCGTAAAAAATCATCAATGGAACCGCACGCAGGTATTCCCTGAGATTTCCCAGGCCACGGGTTGCACTGAAGAATCCTGAAAGCAAATAACTGACTGCCAGGTAGGTGGCACCCAGTACAACCCAGGAGGTAATCAAGGGAATATCGAAATTGCTAAGCGGGGTGGTTCCGCCGATCGCCTGAAAAGCGATACCAGCCGTCAGGATGCTCAAGGTTTGGACCGTGGAATTTGCCGCGGCAAGATTTATTACCCCATAAATCTGATGCACGCGTTTCTCTTCAGGCAGCGTCAGGAACCGATCTCGGATCAAGCCGTGGATAAAGGAGCTCAGAAAAGCTACCCAACCGCTGGTCGCCAATCCTAGGACGAGGTATCCAGCGAGTGTGACCATTGGCATTAGAGATACGAAGCCACCCCTCAAAGGCGCCCGAAAAGTGGCGGTGAAAACAACCAAAATGGCAAAGGCAGCCCCGCTCACGAGCCTTTCCCATCCAAACGATGCGGGGTCGCTGATCGAAATCAGCAGGGCAACACACACCAGGCTGGTGATGAAAGGTACAGTTTTATAGAATCTTACTTTCACCATGTGGACCTGTCTTGGAAGGAAAGGACTTCAAAGATTTGATACTCGCCGGAATCGTAGATGAGATTGAGATACCCGGCTCGAATTGGGTCCCAAGCTCTCTCGAATCGTTCATTTGGTCCCCAGAAGACAAATCGCACTGAGAACTCGTCCAGAAATTCCCGCCTGTAATCATCCGAGACATTCCCACTGTAGAACGAAGCAACCCTGGGCAAGAGCCCATCCAGGTATATACTCTCCGGCCCATGCCCGACCAACACGCGAACTCCTGCCCAGGCCGGAAGAGCGTTGCCGGTTTGATACGAGGTGAGCACTACATCATCGGACGCCACATGTTCGGATAATGCCTGGAAAGCACTGACCTCATCAACAGGGTGAAATGCTGGCAATCCGGGCTGAATGGCCACATTAAACCCCCCTAATAATAAAATCAAAGAAGAAGGCAACGAGAGAAACACCACCACCCAGGGGAGAACAGCCTGTAGCCGCAGATACGGTGCTGGCAGCGATTGAACAAGTGGGTTGTGGTTACTATCCAAAATTAAAAGCACCTCGGATCGATCGAACCACTTAACTGCCAGGACCGATATCGCCACCCAAATCCCCTCTGGTAACCGCCGTTGCAGGTTAAACGGTGCATAGGCTAAAATCGGAAAGACCAGCAGCCATGTCGTGGGGAGCCAGGCCCTCCCTGGAACTTCCCGGATGAGGATCCGTCCCCCCAAGATAACCAGGGGAAGCAGCCAACCGTAAGCGATCACATAGTGAATCGGATGTGGAGAGAGTATACGGTTTTGTCCCGTCCAGGCTTTAAGAAAAGGATCCTGAATGAACGATAAGAAATAATAGGCTAACAATGGCGCTGTGATACTCATCAGAAGGCCAGTATACAACGTTGTTCGGACAGCAGCGGGCCAGGCATTTATGGTTGCCTCAGAATGTCGGCGCGCAAACGAGATGCAGGTCATAAACCAATGTAGAAATATTACCAATCCAAATATTATGCCGGTCAACGGTTGAGCGATAATTGCCAGTATCCCCCATAGTCCACTCTGCAAGACATGTCTGTTATAGATATTATCGGCTTCTAGACCGCGTAGATAGGCGCGCAATCCAAATAGCAGCGCGGCCCTCCCCAGCGACAAGTGGGGCAAGCCATATAGGCTCAAAAAACCGAAGCTCTCTGGAGAATAATATTCCAGGGGAATGGAACCGTATAGCGGCTGCTGAGACAAAAGGATCACCAGCCAACCGAGACCGCCGCCCAGCGTTGCTAAAATGAGCGCCACACGCCTTAACCGCGGGGATGTAATGAACTGAGATACGAACAGATAGACAGCGATAATTTCCAGGTAACCAGCCAGGAAGCGGAACATGTGAAACAGGGAAACCAGTTGCTCGTGGGTCCCAGGGGGCGCGGCGAGCTTGCCCAACAGTATATACGGTAGGAATGCCAATAGACCCCTCTGTGGGTATGCGGTATATGGGCTTCGAAACAACCAGGCACCCTGCGATCCATCCAGCATCTTGGCAATATAAGAATTGCCATCTTCTATCCCGAACAGGAAACCGGTAAAGACCCAACCATCTCCCTGTGAGAAGAAAGCCAGCAAATAAGGCAGGCTGGTAAGGGCCATCACACCTGCTGCAAACCAGAGCAACCAGCGCATTTCTGCACCAGTTGGATCATCAGGCAGGGAGCATTCTATTCTTTCATTCATAATGCGTGTTGAGAAATGGGAAAAACCAGAATAACACACCGATCAACCAAAAGAACAGGCCCCAGCCCAAACTGGCCGGGCGATAAGAAAAGATTACCCGGTGAATACCTGGATTTATGTGAACCCCACGCAAAAACCCATTCACCACCTCGAGATCTGCAGCCTGGCCATCTACCGACACCTGCCATCCCGGATAGGCAACCTCGGATAAGACCAGCCTACCTGGGCCGGCTGCCTGAAGCACGATCTGGTTCGGCGACCAGCGCATGATATCAATCGAGCGATCGTGATCGCGGGCATCGCTTTCCAGGATCCAGGCACGGGGAAGCGCCTGGCGGTTTTCATAGACCCGGGTGGAGCCAAATTGTAACAGCTTGACAATGCCATCGCCTGGCAGATCGTATTCGCTCAGCACAAACCGGACGCTCAACAAACCCAAAAGACGAGCATTAGGAATGTAAGACCTGTTATCATTAGCAGGTTCCCCATGGCTGTAGGGAGGCAAAGTGATACTGTAGCCCGTGTTGGGTATCCCACTGGCTTCTTGCATGAAGGCGACGTAGCTTGCGATCTGCAACGGGTCCACTCCATCTGCCAGCTCAAGGTTGTAGCGTGCTGCAGTGTGCTGGGGTAGGCTGTACGATGGGGAATATATGCGGTAACGATCAACCATATTCGCCAAGTAATGAGCCGCATGGTCTGCCTGAGCGTATACAACCTGAGGAGGCCTGGGCGAAAACAGGGTCCGGTTCGAGGCGGCCAGGTCGATCACGCACAGGACGAGCAGGGCTGTATAACCAGGTTGGGATAACACCCTCCAGCGAATCATCAGGCTGGCCATTAGCGATCCAGCTAACGCCACACCTAGACCCCAGATGAAATTAATTGGCATTTCGATCCTCAGATACCAGGCACTCATCCCGAAGATGATGGTAAATCCTATTACCCCTGCCAGGAAAAGATTGGCTCTCTTCTTGCCATTATCAGCCAGCGACTCAAGAATCTTATCCAGCCCATAAGCCGCCATGGCTGAAATGCCCATCCCTGAAAGAAACATGGCCCGGCTGGGCACTCGCAGCAGGTCAAATCCTGGTAATCGGGCGAGAGAGTCGAACAGGGGAAGGTACCTTCCCAACGAGATGAGAATGCTGACCAGCACAATCCCCAGCCAGTAGCGCCAGCGAATGGAGCGACGGGAAACAAGGGCGCTCAGGGCAGCCAGGATGAGTACGATGGCACCTGGATAGACCACCCATTCATGGAACCCACCCCAATCCGGAAAGAGCAAGCCAAGCAGACGCGAAGGAGGCAAGGAAAATATCAAGACCTCATCAGGCGTGAGATTCGCCCGGGTGGATAGATTTACATATTCCAGCATGGGCATCCAGAGTGGTGCACTCAATAAGGCTGCAATTCCTGATTGGACCACAATATTGCGAAGTGGGACAAAGATCAGGGGGATCCTTGGTTGGCAGAACTGGACGATTTCATGAGATCGTTCGCCGGATTCGAAGAGCCGGCTCACGATTGAATAGGAGCTCCAGGCCAGGCCTGCGTATAATGCCCAACGGGGATCAGCCAAGAATCCGAGTGCCAGGACGCAGCCCGAGTGTAAGAATCGATTCTGCCGTCGAGCTGGAGACCGGGCATATCGATCAACAATCAATAACCAGGGGGTCCAGGAAACAGCGTAGATCAGGGAGAGATGCCCACCTCCATAATGGGCAAACAGCTTGGGCATGGCTGTAAACGCCAGGCCACCCAACACTGATCCCCTGCGAGACAATCCCTCCGCCTGTAACAGCATCATCATTCCCAATCCGCCCCAGAGCAGATGAGCCAGGACGAGCAGATTAAAACCCAATGGCAGTGGCAGCAATATCGCCAGCCAGCCAGGGGGATACCACAGGCCAGATAGGGGATTGGCAACAAAGGGATAGCCACTGAGTATCGTGCTTGACCACAAGGGGATGGTATGCCATTCTGCCAGGGTTCTTCGTAAAAAAAGGGTGTTGGGGTAATGGCTGATGGTTACATCTGAATAGCGCGCCTCCGCAGAGGGATAGGGAAAGGACCCCAAGGCAGGCAACAAGAGCAGGGCAGGCAGGATCAAAGGCCAATATGGAAGAACCCTCCTCAGCCACAGCCGAGCGTTGGCCCGAACGAAACACAAGAACTCATCTCGGCGATCACCCTTTATGTCGCCTTCGCTAATCCCATCCATGGATACAACATCGGAGCCGGCCATCGTCATTGGTTCAGGTCGTTCTCCGTAAATCCGCCGGCCGGGCTGAGCGTGTATAGGGTGACCCCGCCGGATCTATAGACGACCGGCAGATCAGGAGAGATGTTATTCAGGGCGATCTCTCTGGGCCCCCAAAATAGGAAGACCCGACGATCCGAAAATCCTTTGGCGAAAGCTACAACCGCACTAATATCGCCGCTGATCAGGTGCTCGAGCTGACTCTTTTGGGAATCGGCGTCTACGGTCTCGAAAGGGTGCCCATAAATGACCCGCCGCCCCGTGTATGCCGGGATGAATAGACCCGAAGACGGAGATGCGATGATGAGGGTATCGGGCGGGGTATTATCTTCGATCCATTTATAAGCATCGATTTCCCCGCGGGTGAGGTATATCGAGAGATCGTGGCGCTGGGTAGCGGGATAAGAAGAGGCGACCAACACAAAGTTCGTCGGTAACGCCAGAATGAGCAACAATACGCTCAACAGCCGGGCCTTATTTTCACCGCCAACATTTCCTGGACGGGATACCCTGTAGGCGTCTATACCAATAAAAGCCAGGATCACGGCCGGTAGATATAGCGCCAACGTGAAGCGACGCTGCAGTCCGAATGGGATGTAAGAGGATGCTAACCCAAGCCACATCCAGGCCAGCAAGAGCTTTTGTTCACTGTTCTTTCTTCTTCGGAATTTAATGTTAGTGATTGCTGCCAGGAGCAAGGGCGGTGAAAGCGAAATAGCGAGGTCCCAGACAGGTGGTGTGGGTGTCAGGTTTTGTGCATTCCATCCGGAGAGCAACGGATCGAGCTGAATCGCCCAATATTCATAGAGCACAACCGGCCCTCCGCCCAGGAGAACCCAGGCAACGGGATGATCGATGAGAAGCTTGAAGGCATTCCTACGGCTATTTTGCTTAAATTGAGTGGACGTGATGACCAGGCTGATCGCTGTTGCACCGAATACCAGGATCAGGATTGGAATCCCAAAGGGAAGGACAACCCCCAATAATAAAGACAGCCCGGCCATGCGGAATTTCCAGCCGGTTCCAGGTGCAGAGAGGATGTTGACCCCTGCTCGAAGAATCTCCAACATCAACGTCAGGCCGAGTGGAAAATGAGGGTTTGTGTACGAAGACAGGAAAGGAAATATCTCTGCTACCCAAAAGTCTGAGGTAAGAATATCGAATGGCAACCCAAGCCACCCGAGGCCAGACCCAATAATGAGCAGAACATACGAGATTTTTTCCAGGCGGCTATCCAACCTGAACAAGCGCAGAAAACGGAACACGGATCCAGCCATCAGCATTGCTGCCAGCAGTCGAGCAATATGAAAGACGTAAATTAGATTCAGTCCGGTCCAGCGGGCGAGGTGGCCCAGGAAAATATAAAAAAGATTTATATACGCGCCGTCACTCGTCTCCAAGGTATAGGGAAGGGTAAAGCGCCAACCGCCTCTCCAACCAATATACATCTTTGCCAGGTAGCTGTTCCCATCGATCGGATTGAGCAAAAATCCGCCAAAGGATAAATCCGGGCCAGCTGCCAACCACGCATAGAGATATGGAAGCGTGATCAAAGCACACATGAAAACGGCCGCACACCCGAAAAATGCTCCCTCCCGCCGGAGCGCCATGCCCGTATTTTACACGACGGCCTATCGGTTAAAACCCGAATGACAAAAGCGTAAGGGTTGCCAGATACCGGGTCCTATCCCTTGCCTTTATCTCCAAGCAACTCTATAATCGCATTGATGAGCAATCCATTCCAACTTTTTCGACTACAACAGCTCGATACCCAGCTCGATCGGGCACATAACCGCCTGCTGGAGATACAGTCGGAAATAAAGAAACAAGAAGCGACGCTGAGACAGGTCCAGGTTCAGCACGAGAAAAGCGAAGCGCTGCTTCAGGACTCGCGAAAGTCTTTACGTAAAGCCGAAGAGAACGTACAACAACAATCGCTGAAGATCGAACAGAATGAAGCCATGCTATACAGCGGAAAAGTGCGCAACCCGAAGGAGTTACAGGACATGCAGAACGAGGTTGCGGCATTGAAACGCTATCTCAGCGTCTTGGAAGATCGCCAATTGGAAGCGATGATGATGTTGGAGGAGCTGCTCTCCGGACATTCGCAGGTAACCGAGCAATTAACCGAAATCACGGTTCAGGTATCCACCACAGTCAAACTTCTCAATGAAGAACGGGAAAATCTAACCAGAGAAATTCAACGCTTGGAGGTTGAACGTAAAGCAACATATGGCGCCATACCAGCGGAAGAACTGGAACTATATGAAGGACTCCGCCAGAAGCGACGGGGGGTAGCAGTAGCCAAAGTCGTGGACAAAAACTGCGAAGCATGCGGTTCTACTTTAAATGCATCACTGCTACACGCAGCTCGTTCGCTAAACCAAATATGCCGTTGTGATTCTTGTGGTCGCATCCTATATGCCGGTTGAAGATGAACCGCCTATTCGAGTTCGCCCAGTTTGACCGGCTTTCGTTCTGGCTGGGCTTCCTGGCGGCATCGCTGGTCTGGTGGTTGGTTCCCAGGCTGCGCTCCCTGAGATCCCAAGACCGAAATAAAGGATCAATTCGGAGCAAGGGCAGCGACGCAGGTAAAACCTATGGCGTTGAGCTGCGATTCAGGAATGAGGTCTGGAAGCACGTCCAGGGCTTACACCTGGCGGCACCACTCTTCCCTCTCGATGAAATTCTGATCATCCCCAAATTCCTGCCACCGGTTTGGCCCGTGGAACCAGGAACGAACGAACCGCCGGAGGATATTGTCACCCAGACCATCCCCTATCTACCCGACTGGCCTGAACTGGCTGCTGAATATCTAACTCCATCATTATCTATCGGTCTTGCACTGGGGGGAAGGTCGCACCTGGTAATCCTGGGCGGAATCGGGAGTGGTAAAACAACCTGCCTGGCATACCTGGCTTCTTTACTGGCACATCGTGACCCATCGTTGGGGAATCTCAAAGATTGTCTTCCCATATATGTGCACGTAGTCGGTCTTTACCTGTCCACCAGCGAACCTCATAGGCCAATCGACTGGCTTTCAGAGGCTTTATCCTGCTATATGGACTCAATCTCCGCCAGGCAATTGCATACCTTGCTGGAAGAGAAGCTGCGCGATGGGAAAGCCGTCCTGATTTTGGATGGAATGGACGAGTTAGCCACGGATGAAATTGCACCTGTTTTGGAATCCCTGGATAATCTCAGCAGGATGTATCCCAAGATCGTGATGGTTACAACAGCCAATCCCGATAACATTCTTGGTTTGACTGAGCGAGGGTTCTATCCAGTAAGTATAAAATCCTGGAGTGCAGCCGAACGCAGTCATTTCCTTCAACGCTGGGGTGAGGCCTGGTCTCAGCATCTTCACGCCGGCGATAATGAACCACAATGGATCGATCCCCTTATATTGAATAATTGGCTGGCCTACCAATTGGATGGTTTATCCCCGTTGGACATCACCCTGAAAATCTGGTCTGCTTATGCTGGCGATAAAATCGGAGTAGCCGATTCAGAGGCATTGGAAGCCTATCTACACAGGTTGACGGATGGATCTGAACCTATCCGTAGGGCGCTACAGGATATTGCTGCATTGATGGTGCATTCTGGTAAAGGAATCATACCGCGCAAGGCGGTGGAAGGTGGATATGCCTGGGCAACATTGGAAAATAATGAACTGATATATGCCCACAGTGAATCACACATAGCCTTTAAACATGCGAAGATCGCTGGCTACCTGGCAGCTTGTGGCCTTACCGATTACCAAAATCTCGATCAGATAGACTGGAATAAGATACCTCGTTCAGCAATTTCTGATTCAGCGCTAATATTTCTGGTGTTGTATCACGGCGCCACGTGGATGGTTGACCAGGCGGTTGAGTCAGATCAGGGGTCACTGCATGCCACTCTCTTTCGGGTAGCTCGCTGGATAAACGGACGGGACAATGGGCCAGGCTGGCAGGTGGATGTTGTGAATCAGCTTGCCAGATTGCTTCAGGCGCCATCCAATCCGATCGGCTTGCGGGCGCGTTGCCTGGTCGCCCTGGCAGTGTCCCACCATCCCAATGCAATTGTGCTCATTCGCCAAATGCTGGTAAGCCAGGATGCTGTCTCACGCCAATTAGCCGCCCTGGGTTGTGGCTACCTGCGCGACACGCAGGCTGTTCAGCAGCTTATCGACCTGCTAGATGACTCAATACCTGGGGTTCATCGGGCAGCATGCCTTGCTTTAGCACGGATTGGGAATAAGACCACGCTTCAGGCCCTTTTCGACCTGCTGCTTCGCGGTGATGAGAACCAACGTCATGCTGCTGCCGAAGCCTTAGCCAACGATCCAATGGAGGGCCATCAAATCCTGAAAGAGGCGAGCGAGACGGAGGACGATACAACCCGCCGGGCATCTATCTACGGTCTGAAGCGCATCCAACAGCCCTGGTCCAACCAGATATTGCAAAGTATGGAGAAAGACGATAAGCAATGGATCATCAGATTTTCTGCTGCTCAGGCACTTGAGCAGGGTGGGTTTGAAAAGTCGTACATCCCAAAACCTCTGCCGCCTCTATCGGAAATGCCATGGCTGATCGCGTTTGCTGGAGAGCGCGGCATTGGACTTTCACCGGGTAAGCCGACTTACGATATCCTGTTTCAAGCATTGCGCGAGGGCAACGAGGAACAGCAAGTATTTGCCCTCAGCTACCTGAGCCTCAGGGGGGATCAGACTGCGCTGGAGGATATTCTGGATATCTACCGGACAACAATCGGAGAAGTCAGAGAAGCAGCCTTCAATACCCTATGGATGTTGGCTGCTCGAGGCACGAAGTTGAGTTAATTTCTCCTGGACATTATCGGGATCGAGGCCGAGGATCGAGACGAGCTTCTTCCTGCCAGAGGCACCGGCGACAATCTCAATTTGAGAGGGGGGGACAGCCAGAAACTCCGCCAGGAAACGGATTAATTCCCGATTTGCCTTGCCGGCAATCGGTGGCGCAGCCAGCCGAATGTGCAGAGTATCATCTTCCCGTAAACCTACGATCTCCGTCCGCTTTGACCTGGGGGTGACGAAAACGAACAATGCTGACCCGCGTCGTCCATCCCGCAGAGTTACATTGTGCCTCGTCATATGCTGAAGCCTGCCGATGCTAATTTAACAGGAGTTACGCAGTTGAACTTATAAAACCTCGCCAAACTGCGTAGGTCATACTTATAACAATAGCAAAATCTGGATCAGCAGGCGAGCGGCCACCTGGACGATGATGATCAGCACGAGCGGGCTGAAATCGAACATCCCTACCAGCGGCAAAATGCGCCGAATGGGTGCCAACATTGGATCCACTAACCGATCAATCGTCCTCCGAATCGGATGGTAGGGAGACATGAAGAAGGATAACAGGGCCTGTGCGATCACCAAGAGGGTGATCAATTGAGAGGCAAGGCTGATGAATTGGATCAGATAGATCAAGTTTATCCACCCTCCGAATGGGGTTATGATTCGAGCCTAAACAGTTCGTCGAGGAATTTTCGATAAGATGGGGCGCGATCCAAGGATAGCCTGACCAATCCTGACGTAAGTGGCGCCTTCCTGGATGGCAATTTCAAAATCCTCACTCATGCCCATGGATAACTCGTCCCAATGAGCGTTGGGGAAATTTCTCCCCAGATAAGCCTGAAGGTGTCGCAGGTGCCGGTAATATCCCCTGGACGCCTCCGGATCTGGCGAATATGGCGCCATGGTCATCAAGCCGCATACTTCCAGGAAATTGTGGCTCAAGATTGCGTCAATTTCAGGCAAAAGCGCGGGCCATTCACCTGCTTCCCAGGCTGGCAAGCCGGCCTTGGTCTCTTCGCCGCTCACATTGACCTGGATCAGTACCGACAATTTCCGTCCAGTCTCCTGGCTCATCCGGTCAAGCCGGGAAGCCAATTTTAAACGGTCGATAGAATGGACAAACTCGTAGCTCTCGCAAACAATTCGTGCCTTTCGAGTCTGGATATGGCCGATCATGTGCCATTGAATCCCGGGATGTTCCCCCATGGTGCGCCGCTTTTCAGCTCCTTCTTCGGCATAATTTTCACCTAATAAGCGCGCGCCAGCCTGGATTGCCCAGCGGATCTTCTCGAGGGGTTGACCCTTTGTCACAGTGACCAATTTGATCTCGTCCGGATTTCGCCCCACCGATCTGGCAGCCAGGCAAATCCGCTCTAACACAGACTGGTAATTGCTAATAATGTCTTCTATGCGAACTGGGGTTTGTTCCATCTGCTGCACCGCAATACCAATTCCGCGTACCAATCAGCTCCCCAGGGCAATGAGGACGCCGAACCGTCCGGTTCGACCACCTTCAGCACGATGAGAATACCAATCATCCAGGTGACAGGCAGTGCAGATTCCGGCTACGTCAATGTTCCGTACACCTGTCTGGACCAAGGTTAACCGATTGGCTTCCCACAGGTCGAATTGTACCCTCCCGTCATGATTCAACAACAGCGAATCGGCCTGTTCTTCGAACACGGCTCGCACCCGGAGAGCCACCTCTGACCCAACCGGGTAGTGGTGTACGCCAATCGAAGGTCCTATCGCCGCAAGGATATCGGCAGGATTAGAGCCGTATTCTTTGTGCATGGTGTGAACAGCCGACGCTGATACTTTCTCGATTGCCCCCTTCCAGCCAGAATGTACCAATCCAACAACCCGTCTGACAGGGTCGAAAAGCAGGATAGGCACACAATCTGCAAATCGCATGAAAAGCGTTATCTCAGGCCGATTTGTCAGGATCACGTCCGCTTGTTGATGAGGAACACCCGGCAAGCGCGGGGCCTTAGCACAGACAACCTGCGATCCATGGACCTGCCAGACATCAAATTGCGTCGCCTGGGAACGATCGATCGTTGCAAAAGCCAACCGCCTGTTCTCAGCTACCAGTGCTGGCTCGTCTCCAACCGTTCCGCCAAGATTTAAGGATGTCCATTGGCCACTGCTTACCCCTCCCTGCCGGGTAAAAACAGCATGGATCACGCCTGCCGAATCAAGCGGCTCAAAGGTGTAGAAGCGGATATCACCCGAGTGATGAAATGGCATGGATCACACCTGAACCAATGACAAGCAGAACAGTTTAAGCAGCGAGACGGGCCTTTTTCTGTATTCGTTGAAGCTTGTTAAACAGGATCTCTCGCGTCTCGGTCATCGCCACCTCGACGCTGGGATAACCGAACCAGGCGGTGGTGAAGCCAAATAATCCACCTGTCAATAACCGTTCGAAAGGAGTGCTCTCCCTAAAGGGGAGGAGGCTGAACGGCGGTTGGCTGAGCAATTGGCTCAAGCCATCGATGCCAATTGGGACGATTCCGACCAAAATCCACGCGTACCATGGCAAGCCAGGTATGCGTCGATTGGCGACTGCATATAATAATCCAAAGATCAAGAGACCACCATAGATAGCGACGTCTCTCTGGCACAAGGCGACTTTGTAGCCAACTTCGGAGTTGCCCAAAAACATGCGTGCCGAGTAGAGATCCTGTGCGGAACTGCCTTCGCTCAATCCGGTGGCTTGTGAAAATGTAAGCATACCTTCCACACCTGCCGCCGCGCGGGGATATGTTGTTTGTTCACCAAAAAGGAACAATGAGCGGTAGGCGAGTTGGTGGCAAACCACACTGTAAACCCGGTAGATAAAACGAGCTGGTGCTTCCGCACCGTCTGCTTCCAATACAGGCGCCAGGAAGGGCAATCCGACATAGATCAAGATGATGAGATTAATCAACAATAGATAATGCCGGGATAACCAGTAGATGATACGATCGGCGGATGACCATGCAATATCACCCTTTGATAATAAGTTGTCCTCGATCGATTCTATTTGCTGAGAGCGATCGATGGCAGCCGCAAGGGTCACACCTAATTCCCGCCGGCTGATAGGCGCTTTGAGGCGATATGGGCCGATTTCGATCACCGGAACATCAAGACCGTAAGCTTGGGATAATTGACGGCTGCTATCGACATCAACCTCGATCAGGCGATGTGGAAATTGCTCCTGTAGCGAGATCAGGTCTTCCTTTGCCCGTTCGCACAGGTGACAGCCACGGCTGGTATATAGAGTAACCACGATCACTGTAAATCTCCTACCATCAAATCAAATCGACTGGCTCGATTCACAGGCCAAAATCGACGAAGAAGCCAAACCGGGCAATCTGTGCAAAGGTCCCCAGGAAGAGCATTCCTCCAACGATCACCAGAATCACGCCCATGGCGACCTCGATGTAGCGCAACGTCTTTCCATATTTTCGCAGGATGGTGGTCACCCAGCTAATTCCCAGGGCAGCAAACAGGAAAGGTATGGCAAGCCCGGCGGAATAAGCGGAAAGAAGCTGGGCGCCCTGGGAAATCGAGCCGCCGTTTAATGCCAGGGTCAAGATCGCGCCTAGCACTGGTCCCACGCAAGGGGACCAACCCGCGGAGAAGAATATTCCCATCATGGCCGAAGCCAGATAGTCCTGATTTCGATTGGGCGTAGACTGGCGGCGCAGGTCGTACTCCAGGAATGGAATGCGGAATATCCCGGTCATGTGCAAGCCGAAGATGATCACGATGATCCCGCCGACCTTGGCCACATAATTGCGGATGCCGAACAGGATTCCACCCAACCCTGAAGCTGCCACGCCCAGCAGGACGAAGATTACACTAAATCCCAATACGAATGCCAGGCCATGAAGAAAGGTGCGCCAGCGGTTGGAACCGGAGGATTCGGTCGTGGCTACCGATCGTCCGCTTAAATAACCGACATAGGCAGGCACCAGGGAGAACACGCATGGTGAAAGAAATGATGCCAATCCAGCCAGGAATGCCAGTCCAATACTGATGTTCGCAACTGCCATCTAACCTGTTACTCCAGTCTTATTCGTTAGCGTTTAAGAATTTTGATTTGTAAAAAGTGCAACGATCCTTATCCCTCGACAACTCTGACCTTCGTAGGTGGGATGTCGGTATCTTTGCTATATAAATCACCAGGATCATAGGAAACCGGGGGATTTGACCATCGAAAGACCCATTTCGCATCGGCTGGAGAGGCGTTTACACAGCCATGAGACATCAGCTCGCCACCAAAGTTATTGTGCCAGAAGGTCGAGTGTATAGCAATTCCATCTCCAGAGAAGAGCGAAGTCCAGCCAATACCAGGCAGATCATAACCGGCACCCGTTGTGCCACCACTCATGTGAGTGGAAACTAACTTGCGCCAGATGATGTGGGTGCCCGGGCGGGTGGATGAGGTATCCAGCGGGTTGCCTTTTGCATCGTACCTTTTACCACCCGAGATGCGGCAGAAATATACTTCTGAATTCCCTTCGTAACACGAGAGTATCTGGTACTTCTCTTCTACATTGATCTCGATGCGTTTATCTCCAACTTCAGGATTAATCGGCGACATCTCTTCTTCTGTCAATGGTCGAAAAGCCTCTGCTGCTGCCCAGAAGATATCGCCATAACCATACCGTTCTTTGATCCGATACCACACCTGGCCGCCTTCATCTTCCTTTACCTGGTCTACCCACAAGATCTGGCTGTAATACAGACGTAAAGGCAGACCAATTTCCATCCTGCCTTTGAAGCCAGGACTGATGGGTTTATTTTGCAGGACGATATCCACCCAAGGAATACTCACCTCGACCCACATCCCGGGACCCAGGCTTGTATCTGGCAATTGTTTAACTGGCACACTCGGTTGATTTCGCACCGGTTGAAGAGCAGAAGCCCAAATATATCCATCCGAGGTTTCGACAAAAATTTGTTTATAGCGATAAGGATGGACTCCAACCACCTCTTTCAACCAGGGTACCACTGCATCATCGTATAAGAAGCCGACCGTTGAGGAGCCAATATCTGGCTTGGCCTTGATCTCGACTTTGGAAAAAGCCCTTCCTAACCGCTCGTGGTCGGGGAATTCCTCCAGGTCATAATTATATATCTGGGATTTCAATGCAAGGCTACCCAGGCCGAGCCCGGCGATTCTAAGGAAATCCCGGCGGGTGATCATTGGTTAAGCATACCCGGAAAGGGTATGAGGGTCAATAGGGGTGATCAGTATACGCGTTAGGAAAGCCGAGATAGCGAGTTTATCCCCGAATACGGGCGTTGCGGAGCCTCAGGCTGTTCGTGACAACGAAGATGCTGCTAAAGGCCATCGCACCAGCCGCAAGCATTGGATTTAACAAACCCGCTGCGGCTGCGGGGATCAAGATGACGTTGTAGAAGAAAGCCCAAAACAGATTTTGCTTAATCGTCCGGAGGGTACGGCGAGAGAGATCGATCGCCCGCGCAACCCCGCGCAGATCTCCGCTGATCAGGACGATGGGTGCGGTAGCAATCGCCACATCGGTTCCGCTGCCGATAGCGATGCCTACTTCGGCCTGTGCAAGAGCAGGGGCGTCGTTTATCCCATCGCCGACCATCGCTACCACTTCGCCATCCTGCTGGAGCTCTCTCACTACCGTCGCCTTATCTCCCGGGAGCACTTCGGCCAGAATCCGATCGACTCCCACCTGCCGGGCGATGGACTGAGCGGTTTGCTGATTATCACCGGTTAACATCGCCACTTTTAAACCCATTTGGTGCAGCCAATCGATAGCTGGCTGCGAGCCTTCTTTTACTGTATCGGCAACCCCAATCACTCCTTGCACCCTGCCATCGATGGCCACGATCATGGCAGTTTTGGCCTCTTGCTGGAGTTGGATTACATCCTGTTGGAAGCCATTCAAGGGTATGTCCTGGGCAGCCATCATACGCAGGTTGCCCACAATCACTTTTTTGCCATCCACGTAGGCCTCCACACCGTGTCCCACGGTGGCCAGGAAACCCTCCGGCTGAGAGAGGTTGAGCGATCGCTCCCCAGCTTCTGCTACAATCGCCTCTCCCAAAGGATGTTCACTCCCCTTCTCCACTGAGGCTGCCAGCCGCAGGATTTCTGAAGGACCGTTCTGCTCATCACCAACGATCACGTCTGTCACGGCTGGCTGTCCGCGGGTGATTGTCCCAGTCTTATCCAGGACCACCATAGAAATTCGCCCGGCGCGCTCCAGTGCCTCACCGGATTTGATCAAGATTCCCATCTCTGCCCCTCTTCCGGTCCCGACCATGACGGCGGTCGGTGTCGCCAGACCCATGGCGCATGGACAGGCAATCACCAGCACGGCTACCATGTTGATGAGCGAGCGAGTAAATACATCGACTTCGGAGCCTGGCTGCAGGGGCACCAGGAAATACCATACCAGGAAGGTGACCAGCGCGATACCAATCACGAGCGGCACAAATACCGCTGATATCCGATCGGTAAGTTGTTGAATTGGCGCCTTGCTGCCTTGGGCCTGTTCGACCAGGCGGATGATTTGGGACAAGGCTGTATCTTTCCCCACCTTGGTGGCCTCGAAGCGCAATAAGCCCAATTTGTTCAGGGTAGCACCAATGAGTGAATCGCCCTGGCTTTTTTCTATAGGCAGGGATTCGCCCGTGATCATTGACTCGTCTACGGCCGAATGCCCTTCTACCACGACGCCGTCAACAGGAATTTTCTCGCCCGGGCGTACGAGGACCAGGTCGCCAACACGGACCTCGTCTACCGGTATCTCGGTCTCCTGACTATTGCGGATAACACGAGCAGTCTTAGGACGCAGGCTCATTAATTTCTTGATCGCGTCACTGGTGTGGCCTTTGGCGCGTGCTTCCAGGAATTTACCGAGCTTGATTAAAGTGATGATCACCGCCGCGGTCTCGTAATAGACATGGCCCGGCAGTAATCCCAGGGTAATCGGCAGGGAGTAAAAAAAAGCTGCCGAGGTGCCCATGACGATCAGCACGTCCATGTTGGCAGCCTTATTGCTTAGGGCTTTGTAGGCACCAACGTAATATTGCCGGCCCACATAGAATTGCACCGGAGCAGCCAACACCAACATCAACCAATTGACCCACGAAGCGTGGGTGATCCCCATAGGGAGTAAATCCAGGTCACGGCTCATCGCCAAAAGGAACAACGGAATTGAAAATACCAGGCCGATGGTCAGGTAACGGCGCTGCTGTGCGATCTCTGCCAGGCGGGCCTTTCGTTCAACATCCTCCATTTCTCCGTCAGTCTCGACCGTCGCGAAACCTGCCTGGGCTACCGCCCTGCGCAGGTCAATCTGGCTGATCAAAGTGGGGATGTAGATGATCCGGGCGCGCTCTGCCCCATAGTTGACGTGGGCATCGAGAACGCCTTCCAGTTGAAGTATAGCTCTCTCGAGGCGGCGAGCGTCGTTGTCATCGCCCATCTTTTTTATGACCAGATCAGCTTCCCCTTGTGCCACGCCATAACCGGCTTTCTGGACCCGCTTTACCAGGTCTTCGATCCCGGTCAAAGCCGGGTCGAATTCAACGGTGGCCCTTTCGGACGAAAGGTTGACCATGGCTGCATGGACACCACCTCGCTTCTTCAAGGTGCGTTCCACTGTAGATACGCAATTGGCACAGGTCATACCGGTGATTGGCAAAGTGACTTGTTTCGTGGCTACCATCAACACTCCACTAAAAAGGGATGGATACATACAATTTATAACCGGAATTCCCGGCGTATGATCGGATAGAGCCTCAGCTCTATGCAGCGGGGGGATAATTGATCTCGACCAGCAGGTTTTTGATCATTTCTTCCGTAGCTGGTTGTTCGAATGTTATCCTGGTTTGCTTGGAAATCATGTCTGCTTCGACGGATTGAACACCGGCGAGTTCGATCACCTCGCTTTGGATAGTGTGCACACAATGACCACACGATATGTTGGGAATGGTGTAGGTTACAGATGTCATTTTTCTTGCTCCTCTTCTAAAAAGTGATCATGAGAATAATCAAGCCAGGCGTAAATTTCAGGCGTGGTTGGAAGCTTCGAAGACGTCTGCAATCTCGTGCAATACTCGCTCCCTTTCATCTGGGTCTTCACCACGTACCGCGGTGATCAGGCATGATTTCAGGTGCTCTTCGAGGATGATGGAATTCACTTTGTTGAGCGCAGCTTGAACCGCCTGGATCTGCCGGATCAGGTCGATGCAATAGGCCTCGCCTTCGACCATGCGAATGATGCCGCGCAGATGTCCTTCGGCGTTTTTCAAGCGTTTCAACGCTTCCATATTTTTCATGAGCGGGCTGGGTTCCTTTCCATTATCCGGTAACCCTACCCCCCTGGGGGGGGTCGAATAATTATATATCTGTTTCACATCCATTGTCAAGTGTCTAATTATTGCGATTAATTGGTTGGGGTGAAGCATGTAATCGGTAATGGTGCTCAAACTGAGAAGATTCCAATTGGTCTATCCAACCCCCTTCCGGCCTAGCGCACAAATTACAATAGCCTATTAATTCGCCTTCTATCTCTGCAATTCCAACAAATACCTTACCGGTTTCACAATCTGCAAGCAATGTTATGGCGTTTTACTGCCATTTTAATGGATATATATCCTCGAAACCTTCTTCTGCCAGCCCGGCGACAGCCTGAATATCGGACAGACGCATAGACCTTAGTTTGACTTTCATTAACCAAATAATATCGTTTATGCGATGGCCGACAGGATTGCAGCTTCAAGAATCTCGGCGGGAGTAAATCCCAGCCATTCATGGAGCACATTCCCTTGTCCATCCAGCAAAAAGATATGCGGAGCAAAGCGGTATCCCAACTCCTGCATGAAAATCCGGTTATCCACATCATCGACATCTAAATAAAAGAAACGTATTTGTTCGCCGTAGACTTCTTCCAGTCCGTGCAGGATGGTCGCCATGCTTTTAGATTCGGGACTCCAAAAGGCGAAAAATTCGACCAGTTGCACCTTGCCAGAGGAAATACGAAATGTAGAGGGATCCGAAGCCCATAAGCCAGGGCGGACAATGAAATGCGTGGGAGTTGATGTTGCGAACGCTGTGGTCGCGGATACCTGCGGTGTAGGGGAACCTTCGGATGTAGATCCACTTACAGGCGTGCCGGTTACTCGTCCACCGCTCAATGTGGGCGGGAAACGCAGGGCTGTGGGAGTTGAAGAGCTGCCTGGAACACCGGTGGCCGGGGGAGCTGAGGCAACAGGAAGCATCATATTGGGAGTGCTGCTCGCAGGGGCAGGATAAGCCGCTCCCACACTCGAGGTGGTGGTCGATGAGGGGAGCGGACCCGGATACGGGGAACCTGAGGCCAGAGGCGTCGCTGACGGAGCAGTAAGCGCGGGCCCGGGATAAGGATCAACGGTAGGCGGTAGAGACAAGGCTCCAGCAGGGTTTGGGTAAAGTTGAGTAGGAGATGACCCCATTCCAGGCTGATTGCGGTCTCCAGCGGCTGGACCTGGATAAGCACCCACCGCCGTCTCCATTTCGACCCGAGTCTTCGTTGGCTGGGGTGAAGTGAATGCAGTGGTTATTGGCTCAGTTGGTGAAACGTCAGGCGTCGCAGTCGAGGTGGCTATCGAATGGCAGGCGGCCAAGACGAAGGCAAATATCAATTCTAGCAGCCAATTGATTTTATTACCGGCTTGGTCGAACAAACTACCAGAATTCATTTTACGCATACCAGGCCAAAGCATATCATTGATAGTTGATTTGTCAAGCAAGGTTGAATGAGTGGAAGCGCTCAATTGTCGTAATCGGCACTTTGGGATGGGAGCGGCGGCCGCTGCTCACATCCTATAGGGTCGAATCAAGACAATATCTTTTTTTGCGCACCCCAATGAGATTCTTGACAGGCACTTTTTTCCCCTTTACACTTATCCTGATGAATCTCCAAGGGAAAAGAATATTGATCACCGGTTCCGCCAGGCGAATCGGGAAGGCGCTGGCCCTGGCTTGCGCCAAGGCAGGTGGAGAAGTATATATCCATCATGGCCATTCGCCAGAAGAAGCCGAGAGGACCCGGTCTGAAATCCAGGCTGTTGGTGGCAGGGCATGGATCGTAGCTGCCGATCTAGCGGATGCCCGGCAAACGATTGATATGCTGGATGATGTGACTTCCGGTGGCCCTTTATTTGCCCTGGTCAACAATGCAGCAATCTTCGATTCCCTGAACCTCCAGACAACACGCCTGGAATCTTGGAACTACCATTTACAGGTGAACTTGACTGCTCCCTTCCTGCTGAGCCAGGCTTTTGCGGCAAGATTACCCCGCGATATGGAAGGCTGCATCGTGAATATCCTGGATTGGAGGGCGCTCCGACCAGGTGCCGACCACCTGCCATACACCATCAGCAAGGCTGCCCTGGCTGCGTTAACCCGTTCCCTGGCGATTGCCCTTGCACCCCGCATACGTGTAAATGGGTTGGCATTAGGGGCAATCCTGCCACCCAGCGATGGTGTGGCGGAACAAAGCCTGTTAGAATCTATCCCCTCTGGTCGCTGGGGATATTTGGATGAGGTGTGCCAGGCGCTGTTATTCCTTTTGGGAGGCCCTGGATACATAACCGGGGAGATCATTCATATCGATGGCGGCCGACACTTAGTATGAGCGAGGAGTAAGCATGGACCAGGTGTTTATCAAGGATCTTGTGGCGAGAGGCATACTGGGCATCACCGACCTGGAGCGTGAGAAACCGCAAGAGATCGTGATGAATATCACCCTCTTTACAAACACGCTGAAAGCGGGGCAAAGTGATGACATCCAGGATTGCGTCAATTACCGCACGGTGGCAAAAAAATTATTGGCACATGCAGAACTAGCCCAGCGCAGGACAGTGGAAGCACTTGCTGCAGATCTTGCCCAGATCTGCCTGGGCGATCCTGCGGTCGAAAAAGTGCGCGTGCGGGTTGAGAAACCAAGCGCGGTCCGATTTTCACGCTCAGTTGGAGTGGAAATTGAAAGAAGTCGACCGACAGGAAAGTAAGTCAGTCTATCTGAGCATTGGATCAAACATCGAGCCCCAGAAAAATCTGCACCAGGCGATCAATTACTTACGCTCATACACCAACGTCGAACAAATCTCTACGGCCTGGGAAACGCCTCCGGTGGGAGGCGCTGGCCCGAATTTTCTCAACGCCGTCGTACTGATCCGTTCCAATCGAACTTTGGAAATAATAAAGAGGGAAGTCATCCGGGAGATTGAAGCACGCCTGGGAAGAATCCGTTCAACGGACAAATACGCCCCGCGAACAATTGATCTGGATATATTGTTATACGATCAGGATATCGTGGAACAACAGATATGGACCCTTGCCCATTTGGCGGTACCCCTGGCGGAATTACTGCCGGAATTTGTCAATCCCAATACCGGGGAAACGGTAAGTGAGGCGGCAACTCGCCTCGCGCGGCATACATCAATCTTTCCACGACCCGACGTGCTTGTCAGATGGATATCGGACGATAGATAAGGTGGCAAATACAAGCAGGCGATGAGGATATCGCCCTGTTATCGTTAGAACATTGAAGAAGCACCCCGGGATATATTTTCGAGAAATTCCTGCCGGGTGGCGATATTCCTGCGGAACAATCCAAACATCGCAGAGGTGATCATCCGGGCATCATGCTTTTTGACCCCACGCATGGCGGTGCAAAGATGAAGCCCTTCCACGACTACCGCAACCCCTAAAGGATGCAACAGTTCGTCCAGGAATTCGGCGATCTGACGTGTCATCCTTTCCTGAACCTGCAGACGATGGGCGAACAAGTCCACGAGGCGGGGAATCTTTGAAAGTCCCAAGACACGCCCTTTGGGCAGATAAGCAACGTGCGCCCGCCCCAGAAACGGCAGCAGATGGTGTTCACACAGGCTATAGAATTCAATGTCTCGTACCAATACCATTTCATCATACGAGACTTCATATAGCGCGTCGTTGATCAGCGTGTAGGGATCCTGACGGTATCCATCCAAAAGTTCGGTATACATTCGAGCTACACGTTCAGGTGTCCTGCGCAGGCCCTTGCGATTGGGATTTTCACCAAAGGCGCGCAACATTTGTACAACCGAGTGTTGGATAGATTCCAGGTCTATATCATTGTCCTGGAGCAGGTCGGCGATCTGATAAAGGTTGGGATCCCTGGCCAGCTCCGAATTGTCTCCCTCGAGTTCTTCGTATTGACCAGACACGTCAGGCAATCTCGGGTTCTATCAGCCCAAACGTTCCATCCCGCCGCCGATAGAGAACATTAACTGCTTTGGTGTTAATATTATAGAAAATAAAGAAGTTCTCGTGTCCCAGCAGACTCATTTGCTCGATAGCCTCCTGCTCGTCCATGGGGACCATGAGAAACTTCTTACGGCGTGCGATTATATTGGGTGTTTCAACTCCTTCCTCCTCAACCGTTTCTTCGATGACCTGCGGTACAACTTCTGAGGCAGACTTTCCATCCCCTCGGCCGCGATAACGTTTACCTTTGTACCGTTCAATCCGTCGCTGCATCTTGTCGAGCGCGGTATCCAGCGCGGTGAATATGTCATCGGCGCGCTCCTCGGAGCGCAGGATAAATCCTCTCCCTCGTATGGTGATCTGCGCCACCTGGCGATCAGCAGCGCTGCGGGCCGATTTGACATAAGCGACATCGACGCGGGCTTCTTCTATGCCTGGGAGATAGCGATCTAACCTGGATACTTTCTTATCCACGTAATCCTGAATGCGGTCTGTAATTTCCAGATTCCTGCCGTACAATTCTACTTCCAACGTCATGGTCATCCTCCGGTAATTCAAATGGCTCTAGCCAAGGTGAGTGCAAAAACTCGCTCAGCTCCACCTTCCAACAACGCGAGGGAACACGAATCCAGAGTTGCCCCACTGGTTGCCACATCATCGATCACCAGTACATTTTTACCAGAGACAATGCTGGGATTTGCTTGAAAAGCTCCAGTCACGTTCACAAATCTTTCTACCAGTGTCAGGCCAACCTGGGAACGGGTCTCTCGCCGCTTAGCGAGCGCCTGTGGTCGATACCTCAGTCCAACGCCAGAGCGACTGGCTTCGCGAGTAGAGCGGCCTGATTATATCCACGTTGTGCCTGGCGTGCAACCCCCAACGGCACGGGAACGACCAGATCGATACACCAGTTTGATTTAAACAAGGCGTCGATCAGATGTCTGGCCAACGTCTCCCCCAGGGCAACATCGCGTCGGTATTTGAGGCTGTGAATGGCAGCCCGAACAGGGCCTTCGAAGCTTGCCCAAGAACGCAGCGCCGTGAAGCTGGGAGGTGCCTCCCGGCAGGACTTGCATAACCCCTCCACGCGCAGGCTCAGTCCGCATTTCTGGCACCAGGGTGGGTTAATCTGGAGCGATTTCTGCTGGCAAGCAGGGCACCAACGAGTATTCCTAACCCCACAACCTGCACAATAAGGCGGATAAATCCAATCCAGCCCTATCCACATTCCTTGATAAATACGGTATGCCAGCGTTACCGGCATTGTCATCTAAATCTGGGTAGCCGCGTTCGTCTGGTCATGACCAGCGCACTACATATAGATTTTACACGATCTGGGGCTATTCACCAAATAACAGTGTCTTAAGGGCAGAGCGCAAGAGCATCAATACAGCAGGAGTGATCAACACGATACAAATCGATGGAAAGATCAAGAACGCCATCGGGATGAGCATTTTGATGGGGGCTTTGTGGGCCTCCTCTTCAGCCATTTGCCGGCGCTTTATTCTCATCTGATCGGCCTGGATATGCAAGACTTTCGCCATGCTTACACCCAATTGTTCACTCTGGATCACCGCAGCCACAAAACTGGTCATCTCTGGGATGCCCATCCGGTCGGCCATATCCTTGAGCGCTTCGCGGCGTAACTTTCCCAATTGTATCTCCCTCAATACCCTGCCAAATCCCCGCGATAGCTCGTTGTCCCACTTTTCATATACCTTCGCCATGGCCCCGTCGAATCCCAGTCCCGCCTCGACGCAAATCGTCAATAGATCGAGCGCATCTGGCATAGCCTTACGGATCTCTTTCTGGCGACGTTGGATCTTACTGGTGAGCAATAATTCCGGGATGTAGTATCCAAAGATGGTGAAAAAGGAGACGATCAGCAGTTTTCGAGCCCAACCCCAACTTTCCAAGCCAAAAGAAAAGAGGAATAACATCAAACCGCCAAAACCGATGGCTGCTATGAAACGAGAAGCCCAAAACATGGTTGCGTCGATACCCCGTGGGCTGCCCGCCAGCTCCAGCCGATGGGTGGTGACCTGGAGGGCATTTTGGGGCGTGAAGCGGATGGCGATTTCACCAAATTTGCGGGCCAGGGGGTAAAACACGCGTTCGGTGAAGGGTTGAGAGAGCTCAATCTCCTCTAACGAGGCCATATCTCCACGGGCGACGAATTCCTCCAAACGCCGTTGCAGTGGATCTTCACGGTGAGCTTCTCGCAATCCCACGACGATGAGGATAACCGCACCGGCAACCACCAAAAAGACGAACGCCAAGATGAACATGCTCAATGCAAAGCCCTCCCAACCTCACTCAACTTCTTAGGTCAGATATCGATTGTTGCAATCTTGGTCATGACAAAATATCCGGTCATGATCATAGTCAATCCAATGCACAGCATGGTTATCCCCACGATACGAGTATCAGGATTGAAAAATTGCATCATGTACGGGCGGTTGAGTACCCAAAGCGCAATGGATATAAAAACTGGCATCAGGGCTAAAAACCGGCCCGAATACATCACCTGGGAGACCAACACCCTCATCTCCCCTTTGATTCGCACACGCTCCCGGATGGTGTAGGAGATCGTATCCAGTATCTCCGCCAGGTTACCCCCCACCTCGCGCTGAATATTCATTGCAGCAACAACCAAGTCCAGGTCATCGCTTGCGATGCGGCGAAGAAGATTATCGAGGGCCTGGTTGGTTGGCAAGCCGATCTGTATCTCTTGGACCACACGGCGAAATTCATCCGAGATCGGCGGGGGCATCTCCCGGCTAACCGCTTCCATGGCCTGCATGGACGAATAGCCTGCTCTCAGTCCGTTCACCATTAAGTTCAGCATGTCAGCTAGCTGATTATTAAATCGCTGCAAGCGCAGGTTTTGCTGCCTGTGCACATACATTCTGGGCAGGGTGACGCCGAAAAAAGCCCCAATGAGGGCAAATAGAATCGACCTCCCGCCAAGATACCAGGCAATGAAACCCACAGTCAATCCTGTGATGGTCATCAGCGCCAGATATTCACCTGCCTTCAGTTTCAAATCTGCGCGCGCCAGGTCGCGGGCAATTCGATCGCCCCAGCTAGACCTCTCCAAACGCAGGTTCAACCAATCTCCGACAGGTGTTACTTTTTCACCCTTCTTGGCTGCAACAGCAGCCTCTTCTTCGATATATTTACCCAGCCGTTCCTCGACTAAGGAGCGTTCGCTGGTCAGCGTAACAACGATTCCCACCAGCATCAAGCCAAGTGCGAAGACTGCGCCGGCGATCAGGATCATGGTCATAGTCGATAGTCCCTTCCGGTGTACCCGCTAATGCTCCTGAACTCAATACCTACGCCGTTCGCCGATTCCGAAGATCGAGGCCGGCAGATGGATGCCAGAGGCTTCGATTTTATCCATGAATTTTGGTCGCAAACCGGTGGGTCGCAACCGTCCAACGACTTTGCTATTTTCGTAACCTGTCTGCTCGAAGACGAACAGGTCGGTCATCGTGATTACTTCACCTTCCATGCCGCTCACTTCTGTGATGTTCACCACTTTACGAGAACCATCTCGCAAGCGCTCCTGGTGAATGATCAGGTCTATCGCAGAAGCAATTTGCTCGCGTATGGCGCGTGAGGGGAGGTCCATACCAGCCATCAAAGCCATCGTCTCGATACGGGCGAGTGTATCCCGCGGGGAATTGGAGTGTGCGGTTGTGAGGGAACCATCGTGGCCGGTGTTCATGGCCTGCAGCATATCCAAGGCGGCTTCATCGCGGATCTCGCCGACGATGATCCTGTCTGGACGCATGCGCAAGGCATTGATCACCAATTGCCGTATGGTCACTTCCCCTCTGCCTTCGATGTTGGGAGGGCGTGATTCCAGGGTGACGACGTGCTCCTGTCTGAGCTGTAGCTCTGCTGCGTTTTCGATTGTCACGATACGTTCGTCGTCTGGAATGAACTGAGATAGGATATTCAATAGTGTAGTTTTACCAGAGCCCGTGCCCCCAGAAATGATGATATTGAGACGCGATTCAACACAGGCTTTTAAGAATTGGAGAGATTCTGGGGTTATGGTCCCATACTCGATCAATTGATCCAGGGTGATGGGATTTTTAAAAAATTTTCGAATGGTGATGACCGGGCCGACCAGGGAAATAGGCGGGATGATGGCATTGACACGCGAGCCATCGACCAAGCGTGCATCCACATAAGGGCTCGATTCATCGATGCGCCGGCCTAATGGGGCAACAATACGATCAATGATCCGCATGACGTGATCATCGCTCTCGAATGACAAAGGCACCCGGTATATCTTGCCTCCACGCTCGATGTAGATGTTTTTCGAACCATTGACCATGATTTCAGTGATGGACTCGTCCTCCAACAATGGCTGCAACGGACCGAGACCCAATATCTCGGCCGCGATTTGCTCGAAGAGGCGGTGCTTCTCGGGCCGCGAAAGGACAATATTCTCCTCGGCTAATACCTGTTCGAACAGCTCCTGGATCGTATTGCGTACTTCTGCGGTCTTCGAGATGTCCATCGAGGGGTCCAACTCCGCCAACAGGCGGTTTTGGACACGAGATTTGAGATCGAAATAAGCGTCACGCTGCGCACCGACCCCCGGTGGCGCAACGCGCCTGGGTGGAAGCGATGTCAAACGGGAACGGCCATCAGATGCTTCGCCGGTCGGTTGAACCTTAACCTGCCCTTGTTCAATTCTCTTAAGGAGAGACATCACAATACCTCCAGGCTATCTATAAACGCTTGGCCATTTGTTTCATTTGGGTAACGTAGATCTTGTTGTCTTCTGTGTCCAAAGTGGCCAACTCTGAAAGGCGTTGGCGTACATTTTCTGCCAGGGTAAGCATTGCCTTCGAAATCGGGCGTGAACGTTCTCCTATCATGAAGGGCATCCCCCGGTTTATCGAGGGAATCACCAACCTTTCATCTGAAGGTATGACTGTCGATATTTCATGCTTGAAGCTTTCGCTGACTTTCTCCGGGGTAATCCCAATGCGCTTGTCGAACTTATTCATCACAAATATTATCCGCTTGCGGTTGATCTCCAGTGCATTCGACAGCTCGAAGAAGATTCGGGCATCCTTGATGGCGGGAATCTCCTGGCTGGTGAGCAGGATTACCAGGTCACATGCGTCTATCGCCGCCAGGACTGGATCGGAAAGCGATGACGAGGTGTCTACAACCACGTAAGAATACAGGCGGCGAAGATATTGCAGCACCTTGGCAAACTGCTCTCCAGAAATATCCTCGGCGTATTCCGGATGAGAAGGTGCAGCCAGGACTTTAACACCGGAACGTTGATGGGTTATCAACACATCCTCAACGATCTCCGGGTCCAGGTCATCTGCCCTGGGAGTGAGATCTGCGACACTGTTCTTACCCTGTTCGTTTAGAAATACAGCCACATCCCCGTAGTGAAAGTCCGCATCTACCAGAACAACCGGCGTTTCTTCGTTATGAAGGACCACGGCCAGGTTAGTCGCAATTGTGGTGCAACCTACTCCTCCTTTCGGGCTATAGACAACAACCAGACGGCCATACGAGACCGGCGACGCAACAGTAATCCCAGGACCGGTTGTTGGCGTGCGGGCCGGGGCGGCTGCCCTCTCGTCGTGAGCCAAGCGGCCTGCCCTACGGATTGCAGAAGTCAATTCATCAATCGGGGGTGGCTTGGTGAGATAGTCCCTGGCCCCAACCAACATAGCACGCCGCATATAGCTCGAATCGCCTTGCACCGAGAGGATGATAATCTGGGTAAAGGGGACGGTCTTACGGATGGCCTCCGTTGCCGAGATTCCATCCATATCGGGCATGTTGATATCCATTAAAATGACGTCCGGTTTTGTTTCTTTGGCGAGGTCGATCCCTTCTCGTCCGGTGCGGGCAGCGCCCACTACCTCGACATCGTTTTCAAATTGTAAGAGTTTGCGTATGTTTTCACGCGTCTCAGCGACATCGTCCACGATCAATACACGGATCTTTTCACCCGAAACCATCCCTCTACTCCAATGTGGCTGTGTTTTATTGCCTGGAAGCTGAGCTTACTGCTCCAGAGATGGCAAATCGTTCAACAGGATCGGGGGAGTGAGGCGATCCACTCGAGGCTCGATTCCATACGGTAGCTTCACCGGCACCGGAATGTTGTACTGATCCAATAGGAACTGCAGAGTCACTGCTTCGGTCTCGACCCGGGTATCATCCTCAGCTGCTCGCAAGGCCAGTGTAAGTTGGGCGCCACTATAGATCAGGTAATTCAATGTGATCGCATCCTGGGGCGTCACGATCAGCGTGATGACATCAGGTGGCTGGGCCACCGTTGCCAGTTGCTCTTCACCTGGCACTGGCGTGGGGCTGGCTTCGGTTGGTTGTGATGGATCAGGCTCAGGTTGTATTGTTTGCTGCCCACCGAAGGGAAAATTCCCTACCCTTAAGACCACCACATCTTGAAGGACGTTCTGGCTCACCATCCTTGGCCGTTGGCGCTCAGAGGGAATCAGGAAGAATGTCTGGCCCAGTACAGGGTCTGTAGCAGCTCGACCGTGCAGGTTTCCACCAGCCCCGCTGACAGCCGTAATCGCGGAAGAATCGATGATTTTAAAGCCCGTTTGCCCGGTATTGCCGGTTTGTGACTGGTCTTGCGCGAGGTCTGATCCCAGCGTGGAGCTCTGGCTCTGAGCAACACTGCCGCTCAATTCGCCTTCACCGGTGCCCGGCGCGACGACCCCGGAATTCCAATTTGGCAGGATGCTTTGGAACTCAGTATCCATATCGATGAGCAGTAGAGTTCCAATAACATTGACATGATCGCCCGGTTGTGGAGCGTAGGAGATACTGGACAGCCGGCTTATCGGGATAGAAACAGCCACCATACCGCGCGGGATAGAAAGGGCGGCAATCGAACCGGTATCTGAGAGTTGTTCCGCTTGATCCACCAGCATGCTGCTCGTCAGTGGAATACCAGGGTCCAGATCGAATTTCGCCAGCCGACCATCCACGGCCATGATGTCTGTGAACATCCCTTGGATGAATAAGTCACGTTGGATGGGGACCATGCCCAGCACATTTGCATCCAGGCGGGCACCGCGCGGGACCTGTTGGGTCACGACGATGACGTTCACCACGTCCACAACCGGCGTAGGCACAGCCTCGGTAGGGCCAGCAACACTCGAAGTGCGGAACCTTTGCCAGATCACTACCACTGCGACCAGACCCAGGATCAGGATGAACGCCAGATAGAAGAAGATACGCCCTCGTCTCATGATAACCTCCCGATCAACTCTCCAATATTAAGGAGCGTTTACCTGCTTCGGTATCATAAGTCTTCTAAGTCAAAAGTCAAGCTGCATTCAGTACTGCAGTACTATTCCCCGACAAATCTGTAAGTCATGGGAATATGTCGGACGACCTTGTTATTGGACACTTGTTGTTAAAAAAACGAGACCCTGGCCTCCCTCAGGGTCTCACTCCGGTATTCATGGGATCGGATTCGTTACGTCAGAGGTTGGCGATGATGTTGCTGAAGACATTGCTGATCGCGGGACCAAGGATGACAAGAATAACGATCACAACAATCGCCACCAGAACGAGGATTAAAGCATATTCAACGAGCCCCTGGCCCTTCTCCTTCGGTGCGAACAACATGGCATTTACCTCCTTTCAGTTCATAGTCGGATTGCGGAAACTATGAACATTATAGGAAATCTTTTTTTATTTTGCAATAGGGAAATAATGAAATTTTATTTGCAATTTTGTTAGCCTCACTAGGAAGCAGCGGGTACCAAAAATGAAACCCGGGTACCTTGCCCGATCAAACTATCCACCTCCAGTGATCCACCCAGGAGTTCAACCCGTTCCTTGATCAGCTTAATCCCCATATTGACGCGGTTTTCTAGAATCCCTGTATCAAACCCTTTCCCGTTATCCTCTACAACAACCTTGATATTCGTTTCCCCTAAATCCAATTGCACTCCAATTTGAGTTGCCTGGCTATGCCGGATGGCATTATTCATCAACTCTTGTATTGCTCGAAAGATCATTATTTCGCGATAATTTTCTAGGCGCCGTTCTCCGCCGGTGATCGATAATTGTACATCGAGGCCGGGTGTATTCTTATAAGATTCAATATAGCGTTGTATCGTCGGTTTTAATCCCAAATCGTCCAACATCATCGGTCTGAGCTCAAAAATAAAGTCGCGAATCTTTTGAAAGGTGCTGGTAGCCGAGGTCTTGAGATTTACCAGCTCTTCCCTGGCCTTGTTCTGATCTATATCGAAAAGGCGCATCGCGATCTCCGACTGCAAGATGAAATTTGATAGGGCCTGGACCGGGCCATCATGCATCTGTCTCGAAAGCCTCTGGCGCTCTGCTTCTTGGGCTTTTACCATCATCTCGACAGTTTCGGCAGTATCCATTCGCTCTGCCTGCAATGATGCCGCCGCCGATCTCCTATCTATTACCCCATTAACCTTTTCCAGAATCATCGCATAGCGATCTAAATGTCCTTTATCACTCTGTAACTTTTCAACCTGACCGCGCATGATGAAGAGTCGCTGTTGGGTTTCCAGGGCATTATCATACGCTACGCGCAGCTCCTCGGGCGATTGTTCCCTTGTCCTCCCCTGCACTTGTTGAAGTTGAGCGATGGCAGCGGCATTTCGTCGGGCCAACTTGGTCACTTCTAACTGACTCTGCTCGAGCATTAAGTTGAGCTCGTCCAGCGATCTGCATGTCTGATCAAGTTCCTGCTCGATCTCCCCCTTTAAGATCTCCATTTCGTTCAGTTCCGGAGAAAGCTTTTGGGTGGACATGGTTACTCCTCAGGTCGAGAATCTTGCGCATATAGGCGCACCCAACCTCGACGCAGGGCATAAATGGCTGCCTGCGTGCGGTCTTCAACACCCAATTTGCGTAAGATGGCGGTCACGTGATTCTTTACGGTCTGATGACTGATACCCAACATTGTAGCAATCTCTTTATTACTCATGCCACGTGTAACGTGGGTAAGGACCTCCATTTCGCGTGAAGAAAGAGGCTCAAATGGATCCCCAGGATTGCTATATGGCCTGATAGCACTCTCTGTATGTGCGCTTAACCAACGCTCCATAGCTGCACTATCATACATTTGCTCGCCGATCACGTATTCCCCCGCTGTCACGTTACGTATGATTTCCACTAATTTCTCGGGATTGATATCTTTGGTACAGTAGGCTGCTGCCCCAACCCGCATTGCATGGATCTTCTGTTCTGCATCGTCATACGCAGTAAGCAGGATCACCCTGGTAGGCAATCGTTCCGAGACAATCTGGCGGGTTACCTGCTGCCCGTTAAGGCCTGGCAGGTTGACATCGACAATCGCCACCAGCGGCCGCGATTCGCGAACCAATCCCACGCCCTCTTCCCCATTCGATGCCTGCCCGATAACGGAAAAATCCGGCTCTAATGACAACGCATCGGCAACACCCTGTCTGAACAAGGGGTGATCGTCGATGATAACTATTGTGATTTTATTCATTCCGTCACCCGTTCTGACGAACAATTCTGTCTTTAGAAGAGTATAGCATAGGTACCCATTACGATCAACTTGCCCTCAATCATCTGGACCGGCCTCCCAGCGATAGACTACCATGTTCTCACCACCCAGTAGAGGGCTGAACCTGCCATTTGTGTTGAATACAGGTTGTGTGTAAGACACTAACTCCGGGTACCAGCCCGGAAAGGTAACCAGGTAATCGGCATCATTGGCATTCAGATATGCGCGCAACCGTGTTTCATCTCGGATGAAGGGTATGACGTCGGGAGATACTAACCCGGCCAGATCAAGCAAAGAGCGATTGCTAAAGTAGCCGAGTGCCCCAATGTCGTGGGTAGCGATCAGGGCATCATCTTCAGTATGTTCCGATACCCAAAGAGCCACAGCTACCATCTCACTCTCTATGAAGGCAACATCTCGTCCGTAAGCCCTGGCCCCCAATATCCAGAAGATCATAAGCACCACGGTGGTGGAGAGCAACCATATCTTGCCAATCACGCGCTCCCATACTAATCGGGAGGAAAACTTCACAATCCCTATGGAACCGGTTAAACCCAACAGGAAATAGACCGGCATCACCGGGATCAAGTAGCGACCGTGATGATAGGTCACTGGAAGCCGCATGGCGAACAGGAGCGCCACCCCGATCGCCCACGAAGCGGCTGCCAGCACTGCCCAGCGTCGGTATTTCCATGCAGATACGATCATAATTAAAAATCCTGGCAGCAAAAGGAAACCCACACCAACCATGGGTAGCATAAATTGTTCCAGGATGCGATCTAATACAGGTTCGTACAACTCGATGGCATACTCAGCCTGCTTGGCGTAGTAGGTATTGGGCCACCAGGTCCCAGAGATAGAATGATTGAAAAAAAGGTAGGGAGCCAAGATCACAGCCATCCCAGTGATATGCCGAATGAGAGCCATCAATCGTAGAATCCAGCTTCTTTCCTGAAACAAAATTACCATGGATACTGGCAGGATCAGTGTGCTCCCCTCAGGTCGCAACCAGGCAGCCAATCCGATTAACCCACCTAATAAGAGCCAGCGAGAGCTGCCTGTGACCAGGTGGGTGATTACCAGGAGGGCGAGTGCCGAATAAAGGGAGGTCTCCATACCGGAGCTGGCAGCCCATGCCAGGTGCCACTCAAATATCATGAAGGTCCCGACCCAGGGTGCCCAATCTTTACGGTCGGGCAACAACGCCATAAAAGCTTTTGCGCTTAGCATACCCAGGCTGGCGAGCCCGATCCCCCCCCACAGGCTGCTCCACAGGAAATGGTTTGTCTCCAGAAGATATCCAACCGCCAAGATGAACGACCAAAGCGGTGCAGTTGATCCTGCTGATGGATGACCGGGCATGAACGCCCACTCCCCGGTCATGACCAGATTGCGCGCATAGGTCTGGTGTATCCAGGCGTCATCCAACGGATATCCCAGGCGGTATGTAAAGTGGCTGGCAATCAAATATGTCAAAACTGAGGGGCCTGCCAGGATACTATAGACCAACCAAGACGGCGGCTTTACGATCATTTGCACAAATCGGTTAGTGAGAACCCCGGCCTGAGAAGATGCCATGCCCTCGACCTTCCACGACACGAAAAACATGGGTATTGCCAATCGTAATCAGGTAATCCAACCCCTGGACATCGCCAGGTTGGCGATAAAGCTCGTCCAGATCCTTAGGGTGATTGAATTCAAGCAATACATACTGAGCCCCATACCTGGCGGCAACCGCTAGAAGCGGTTCAATCCCGCCATCGGGTATCACCACAGCGGGTCTGCTGGTCGTTGCATAATACCCAGGTGGGTTATTGACCAGAAGTCTTACATTCGACTCCACTCCCTGTGCCTGCAGCCAATCCTCGAGCAGCGAATAGTGCCGGCTGCTTTCATTCCATTTGGGCTGATCCAAATCCCGACCGATCACACGCCGGGGAACAATCCATATCGTCGTCAATAGCGCCAAGCCAAGCAGCCCATATTTGAAGAAACTACCAGCCTGCTGTGCTATCCAACCCCTGCTCCTCACGCCCCAATCCACGAAGACCTGCAGCCCGACCGGTGTCACTGCCCAGAACAAGGGTTGTAAAGCTGATCCGGAGTGGAAGAAGCCACCCCTCGTACCGGGGAATGGAAACACCAGCGACATGATAAGCAAGGTGACCAACCAGGCCCAAAAGCCCGTCTTTATTACCGGGTTTGGCCACATTTTCCACATTCCCATCGCAATCATTGGGGCAAGAAATATCTCCCCCTGTACTGCTAGACTGGTTTGCAGGTTTTGACCGAGAGCAGACAACCGCACTTTTATGATATCGACCCCAGATTCCCACCAGTTTGATGGATTCACCAGATCTGCGGGGTAAGAAAAGAAATGGTCGTACTCGGTCAACCACAAGGTTTTCAATCCCCCTGGAGAGAATGGTGTGCCAAAGACAATCCAATTACGGCCCAACCAGGGTGCCATGACCAATAGATATCCCAATAGGCAAATAGCCAGAGCGGAGAATTTATGTTGGAGTCGCGAGGCACCATCACCCAAGCCGAATACTCCCATCACAAACGCCAAACCCAAAAAAAGCCAAAAGAAACCATCGCTTCGGGCGAGGTGCATTAGCCCGCTCAGCAGCCCAATCAACAAAGACAGAAACTGCCACCGGTCGTTCCCGCTAGCTGTCAAGACCCCATTTGTATACATGCGCACTGAAATAAAGAAAGCACCTCCCAGGAGCATATAGATACCAAATGTGTCCGTTGTAGCCAGGAACGAGAGGTAGAAGGCCGGGATAGCAGCAAGCAGGCCTGAAAATAAAGATAAATCTCGTTTGCCCGTCAGGCTTGAAGACAATATCGCGGTCATGACCGGTACGAAACCGGCAATCAACAAGAACCCAATTTTTGCTGCTGGAAAAGATAATTCAGCCATCAAGAGCATCCCTGCAGCGCTCACGAATGAGGCCAGAGGCATCCAATAGGCATGCGAGGGGTGAGGCAGGCCTTCAGGATCATCCAAGTAATTCCACAAGAATGAATCGTTAAAGCGCTGCCCAGTAGCCAGGCTCTTCCCCGTTGCGAAATAATAATCGGCATCCATGTAGCCTGGCGCATGCTGGTATATGGATATCGCCCATACCAGCATGAGCCCTGCCACAAACAACAGCAGATAATGCCAACGGATCATGGTGAGAGAGAATAGAGGGAATAAGCGCTGCCAAATTCCATGCCACGTGGAAGTTGAGCCAACAATTCATCCAACAACTTCCAGTCTCCTTCTGAATAGCGCACATCCTGGTTGCGGACGAACCCCGCACCTAGCCGATTGTAGAGCAGGTGTGTATAACCAGCCAACCTCCAGGACTCCAAGATACTTTCCGGATCTGCTGAAGTCCAGGCATCACGAATATAGCGGTCGAGTAATTCATCGGCGACACAGTCTGGGATGCAGTACAGGGAACGAGGTTCCCAGAGCATCAACACCTTCTTCTTCCCAGGTAATTCTTGGATCGCAGAAATGGCCCTTGCATACCATCCCAGGTTCTCCTCCAGGTAATCCTGGATTGAGTAATCCTCCACCAGAACCCGGAGGTTGCCTTGCCGAATGCTTTCCATGCCAACCTGCAACGTTGAAAAACCAATAACGACCAGGATCAACGCACCTACAACCCTTCCCAGTCGGACGGCTGGCAATTTCAAACTGTTCAAGCCCTGATATCCAGCGCCAGCCAACAACGCCAGCGCTGGAAAAAAAGAAAAATAGAGTCGGCTCTGGATTAGCAGTCCTGAGAAGCGTGAGGCAACCGCCCACGCGGCAAGACCCAAGACGGCAATGCTGCCCGCCATGATGACCGCAACCTGACCAGCCGCAGTGCGCGAACGCCAACCCAGCCAGGCAAAGGGCGCCAGACTTACGAGCAGCGGGCCGATTGAGGCACTGTATCCGGGAGCACCCTCGACTCCACCTATCGATGCGCTCAATGGCAAAAACAGCACTTCCTGCCAGCCGCCCCAGGCTGGCAGGTCATAAAATCCCAGACGCAGGCCCGTCATGGCGCCTGCCGGGAAGAAAAACGGGTAAAACGGATTCCCTGTGGCCAGAACATTTTTAATCCACCAAGGCATGCTGATCCAGACCGCCGGCAGGCAGTATTGGGCCAGGGACCGGACCCAGGGACTTTTCCTGGCATGCCAAAAGACAGCACCTGATCCCGCTATTAACATCACACCTGCGGTGTACTTGGTGCCCAGGGCCATACCGGAATAGACGCCCGCCAATAGCAAACATAATGGTCTGTCTTCCAGTCTCCAATATACCAGGCAGGCAAGCACCCCAAATCCGAAAAGGATTGCCAACCAGTCAACATAAGCCCATCCCAAGGCGCTTGCCAGGGTATGCCCACTCAGCAGGGAGGCTAATGCTACCCAGGCGGAATTCGTGTCCAACAGACTCGTGATAAAACCGAGCATGCCGACAAGCGCCAGGAGACCAGCGACCCAGGCGAAGATCGCTGCGGCTTCGAGGCCAGCGAGGGCGATCACCCAGGTGTATAACATTTCACCGAGCTGCGGCATACCCCAGAAGGCATTCTCTGCAACGTAGTAAATGCGTCCGGCCTTAAGATAAGTGGCTGGAAGGCTCAGATGATAGACAAGTGCGTCGAATTTCAAAGGAGGAGCCAGGGCGGTGCATAATGTACTTGCCAGGAGCAAGGTGAGTAAAATCGCCACTGCCCGCCCGAATCCGTTGCTGGCTCTCCATATGATCGTCAATCCCACCCAATCCAACCACCAGGCTATGATCTGGCGCCAGGACATCCCCGCCAATACGACCATGCCTAACCAGGCGTAGAAAGCGTTTACACCGATGCTCACCCCAACGGCCAGGATGGCCAGGCAGATCAGACCCATGCCCAATGCAGCCTGAAGGGCCACTCTCACCAGGAGAGGAGCGCTCTGCAGGGGCAGAATACGCCGGCCCAATCCTCCGGTGAACGAGATGGCGCCAAATGTTACAATGATCTGCCAGGCTGCTTTCCCAATACCTAGAGCAATGTCTGGTGTTACCGGCTTATGGATCAAATAGTACGCGGCAATCAGACCTGCTATCCAAACCAAGATTCCCAGAATGGCGATATATACTCGGCGCGCAGGGTTCATGGTCTTATCCGATAAATCCGAACACTCTTTCGATCATAGACTGGCTGGAGATCAGCAAGCGGCGTTGCTCCTACCGAAATTTTCATTTCTTCGGGGCCTAATATCACCCATTGACAGGTGCAATTTTTCAACCAATCCTGTGTGCTCCTGCCGGTGTAGAATTCTTCTACCTGGCGAGCTTTTTCCCGATATTCGATAGTTTCAATCGGGTGTCCAAAAAAGACCCTTAGTCCGGTTCGGGCTGCCAACACCTGACCCGTCAGCTCTGCTGAGAGTACTATATCGTCAATATCGCTATTTGTCGCCAGCCAATCAACCGCCATAAGCAAGGAGGCAGGATCAAAAAACGACGATGCGCCCGAGGCTATAACCCAGGCAGTACCAGAAACGAGGTATATTGATGATAAGGCGCACAGGATAAGGTAGATATACCGGCCTATATCTACTCTCTGAGATACCCAGAGTGAGGCGTGGGAATGGAGCCAGGGTATCACTACTTCGATAAGACCAACCGATGCCACCAGCCCGAGTGGCAGGCTATAGGCAAGCATGAAGCGACGCTGGATATTAATCGGCAGATAAGCGAGGGCTGGTACACCGACGACCCACACCAGGCAAGCCCAACGGGCAGGGTCAGGTGTGCGCAATATCTTAACAGCACCCAATATGGCTAAAGGCCAGATCAGCCCGAACCCGAGCAAGTAGTAGATCGGGGGTGGAGATAGGGTGCTGTTCTGTGAGGCGAACGCTCTCCACACCGGATGAGATTGAAATACAACCAGGTTGTAAACCAGTAATGGTATCTGTGCTGCATAGATTGCCCCTAATGCCAAGAATGGATTCCAAGGCATCACCTGTTTTTTCGCGGCAACAGCCAGGACTGATCCGGCCAAAACCAGGTCTGCGATCAGGGGCGCATAGGGCTGTACAAGTTGGAGCAGTGCTCCTGCCAGGACGATCAATGCCGCCTTCCACCAGGCCGGCCTGCGGAGGTGATCGAGGAAGAGCTCTAACATTCCTGTCAGCAGGGCAGTTACGAAGGCGAAGTGGGGAAAGGTGAGAAACCCGAAAAATACATATGCATCCACCATCCAGAAATCGGCAGGTGATATGCCGAGGTTCGGAAGCCAGCCAAACATAAGCTGCAACCAACCGAGCCCAGACCCGCCAATAACCAGTAAAAAAGCCCATCTCCGGTCGGCCTGCCGTGTAAAGAATTCCTTTGCCAGTACATAGATGAGCAGGCAGGCTGCCAGTCCAAACAGAACACGCGCCATTTGGTAGGTAGCCGGCAGGCTTAGCCCAGTCCAGCCAGCTACATGCCCCAGGAAAATGTATGCCAGCTTCACATAGGCACCAGGATGGTCCTCGGAGGTGAAGCGAAGCCGGTAAGCCCACTCTCCGCGCAAGCCCAACTGCATGGTCGCTAGATGAACGGCGTAGTCCTGGCGGTCGAATACTGCCCCGCCAAACTGGTAATCGGTGGTTTGGGCCATGTAGCCAACCAGGTACGGGATCGAGCTGAACAACAGGATGGCGCTGGAAACCAGCGCTACCCAGGCCCACTCAGCCAAATCCTGGCGGCCTGCCACCGGAACGATGGTGACAGGTTCTTCAGACCTCACACCGTTTCCAGGCTCATCGGTCGAATTCATACACCCGGACATCCCCCCATTGCTGGAAATATACCTCGCGAAAATGGTCTGTAAGCCATTGCAGGTGAGGGTGAGCATCATAGCCCTGCTGCTGATATTCAGAAATTGCGCGGGTAAAGATAACCAACCAGACATGGGTTGCACCTCCCACTGCCTGTTCGATGGAGGAGGCGCCGACCAATCCCAGCATCTGTCGTGTTGGCGCTGCCAGGGTATCAACACCGCTCCCGGGTGGATCGTAGACATAAACTTGGGGCAAGCCGCGATCATAATAAAGGAGCGGCAGTAGCGAGAGCTTGTTAGAGTGTATGATTACCCCCTCGGTTGAGGCCTGCTTCCGGAGAGCGATGGCTAATTCTTTGTAGGGAGCATAGGGAAAACCTTGGTAGGTGAGATGTTGGTAGATACCCATGCCCATGCCCAATAAGAGGAAAAAAATAACCCCGGTCCTGACCAATTTTGGGGAGACAGACTGCTGGTAAGACCAGGCCAGGAACATGAGGTAGGTCGCGCCGGATGGGAGAAGGGCACGCTCGATAAAAATGGGCTGCCACTGTGAAACCAGGAATAGAAACAGCGGTGGAGTGAATGCCAGATAAGCAAGCGCCATTCCTCGTCTAACCTGGATCGATGCGGACTGCACCGATTTGATCCCGATCCACATTGCCAGGATGAATGCCAGAATTGTTACGAATAGCGCTACAGGCAACCAGGTGGGAGCAATCGGGAGATTGGTTGTAAAACTCAGTAAAGTGGTGACCAGTCTGCCTGCACCTGGTCGGGAGGTCCAATAGCTCGATTGTACCTTGCTGAATTGGGCTGGCAATTGGAGCATCCAGGGCAAATATAAAATAAGGGAAACAAGAAGAGCCAGGATCAAGCGGCGGAGCTCTCTCCATTGCTTACTCAAGATGGGGGTCAATGACAGGGGGAGCAGGTAGAAACCAGCCAAATTATGGGTGTACAGGGCTAAAGCCACCAGGAGTGCGTAGATCCCCCACCAAAATTTGTTGGATGTTTTCACCGCATTCCAGAGTGCCCAGGTTGCGCAAATTGATAAGAAGGCCAGCATTGCATACATACGGATTTCCTGGGAATAATGGATCTGGAATGGAGAAAACGCGGTGAACAAAGCCATCCATGAAGCGATTTGTGGGGTGAACAAATCACGGCCCAGCAGGTAGACTATGACCACCAGTCCTATCCCAAAAAGCACCGAAAGAGAGCGAACTACCAGCAGGGAATCGCCGAACAAACGCATCCACCCCCACAACAAGACATAATAAGCCAGCGGGTGCACATCGGAGGCCGATCCGCCGGCGGGGGTGAGGGTTCCGATAAGCATGGCGGATGGCCCCTTCTCGGCGAAAAGGATGGCAAAGGCCTCATCGTACCAGATTGGGCGCGAGGAAATCCAAAAAATTCTCAGGGCGATCGCCAGGATCAAGATCAGAAACAGGGGTAGTCTTTTCTTGCCCACCGACATCGGTTTTATCACCAGGATTGATCCGGTCGAGCACACCACCCCTCACAAACGGAGCTTGCTCACCATCTGTTGGAAGGGCAGCCGTGGTGGTCGTATTGCCCACCAACGGACCCACCACAGGCCAAACAGACAGTAAATCGGCACCGGCAGATACATACTGGCGTGCTCTACATTCCCTTCCACGGTGTACAAGAATAATGCCCAAATGCCAATCCCTAACATCAAAAGGTTTACCCATACCAGGGCCCGTCCGATGGCAGTCCACCTCTCTTCCCATACGCTAAAGATCAAATAGATGGCCGGCAACAACATGACGTAATTCGTGGTCGCGGTTCTAAATGCCACCAGATTGGTGATCACCATCGTCATCATGGCAGCCCACAAGAAATGGCGTTCCCCTTGCCCCCATGCCAGGATCCACTCGACCAGCAGAAGCGATCCCACCGCGGCATGCAAGAAAAGGATGAGCGAGCGGCTGATACCAGGCATCGCGTTGGCGATAACCGTCAATGGAGAGCCGATATTAGTATAGGAGGGATAATCCAAGACCTGGCGTAACATTTGCAGCGGCCAATCGGGGATAAACGCCAGGGACAGCCCTAAGGTTCCCAGAAACCCTCCCCAAATCCCCCACCACAATTCCCAGCGTCGGACCGAAAGCGCCCAAAGCAGAATGAACGGAATCAACAAGAAGGTCATTTGAGGCTTGGTCGTGGTAAGCGCAAGCACCAGGCCGGCCACAAAATCCTGTTTCTTTCGTATCAAAATGAGGCCAAACACGATCAATACCGCGTTGAGTCCGGCAAACTGCCCGATCATAATCGTTCGTGCGCTGTGATACCACAACACCGAGAACAGGACCAGGATTGCTGTTTTGACTGGTGAAAGTGACCAATCCACCAGGCGCAACCCCAATACGGCGATGAGAAAAATACTCACTTCCAGCACGGTCATCCAGAGCGCCCGCGCGTACAGATATTCGAGCAACCCGAAGGGGGCGAAGAATATCATCGAGGTCATTGGGTACACGAAATGGTTCTTGTCTTCGCCTTTCTGCGGGTCCGCAGCGTGGCCATAAATCGCCTGCTGCGAAGCCATGCTGACTTGTTCAGCATAAGGGCTGGTACCTTCCATCAACCAGAATCGTGCGCCCATCCAGCGCGCCAGGAAGTCATTGCCACCTGGATTGTCTTTGGCAAAGCGGTAGTTGGCAATTGACAGACCAATCAGGATGCCAACCACCACAATCGCCAGAAAAATAAATCCAATCAGGGGACGATAAGATCTCAAGATCGGGTCTCCAGACTCATGGATTCGACCGGCGGCCGTTTAATTGTCGATACCAGGTTATGGCCAATAATATCAATATCAAAGTTCGGATAGGAACTGTCACCCACAGACCCCAGTTGAGACCCCTGGACAACAGGACAGGCCACTCCAATAAATTTATCAGCACCAACGTGGAAACGAATAAGCTAGCCTGGCGGATAGGCAGGCTAAGTAAGATGAGCGGCAGCAGATGTTGGACCCATTGAGGGCTCCAACCCGGCGACCAGAGAAAGAAGAGGTTGAGGGTGAAACCATATAAAACAACAGGCGTCTGCGGCGAGGCTGGCATGATCCGCCGCGCCACCCAAAAGCCGAGGGCAACAAATAATATCAGCGCTAGATAGGGTGGTACCCGCGCCGGCTCTCCACGGGCAAGACTTGCTTGGGCTGGTTCATACCGTTCGATCTCTTGTCCAAAATTACCGGTGTGAAAATTGCCGTCCAGCAGCGCCCATATCGTCTCCCAGGAGCCTTTGCTAGCCTGTGAGATGATGGAAGCAAATGTCATTCGGGGCGATAACAGGTATAAACCTCCATAGACTGTAAGCACCATCCCAATAGTTATCGAGCCAATCCACACCGACCGGCGCAGCGGCCTGTAACGCCAAACTGATACCAGGGCCAGGGCAGGAAACAGCTTAACCAGGGTACCGATACCCAGGGCGGCGCCTGTCAGGGTATCCTTCCCCCGCATCAACCAATACAAGCCCAACAACATAGCCAGGACAGCCAGGGGATCAAAATACCACCAACCATATGCCAGTACCGACGAGAGCAGAAAATAAGCCAGGGTACGTTCACGACCGATCCCATCTTGATCACCCTGAATCACCAGTCGATCAAAAACGACCAAAGAGGCTGCCTGGCAAAGCGAAAGTAGTAGCGCCAGGTAATAATCGTAGATATGTTCCTGCGCGCCCGAAAGACGATACAGTATTGTGGAGAGAAAGGGAAAAATGGGAGGAAATTCTACCCAATAATCGAGGAAGGGCCAGCCCATGCCTGCAAGCCGGAAGAAGTGGATGAAATCGCCATAACCACGCAATCCATCCAGCGGCATGGCTGCCAATAACGCCAGCCTGCTGACCAGGAACAGCGCAAATAAAGTTACAGAAGATATCCGTGTAATTTTCATCGAAGGCACACTAAAGTCTCGATTTCTACACGTCTGTAATGAGATCTCTTTCGCGGTTCGATGATCTAACAAAACAAAAATTAAGGCCTATCAATAGTGTAAATTCCATGAAAAATGGGCATGCTATACTGACAATTAATCTTGTTGGCCATCGGGCAATCCATTCAATGGCCTGGAAACCTCAAAGCAATTGTACATGAATAGTACCGCGGTCATCATCCGGTCTTGAGTTATCTTACAAACATGTAGGTCAGGAGGGAGGCGGTATGTGCAATCGGAATCTGTCTTATGCTTGCCAAGATCATGATCAACATAGGCAGCGGCGCAAGCTTTCTACCAGCCTCTCACTGGTCTTGATATTGAGTGTGCTCACACCCGTGGTTGGAACCAACGTCCAGGCTGCCGATCCACCAACTCCTCTCTCTCCTACGCAAGATGCGTATATCAGTGCAGTAGCGGAACCCTACAATGGGCATGCCAGCCAGCTCGTCGCCCCTCCTCTGGCAATCCCGGAATTTTCCTGGAGTGTGGTGCAGGGAACCAGCAATTATCGGATCCAATTCAGCCAGAATATCAATTTTTCTCCGATATCCTATGAAGTCACCACACCGAATACGACTTACACACCCACGAATGCGGAGAAATTTCCGGATGGCAATCTATACTGGCGGGTAAGAGTGGATTCCCCCCAGGCCAGTGAATTCAGCCAACCGGTTCTATACATCAAGGACTGGGCCAGCCCAAACAACGCGCCCGGTCTAACATCGCCAGCCAATGACGCTGCTCTCGACTTCTACTCAGCTCCGGTTTTTAGCTGGGAGCCGGTAGTCGGAGCCGCAGCCTACCGCTTCCAGATCGCCTCCAGCGAGGGCGGCTTTGGGTCGCCTCTGTATTCGGAAAAAACCCTGGCGTTCAGCCACCAGCCGAAATCAAAGCTGGCCAACGGCTTGTATTACTGGCGAGTCGTGCCATTGGATCCCTATGACCGGGACGGTACTCCCAGCGAGGTGCGATCCTTTTACCTGAGTTATGGCTCAGCTCCTGCCTTTACCGAACAGATTCCCCAACTCATCGAGCCTTCCAATGGATCCTTCCCTACGTTCACACCTACCTTTCGCTGGACGGCAGTGCGTGGTGCGGAGAAATATCGCCTGGAATACACCACCGATCCCACGTGTGATTTCGGTGTAGCCGGCTACACCACGGTGGTCGAGTCGCGCAACACGATGCACACACCCACCAATGCCTTCCCGAATGACAAAAACTACTGCTGGCGGGTGCGAGCTCATTCCGGATACTCGGTATCGGAGTGGAGCCCGGTCTGGGAATTCGAAAAGAGATGGAACATTCAACCCATCTTGTTGACTCCTACCAACCTTTACCAGTATGTAAAGACGCCGTATTTCAGTTGGACCCCGGTCCCTGGCGCCAGCCGTTACCGAATAGAGGTCAATTTAATGAACTCTTTTCCGCCCATCGGTGGCAGCAATTGCCAATTCTCAAAAGAAACTGGAAATACGCATTACTTTCACCTCGAGACTCCGGTGTGTGTCCCTGATGATGATGATTGGTATTACTGGCGGGTAACGCCTATCGATCGCAACGGCAATGCAGGCTCCCCGAGCGAAGTGGGCTCTTTCAAAGGGGGAAAGCAATCTCCACAGTTGATCTCCCCATTGTATTATTACAGCTATCCACCTGCTCAATATCCTGACGGCGCGGACCTGACCCCACACGAAGAACGCGCCATTGCCTACCCGGTCTTCCAGTGGCACAGGCTGCTGGATGATACTGGCACCAACCAACACGCGGCTTACAGAGTCGAGGTCAATCAGGATAACCCGTTCCTGGATGCGCCAGAGTGGAGCTTCGAGACCGAAAACCTGAGCGCCGTTCCAACCCTCAACCATCCATTTACACCGCTTTCCTCGACGACTGATTACTATTGGAGGGTCAGGCCGTTGAGTGGCCTGGGAGGCAACGAAGTCGGGCATTGGAGCCAGACCTGGCTTACCCGTTTCGACTCCAGCAAGGCGCTGACACCTACTCAGACCATCAACTTATTGCGCCCGGTGGACGGATATGAATTCGTCGAGACCAACCCGCTTTTGGAATGGTGGCCCCTGGAGGGCGCTGATTCCTACGAAGTCAGGATCTACAATGCTCCGCCTGGCAGTCCAGACTCAGTGCTGGTCGATTCCGAGATGGTTCCCTACCCGGGATATTCCCCGCCGGAACGCCTGGATTATTACCCAAACGATGCCGGCTCAGACCTGGGGTATGGAACGTTCTACTGGCAGGTGCGCGGCTTGAGTGGAGGGTCGTATCTGGGTGGGTGGAGTGAACCCGGTTATTTCCTGGTGGCGGCGCAAAGCAACTGGCAGGCCAGCCGCACACTGGGTACTCTCCCTGGAGATAGCCGCCAGATAGCGTACGATCCATCCGGCGATGTAGATCCCAGCGGTGATCTGGTGGACCTGCTCGGCGCGCAGACGGGTGGCATTAACGAAGCGTTCTGGTACTTCGGCTTTACAGTTCCATCAACTGAGACCAAAATAACCTATGCGCTTTACCTGGATCTCGATCACCAGGCAGGTTCTGGCGGTACGAGTGACGCTGAAGGCATTAATATCACTACTGGTGCCACCCACCGACCTGAATATGCACTCTACGTACACCCCAATGGGGGTGATATCACTGCGGGAGATGTGTCGATCTATGGCTGGCAAGGCAACAGTTGGGGATTCCCGGTCAATTTGAATGACATGGGCGGTGACGCAACTTGGGATGAAGCCACCAATTACCTCGAGTTCCGAGTTCCTGATACCGCTATCGGCATGGGCGCTGAGACCGGCAGCGCAGCGCTGTCCTTGTTCTGCGCCGATGAGACCACGGGCAACGCAGTGGACAGTGTGCCCTCAGGTAGCCTCACCACCCTGGAACGCTTTGCTACAGTGTCTGGTAAGCTGACCCTGGCCATGCCCGCCAACAACCTGACCGGCGATCCAACCACCCTGCCAACCGTGCTGCCGTTCTCCTGGCAATTGCCAATCGATGTGCCCTGGTACGGCTACCGGGTGCAGGTGGGGGTCGACCCATCTCTGACCACTTGGCTATTCGAGCTGAAAGTATGGGGCGGAGCGCTGGTTTACCCGGATTTCACCAGCACACCCAACAGTAACTTCGACTTCAATGGTGATAATACCTACTATTGGAGGGTCCAACCGCTCTACGAATATGGCGTCCCTGAGTACCTATTCGGTGCGTGGAGCCAGGTGGGTAGATTCGAAAGGGAGGGCTTCGTGCCACAAAACCTGACCGAATCGGTGGATTTCGCCACTCCCACTTTCTCCTGGGATCGGGTGGAGGGGGCGGAAGCCTATGACATCCAGGTCGATTCCGATCCCAGCTTTAATTCGCCCGAGTTCAGCACCATCACCACCCCACAGACATCGTTCACACCCGGCGATACACTGGCCAATGGGACCTATTACTGGCGGGTTCGAGCCCGGCGTTTCTCCAGCATCACTAATGACTGGTCCTCAGCAAAGAGCTTTTCGCTCAACCTGCCGTTGCCGTCCAACCTGACGCCAGATGATCCCAATCCGGAACATGCCACGCGCACTGCTCCAACTTTCTGCTGGGATGCGCTGATCGCCTCTGCCAGCGGATATCCCGTAGTGGCGGCCTGGAAATACCGGGTGCAGGTCAGCCGCGATTCGGCGTTTGGTGGCAATCCATACGATGGCATGGACACCGAACAAAATTGCTGGACTCCGATCAAGGGATATGAAGATGGCACTTATTATTGGCGGGTAGCGATGATCGATGGCAACAGTCGGCTGGCGAATTACAGCCCTGCAGCCCAGTTCACCAAGCAATATCCGCTGAGCACAGAGATCAGCCCGCCAGAAAACCAGTTAATCCAGAATACTCCCACTTTTGTCTGGTCTCCGGTCGATGGAGCCGCTTCCTACAAATTAGAGATCTCGCTTTATCAGACCTTCTCACCGCTATACGACTCGGTGACCACCAACAACACTCGCTACACGCCAACCAAGATCTATGAGCCCGGACACTATTATTACTGGCGCGTGGCAATGGTCGATCGCGATGGCAGGATTGGGCCTTTCACAGGTACGCCATATCTGTATAGCAATTTGCTATATTTACCCCAGGTGATCAGCCAGCGATGATCGAGTAATCTGGCAATATTCATCACGACCAGAAGGCCGAATAGAATTAGGGTGACCTATATTGAAAAATTGCTGCCACTTCGTCTTCGTAGAGCATAACCCAATCCTGCTCGCCAGCGAGGGTCCTTGTCAGGAAGGTATCGTCTTCGACTAAAACCAGGTGGACCTGATATGCTCGCAGGATGCCTTGCCAGCCTGGCTCAACCCTCATGACTTTTAACCACTGTCCAACCAGCTCGTCGTCATAGAGATCGGTCCTGCCATCGATGAATACCGGGTAATCACGCAGCGCCCAAATCAGGTAGCCTCCCCAATTGTAGGAATTGAATAACCTGCCGGGAGGTTGCTCGCGCTGCAGGTATTCCACCGCTTTGACCGGCAGACTACTCCTGAGGGCATCCCAATTTACATCGTTCGGAAAAACCGAGACTGCCTTGACGCAGACCGCAGCAACGATGGCTACCAGGAGCAGCCCGTTGAACATGCTCTGCCGGCAGCTGGCGGGGATATCGTCCACGCCCCTCCATCCGAGCCCGGGCGTGATATCCGATAAAATATTGCTGGCGTGGCGCACCAATACCGGCGCCGCGGCTAAGGCGAATAAAGCCACGTTACGCCCTGCAAGCAACCCCATAGTGCCGAATACAGCCACCAGCAGGAAATCGCTTAAGGTCAATCTCAAGCGCGAGATCCCGGCTGCTGCCAGCGTCAAGAAGATCATCCAGACAAATGGTTGCACGCTGATCGAGTGGAAATCGGGCGATTGCCACTCCTGGATGTAATCCTGGAGGGCGCCGATGCCCAGGGTTTGAAACGGGTAGAGGAGCATGGCCGGGCCAGAAGGATTCAGAGACACCGCCAGGATCATCAGCGCACCAACGCTGACCAGACGTTTCGTTCGATCCAGCCAGGCTGAGCGAACATCAGGATCATCCGGCAGACCAAGGCCCAAACGAACCAGGAGGCTTGTGGCGAGGGGCCGCAGGTCTGCTATGACATAGATACCCCATAGGATGAATCCAACTGCAAAGCCGCCATGGCTGTTCGCCCAGATAGTCATCAATGGTGCCAGCCACCAAATCCGGCGGCAACCACCTGAGTCCGAACACCACCGAAAGGCTTCTAATATCCACAGGTAGATTGCGGCCAGCAGGAAGGTAACCAGATAGGGTCGCGCCGCCCAGTACACACCGGCAGCGCTGGCGGCCAGGATCAGGCCGAATGCCTTCACGAATGTTCCACCCGATAGAGCTTTCCATAGAAAAACGAAAGCCAGGCTTACCAGGAAAGCGGTCCAAAGATTCAGACCCCCAAAGCCAAAGACACTGTACACCATGTACATGGGCACTTCTACCAGCCAGCCTGGATAGCGCCAGTCGACTCCATAGCGGGTATATGAGAAAAAATCCTGTTTCAGGATTGTGCGATTTTCGAGAATCCATTGACCGGCCCGCAAATGCCACCAGGTATCAGGATCGATTGATATACGCGCCGCCATGGCGAAAATGGCCAGGAATGTGATCCAGGCGACCAGCCGCTGTGTCTTCAATTGTCCTCCAGCCTGATGACCCGTGATAGGTTATAGAAGATGTGGTAATCTCCGATGGTAGCTTCTTGCCAGGAGATTCCTGCTTGCAGGAACCTGGCCTGCAGTAGTCTGTCCAACGCCGAATGGTTTGTGGTGATATAGGCGACGCGATCGGCTCGATCCACCAACTCATCATAGGGAGGGTAGCGGTCATCTCGAGGGGTATAACGAAAATCTGGGTGGTAGGGCAGGCGAGGAACGAAGATCAATCTCTCCCTCGACAGGAAAGCCAGGGGATAGGCTACCCAATAATTGGTATAACCACGGGTTTCGCCATTATGCTGAAGGAACTCGATTAAGGCCTGGTCTGCACGGTGGTCGATCTGGGTGATGGGATAAAACTGGGTGGTCAGGCCGGGTGGGTTGCGAGTGATACACTGCAGCGTCCCCCCCAGATGAAACAAGATCACAATCCCCGGCAGCAGCCACACTCGATTTCCGATCTTATCCCGCAAGCCTACCAGCATGTCGGCTGCAAACAAGGCCATAGGGACGGTGAGAGGTAGGAAATATCTACCCGAGGGATCTGCCCCAAACGGAGAGATAACGTACGCCGCGAGCGTGGTCGCGGCCACCCCCAGCAGCAGGATGCGCTGCGCTGCTGGCCAGGAAGACCGACGCAGGCTGCCTGCCGTGTGCACTCCGGCAGCCAGCCAGAAGCTGAGCACGAGTGGAAGCAGAGGCAGGACCAGCCAGCGCACTTCCCAGGGAGGTCTAAGGCCGAGTATCACGCTGGAGCCCAGCAGGACCAGATTCGTCAAATGCCGCCAGATTCCAGCCTGCCATGGCAGCCCCTCCACTCCCGCAATCGCGGCGCCAATTGTTTCTGAGATGGGTTTGGATATGCCGTGAATAAATGCGTACGTCCACCAGGGTATAGCTCCGAACAGGAAACCCACTCCAATACAAATGAGGGGTAACGCCAGAGCTGAGCAGGCTTTCCTGCCTTGGATCCTGGCGATATTCCTGGAAACATTCCAGGTCAGATAGATCACCGCCGGCAGGCTGTAGACCAGCGTCAGGCTGAAAGCCCACATGCCAAAGCCAATCAAAAGGCCTGCAAGCCACCACCATCCATAGAGGAACTTGCTTGAAGATTGTGAGATAATGGCTATGCGAAAGGCTGTTAGCAAGATTAAATTACCTAGCAATAAAGCTTCTCCATAACCGCCCAGTGAGGCCGTCGTATAGAGCGTGACATTCACAGTCGGTATGGCTATCAACAACATGGCAACCACGCCTGTCCGCCAGGAGGTGAAAAACAGCTCACCGATCCTGGCAGTGGTCAGCATCGTTCCCAAGTAGAGCACCAACTGCACCAGCCGGATCACCCAGATCTGTTCACCGAACAGCCAAAACCCGCTGGCAACCAGCCAAGCATCCAGGCTCCCCATGTACGCCTGTCCGTAATAAAAGACCGGGCGCTCTCCCTGCAGGATATGGCGTGCCATCAATGCCACGATCGCTTCGTCCGAGTTGAACGGTACGGAATCGGAGGTGATCAGCCAGGCTTTGAAGGAGGCAGCGCAAAGCAACAGAATAAGGTAAGCCAGCCGTTTCTGAGTTAACGGATTTGTTAGCGTTTCCAGGGCCGGTTGGCTGAACTTGTAACTTATAATCTTTCTGGCACCTGTGAGCATCGCTGTTAGCATGTGCAATTTTCAGGCCTACCTCTGCGGGATGGCTTCGGGAAAATTACCTCAGATTAGATTGACCCAAATGACACTCCTAAGATATAAATTGCCCAACCGCGTGCTGCGAGTGCTTCCCTGGATGATCTTCATCATCGCCCTCCTGGCCAGATTGGCGCCGGGCCCGCGCACGATTGACGATGCATACATCACATATCGCTATGCGCGCAATATTTTAGCCGGGAATGGATTCGTATACAATCCTGGCGAGCGGATTCTTGGGACAACGACTCCGCTGTATACAATTTTGTTAGTTTCACTGGGCAGCCTCTCCGGCGGAGTCGATGCACCATTTCCCCTGATCGCCCTCATCATCAACGCTATCGCCGACGCGGCGACGTGCACGCTGATCTACGCCATGGGAATCCGCCTGGGATACCACCTGTCAGGCATGGGGGCCGCCTTGATTTGGGCTATAACGCCTTTCAGCGTCACTTTTGCGATCGGTGGTCTGGAGACCAGCCTGTTCGTCTTTCTTCTGGCAGCTGCTGCCTACTCTCATCAGCGCAATTATCACCACCAGGCAGCTCTGTACTCCGGGTTAGCTTATCTCGCCCGTCCCGACGCCCTCATCCTGATTGCTCCACTGGCGATCGATCGTGCATACACCTTGATCAAAGCCAGGCTCTCAACCAGGACAACAATTGCCCAGGCGACTGCAGAAATCCTGGTATTTTGCCTACCAACCGTACCCTGGACTGTGTTTGCCGCCTGGTACTTTGGCAGCCCGCTCCCGCATTCGATAGCCGCCAAAAGCCTGGCCTATCGCTTACCATCGACAGCAGCTCTGGTCAGGCTCATCCAACACTACGCCACCCCTTTCCTGGAGCAGTTGACCTTCGGCAGCGGCTGGATCGCGGTTGGGTTGCCTTTGTTCCTGTTCCTATCGCTGGTCGGGATGAGCCAGGTCATCAAAGTGAACCGGCGTGCCTGGATTTACCTGATCTACCCCTGGACCTATTTCGCTGTATTTGCCCTGGCAAATCCACTGATCTTTCGCTGGTATCTCACTCCCCCATTGTTGCCATATATATTTTCGATCCTGGCCGGGGCCGAACAACTGCTTACTCAGGCCATGACCAGGATAAAACTGGCTAACCGGCAAGCCAGACTCGTTGGCCAGGCCCTGCCGCTTATATTAGTGTTGTTCATGCCGATTGGCTCGACCGGGCGTGGGTGGACCCTGCACCCCGACCACGGTCCAGATCGTCCGGCGCCACAAATGGCCTGGATCCAGCTCGAATTGCTATACAGGGAGGCAGCCCAATCATTGGAGCCAATAATCCGAACGGACACCTCCCCCCACTTGCTGGCGGCAGGAGATGTAGGAGTGCTGGGCTATTTCTCTACCGTCCCCATTCTGGACACGGTGGGGTTGAACTCACCGCAGTCGATTGCGTATTACCCACTGGATCCTGTATATTACACAATCAACTACGCCATCCCTCCCAGATTGATCCTGGATATGAAGCCAGACCTGCTCGTCATCCTGGAGGTCTATGGCAGGGAAGGGCTGCTGCAGGAAGCCTGGTTTTGGAGGCAATACACGCTTAAAGAGAAAATTCCCACCGATATCTATGGCAGCGATGGGATGTTAATCTTCACCCACAATTGAGGAGGTAAGAGAGAATTTAACCCAGATATTCCCGCAGCTTTCGCCGGATGGCCGGATGCCGCAGGCGGCTCAATGCCTGGGCTTCGATTTGTCGAACACGCTCGCGGGTTACTCCCATCTTTCGCCCCACCTCTTCGAGTGTATAGGCCTGTCCATCCAATAAGCCATAGCGAAGCTGCAAGATGCGGACTTCGCGCGGCGGGAGACCATTCAGCACGCTTTCCAGATGTTCGCGCAACAGATTGTAGGTGGCAGTGTCATCCGGCGCAGCCACTTCTTCGTCCTGAATGAAATCTCCCAGAACGGAATCCTCTTCGTCGTCAGTGGGCGTCTCCAGCGAGAGAGGCCGCCGCGCCACCTGAATCATGTTCTCCACCTTTTGCGGGGTCACTTCCAGGGCGTCTGCCAGCTCTTCCACCGATGGATCACGTCCCAGGCGTTGGGTCAACTGGTGTTGTACCCGGAGCAGCTTGTTGATCTGGTCGCCCATATGCACTGGCACCCGGATCGTTCGACCCTGGTCAGCAATGGCGCGTGTGACTGCCTGTCGAATCCACCAGGTGGCGTACGTGCTGAACTTGTGGCCTCGCCGGTAGTCGAACTTCTTTGCGGCGCGGATCAGGCCAATGTTGCCCTCCTGGATCAGGTCCAGGAATGGCACGCCGCGGCCCATATACTTCTTGGCAACGCTGATGACCAGGCGAGAGTTGGCAGTGATCAGGTGCTCGCGGGCTGCCCATCCGTCCTCGATCAACAACTGAAGCTCCCTTCGCCGCCGTGGACTGACATTTCCCTTGGCCAGTTCTTCGCGCGCCAGACGGCCGCGTTCAATGCGCTGCGCCAACTCGACCTCCTCCTCGGCAGTCAGCAAAGGAACGCGCCCAACCTCCTTCAGGTACAGGCCGATGGTATCGTCGGTATCGATGTTCGCCAGGTAGTTGTCATCGACCGAGAGTTCCCGACGGACTTCTTCTTCGACTTCTTCTTCCTCGATGAGTTCTTCGTCTGTCGGACCACCGACCGGTGATTCGTCCACATAGTTGATACCGGCACTAATTAACGCCGCAAAAGCTTCTTCGAGCTGATCTACGTCCTGCTCTGCCTCTGGAAAGAAACTAAGGATATCGTCAATCGTGACGAAGGTCTTCTGGCGGCCTAATTCGATCAGCCGGGCAACAGCAGGATGCTCCTGCTCTCGTTCTTCAATCGCATTCAACAATTCATCGTCAATCATATTGTCATCTTCAACCAGTTATTTAGCTCAATCCATACCCGCAAGAAACCTGTGGTGTGGAAATCCCTATTGCCTGATGCAAATCTTTAAGAATTTTCCGAATGATTATCATATTTGTATAATCAGCATACACGCAATTTGGTTCAAAATCAATACCCAATTTGTATAATTAATGAAACGATAATCTACTAAATGCCTGCACTTTAAGAATTGCTACTGTGAAATCCTTGGATTTCGGAATGCCTCCATTCATGGTATAGCTGTCGGGGTGGCGGTTAGGATCGGTTGGGTGCCTTCACCAGGTTCTGGATAAGGCGTTTCCATTGGTGTGGCGGTAGCAGGAAGCGGCGGATTCTTCAATAGATCGACGAGGCCATCCACTCCAAACTTACCCACCACGTATACAGACCCTTCCCCGGTTTGCACGTAATAGCCGCTGTCGGTGGCAGTAGCGCCACCAATGTTGATCTTGGTCAGGCGACCATCCTCCTGCGTGAGGCTGATCGTATATGCAGGAGTCGCCAGGCCGGTTGCTTGCTCAGGCGGAGGCGCAGCCAGTACGTTGATGGCACGCAGGGTGAGGAAGCTATCGAGGGGGGAATCCACTCTGGTCTGATCCTCAATCAATCCTTGCGGAGTCGTGAGCTCCCATTCATCGCTGGCATTCTTCTCGATCAGCACAACCTGACCAGCCTGGTCCTGGATCTTTATGGCTTTGATCTGGGTTACCTCGAGACCCGGAAGGAGGGGAATCTGGGGGGTCACCGTCGGCTCGGCAGTGACCTGCTTGCCGGAACGCTGCCAGAAGAAAGTTGCAGCGATGAGCACTACGAAAATTCCTAACAGGATCCAGGTTGGACGCCTGATCATGGCGATTATCCCCTCCTACGCCGGTTAATCCACACCACGATGCCCGCCACCAACACGATGCCAGGCAGAAGGAAGACAGAACCAAACAGGATTAGCCCCTGGGTATAGCGTTGCGGTGGCACCAGCACCCGCTGGGTTGGTTCTTTCGGCGTCAGGTTGATCAGGTTTTCCTGCTCTGCTGCCCAATCGATGGCGTTGATCAACAAATCGCCATTTCCAAATTGGCCGAAATTGGAATTGGTCGCAAAGTCCACATCACCAAATACCACGATCCGTTGATTATTCGCCTCACTCTCGATCAGGGCTGCCAAAGGGACCGGTCCCATGAGGTCAACGCCCTCATCCGGTTGCACCTGGGCGTTTGCTTCACCAAGCCCTGCCAGGTCTGTCTCGGCCCAGGACTGGTTGGCAGTAAAGACCAGCTCAATCTGACTGAATCCAGGCATCTCTTGGGTGGATTGGACGCTGCGGGCGGTGGGGAAGTAGGATACCATCCCTTGTAGCTTCTCGGTGATTACATGCTCGCCATATTGATTGGCAACCGCTACAAAAGGTTGTTGCGAAGTCAGGTCTACTACCAGGTCCTTTCCCAAGGTGATGCCAAACGACTCGTATAAGTACCTGGCCAGTGGGTCTTCTTGATCCTCAAATTCGGTCATAGGCAAAGGCTCTTCCATCACGATCATAGAGCCTCCCGTCTCCAGGTGCACCTGCAAAAGGTCAACCTCTTCGTCAGTGAGCGGGACGCGCGGGCCGGCAATCACGATCACCTTCGCATCTTCAGGCAGCTTGTGTGTCGAGAGAAGGTTCAAGGACTCAACTTGATAGTTCTTTCCCTCTAAAGTTGATTTAACCTGTGAGTAGGCATTTTCATCCGTGCCTTGGGGATCGCGCTCGCCATGCCCGGTAAGGAAATACACTCTGACATTTTCCTCGCTAATCAGGCGCACCAGGGCAGCCGTCATTTCTTTCTCGGATACGAAGGATACTGCTTCCTGGCGATCCCCCATCCGGACGATGATGGAACCGTCGCGAGTGATATTCGCATTTTGGGCAGCAATGGGGTCAGCTTCGGGATCAATAAATTGATAATCAAACTTACCATCAGCGCTGAATTTATACTGCTCCAACAATCCCTGTGCATACTCGGGGGATGTCCGGCTGGTGAAAAATGCCTGGGCTTCTACCGGTGCTTTCAGGCTGTTCAAGGTCTCCAAGGTCTCCGGAGCCAGGGTATTGATCTTGTCTTCGGTCAGATCCCAGCGCTTGGAATTCTGATAAACCAGGTAGTTGATGACCACCAGGATTCCCAGAAACGCCAGACTCATCACCAGAGTGTTGCTGCCATAGCGAGCTTGCCTGCCGGTCAGTGCTATCCGGACCTTCTCCGGGTCCATGATTGCGAAAAGGGCCATCCCAATGGCGACCAGGCCCAGGCATATCTGAAGGTACAGGTTCCATTCTCTCTGGATGATGTATAAAACCAATGCTGCTACAGTTGCGATTCCAGACAGGTACAGAGCAAAGGGGGCGAAGCGACGCCAATTTTGTTTCATCATCGCCACCTCCTGGTTTCCACCGAAACCGATCCCATGAAGAGCGCCAGGATCGTCACAGAAAGAAAATAAACGATGTCGCTCAAGTCGATCACCCCGCGATAAAAAGTGTTGTAATAATGTTCGCTAAAATCCAGGTATTGGAGCAATCCTCCACCCATGGCGCCCATCGCCTGGGAGGGCATGCTTACCAACCATAGCACCAGAAACACGCCTAATGTGGCGAAATAGACAGCAATCTGGTTGCTGAACAAGGAAGAAATGGCAACCCCAACTGCCACCAGCGCCCCGACGAACAATACCATTCCAAGATAGCCGGTCAACAGGGGTCCCTGATCGATTCCTGGGTCGACCAACTGGTTAAGCAGGATGGGGTAGAACCAGGTGATGGCAATGATCACCAGGATGAACAAGAAACCACCCAGCCACTTGCCCACCACAAGCTCCCAGTCTCTCACCGGCGCGGTAAGCAGCAGCTCCATGGTGCCAAGGCGTTGCTCCTCGGCCAGCAGGCGCATGGTGATGGCTGGTATGGCGAACAGGAATATTGTCACTAGCGGTCCAAGGATCACCTGGATACTCGGAGCGAACTGCTGCAACATCGACGCCACGACGTTGGCATAGAAAATGATCCCCAACACCAGGAGGGTCATGAAGGCAATCAAATAAGCAGCAGGGCTGGCGAAGTATAGCTTGAATTCACGGCGGGCAATTGTCCATACATTGCGCATGGGTCTATCCTTCCTCCATCATTTCGTTTTCCGGGATTTCGCCCGTTAAATCAGATGCTGCCGTCTCATCTCGGGTCAATTGCAGGAAGATCTCTTCCAGGCTCAAGCCGATCGGGCGCATCTCTAGCAGGTCATAACCGGCTCCTACGACGACACGCGCCACCTCTGGCCGCGCATCTTGCCCTGGTTGAGTCTCAAATTCCAGGCTCGATGCATCCATTGGAGTTATGCGCATCACTCCCGGGATATTCAGTAGCAGGGATTCGAGATCATCTATCATCCCGGACACCCTCAAGGCCACACGCTGCGCCCCGGCCAACCTGGATTGCAGGCTTTCGGGAGAGTCTTCAACCACTATTTTTCCCTTGTTGATGATCAAAACCCGATTGCAGACCTGTTGCGCCTCCGAAAGGATGTGAGTGGAAAGCAACACGGTTCGCTCGCGCCCCAGTTCCTGGATCAACTTCCGCACTTCGAAGGTCTGGGCAGGATCCAACCCAATGGTTGGCTCGTCCAGGATAAGCACTTCCGGTTGGTGAAGCAATGCCTGAGCTAAACCTACTCGCTGCCGCATGCCTTTCGATAGATTGCCGATATAGCCATCGGCGCGGTCTTCCATGTTTACAATTTCTAATACGGTGTCTACCTGATCTTCGGCATCTTTCAAGTGGCGGAGGTCAGCCATGAACATCAGGTATTCGAAAACGGTCATGTCGGGGTAGAGGGGGACTGTCTCTGGGAGATACCCAACCCTTCGGCGGACTTCCAGTGATTGATCGACCACATCGTAGCCCGCGACGGAGGCTTTTCCGGAAGTAGGAGGCATATAGCCGCACAGGATGCGCATAGTGGTCGTCTTACCCGCTCCATTTGGACCCAGGAAACCGACAATCTCGCCCTTACGGGCGTTAAAAGTGACCTCTTCGATCGCTCTGCGAAGCCCGTAATCTTTGGTCAGCCCTTCGACTTGAATCATTACACACTCCTAAAGAAGGATATCCAATCCACCATGGCAGAGGTAATATGTTGGGTTACCCACTTCAATACAACAAAAAGCACGGCAACCGTCAACCGGCGGCAGTGCTGAACAGGTGTGATCAGGGGGATCATACGATCGTTACTTGAGGCTAAAGCCCACGTCCCCTCCTTACACCTGAGTTAGACTATACAACAATAAAAGTAGCAAAGTCAAGAGGAATTAAAATTTCTAATACAATGCTAATCTTCAACCACGCTATTGGGGGCGGGTTGATGTTTTAATGCTGGGAAAAGCCCTCGCGATCGCCGATGAACTGTGCTTCTTGACACAAATGTATCCCCCCTGTAAAATGACAGCCATGATTTAACTGCAGGGAAGGTCACCCTATCTCTATTTCACCTCCATTTTGTAGATTGCGTATATCTAAATTCATCTGGGAGGACATCATTTCATGTTTGGATTATCCCGTTTCGAGCAGATAGCTATCTGGAGCGTCTTATCGGTCGCGATCCTGGGCTTACTTTACGCCATCTTTCTGAGATCACAAATATTGAAAGAAGATAAGGGCACTCAACAGATGTTACTGGTGTGGAATGCCATTCGGGAAGGCGCCGATGCATACCTCAAACGCCAACTGCGCTCGATCCTGCCATTGATCTTCGTCTTGACTATCGCGCTGTTTGCATCCGTCTATATTGTACCCCCCACAAAAGAGGCCTCGGAATGGTATTGTATGGCTTTCAAGGGGGCAAACCTGGAGACCGCCAGCTCGTGCGGGGAAACACTGACGCCAGTCGATCAGCAGCAAATACGCACGCTGGTTGGAATTGGACGAGCGATAGCGTTCATGATGGGAGCCAGTTTTTCGTTAGCAGTCGGGCAAATTGGGATGCGCATGGCGGTGCAGGGCAACGTGAGAGTGGCCTCTGCAGCCCGCAGGTCCTTCGGTGATTCACTACGGATCGCGTATCGCGCCGGGACAATCACCGGTATGCTGACAGATGGGTTGGGACTGTTCGGAGGGACAATCATCTTCATCATATTCGGAATTGCCGCTCCAGACGCCCTGCTTGGCTTTGGCTTCGGAGGGACGCTGCTGGCATTGTTCATGAGAGTGGGAGGTGGCATCTACACTAAAGCCGCCGACGTGGGCGCCGACCTGGTAGGCAAGGTCGAAGCGGGCATCCCGGAGGACGATCCACGCAATCCGGCGGTGATCGCCGACCTGGTGGGTGACAATGTAGGCGACTGCGCGGGGATGGCAGCAGATATCTTTGAATCTTACGAGGTCACGATCGTTTCAAGTCTGATTCTGGGGGTAGCCCTGACCACGATGACCGGTCACCTGGAATGGATCATATATCCACTCCTGGTGCGAGGCATCGGTGTGCTCGCTTCGATCATCGGCACCTATCTGGTGCGCGGCGGGGCAGGCAAGAGCGGCGATGCCATGCGCGCCATTTTCACCGGTTTCCTCTCTTCTGCAGGTATCTCGGTTGTCTTATTTGGGAGTGTTGGCTTCCTCTACATGCAAAGGGTGGATGGTGGCTGGTGGCGACCTTTCCTCGCCACCTCTGCCGGAGTCCTGCTGGCGATCCTGATCGACCGCCTGACTGATTATTTCACCGGCTCCCACAACCCACCGGTGAAGGAGATAATGAAATCGGCGGATACAGGACCGGCGACCCTGATTCTATCGGGTGTCTCGGTGGGTTTCGAATCCTCGGTGTGGTCGATCCTGGTCATTGCGGGAACCATCTTTGCATCCATCCTGATCTTCGGTGGTATTTCGAACGAACCTTTGCAACAATTCACCTTTATTTTATACGGGGTCGCCATGACAGGCATCGGAATGCTGACCCTGACGGGCAACAACGTCGCCATGGATTCGTTTGGCCCAATTTCCGACAACGCCAATGGCATCGGTGAAATGGCCTGGCACGGGCTGGACGATCCCGATACCAACGCTGCTCGCCAGATCATGGCTGATCTGGACGCCGTGGGCAACACGACCAAGGCAATTACCAAAGGCATTGCCATTGGTTCGGCGGTAATCGCGGCGGTTTCCCTGTTTGGATCCTTTATCACCGACGTCAGCCGGGTAGATGCTGAAGCATTGTTAGGCGGCATCCGGGTGTCGAGCCCACGTGTGTTTGTTGGCATGTTGATTGGTGGCGCAATTCCCTGGCTTTTTTCTTCCTTCGCCATCCAGGCAGTCAGCCGGGCGGCATCCTTGATCATATGGGAGGTGCGCCGGCAATTTAAATTGGGAGTTTTGGATGGCAAGGTGAAACCCGATTACCAGCAGGCTGTAGCTCTCTCCACAACAGCCGCACAGAAAGAATTGGTACCCCTGGCTCTAATCGGTGTTTTGACCCCGATCATCGTCGGTTTGCTCTTACAGGTCGAAGCCTTGGGAGGTTTCCTAGCAGGCATCATCCTCTCCGGGCAACTGCTGGCGGTTTTTCTCAATAACTCCGGCGGAGCCTGGGATAATGCGAAGAAATTGATCGAAGATGAGCCCAAGGAAGCACACAAGAACAAGGGCAAGGGCTCGGAGCGCCATAAAGCTGGTGTAGTGGGCGACACGGTCGGAGACCCCTTCAAAGATACCGCCGGCCCCGCTCTGAATCCAATGATCAAGGTTGTAAACCTGGTAGCCTTGATCGTAGCTCCCATCGTGGTCACGTATAAGAACCTGGGGATCGGGGGATGGGTCACCATCTTGATCCTGGCAGGTGCGCTCTATTGGGCGATAATGCAAAGCAAGAAACCTGCGCCTGAGCTTACCAGGCCTGCCGCAGCTCCCGGTGATTGAGGATATTACAATGGATGAATGTTCTGCCCGGTCGAAAGTAGACGCGATTTCCCCCTCTACTGATGGAGGGGGAATTCGTTATCCTTTTCTAACGAATGTGCAATCTAAATTATCCTTGCCACAAGGCCAAGAATAAGGCATACTAAGGGCTGGGAGCATGACCATGGCGAAAATTCCATTAAGGCAGTACCTGCACGAGATTGACGAGTTGATCGAACGCGGCCATTATGACCAGGCGATAGCTCATTGCCGGCACATTCTGGAACAATATCCGAAACATGTCGAGACCTACCGGGTGCTCGGGAAAGCTTATCTGGAAAAACAAAGTTACGGTGACGCCACCGACATCTTGGAACGGGTGCTTTCAGCAGTGCCAGACGATTTCATTTCGCATGTCGGTATGAGCATGATCCGTGAGGATGAAGGCCGGCTCGAGGATGCCATCTGGCACATGGAACGGGCCTTCGAGATACAGCCTGCCAATAACGCCATCCAGGGCGAATTGCGCCGCTTGTACACCCAACGCGATGGGGTGGAACCTGTAAAAATCCGGTTAACACGTGGCGCACTGGCGCGCATGTATCTGAAAGGGAACCTGTATGCCCAAGCTGTGGCGGAATTAAGGTCAATCCTCACCGAAGATGCATCTCGCTACGATATGCTCGTCTTGCTGGCACGAGCAACCCACCTGAATGGACAGCTCATAGAGGCTGCCGAAGCCTGCCGCAAGCTGCTGGACCATCTACCATACTGCCTGGATGCCAATCGGATCCTGCGAGAAATCCTGGAGAAAAGCGATCGCAGCGAGGATGCCCAACCCTACCAGCAGAGACTGTTCGCCCTCGATCCATATTCTGCGCACACCTCTCCCACAGCGCCTACCCCAGACAAGGTGCCAGATGAAGCAGTCAGCCTGGAAAGGTTGGATTGGCGTTCCGGCATGACAATAGGCCGGGAACCCGACCAGCCGGAATGGGCGGCTTCCCTGGGTGTGAAAATCGAAGATTTAGAACCCGAAACAGAAGAGATTAGCGAGTGGATCAGCGCATCCGATCGGTTGGAAAAGTCCGAAATCAGCGCACAAGATACCCTGATGACTTCCGAAGAGGGAGAGGGCTACCTCATTCCTGCGGGTGAGGGCCGTCTGTCAACGGAATCGGCAGAAGGGCCTGAGATTGAAGCCGGGGAACTGGCTTCGGCTGATTTACCACCGCAGAAAATGGGTGAAGGCATACCGACGGAGGCAGACGTTCCAGAATGGGTTAAGGAAATCGGATGGGTCCCAGCCACCAGTGAAGCTCCGGAAGTAGGTCTGATCGAAGAAAGTGAAACTGATCAGGCCCTCGCCAAGGAGCTAGCCGAGGCGGAGATACCAGCCTGGTTGAATGATCTGGCTCCGCTGGAAACAGTGGCCGAGGAGGAAGGGCCATCCGTCCCTGAAGAACAAATCTCACTGCCAGAGGCGGAAGGGGAAGCGCTTCCAGCCCCGGGTATACCGGAGTGGTTGTATGAACCTGCGGAACAGCCCGGCCAACTTGGGGATGAGGTGGAAGTTGAAGTCAGTGAAACATGGCCGATCTCCCCTGAAATAGTTGTCCCCGAGGAAGACAGGCTTTCCACAGGAAACGCCGAGGGATCATTCCTCGAGACAACAATGGAGGGCGCGCCTAGTGCTGCACCCCCCGACTGGCTGCAGGGTATCGGCGAAGATTTCGATTTGTCAGAAGAAGAGACGAAACCTATCCGGGTTGTCCCGATCGAACCAGTCAGCAAGGAGGAAGCCCTTGCGCTTGAAGGCGGACAAATTGGGACAGGCGAGGAGTCACCCCAGCAGGAAGAGCCCTCTTTCGTAAGCTTTCGATCTGGGAAAATGTTATTTGCCCCAGAGGAGTCGGTATTGGCTCAAGTTGAGCCACTCAGCACGCAGGTTGAACTGCAAGAGAGGGAAACTGCGGCGGGGCAAGTCAAGTCCGTTACCGGTCCCGCAGGTGCAGCCGTACCAGCCCTGCAGGAGCTTGATTTCCTGGATGAGGAACCCGCCGTTGAAGCGGAGATCCCCGACTGGTTGAAAGAGGTTGTAGAAATGGAGCCGGGGGCTAAATCAAGTAAGGCGAGGGCGATGTTTGGTGAGCCAGCAGCCATCCAGGAAGAAGAAAAACCTACAGCTGAGATGCCAGCCAGCGAGCATGTGGTGCCTCCCAGCTACGAGGTGGAAATGCCCGATTGGTTGGTTGATATCGAGGTTGGAGCGGGGGCACCAATCCCTGGCCAATCCCCGGGTCCTCCACTGGACGCGGGGGGCGTTCAGGGTATCGTCGAGGTGGAACACGGCCAGGATGAGATCACCGCTCCCGGCCTGGAACATGCGGAAATCCCCGTCGACATAGACCAGATGGTTTTGATCCAGGCGCGCAATGCCCTGATTCGAGATGAACGAGACGATGCCCTTGAAAAATATGACAGATTAATCCACAATTTAAAATTATTGCCGGATGTTATTCACGACTTGCACGAAGCCGTCCACCGCTTTCCCAGCGATGCAGCCATCTGGCAGGCATTGGGCGACGCCTACGCTCGAGAAGGGCAGCTAGATGCCGCCTTGGACGCCTATGACAAAGCTGCGCAATTGTTAACATAAAAGCAAATAAATTCGACGAGAAGTTGGGGACCATATTAATCACTATGGTCCACCGCTCTCGATTCATTGACCCCAATCTCAGGAGCGACTTTTCATGGAACGGACCTTGGTATTGGTAAAACCGGACGGCGTACAACGCGGCTTGATCGGAGAGATTATCGCCCGGCTAGAGCGCAGAGGGCTACGGCTGGTAGCAGCCAAGTTCATGAAAGTCAGCCAGGAGTTGGCAGAATCCCATTATGCTATTCACAAAGGCAAACCTTTTTACGATGGCCTGATCCGCTATATTACCTCCGCTCCGGTAATGGCGATGGTCTGGGAAGGGACGGAGGCTATTGCAGCCGTACGCCAGACCATGGGGGCAACCCGCCCAATCGAGGCTGCTCCTGGTTCTATCCGCCACGACTACGGCCTGACTGTAGGCCGGAACCTGACACACGCCTCTGATTCGGTGGATACCGGGCTGAGTGAGGTAGACCTGTGGTTTGAACCCGAAGAAATCCTGTATTGGGAACGGGACATCGATCGCTGGATCTTCGAATAAGCGACGATTGAATAAGCTCTCTAATGTTGACACCAACAGAGATTCAGAACAGGCTCGAATTGATCTTGCCGGAAGTCCAGAAACCTGGTCGGTATACGGGTGGTGAATTGAACCAGGTGGTAAAAGATTGGGCATCGGCGACTACACGCATCGCACTGATATTCCCGGATATCTATGACCTGGGTATGTCGAACCTGGGCCTGGCAATCCTCTACGACCTGGTCAACAAGCGCCCCGATGCCCTGGCAGAACGAGCCTATTCCCCATGGACCGACATGGAAGCCGCCATGCGATCCTGCGGCCTGCCGCTCTACTCCCTGGAGACCAGGCACCCTCTGGCGGCCTTCGATATTATCGGTATTTCACTCCCCTATGAGACGCTCTATACCAACGCCCTGAATATCATGGACCTGGCCGGTATCCCACTCTTAACCTCCGAGCGCACTGAAGATGACCCACTGGTCATCGCAGGAGGCCACGCTGTCTTGAACCCGGAACCAATGTTCCCCTTCATCGATGCGTTTGTGATTGGCGAAGGCGAAGAAGTAATCCAGGAAATCATCGATGCACACCAGGCCTGGAGACGATCGGAACAGGGTCGCCGCGAGCTCCTGCACAGGCTCTCGCAGATTTGGGGTGTATACGTCCCGATTTTCTACGAGCCGCAATACCATGTGGATGGCACGGTATCTCGCATCGAGCGGCTGGTTGATTCCGTCACCCTGCCAATCCTGAAGCGCATTGTGCCAAGGTTGCCTCCACCTCCCACATGTGTTATTGTGCCATACGTCGATACCGTCCACAACCGCATCCCGATCGAAATCATGCGCGGGTGCACCCGCGGTTGCCGTTTCTGCCATGCCGGAATGATCACACGTCCGGTGAGGGAACGTAGTGTTGGAGAGATTGTACAGGCAATCGAAGAGGGAGTGCGCAATACTGGTTTCGAAGAGGTTGGCCTACTTTCCCTTTCTTCGTCGGATTACACCCATATCCTTGAGCTGGTCAAGAGAGTCGGCGAGCGTTTCGCCGATCGAAAACTATCGATCTCGTTACCATCCCTGCGGATCGAAACATTCTCTGTAGAGCTTATGGAGGCATTGAAAGTATCCCGGCGCGGAGGTTTCACGCTGGCGCCCGAAGCAGCCACCGAAAGGATGAGAGAAATCATCAATAAGCCGGTCAGCACGGCTCAATTGTTGGAGACAGCCCGCGCGATTTACTCGCATGGATGGCCGACCATCAAGTTATATTTCATGATTGGCCACCCCTCTGAGACATTTGATGACGTACAAGCCATCGCAGACCTGTGCAAAGCCGTGCTGACCGAGGGCCGTAAGATCCTGGGCAAACGGGCCCAGGTCCATGCAAGCGTGAGCACATTTGTCCCAAAGCCTCATACCCCGTTCCAATGGGTACCCTGTGACACCCCAGAACAGGTGCGAGCCAAGCACTCAATCTTGAAAAGGCAGTTGAGAGGGCCGGGCTTGAAGCTTAGCTGGAATACCCCCGAAGAGACCTTGTTAGAGGCCTGGCTTTCACGGGGGGATCGCCGCATGGCTGAGGTAGTCTATCGGGCCTGGACGAAAGGTGCAAAATTCGATGCCTGGGGCGAGCACTTGCGCTTCGATTTATGGATGGAGGCGTTCCAGGAGGTAAGACTCGACCCGGCATTCTACACTCATCGTGAAAGGCCTATCGACGAGACCTTCCCATGGGAACACATCAGCCCATCGGTCAGTAAGAAGTTCCTCACCGAAGACTATCTATGGAGTCTGCAAGGCAAGACCCGCGTTGACTGCCGCGAACAATGTTTCGCGTGCGGCATCCTTCCCACCTTCGCTGATCTCAGACGACAAAATCCCGGCGATGTCTGGCAATGTCCGGAGGTGAAGTCCAAACGCATCCGGATAGACACCCTGACAGCAGCCCTTCACCCTGAATATACGAGTAAATAATCCTCAGCGAAAGAAGTATTACCCCACACCATGCGGCTGCGTATCAGTTTTTCAAAACTGGAAAGCATCCGTTTCACTAGCCACCTGGACCTGTTTCGCACCTGGGAACGTACCCTGCGCAGGGCTGGCTTGCCTTTGGCTTATAGCCGAGGATTTAAACCACACCCACGCATCAACCTAGCGGCGGCGCTGCCATTGGGATTCACCAGCGATTGCGAGCTGGTGGACATCTGGCTGGATACCGAACTTCCTCTCAAACAAATTGAATATGCCCTCAAACAGGCTTGCCCACCGGGTCTGCAAATCCATCATATCCTTGCGGTAGAAGAAAGACTCCCACCCCTGCAGAAAGATCTACTGGCGGCTGACTACCTGATTACATTTCCCGAACCACTGCCAGACTTAGCTTCCAAATTGATGCGATTACTCACTGCCAGGTCAGTGTTGCGAGCGAGGCGTGGCAAAACATATGACCTGCGCCCACTGATCCTGGAGCTGAACCTGGAAGAAGAAGACGAAACCGGGTGCCAGCGTCTGCGTATGCGCCTGAACGCCGGCGAAGGGGCGACCGGCCGACCGGAAGAAGTGATCCTGGAATTGGGCGGCACCCCAATCCGCACCCGGATTCACCGTACTCAATTGATCTTTAGGGAAATTCCCACGGCTGAAAATTAGATCTTCCTATTGAATCGAAAATCAAAATTGTGAAGATTCGCACATGATGATTGGCGATAAATCTCATAACCCGCGCTAGTTACCTTGCCTGGTTGACTCATCTATGCTAAACTGAACTTATCGATCTGCATTGTAGGGGAGAAATGTTAGGACTGCTTCTCTCGCTCCTGTTCGGTTTCTTTCCGATGTTGTTCTATGCATGGGTGCTCTACTGGCTCGATCGCTATGAGAAGGAGCCTAAATCGCTGCTTGGCGGGGTCTATCTATGGGGAGCGATTGTAGCCGCTGGCGGGGCATTCCTGATCAACACCATTTTGGGCATTGGTGTATATCTGTTTACCGGTTCCGAGGCAGCGACAAACCTGACTACCGGCACATTGATCGCTCCCCTGGTCGAAGAGAGCCTGAAAGGATTGGCGGTCTTGCTCGTCTTTCTGGTATTTCGTTCAGAGTTCGATTCCATCCTGGATGGCATCATCTACGCCGGGGTGACTGCCTTGGGTTTCGCGGCGACCGAGAACGTGTACTACATCTACGAATACGGTTACGTGCAAAGCGGCTTGATGGGCCTGGCCTGGCTGGTCTTCGTGCGCACCGTCCTGGTTGGATGGCAGCACCCCTTCTACACAGCATTTACCGGTATTGGCCTGGCAATGGCCCGCATGAGCCGGCGTACCTGGACCAGACTGGCGGCTCCACTGGCAGGCTGGTCAGTGGCGGTCTTCACTCATTCCATTCACAACACCCTGGCCGAGGTGCTCTCCGGCACAAGCGGTCTGGTATTTGGCACGCTGGTTGACTGGAGCGGGTGGGCTTTTATGGTTGTGGTGATCTGGTGGTCGATCAGGACGGAACAGGCTGCGATCAAAGATTTGCTCAGAGAAGAGGTCAGCCTGGGCTTGATAACGACAGTACAATATCGGACAGTTACTTCAACATGGGCACAGACGATAGCGCGAATGAATGGATTGACCTCCGGGCGCTTCATGATGACCACCCGTTTCTATCAGCTCTGCGCCGAACTGGCTCACAAGAAACGCCAGCGACGCGCCCTCGGCGAGGAGGGCAATAATTCTACCCACATCGAGCAATTGCGTAAGGAGCTGGCCGCTTTATCTCCGCAGGTGCCCGGCTGATTATACCTATTCGCAGTTAGCAATCAAAATAGCTATTCCAGGCTTCCCACTTCGTTTTCAACGGCCTCCAATATCGCGCACGACTTAACCAGCTCGACCATGGTGTTATGATCCGGGTAGAGAGGCCGGTCTTCTTCCAGGTGAGGAACATGCGCGCGAATGACCGCCCTGGCAGCCTGGACCCCGCGTCCGGGGGTAAATTCACGAAAATCCAGGGCCTGCGCTGCCGCCATAAATTCGATCCCCAACACTCCATAAGCATTGGCCAGGATTTGTCCATTCTTTATGGCCGTATTCATACCCATAGATACAAAGTCTTCCTGGTCGGCCGCCGCCGGGATCGATTCGATGCTTGCCGGTGCTGAGAGGATGCGCTGTTCCACAATCAAGCTGTCGGCGGTGTATTGGCTGAGCATCATGCCGGAAAACATGCCGGCCCCCTTCGTGAGGAAGGCCGGCAAACCAACGCTAAGCGCAGGATTTGTCAGCCGGTTTAAGCGGCGTTCAGACAGTACACAGACCATCGTAATGGCGGCTCCAACCATATCCATCGGCAGGCATACCGGCGTCCCCTGAAAGTTTGCGCCGGTAAGGGTAAGCCTGTGCTCAGGCAAGAAGATCGGATTATCGCCAACGCCGTTTAATTCAATCTCGACCTGCTGTTTGGCGTACGCGATGGCATCGTGGGCTGCTCCGATCACCTGTGGGGATGAGCGCATGGAATAGGCATCCTGGACCTTCATCTTCAGCTTCCCTGTGACCAGGTCGCTCCCCTGGATGCATGCCATGATCGCGCGGGCGCTACGCACCGCCCCGGGAAACCCACGCGCCTGGTGGAGGCGCATATCGTATGGCTTCATGTTGGCATACAATGCTTCCAGCGTCATAGCACAGGCGATCTCGGCTTGTTTGAGCCAACGGTTCATGTCGTAAAGCTGTAAGGCACTCATGGCTGTGAGCAGGTTCGAGCCATTGATGGCTGCCAGGCCATCGCGAGCCTTCAGGTCGGGGATGGGTATACCCGCCCGTTCCATGGCGACATGGCCCGGCAGGCGCTCACCCTGGAAAAAAGCTTCCCCTTCTCCCATCAAGAGCAGTGCCATCTGGGCCATTGGCGCCAGGTCGCCGGATGCGCCCACCGATCCCCTCTGGCAGACTACCGGAGTGACACCCCGGTTCAGCATTTCAACCAGGGTCTGGGTGATCTCAGGACGGCAACCGGACATGCCGTGGGCATGAACGTTGATTCGGCTGGCCATAGCGCCGCGCACGTATTCGATCGGCGCGGGCTCGCCAATTCCGGCTGCGTGGTTATAGATCAAATACCGCTGGAATTGTCCCACCTGTTCATCTGTCAGCACGACCTCCGAAAATTCACCGATCCCGGTATTGACACCGTACATGATCTCATGGGCCGTGATTTTTTCTTCCAACATCTGCCGGCAGGTAGAGATGCGTTCCAGGGCGTCGGGATGGAGTTCCACCCGTTCGCCTTGTCTGGCTATGCGCTCGAGCTTTTCTACTGTCAGCCCCGATCCGTCCAGTACGATCGTCATCTCTTTCTCCTTAGTGGTGTCTCGGTTTGTGGGTTGGCATGGGCGAGGGGAGTAAGCAGGCTGCCTCCCCGATATCGCCTGGTTGGATTATAGCCCGATAAAATATGCTGAACAAGTTAAATCCACCAACTTCTCGGGGTCAGGCGTGGTAAAATTTTACCGTCTTAGAGACTTGCTCAAACGCCCCCATAGCTCAGTGGATAGAGCGTTGCCCTCCGGAGGCAAAAACCCGCGTTCGAGTCGCGGTGGGGGCATACACATGCCCAAGGCTGAATGAGGAAACAGTCTTGGGTGTTATTTTTCCTGATGAGATGACATGCCCTATTATCTGATTATTGCCAGTCTGGCGTTATTATTGTCAGCGTGTGTTACCCATCCAGAATCCAGCCAAGTACACAGGTGGAGCTATTCTGACCTGATCGCAATCGACCCGCCCGAGGCCGAGCAGGCCTCCCAGGATCTGGTCGCGCTCTATACCAAACGGATTGGTCGCGATTTCCAGCTCAGAATCGACCTTCTCGACCTGACAGTTCCGGCAGGGTTCGATCTCTATCTGGCGCTGGATACAGGCCTGGGAGGGACGGATGTACTACCGCTACAAGCTCGCGCGAGCATCCATTGGGATGTGCTGATCGTTATTCCTTCCCAAGGAAGGATACAGGCGCTGACACATGATTTTAGGCCGAGCCAGACAATCAGCATCCGAGTGAGCCGTGATC